>Ga0180009_10000377_pt1 | contig 63879 bp, 58 predicted proteins | sample OS_PC_MetaG_FD_123537 | JGI IMG/M metagenome (GOLD analysis project Ga0180009, IMG submission 123537) | Groundwater microbial communities from the Aspo Hard Rock Laboratory (HRL) deep subsurface site, Sweden - OS_PC_MetaG | ecosystem: Environmental > Aquatic > Deep subsurface > Groundwater... | reverse complement strand
GTGAAGGCACATGCCTTCTTGAAATTGAACCTTGTTTTGAGCCATGACGACCTCCTTTGGAATATATTCATAAAGTGAACATACGTACTCCGCAAGAGGCTGTCAATAGTAAATAATCAGAATAAGTATTATAAATGATAGAGCAAACGGCCATGGAAACTTTTAGTGGACCCCGCTCAACCAACCAAGTGTGTTCCTCTGTTTTGATTTAAGAGTTCGACCGTGCAGAGGGCAAGTGAATCTTTAATTGAGAAGAGATCTGTTTTTTTCTGATAAGATCGGTTTCAATAAAACTCATTTTTTAATCTTCATAACAGGAGCAAAAAATGGCTACTAAATGGGTTTATTTTTTTGATGAGATTGAAGAGATTCGAAAATCGATAGGTGGAGATTTTGATGATGTTCGTGCTTTATTAGGAGGAAAGGGGGCAAACCTGGCTGAAATGACACGTATCGGCATACCAGTACCCCATGGCATTACCATCACTACGCAAGCATGCAATGCATACCTGGAAAACGATAAAACCTATCCTGAAGACATGTGGAATCAGGTAGTGGCAGCTATGAAGATAATTGAAGACAGAACGGGAAAACAGTTTGGCGGCAGTAAAAATCCTTTGCTTGTTTCCTGTCGGTCGGGTGCAAAACAGTCTATGCCTGGAATGATGGATACTGTACTCAATATTGGGTTAAACGATAAAACGGCGAACGGCTTGATAAAAATGACTAATAATCCTTGCTTTGTTTACGATGCATATCGCAGGCTGATTCAAATGTTTGGTAGCGTAGTCATGGGTATGCCGGATGAGATGTTTGAAGACACCATCACTGAAATAAGAAGAGATGCAGGGGCAAAATCCGATTCGGATCTGAAGGCAGATCATTGGAAAGCTGTTACTGAAAAATTCAAATGGATATTCATGCGCCAGGCCGGACACGATTTTCCTGAAGATCCCTATGAGCAGCTTAACCTGGCAACGGAAGCCGTTTTTGCCAGTTGGAACGGGAAACGAGCCATTGATTATCGAAACGCAGCCGGCATTCCACATGATCTGGGAACAGCTGTTACTATCATGACAATGGTTTTTGGTAATCTGGGGGACGATAGCGCGACTGGTGTCGCCATGACAAGAAGTGGTTCAACAGGTGAAAAATTCCTGGAAGGGGATTACCTGGTTAATGCACAGGGTGAGGATGTTGTCGCCGGGATTCGAATGACAAATGACATTTCAGAGCTAAAGAAAGAGATGCCCAAGGCTTACCAGGAGTTGGAACGAATTGCTCAGGTACTGGAAACGCATTACCGTGAGATGCAGGATATAGAATTTACAATCGAGAAAAACAAACTCTGGATGCTACAAACCAGGAATGGCAAACGTACCGCCCAGGCTGCCGTCCGTATTGCCGCTGATATGGTTGATGAGGGTTTGATCTCCCAGGAGGAAGCGGTTATGAGAGTGACCCCCGAGCAGGTCGATTTTTTTCTCCATCCTCAATTCGGCAGAGAAACCCTGCATATCGCACGGGAAGCAGGAAACCTCCTTGCAGCAGGTATCAACGCATCTCCCGGTGCTGCCTATGGAGTGGTTGCCATGGATGCTGATTTAGCTGAATCCTGGGCTAAGGAAGGAAAGGAGGTTGTCATGGTCAGAGCCGAAACCAAGCCAGATGATGTTCATGGAATGTTAGCTTCCAGGGGTATTTTAACCAGCAGAGGCGGACGCACAAGCCATGCTGCCCTGGTAGCCAGGCAGTTTGGTAAACCGGCAGTGGTTGGTGTTGCCGCTCTTGAGATTGATCTGAACAGCCGCATCATCAAGGTTGATGGAAAAGTTGTAAAGGAGGGAGAGTGGATCTCAATCGACGGAACCTCCGGAGAGGTCTTTCTTGGCAAATTGCCTACAAAGGTGCCCGATATAAAAGATCCCTGGCTGAAAAGATTGCTTGTCTGGGCTGATGGTATAAGAAAACTGAAAATCAGGGCAAACTCTGACTATCCGGAAGATGCAAAACGGGCTTTGGAATACGGGGCTGAAGGCATTGGTTTATGCAGATCAGAACATATGTTTTTTGAAACTAACAGATTACCGCATGTTCACAAGCTGATAATGACTGACCTTCCCATTGAACGCAACGAAGCCCTGGAAATCCTACTACCCTTCCAACGAAACGATTTTGCAGAACTATTCAGGGTGATGGAAGGTTTACCGGTGATCATACGATTATTGGATCCGCCATTGCACGAATTCCTGCCTAACCATACTAGCCTGCTGAGAGAGTTGACCGATCTTAAGATTCGGCTTCAGCATGCAGATACCTTAAGTGAAATTGATGAATATCTCGATAAAATAAGAGAAAAAGAAAGTGTTCTAAAACGGGTTGAGAATCTTCAGGAATCCAATCCCATGTTGGGTCTACGGGGAGTCAGATTAGGTATCCATTTACCGGAAATAACCGTAATGCAAGTACGAGCGATATTTGAGGCAGCTTGTCTGGTTAGAAAGGAGGGGATTCATGTTAAACCGGAAATTATGATTCCACTAACCGCCCATGAGAACGAGTTGAAAATCCAGCGGAAGGTTTTGGAAAATGAAGCAAAAAAGGTTTTAAAAGAGCAAAATCTGGATCTGGATTATAAATTCGGTACCATGATCGAAATTCCAAGAGCTGCGCTGACTGCGGATGATATTGCTCAACACGCTTCATTTTTCTCCTTTGGGACCAATGACCTGACCCAGACCACCTACGGTATATCAAGAGATGATGCAGAAGCCGGATTTCTGATTGAATACATGGAAAAAGGAATCATAACCGAAGATCCGTTTGCAATAATAGATCAAAAAGGAGTTGGTGCCTTGATGAAAATAGCCGTGGAAAAGGGTAAGAGCAGAAACCCGGATTTGGAGATAGGAATCTGTGGTGAACATGGAGGGGAAGCCAATTCCATTATGTTCTGCCATCAACTGGGTCTGGATTATGTTTCCTGTTCTCCGTTCAGAGTTCCGGTAGCACGACTGGCTGCCGCTCATGCCGAGCTTTTGTATCCCATGAGAACAGAATAATTGCATCTTTTTCCCGGATGGAACTTTTAAGCCCAGAGCCGGTCTTTAGTAGGAATTCCGGCTCAAAAAGGCTGTGTCTCCATCAAAAAAATGAGATACTAATCCTCCTCCTTCAAAAAATACTGATGGTACTCCGGTTCAGAAAAATGATTTTTCATCATTCGCGTAATCATGGCAAAAATTTCTTCCAGCTCATCATTTGTCAGTCGTTTAATCAGTACTTTTAATAACTCATCATCCGAAAACTTCTGAAGATAACAGGTTATTGTTTTCTCGTCTGTTTCCCTGTCCAGTCCAAAACCGAGTAAACCGTCATAGTTCTCCACAAAATCGTGTGAATGCTTCATGATAAATCCTTATAAATAATATTAGAAAAGAATTCCATTTCTTAGGTTTGTTGCATAACAGGCTTTAAGCGATCTATCCTGAAAAAGTTTCCCGGGTAGAACACCTTGGAAAGTTCTTCGATACTGTCTTTGCTGAGTCCACCGACTTCAACGTACATCTTAATATCGATATCCCTTTCTTTGATAAATGTTCCAATTTCGATTATAAACCGTAATTGATCCTCTTGGAGTTTGTCAGGAATGATGATAAGACATTTTCTGCGTTTGATGTTCAACAGAATTTCTCGCGCCTTAGCAATTTCCGAAAAAAGTTTGTCATCATAACTGCTTTTATTTTCTCTCATGAATGGAACATAAAACCCTATTTTGTCCTCCCTGGAAGGATTGTTTTCCTGCCATTGTTTATAAACCTGTGTCATTACACCATTGTTTTCGATGCTTTTACGTACGGTCTTATGGATTTTTTTAGCCAGAATGGTAATCAGGTTAAGGACATTTTCGCTAAATTCATCAATGGATGTAGCCAGCATCTCATCAAATTTTTTGATTTGTTTTATATATGTCAATGAATGGTAATCTTCACCGAGCGTACTCGTATATCGTTCCATCATTTGACTAATTTGATTGATAGTAGTCCGGTAATCCCTGATTTTATGGTTTGCGGATCTAAAAAATATGACAGCTTGCAGTACTTCTGCAATAGCCAAACTATAAAAAACCTCTTTCGACTTCCTGTTTTTGTCTATTTGTATCAATTTCCCAAGGTTTAATTTTTTTACGTTTCCGATGATCAATTTTTCATAGTTAGTAAAGTGATATTTGATATGATTGGGAGTTTGGTTTTTCTGTTGACGAATTTTTAAAATAGTACTGTTAATCTGTCGATCGATGATAGAAATAGAAATATAGCGGATATAATCCAGGTTGACCTTCTGATAGATACGTAGAATGCGATTTGCTCGCAGCAATTCTTTGGTCTCAATCTCCGAACTTCTCTTCAAAACCGTTATGAAATTTTTAGAAAAAATCTTTGAAGTCGCCTCCAGTTCATCTGCTGATTTGACCGGAATGGCAATTAAATGGAGTTGAAGTTCCTCCTCCTCGACCGATATTGGGAAAATTTTCTCGATTAGAAGCAGAGATTCAAACTCCAAAGGGATTTTTAAAATGACTTTTCTACTGACTGCCAGTTTTTTTAAATTGAATTTAATTTCGACACAGGATTGAATTACAAGTTCCTGAAACGTTTTATAGATGGTTTTTTTCTTAACATAATCGTGGAAATCCTGTGATTTCAGGTTGTAATTACCAGTATCGAGAAAATCGGATAATATTTTGGAAAAACCGGTTCCCTCTTTTCTCAGACTATTTATGAAATCATTGAAGGTTTTTTGTGCGGTCAGATAGTCCTCCTTGAAGGACGCCTCCGAATATGTGTTGGAAAAACAGGATTCTCCTGTTTCCATAAGAACATCCGTTTTTAAATACGAATCGTAATGTGTTTCAAGTTTATTGGCTATGTATCCCAGTTCCTTCAGGTTTTTAAAATATTGTTTTGATTCCAGCCATTGGGCAAATTGATTCCTTGAAATGGGAATCCCTGTTTCCTGAACCACCATTTCGAAAAAAATACTGAAGAAATTTCCACCAAAACGTTGAAGTAGTTCCCTCAAACCGGGCTTTAGAAATTTCTGAACACTTTCTCGCAAGCGTCTGCCAATAAGAAAACCATAGACCCTGGAAACGGTATGAATGGGATTAATCAAGTTTGCCAGGCTGTCCTGCATCCCCAAAAACAACCTGACCGATTCCGGTGAGGAGTTCTGATTGCCGGGCTGGTAAAGATTGGGCACCACAACGGATCGGATAATATTCATTTCAGTCTCGGTCAGATTCGACTTACTGATTAATACCTTTCTCCCGGTGATGAAACGATGAATATTATTTATTAAGTGTATTTCAAGCAAGCTCTGGGTAGAAGCCGAACGATGAACCTGTATCTTTGAATTGATATCTGAAATCAGAACATCAACCGTGTTAATATTCTCTCTTTTAGAGGTATTGATATCGTCATATCTGAAGAAAAACAGGCACTGCTTCCAGAGATCGGGGTCGATTTGACTTCTGGCCAGGGATATCATGCTTCTCATAATACCAAAAAGCTCGGCTCGAGTCAGAGGCATATCCCCGATCTTCAGTCGTTTTTCATCAATAGTCTGGGCTTTTTTGTACAAGTAACTGAATAGCTGACTGTTATTTTCACTGGCGAAAGCTTCCCCTCCATCATCATCAATTAGATAATTTTTGAAAGCATCTATCAGCTTTTCTGTGCTCATCCCCTGGGTCATATCGACAAATTGGCTAGACAAGGCAGCAACAGCAGCACTACGTGAATTGATCTCGTTTTGAAAGGTCTGAAATAGTGGCAGGTAACGAGTATAAAGATCAGCAATTAAAATAACATTAACAGCTTCTTCATCGGTTAAAATGATTCTATTACCGGAAGAAATCTCTGCCAATTTCTCCCTCAATGATTGGTCTATTCCGGAGAAGTCCTGCATTGAACGTGCTATGGCCTGCATCGATTTTTCCCTGTCAGCCCGCTCCAGTATTTTTTGTTTTAGAAAATTATTCTTTGCTATGGGCTCAGGAATGGTTTTAAACTTCAGATCCGGTTTTGATATCAGTTGGACCATCAATTGATTAGTCAGTCCGGCTACAAGAATCTTTCGTTTTTCTGCAAGAATTTCGGAAAAGACTAAAGGTAAAGAACAGGGAATTCCTTTTATCTGACCCATTTGAACTAGCAGAACATTATTAACTTCTTTCAGCACTCTCCATGATATTTGTCGTAGATATTTATAATTGCTGTTAATGTCTACTTTTTCTTCAATGGAAACTCGTTCCCTTGGGCCATCTTTTTGTCCCGCATTGATAAGACGTTTTTGAACTTTTGTACTGGTAATCTTGAATTCAGAAAAATCAACGGTGAATCCTCGACTGTTGATAATATCTTTAAGAATTTCAACATCCTGAATTGAGCTTGGAGGAACCAGATTGATAAAACGAACAACTTTGGTTGCTTCCCCCGAGCCAACGGATTCGCCTTTATTTCGATCTCCACCTGGATTTTTTATATAACTGCTGGATTTCATGCCGTTAAAATCGAAATATGGTTAATGATCCGAGAGAAGAAAAATTCAACTGAAAGCATTTTCGTTATCAGGTTAAGAAAAGGGAATTAAGAATTCAATATAAATCGAATAAACCCATCCTGGTTTGAGTTCCATTTTTATAATACGGATTTTGCCATCACCTCTGTTCCAAAATTAATTATCAGTTGACCAGAGGTATGGCAGAAACGCTATTTTTGGGAGAACCTTCAATTAACTTATCACTGTATGTAAGATAAACAAGCACATGACGGTTTTTATCATAGAACCTGATGACCTGAATTTTTTTAAATAGAATGGATGTGCTTTTTTTAAAAACCTGGGTGCCATCCAGTTTTCCTGACAGGATATCAGGTGTTAATTGAATCGGCCCGGTTTGTCTGCACGCAATGGAAGCGTCTGAGGGATCCTCTGCCAGTCCTAATCCTCCGGTAATCCCTCCCTTTTTCGCTCGGCTCAGATAGCAGGTGGCTCCCGGCACCTGGGGATCATCAAAAGCCTCAATTACAATTTTATGATTTGGCCCTACAAATTTGAATACGGTATCAACGCTACCGATCTCTTCACTCCAGCACAGCAAGGGAAATAACAGAGTAAACATGATTAGTAATGTAAGTTTTTTCAATTGTTTTCTCCAAATCGGTCAGTGTTTATAATTCCATACAAGGTTATTCCTAAAAAATACATATAAAAACCTTATATTTTAGAAGGATAAAAATAAAGATGGTGCTTGAGATTCAATCAGGTTCCTGCTAAAGTCTAGACAATTCCATTATAATATTTATCGGCCATATGACCACACAGAAGGAAAAACAACCATGAAACATATCGCCCAGATTTGCAAACAATGCGGATCTCAAACCAGGGGGCAGGTATACAACAAAGAGCTCCTGGATAAAGATGATTTAGATCGTATACGAATTTGCGGTTCCTGTAAAAGTGAATACTTTGTATTTGATGATCTTTCCGATTCTAAAGATATGAGACTGGTTGATGATCTCTTTAAACAGGTTTATAACAGGATCGGTATTGATGAAGAGCATGCCATTGTAATTGCAAAAAGAATGTTTATTAATCAATTGAAAATACGGTAAGGAGCCGACATTGCAGTCAAACTGTAGGTTCCTGGACTTAAAGCCTCTATTCAATATCAGTCAGGATGTCATTAATGACCAGTCCGGCAATGGTCAACCCAAAGATCGCGGGAATTGTACTAATACTGCCATTCACTGCCCTGTTTTTGCCCTCCTCCATAATTCCGGGAGCATGACCTATCTCTTCCGACCATACCGCCTTAATGCCACTTTCAATACCTGAATGGCGAAGCTTCTTCCGAAGAATTTTTGCCAGACGACAATGTCTTGACTCAAACAGATCTCCCGTTCTGATTTTGGTAGGATCTACCCTGTTTCCTGCTCCCATGCTGGAATACAATCTGGAACGTTTTTGGTATGCAAAGTGCAAAAAGGCAAGCTTACAGTTAAAGACATCAATAGCATCGATAATCACATCAAAATCGTCTTTTAAAACATCGGGCATGGTCTCTTTAGTGATAAAAAAATCCTGCGTTTTACAGATGCAATTGGGATTAATGTCCAGCAATCTTGCTTCCATGACATCAACTTTTTTTTTGCCCAGAGTCGAGTTTAAAGCAATCAGTTGCCTGTTAATATTGGATACACTGACGATATCGGCATCATGCATGGTTAGATGAATTACACCGGCTCTGACGAGGGCTTCGGCGATATAGGCCCCTACGCCTCCCAATCCAGCCAGGAAAATATTTTTCGATGCTATTTTCTTTAAACCTTTATCTCCGATTAAGAGTCTGGTTCTTTCATGGAAATCATTCACTGCTTAAATCCAGTCTGGGTAAAATTTCAGTTGTGTTCATTAAGATTTGCCTTTTAATGATCTTAGCATTTTCACTTCTATATGATGCGAATGCTTCAAAGATTTCAAGCAGATATTCCGGGCTGTTTCTCGTTCTTGCTCGTCCGAATGGTGGGATATCAGGAGCATCGGTTTCTAATACAAAGGCTGAAAGAGATAATTCTTTGACAATCTTTTGCAGCCGGTGCGATCGTTCATAGGTAATAACCCCGCCAATCCCCAGCTTGAAGCCAAGATCCAGGTATTGTTTAGCCTGCTGCAGACTGCCGGAATAGCAATGCACAATGCCGCCTTGGTCGAATCTTTTTTGTTTCATAAGTTTAACAGACTGATCATGAGCTTTTCTTACATGCAAAATGAGAGGTAATCCCACGTCCTTTGCTAATTCAATTTGGTTTTCAAAAAACTCCATCTGACGGGATTCGTCATAATCCTTTATGAAAAAATCCAGTCCTGTTTCGCCCACAGCGACGATACTCGCGTCCTGTTTTAGAAAACGCTCCAGATTCTGACAAGAGGATTGATCAACATTGTTCAAAAAGCAGGGGTGCAATCCCAAAGCCGGATGGAGATTATACTTACTTTTTGACAGGGATAAAATAGTGTCCCAGCCTTTTTCTGTTACACCTGGTATAACTATTTTATTAATACCTGTTCTTTCACATCTTTCCAGAATCTGGTCACGATCGGTTTCGAATTCGGAACAATCCAAATGACAATGTGTATCGATCACAGGAGAAATTAAAAAATATTTATTAATAAATACAAAAAATGAAAAATATTAGGTGCGATTTATGGGAATGGTAAACCAAAACTGACTCCCTTCTCCCACTTTGCTTTCAACCCATATTTTCCCACCGTTTTTTTCAACAAATTCCTTACATAAGATGAGTCCCAAGCCGGTACCGACCTCATCATTTGTCCCTTTACATGAAAAATTATTGCTGATTTGAAATAGCTTCTTACTATTCTCCTCCGAGATGCCAACTCCTGAATCCTTTACAAAAATATTAAGAAAAGTATCTTTTATCAAAGCGTTGATATCGATACGACCATTTTCGGGTGTAAATTTGATTGCATTGGAAATTAAATTTCTAACCACTGTTGTAATCATATTAACATCACCATATGCAGTAAACTCTGATTCCAGATTGGAATTGAGGCTGACTTTTTTGCCAAAAGCTTGTGCTTTCAGTAAGTCAATTGTTTCGTTAACAACCTGATTGACATTGAATTTTACAGGTAACCAATCAAAGGTACCTAACTGCACGCTCGACCAGCTCAGAAGGTTTTCTAAAAGTCTGTACATATTCTGAGCAGAGGAGTGGATATTATTAATAAATTTGATTATTTGTGTATTTGAGAGTGATTCAAATCTGTTGAGCAAGATTTCGGAAAATCCTAGTAGGTGATTGAACGGGTTTCTTAAATCATGGGCAATAATAGAGAAAAATTTATCCTTGGTTGCATTGGCTTCAACCAGTTTTTCTCTGATTTGCTTCATTTGCAACTGTGTTCGTACCCTGGCAATGAGCTCAGCATGATTAAAGGGCTTATTAATATAATCAACCGCTCCTGATTCTAATCCTTTCACGATACTGGCTGTATCACTTTTTGCGGTTAAAAAAATAACCGGAATTGAGTTATGTTTCGGATCATTTTTTAGATGAGAACAAACTTCAAAACCGTCCATTTCAGGCATCATGATGTCCAGCAATATCAAGTCATATTCGATTGAACGTACTTTTTCCAAAGCTGATTTTCCATCCCTGGCAAATGTCATTTTATACCCCTCGTTCTTTAACACATTTGCTACTACTTGGATGTTCTTAGGTATGTCGTCAACGATCAGTATCTTAAAAACTTTGTTGTCCGTATTCATTCATACTCTCTTTGTTCTCACTTAAAGCCCAGTCATTTCTTCGGCATTTCACAGTCAACTAACTCAATCCTATGTTACAAAACGGATGACAAAACAAACAGGGTTTTATTGTCTAAATTACACTCTTCTGTTTTTTGATTCTAAGTTCACCCAATTCTAATCCATTTCTGACTTTTCTGAGAATCAACTCGTGCTAAACATGCAAGTTGCATTTTTGTGGGACAAGTCATTTTTTATTAGAACAGAATACTCTATAATTTCTTTTATTAGCTGTTCTGATATATAATATCAATTTTGGTATCAAGTAGGTTTATCGGGGACATGCATACGCGCTACCCTTAATCATATAACAGACCACTATTCAATGGACATCTGGCAATTATCTGTTTTTTACGAAGTGATAAAATTGGAGAGTTTTTCAAAAGCGGCTGAGGCTATTCATATATCTCAGCCCACCGTTAGCAATCACATAAAAAATCTGGAAGACTATTTTGGATGCCCTTTGATCGATCGAGTTGATAAAAAGGCTCTTCCGACAAAAGCCGGGTTGCTGTTATTTGAGTACGCCCGCAAGTTGATCAAACTTAAGGAGGAAATGGAAACCGCAATTGCCGGTTTTCAAGGGCTGTTCAAAGGGAATCTGACTATTGGTGCCAGCACGATTCCAGGCGGTTATATTCTGCCGAAATTGATAGGTGAATTTCGGAGATTGTATAACGATATCACTATCAGCATGACAATAGCAGATTCGAAAGAGATAATGGATAATGTCCTGATCGGTGAAGCCGAATTGGGAATTATTGGAACCAAATGTCATCATAATAAAATACTTCAGGAAAAGCTGATTGATGATGAGATGTATCTCATTGTTCCAGTTGACCATCCTTGGAGTTCCAGAAACACAATAATGATTGAGGAACTGAAAAATGAACCCTTTATCATTCGGGAACAAGGTTCAGGTACGTTAAAATCGATTCAGGAAAGTCTGGGAAAAAGAGCATTAAAATATGATCAATTGAATATTGTTGCAGAACTGGGAAACACAACTGCGGTAATCCAAGGTATAAAAAACAACCTGGGAGTTTCCATCCTATCTCCGGTTTCCATACGAGATGATCTTAACAATAATACTTTGAAGGCCTTGAAAATTGATGGATTAAGTTTCAAACGCTGCTTTTACCTTATTCGACACAAAAACAGAACTCCATCTCCGCTACATGAAGCATTTACAAGTTATCTAAAGAGTAAAGAAGAGCTGATTTAATTTAATCAAATCATGGGGGTGTAAAGAGGGATATGATAGGGGGCATAAGGGATGACAGGGTACAAAAACATCCCTTATTAAACCATTCAGGAAAAGAGACTAATTAACTCATAAACACTAACTGGCTCTTTTTTGATTCACCAAATCCATAGGTCTTTCATTTAAATCGGAAAGTGTATAGGCGATATATCTTATAAACGAAGACCCGGAAAACCTGGGTTGTATTACCTGTACTCCCAGATCATTATTTACTATTCTTCTAATCGTCTTCTCGTCAAGTTCCGGGCTGACTTCGACGGCAGCCAAATCTTCGTAAGTTTCGATTTGCCTGAACAGTTCAGTAAAAAAGTTTTCTGACTCGACAGAAGGTCCATCAAAAATCTTGAGATAAGGACCGTAACTACTTCTCAATGCATCTCTTCTTTTATTATCTGAGAATCCATCCACTTTTGGTCCAACTTTGATAATTTCATAAAATGTTACTTCCTTTTTTTCGATAATAACTTCTTTTGACATATCTCCCTCTTAACAAAGGTTTGTATTGACCATAAATATTGACTATTTCGGAATGGTTTCTTATCCAGTAATTGGTTAAGCCTGGACTGTCAGCAGAAAATAAACGAATGCAAATTGATGTCTTAAAGCCCACTTGAAAACGTTACCTGAATATATTTTACTGCCTGAGAGTATCGAATCAAGCTTCCTTCGGATTTGTATACCCGCTATCAGCTTTGAGTGAAGCCTTAGAATATCCTTATTCCAGTTGAATACATGTTAATTATCAAAGTTCATTTGTCTTTACAACTGTTTTTTTAGGATTAGTATCCTATTCAATCATTTCATTCTTAATCTCATGACACTACTATTTCAAGTCATTTTGTATCATTAACAGTCATTATAATCAAATCAATTTCTGTCCACGATCTGGCTATTATGGCACCAACGGCCATAACTCACTGGGATTAGAGGAGAATATCATGCTTTCCTTCGTGGTGGGGTGAGTGATCTGAAGAGAATGAGCATGAAGTGCGATGGCTTTTAATGGAAATTTTTCCTTTGAACCGTATCTAAAATCACCCAAAATCGGAAATCCTAAATTTGAAAATTGTATGCGTATTTGATGATGTCGGCCAGTCTCCAATTGGATTTCCACCAGGGAGATCTCTTTTTGATACAATAGTCTCCTGTAACTCAGTTTTGCATCCTTACCGGTTCCATCCGTTACGATTCTGCTTGTTACTCCCATTCGTTCGATTTGGTCCACCAGCGTACCGGAAGTGGGAATTTTCCCTTTGACCAGAGCGATATATGACTTTTTAATCGTTTTTTTACGAAATTGTTCGGACAGTCTTGAAGCTGCTTTGGAGGTCTTTGCGAATACGACTACTCCCGATACCGGTCTATCCAACCGATGCACCAAACCTAGATAAACATTCCCCGGTTTATTAAGAGTTGTCTTTAGATAGTGTTGAACATGATGGTACAGGGATTTATCCCCGCTTTTATCACCTTGAATAAGCACCCCAGCCGGTTTATTAACAACCAGGAGATGATTATCCTGATAAATGATATCTAATGGAAACATTGATAGATTTATAACCTGTAAACAACTAATTGGTGTCTAGCAGAAAACCATGGAAAGTAGAACTGTCATTTGATTAACACACAGAGTTTTAATAAGAATATATCTGCTTTCAACGATCAATCATTATACATGCCAGTCTGTCTCTGACTATCTGACAGTTAATGGTTAAGGATGTAGATATGCTCGCATCCACATCACGTAAATGGGCTGCTAAAAGAATGACCATCCATATTCAGCCATTATAAAACTGATATCGCTTTGCAGTTGCCGAGCCAGTTCAAATGCTCCTTTCACTTTGCCTTGATTACCTGTTATGATTTTTAGATATTTTAACGATTCTTCCAACCTGATCCGATATTCTGCTTCTCTCATTAATCCATTGCTTTCCTTGGCAATCCAGGCTGCCTTCAAAAAGGGATCAACTTCCTGGGGCTTTGTTAAAATAGAGTATTCAAGATGTTGGGAAATCACATTTTTACAGCGATTGAATAATCTGTCAGCGACCAGACGGCTTTTTTCCTTGTCACCGCTGGCAATGGAAAGCTGAAAATCTGTGACAATTGTCATCGTGCTGATCATATTTTTTTGGAGAATAAGATCTTTTGTAATGTCCGGTATACTTTTAAGTAAATCACTTACAAGCTGCTTCAAAACCGGAATTCTGGCAATAAGCAATCCCAAGGTTAAAACTACCAAAATTACATAGTTGGCCGTTTTACCATTTCCAACCGATCGAGACATATCATGTTGTAATGAAGCTTTACAGGCTGCTTTGATCTCCTCTTCATCAATAATGCTTGATATATAAACGGATCCTTTCAATTTAGCATTTAACATGGCCAAACCTCCAAGCTTATCACGAATGGACATCATGGAAGTAGTCTGTAATATTGCCCTGTTTAAGGATTCAGCTGCTTTTTTTACTTCCGTGTATTCGCTTTCTTTTATGGAGTTGTATTCGGAATTGTAACGATCTCTTAATAATTCAAGATATCTTAGGTAAATCTTAATAAACCAGCTAACATTAAAGATGCTTAAACCACCGTTATTAACGGCAGATCCGATTTCTACAAATGAATTCTCTAAAACTCCCAGTTTTTTCTGATCCAGTCCACTCTGCAGCGCATCGTTAAAAACCTGTATACCGTTAATTGCTCTTAAATCAGGATAATAAGGATGTTTTTTTAACAATTTGATGATTTTACTCCTGGGATCCAACACCTCTTTTGATTCAGAAAAGCGGTTTACTTCGTCTCTTAATTCTACAAGATTTGGAGGCCGTTTAAAGAAAATCGGACGCTTTTTTTTCTTCTTGGGATATTTTAGTTTTTTACCAAGAAATTCAGGAGAATCAGGAAATTTTAAAAGTAAACCGCTGACATTTTTAACGATATCCTCTGACTTTGGGGTGCGATCTTCAAAAGTAGCTTGCCAGGTTAGTACTTTTTGCCTGGATTTTGTTTTATCGGATTTTAGATTCAATCCGCTGGCAATGGACTTATCGAAAAGTTGACGAATGATTCCCATCGATTTTTCTGCTTTCAAAGTAAAAATATCTGGTGAATTTCACTTGTGAGTCCAGGGCACATAATTGTATGAACAACCCACTTCCATATAAAATTGTGCATAATGGAATTCCCTGTAGTTATCGAGCGGCTATAATGATTCCAAGTCCATTTTTGACACCGGATAAGATGATTCAATTAATAATAATACTGATTAATTCAATAAAATATTAAAAACGCATCGACAAAGTTAGAGTCGATGCGTTTTTAATCCCATCATTTTTTGATATGTTTTTGAGGTATGCGAAATCTATACAAAACTTCGTAAGGGAAGGAAATCAATAAAATATAGCTGTGTTTTAATAAACATTCTACTTAACACCATGATTTGACATAAAATTTGAATATTTTTGATCATAGGTTATAAGATGATTATGGAGCTGATTCTTGAAAAATTCCAAAAGCTCTTTCTGAATTCCTTTTTTTTGGATCGTATGTCGCTTGTGGAACTCTGTTACCCGTTCTGCCAGTTCATCATGTTCCTTTTTGTGTTCCTGCTGATATTTATAGCCATGTTTTTTAAATAGACTCTCCTCATAGATGAAATGTTTGACCGTATAGACACTTAAGTGAACCAGGATCTCATCCAGCTTTTTTCTGTCTTCGCCCTCCGCTATACGATCATGGAGATCATTAATCATATCAATGATTTTTTTATGCTGCTTATCCAAAGATCCAATTTTGACACTGTAGATTTCGTCCCAGTCCATAAATGGCATAATCATCCTTACTTGACTCATATCATTCCGGTTGTGAGTTAAGTTATTAAAAACACAGGTAGTCTCATCAACAATTCAGAGAAGAATCGGATATTATGTCAATGCTGTGTTCAGTAAGTTATCTCATCTTTTCTTGTTCTCGCGGTCTCTGAGGCAGTCTAATATATTGATTTTGTTTCCGGGCGTTATAATTTAGCTGCTTCGTATTTGAGATTGATAACAGCCTATCATTAAACAGCATGGATTTCTAGTTTTTTTATATTGAAGTTGATTTATTCAATTCATAACAATTGATAAACTTGATTTAATAGTTCTCCCAGCTTGCTACCAGGAACCAGAAAATGGCTCAAAGGAAGTATTAAGTTATACTGGCGCTTGATTCGAGACGTATATGAGTTGTTAATATTTCCATTCGTGCTATTATTATATCATTAAAACAGCAACATGAATATCTTGATAAGAGATGGTATTATTCTGAGATAAAAGGGCAAAAACAGGATCAAACAGGGTTATTTACACAATGGATGATAAGGATTTTTCAATAACGACTGAAGAACTCGGCGAGTTCTTTTTTCCCATCATTGAAGCTTATATAAAAACAGTGGAAGGTGCATTGTCTCAAACGAAAAACAAAGATATGTCAGGGGCACTATGGAAACTGATTCCAGAAGACAGCCATGTGGTAGATCTAAAAAAACAACATGCGATTGTCAGTTCCTGGGATCAGTTTGATCTGTTTCTTAGGAGAGAAGCCAAGTTTTACGGGTTTATCGAGGAGAAGCAAAGTGGTTTGGTCGAGATTGATTTTGTCATATGGGTGTTTTTCTCACCTGCAACAGCCAATAGTTTTTTCAATCATCTTGTTGATAAACCAAAACATTTTAATACAAAAGCCATTATAACACTGCCATTTGTCAAATTGCTGGATCCAGTCATTAAAAAATTGGATTATTTTTTGGCCGCTGACAATGATAGCGCCTCCAAAAAGATATCCAAGACTCTGAAAATCCTGGATTTAGGGGATAGATATCTGAATGATCAGGATTTTACCATTCTGGATTCTCACATTAAAAAATCCATTGTCCAACTTACCCAAGCCGAAACCGGTCAACTTTTAAAAGATATCAAAAACCCGAATGCGTCATCTATTCTTCTGAAAAAACGTCTCAATGGATTATTTAGAATCGGGTGGAGATATTTCAGATCTAAAAACGAATTGGAAACCCGGTACTTTAAGAAACTTCTCTTAGAGGATTTGCCTGAGCGAGAGAAAGGACTAAAATTAATGTCAAAAAAAATCACCGATTGCATGGATGAATCTAATGCCTGAATATCCATTGCATCGTTATTTCGGCAGGTACTGACACGAAAATATAAGGCCAAATGCTTTCACAACATTTTGGTTTTCCCCCACCCTACTTTTCTATTCAGTAAGCACCACAATTATTTTCGTTGCAGAGTGAGCACGAGTACCATGCTCACTCTGCAACCCAAGTTTAAATGGCTTGAGATAAAGCTTTGAGTTTGTTAAATGATATGGTTTTGAGACCAAAATACTGGATTATAAGACATGTCAGAAATCATATCCCAGTTCCAGCTCGATTTTTTTATCCGGATTTGGAAGAGATCAATCAGCAACTGTCGTCTTTCAATTAAAAAGCTATTGTATTTCTTTACTGTTTTAAGGATAATTGCACGATGTAGAGCTTTTTTCTGACCACTTACCTAAAATCCATTTCTTGTTTTGCCGGATAATGGATATATCATTTGAATTCATACACTTAACTAAGTCTTTTAAACACAAATGAGTTATCAGCGAAAGGGCATTACTCGTTATATATCACCTGATAATAACGAGTAAACTTGATGGTTTAAAGACACATCAAATCAGGGGTGTGAAAAATAAGAATTTGCGTTTTCTACAAATTGGGAAATGTTGACACTATGGAACCTCAACTAAGTTCACCGCTCCAGCATTCTAAAGTTTATTATTATACATTCATTGTTTTATCAATAACCAGCATAGCTACAATTTTCTCCATTTTCTATCAATTCAATTTTCAGCAGAAACCGTCGATTATCAATCTCCACATCGCCTTTCTAGTCTTAATCTGGCTCCTGTTCATCATTTTGATTCTTCGCTTCCGTTATCATCACCTATCCAGATCACGAAACAGTATTAAAGAAAACAATCAGAGGGAGTTGGAAGAGAGACAAAAAGCCCTGTTATCATCGATACCGGCATATGTTTTGTTTAAAGATGTAAACCACAAATACACCAATGCTAATTTTGCCTTTTTACAGTTGATTAATGCTGAGGATGACATTAAAGGAAAATCCGATTCCGATTTTTTCTCTGATGAAATGGCTACAATGTTGGAAGAGCAGGACAAAAAAATACTGGACAATAAAATGCCCATCTGCAATCTGGAAGAGCAGTTCACCACTTTGAACGGTAAAACCGGTTGGTTATTGAGCTCCAAAGCTCCCTATTACGATGCTGAAGGGCAAATTGCCGGAATTATAGCCGTTTCAATTGATATAACGGATCAAAAACATACAAAAGATGCCTTACGGCAAAGTGAAGTCAACTTTTTTGAATTTGCAAATAATCTGCCCCAGGTTATTTTTGAAATTGATGGGGAGACCAAGTTCAATTTTATGAATAGATATGGGCTTGAATACTTTGGTCTGACAAACAAGGAGCTTGAAAGCGGGTTAACCTTTTTTGATATTTTCATTGAAGAGGAAAAAGAGAAATTGCGAAAGAATCTGGAAAGAGTTCGCAATAATGAACGATCAGATTCAGCTGAATATATCGCCCTTCGCAAAGATGGCAGTACTTTTCCGGTACTTCAGTATTCTGCTCCCATAGTAAATAATAACAGTGTCGTGGGCTTTCGAGGGATTATGATAGACATCATAGAACGAAAGCAAACCGAAGAACTGCTAAAGTACTCCAAAGGTGTGGCAGAAATGTACAGTCAACAGCTGGAAGAACGTAATGAAAAGATCGAAGAAAGCCGTAAAGAAGTACTGGCGATGATGGAGGATGCAAATCTGGCACGACAAAAAGCTGAAGAAGCCAATCTTAAGTTGGAGGAAGCGTTAAAAAGGGAGAAGCAGCTGGTACTCGCAGCTGATAAGGCAAATCGTTCCAAGAGTGAGTTTTTAGCCAATATGAGTCATGAAATTCGGACACCCATGAATGGAGTTATGGCGATGACTCATCTTCTACTCAATACCGATTTGACAACAGAACAGAAAGAATGTGCGGAAACTGTAAAGGACAGTGCAGATTCCCTGTTAACCATAATCAATGACATCCTGGATTTTTCCAAGATTGAAGCCGGAAAAATGGAGCTGGAACAAAGTGACTTTAACCTCCATTCCACCGTGGAAAACATGATCGATATCCTGGCGGTTAGGATCGATAGTCCCGATACCGAATTAATCAGTTCCGTAGACAACAACGTTCCGTCTCAATTGAAAGGTGATCCGGGACGATTACGCCAGATTTTGACTAATTTAATTGGTAATGCCATAAAATTCACTAAAAAAGGGGAGATTGTATTAAAAGTCAGCCTGTTATCCGAAAGCGATCATATAGCCAAAATTCACTTTAATGTTTATGATACTGGAATTGGCATCCCCGAAGACAAGATCGATTCTCTGTTTGAGTCATTCACACAGGCTGATAGCTCGACTACTCGAAAATATGGAGGTACTGGGTTAGGTTTAACCATATCCAAACAACTCGTGGAGCTGATGGGAGGTGAAATCGGCGTACAAAGCAGAATCGGTGAAGGGTCACAATTTTGGTTCATAATCCCTTTTGAAAAGCAGATTATCCAAAAGAGAGCAGGTAGCCAGGATCGATCGGAAAAATCCTTAAGTGGAAAGCGAATATTGGTTGTGGATGATAATGCTTCTTCACGCGCCATGCTCTCCAATCTGCTTTTTACCTGGGATGTTGATGTTGAGACTTCAGAAAATGCTCATGTTGCCATGCTCAAACTAAAAAATGCAGTCTATCAGGAAATGCCTTTTCATATAGCAATTCTTGATAAATTCATGCCTGGCATCAACGGGGAAACACTGGGAAAACAGATCAAGAGTAACCCCGTTATTAACCAAACCGCGCTGGTATTGCTCACCTCCATGGGAGAACGAGGCGACGCTGTTCGATTTGAGAAAGCAGGTTTTTCCGCCTATCTGACAAAACCGGTCAGACAATCCCAGCTCTATAAAACTCTTTTAATAGTCCTCGGCTTTGAAGCATCAAGTGAATCCTCAAAAGCCGGGATTGTTACAAGGCATAATGTTGATGAAAAAGGGAAAAATATCATACGGTTACTGTTGGTCGAAGACAATAAAATCAACCAGAAAGTTGCTTTGAAGGTACTAAGTAAAATAGGATATGATGCTGATATTGCAAACAACGGCAGAGAGGCGATTGAGACCCTTGAAAAAGCTGAATATGATCTGATATTAATGGATTGTCAGATGCCGGAAATGGACGGCTATGATGCAGCAAGGCATATCAGGGACCAGGAAAGCAGGGTTTTAAATCACGACATACCTGTTATCGCAATGACCGCGAATGCCATGAAAGGTGATAGGGAGAAATGCCTTGAAGCTGGAATGAATGACTACATTTCGAAGCCAATTAATATAAAGTCCTTATCCGACGCCATCGAAAAATGGACCATTATGAAAGCTTAAGTTAGAAATCAATTCCAAATATTACAGCATTCATCAATATTAAAACATATTCCATTCAAGTTCAAACTATAACCCATTTACACATAATTGTGAGACTGCAAATGAATTCAATCAGGACCCATAAACTTATTGATCCAACGCTATGCGGCAACCCTTTAGAATTAAAAACAAATTACAGCAGAATCGAATTAATCACTTCCTCAAAAATGGCCGTTGATGAAAAAGGGCTGATTCACGGGGGATTTATTTTTGGATTGGCGGATTATGCGGCGATGTTAGCTGTTAACGATCCCAACGTGGTTCTCGGCTCTTCCGAATCCAAATTCTTAAAACCTGTCAGAGTTGGAGATACCGTTATCGCTGAGGCAATCATTAGCAGTACAGATAAGAAAAAAAGATTTGTTGATGTTGGGGTGACCAGAGATGGCGTGCCGGTTTTTAAAGGATCATTCACCTGTTTCATTTTAGACAATCATGTACTGGATTAATAGAAGCTGGTAAAAGCACTGTTTTCTTCTGTCACAAAAACACCATTTGAGATGTAAATATCCTGAAAATGGGGAATAAAGCTTTTTTCGATTATCTTGTCTTTAAAACATCAAGAGAGACAAATTTTTAAAGATTAAATTTTACCAGGGCGTTTTTCAAATCCTTCATTAGAATTGGTTTAGTAATAAATTCATCCATACCGATTTCAAGGCATTTTTGCCTGTCATCTTTCATTGCCTTAGCAGTTATTGCAACAATCGGTATGGTTGATAGGGAGTGTTGTTTCTTTTCCAACTTTCTGATAATTGTGGTTGTTTCAAAACCATCCATTTGAGGCATCAGACAATCCATAAATATTAAATCATATTTGTTTTTCTTGAGGTTGTTTAAAGCTTCAATCCCGTTGGAGGTGATATCCACATCGTATCCCAGCTTCTCTAGCATACCGGTCATGATAGCTTGATTAACTTTGTCATCTTCCACTACCAGCAGTTTCTTGTTTTTTCCCGATTTTGATTTGGAAACAGTCTCTAATGGTTCATAGACGGACAGGTCATGAATCTGTACAGAATCCTTTTTAATAAAGGGCAGTGTAACCCAAAACTGACTTCCAACCCCAACTTTGCTTTTAACACCTACTTCTCCTCCCATTAATCCCACCAGATTTTTTACGATGGGCAAGCCTAAACCCGTTCCACCATAACGTCTGGTGGAAGAAGTGTCAGCTTGAGTAAAAGCCTGAAAAATTTTATTGATAGAGTCGTTAGGAATACCTATGCCTTGGTCGCTGATTTCGAATTTCAATTTGATATGCTTTTCCCCCTCCTCCACCATTGTGATACTGAGATTGACTTCCCCCTCTTTTGAAAATTTCAGTGCGTTTGCTAATAGATTTGATAGGATCTGGTTTAGCCGATTGGGATCACCCTGCAAAGAATCACATATTTTCTTGTCGATCGAATAATTAAGTATCAGTCCTTTGGATTCAGCTGTTACCGAGAAAAGATTGATAATGCCCTTGATTATCTTGGCAAGGCTGAAATCCAGCTCCTCGATGACAAACTTCTCAGCTTCAATTTTTGATAGATCCAAAATGTCATTTAATATCTTAAGTAGAGCCCGACCGGAATTGAAAATGGTTTCAATACTGTCCCGTTGCTTTGGAGATAAATCCGACTGCAAAACGATTTCAGCCATCCCAAGTACACCGTTCATGGGTGTCCTCAATTCATGTGACATATTGGCAAGAAAATCCGATTTAGCTTCGTTTGCAGCCTCTGCTTGTTCTTTGGCAATTTTTAACTGCTTGTTTGTCCCTTTTAACTCTTTGATATATTGTTTTGTTTTTTGACTGAGCGACCATTTTTTTGTAAGCGCCAATGCCATTTGGATAACCATGACACTATCAAACGGTTTCCGAATAAACATCAGTTGATCCGTCATACCCAATTCTGCGACAATTTCTTCTAATGTATAGTCTGAATGAGCTGTACATAAGACTATTTCAATGTCCGGAAACTCCTGCCAGATTCTGGAGACTGTCGTGATCCCGTTGTATCCGGGTGGCATCCGGATATCCATGAAGATCAATGAAAAAGGATTCTCTTCTGCGGCTGCCTGTCTGACCATTATCAAGGCTTCATCTCCTTGATAAGCATGATCAATTGCAAAGCCCTTTGTGAGATGAATCTGGTAGCGCTCTTTTCGTACATCTGACGAAAACAACTGCCGTTCCAGATTTCTCATCTCTTCATTTTCTTCAGTTTTCGATGAGAGTATCTTCTCAAAATCTCTGTGAATGCTCTCATTATCATCTGCAATCAATATTCTATACATAAGCTCTAAGTACAGTAGATCTTAGACGTATCAATCTTGCTCAATGCGGTTCAAAGATTTTTTTTCTTAATTCAAATGAAGACTTATACCGATAGATTAACACAAAACATCATTCTACCTCCTGGTCGAAACCTTATTCAATCAGATGAACTTCCTTCAATGACTTATATCTTGTTACTTTGTATCCCTGTCAGCAAAAGATTTGCAAGGATTATCAATTAACTATTATCGCATACGCAAGATAGTACGTTATCAAATCATAGATAACAAGGTATAAAAAGTATCCTCTGTTTGTTTGACCTATTTCAATTCAATTATATCATTCAGATTTAAGACAACCATTCTCTGGTTAATCCAAGGTTAAAAAAAAAATAGGTAACATAAGAATTCAAAACGCATCCGGTAAAACTGCAGACTCCAGATTGTATTTTTTATATGACTCCGTAAATTAAATCCATAGCTTTTTACAGCTATGCCAAATGCATAGATCATGTCACGGCATGTGAAGACAACACCTGGGCTATACAGCAGGTTAGTTTCTTTACCGTAGGAATATGTAAAAACTCGTTGGGTCCATGTGCATTGGAATGTGGACCCAGCACACCGGTTATCATGAACTGGGCTTCAGGAAACTTGGTTGCCAGTAAATTCATAAATGGAATTGAACCACCTTCACCCATAAATACTGGACCTCTACCAAAATAGGTCAAAGAAGCCTCATCCAGAGCTTTCTCAAGCCATCCACTTAATTCGGGAGAGTTCCAGCCCTTGGTGCTGTCAAGTACCTTAAACTGGACTTTTGCATTATAGGGAGGCTTGGATTCAAGTATCTCTTTCAAGTGGTTAATTATTTTTTTGGCGTCAATTGTGGGAGGAAGACGCAAGGATAATTTCATTGATGTAAAGGGTCGTAAAACATTCCCCGCCTCAGATGAATTGGGAATGCCATCAATACCCGTGTAGGAAAGGCTTGGACGCCACGTACGATTCAGAATAAGCTCTTTTGGATCATCAGAAACCATTTTAACATTTTCGAGTAAAGGGAATGATTTTTCAAAGTCCTTTCCTAATACCTCGGCAGCTTTTTCTGCCTGAAGAACTCGTTTATCAGGAATTGCGCTATTAACTCCATCAATTAAAATCCTACCGGTTTTTGTGTCTTCAAGGCGGTCCAGGATATCCCTTAAAACTCGAAAACTTGAAGCGATAACCCCCCCACCGTTACCGGAATGAATCCCCTCTTTCAATAATTCAACACTCAATTCTCCGATGATCGCACCCCTAAGTGATGTCGTAAGCCAGAGTTGATCATAATTTCCACATCCGGAATCGAGACAGATAACCAAATCCGGTGTCCCGATTTTATTCTGAAGCTTATCGATGTAAAAGGGTAGATCGCTGCTTCCACCCTCCTCACACGATTCTATGATCAGAACACAGCGGGCATGAGGTACTCCTTGTTCCTGTAAGGCTTTAATAGCAGTAATGGCAGAAAAAACCGCATAACCATCATCAGCAGCTCCCCTGCCATACAATTTATCATCGATCATAACAGGCTTCCAGGGGCCCTTATCCTCATCCCAACCAACCATTTCAGGTTGTTTATCAAGATGGCCATAAAGCAATACGGTCTTAACTGAATCGCTATCGTTTCCTGAACTATCCACATCGATGAATAGTAAAGGCGTTCGCCCTTCAATTCTTTCGATGGATAGCTTCAATCCAAAAACATTCTGCTGTTGACACCATTCAGCAACATTTTTTACTACCTGATCAATGAACCCATTATTCTGCCAGTTTTTATCGAATGCAGGGGATTTATTCGGAATTTTAATATAATCTGAAAGGTTCTGAATAATTGAATGATCCCATTTATCATTTATAAACCTTTTTAGTGTTTCGGTATCAAACGACATGTATACTCCTATTGATGAAATTATCCGCAGTGAATTAATCTATTTTTCGATTTGCCTGTTACGACATATCATTTCTATAAAAAAGGGTACGTTCTGGAATTCTTTAATATTACACGCTATCCTTTACAGGAGAATCCTGCCATCAATAAAACCATAAGAGGCTGCACTCAATGCTGTTTTTGGTGATGTATCTCCGGTTGATTTTATTGCTCAGATATCAGATCTGCCATTTTGGCCTATGGCACTTTTTATGTAGTGTAAGTATATGATATTATAATTTTGTTAAGCATGGTATTCAATTTGCAACAACTTCTATACCTGATAAAAATTTTTACGTTTATTAGAATTAATGCAATCAAACAAAAAACTTGACTAAAAAAATCCCGATGGTCAGCAAAATAATTCAATACAAATCGAAGAAGTGTTTAGGCTGTTTCATAGATTTACAAAAAAGTTGAGGATGTTTTATCAAAACCGTGAAAAAGATTTTAAAAACGCAGAAATCAAATACAACTTCAGTATAATCACATTCACTTAAAATAGTATTATAAAAATAAAAACGGAGATTTGAAATGAACAATTTTGATTCTACAGTATTAGCCTCTATTGAACTTGCCCAGGCGGAAGCGTTAAAACGAAAAAATAGCGAGCTTACAGAAATGCATCTGTTGTGGGGACTTGTTAAAAATCCCTCCTCTGTCTCCTCGAAGCATCTCAAAGAGGATCTCAAACTGGTTAAAGGCTTATTAGATCAGCTTCCAACAATGGAAAGGATTTCACTAGCTGACATCCGCCCCTCTTCAAAACTTTCTGAATGGTTTACCTTGGCTTCCTCTGATGCTATCCAAGCAGGAAGAGAAAACATAATCGAAGCAGATTTACTTCGTCACTTAAAAAAATTCTTTCCTCAGCTGTCAATGGAGATCCCTGAAACAGTTGAGGATGAAACACCTGAATTTCTGGAGAATCTAAACCGTTTAGCAGATGAAGGCAAATTGGACCCTGTTATCGGGAGGGCCACGGAAATTCGAAGAGTGCAGGAAATATTGTGCAGAAGAACAAAAAATAATCCAGTTCTGGTTGGCTCACCCGGTGTAGGAAAAACGGCAATTGTTGAGGGATTGGCCGGCCTGATTCAAAAAAACCAGGTGCCTGATATTATCCTGGGCAAAACAATCTATGCCTTAAATATTGGATCACTGATGGCTGGAACCAAATTTCGCGGGGAATTTGAGGAGAGGGTTAATCAGCTGGTTCGTTTTATAAAAAATAAGGGTAGAGAAGCAATAATCTTTATCGACGAAATTCATCTGTTGATTGGCGCCGGTAAAACAGAAGGGGCAATGGATGCTGCCAATCTTCTAAAACCGGCTTTATCAAGGGGGGAGCTCAACTGTATCGGAGCTACTACCCAAGAAGAGTACAAAAAATATATCGAATCCGATTCCGCCCTGGAAAGGAGATTCCATAAAGTGCGGGTAGCAGAGCCAAGTAAGGATGATACTATTCAAATACTGATGGGTTTAAAGGAAAAACTGGAAATCCATCATGGTATTGAGATAACAGAAGAGGCTATTGTATCTGCTTCTTATCTGTCGGATCAATTCATTTCTGATCGTTTTCTGCCTGATAAGGCAATAGATATAATAGATGAAGCTGCAGCCGGGTTAAAGCTAAGTGCTGATTCTTTACCTCCCGAATTGGAGGAACTTGAAGCTTCAATTCGGAGTAAGAAGATATTGGCGAAAGCAAACCCCAATGATAAAAAATTAGTTAAGGAGATTACCTCTTCCGAGGAAGAATTTAGTGAGAAAAAGGGAAAATGGGATCAAAAAGTCCTTGATTTAAAGAGAGTATCCCAATTAAAGCAACAATTGGAACGGATGCAATTTCAATTGCAGAAAGCGGAAACCGAAGGTGATTTTGAAATAGCATCCCGTTTAAAATACGGAGAAATCCCAGATGTAGAGAATGAGCTTCTGAAATATGATGTGTCCTGGAAATTGAGCAGACAACATATCGGAGAGGTTATCTCGCGGTCAACTGGCGTTCCTGTTGAACGTATCCTGAGAACACAGCAGGAAAATCTGCTGGGATTGAACGATTATTTAAGTTCAAGAGTTTTTGGGCAGAATAAGGCGCTGACAGAGATCGCGGATACCCTGATTGCAGCTCATGCCGGTTTATCGGATCAAAGCCGACCTCTGGGGAGTTTTCTGTTGATGGGGCCATCCGGAGTTGGAAAGACAGAAACAGCTAAAGCCCTGGCCCAGTTTTTATTCGGAGATGAAAGACATCTTATAAGAATCGATTTAAGTGAATATAGTGAACAGCATTCAGTAGCAAAACTCATAGGAGCCCCTCCGGGGTATATCGGATACGAGAAGGGAGGTGTCCTCACAGAAGCCGTGCGGCTTAATCCTTACAGTGTTATTCTGTTTGATGAAATAGAAAAAGCGCACATCGATTTCAGTGATATTATGTTGCAGATTCTTGATGACGGGAGATTAACCGATACTCAGGGAAGAACCGTTAATTTCAAGAATACGGTAATTTTCTGTACTTCAAATCTTAAAACCCATGAGAGTTATTTAAAACCTGAATTAATTGGGAGATTGGATGAAATTTTGTATTTTGAGTCTTTGTCCAAAGAGGTTATCAATGCCATTATGGAAAGAGAGCTTGAATTGTTGAATCAAAAGCTCTCCGGTAAGGAGATTGAAGTCGAATTGCAGCAGAGTTTTCGAGATCGAATTATTGCTTCCGGATTCGATGATAAATATGGTGCTCGACCATTGAAGAATGCATTTAGCAGAATGGTTATCAAACCATTTGCCAAGGTACTTTTGAAAACTCAATACCTTAAAGGCACCTTTCTTTTGGAACTGACCGAGGAAAATATGTTTAAGTATTCAAAAATACGGTGATGAATTTGAAGAAAAAGAGGCGTAGCATAAGCTCGCTGGGGATTAATATTCTGATGTCATAAAAATATTTTTCAGGAAATTAAATCCCAGGTTATTTATTAGTTAACGAACTCTAAACTGCCATACCGAACGGATTTGGCAGTTTAGCTCCACAAGCCATACAAAAGCTGTGAATCTGGCAACATTCAAACGCACATTCGGGACAAGCTATTTTTTTTTCTTCTTCATTAATCAATTCAGTTTCAGAAAGATCCAAATCCAGATAGGCTTCACTGATCTCTTCAATAAATACAGGATTTGATTCGATATATTCAAATTGACTGATGACACTTTGAAGTAGTTTTACTTTTCTTTCAGAAATCTCTAGTAATTGATCTCTATTGATTATAATCTTGGCTTCCATAAATTAGAACTTTTGTAACCAGTTGTGTGTATAGCGTTTTTAATTTAGATACTTGCTTGTAACCTTTTGAAGGTCTTCAAGTCTTACAGGTTTTGTCAAATAGTCATCCATTCCGGCAACCAAACAGAGTTCCCGATCCCCCTTCATTGCTTTAGCAGTAAAAGCAACAATGGGAACATGGCCGGTCATAATACCACTCTTTTCCATATTTCGTATTTCACTGGTTGCTTCAAATCCGTCCATTTCCGGCATGAGGCAATCCATGAATATCATATCATAGGATTTTTCCATACAACACTCCAGAGCTTCTTTACCATCGGATGCAATATCAACGGAAAAACCTATTTTTTCAAGCATGCCTACAATGACCTGCTGATTAACCAGATCATCTTCAACAATTAACAAATTATGGCTTCTTTTGTTAACTATTGATTTATTCGCTTTTTCCCCAGCAGGCTCATCCAATTCCTTGATCTTAAATACATCCAGTAATGCTCTTAGTAACACGGAGGTCTGGACAATCGGCTTGACCAGACAATGCCTGACACCACAATCGTTCGCTGCTTTCTGGACGGCATCAAATTGAATGGCTGTCATGACAATAATCTTCGATTTCTGCAAATTGGTTTCCGTCTCGATCTTGTTAATCAATTGAACGGCGTTCATGTCAGGCAATTGATAGTCGATAATAACAGCGTCAAACGGTTTTTCCTTTTCTTCGGAAATCTTCAACTGTTTGATGGCATCTTTGCCGGAAGTTACAACCTTATTTGCCATTTTCCACTGGGTTGTCTGTCTTTCAAGGAAATCTCTACTGACTTGGTGATTGTTTATAATGAGGATTCTTTTGTCCGACAAATCAGGTATGGTATTTTCCTTCAATGCTTTTTTCTGTTTTTTAAAGGGTAAGCTAATCCAGAAAGTAGATCCTGCCCCAACTTCACTTTCAACATTAATCGTGCCACCCATCAGCTCAACGAGGCTCTTCACTATCGTCAACCCTAATCCTGTCCCGCCATATTTCCTGGTTGTTGTATTATCAACCTGGGAAAATGGCTGAAAGATAATATTCAGTTTTTCCTGCGAAATGCCAATTCCCGTATCAGAAACTCCGAAGAAGAGATTAACGCTATCTTCAGTTTCCTTTAGCTTATTGATCGTCAAATTAATCTCACCACTCTCGGTAAACTTCAAAGCATTCGCAATTAAATTGGAAAGAATCTGGTTTAAGCGATTAGGATCACCAATCAGTTCTACCGGAATATGGATGGGAATTCGACAATTAAAATAAAGACCTTTGGCATCCGCTGATCCGGAGAAAAGTCGGACTATGCTTTCCAGAGTTTCTCCCAGGTTAAACTCTAACGACTCCAATTCAATCTTGTTTGCCTCGATTCTGGAAAGATCCAGAATCTCATTCAGAATGTCCATCAACGCTCTGCCAGATTGTGAGATAGTCTCCAGATAATATCTTTGTTGATCTGTCAGATCCGAAAGCAAGGCTAACTGCACCATCCCAAGGACACCATTCATTGGCGTTCTCAGTTCATGACTCATTGTCGTTAAAAAACGGCTTTTGGCTGAATTAGCTTCTTCAGCTGCCTCTTTGGCCTTTAATAACTCTTTTGTTTGGTTTACCAGATCTGCGGTACTTGCCTTTACTTCCACTTCCAGGTTTTCTTTGTAACGCTGGTTCTCTTTTAGAAGCTCAGCTCTTTCAAGACACTTATTGACTGCATGTTCCAACACTGCCAGGTCACTGATTGGCTTTACCAGATAATCCCATGCTCCCAGACGCAATGCATCGATCACATCCTGAATTACACCGGTTCCTGATATCACGATAATGGGAGTAGCAGGAGCCTCCTTCGTTACCGTTGTCAAGACATCCAAGCCGTCTATTTCAGGCATACGAAGATCAACCAATATGATGTCCGGGAGTTCACTCCTAAAGACTTCCAACCCTATTCGACCGTTTTCGGCTTGTAGCACCTCAAACCCGCTGTCTTCAAGGTAGTCAACGATGCTTTCACGAATCAGAGATTCATCATCTATTGTCAATATTTTAATATCTTTTTTTAAATACATCCCGAAGTGACTGTGACTTAAAAGATTAAAAACAAAAGTTGAATTACCTAACCCAGATGAACTGGATAATTACCTTATAGGTTATTTTCTCGATTATATTGCAAATTAGCGATCAAGTCATCATTAATGCCATTAACCTAAGCATCACAATTCTCTCAAAGCCTGATGTGAAGCCTTGTATAATGACTTTATATAAACCTTCTTATGTGCTTTGGCATTATGTTTATTGAACAATAACTCTAAATTTCTCAATGATATCTATTCCATAGATTTTTGTCACCCGCCCTAACTGATTATCGGAATATTGGTAAGCTTTTACTAACCATTCCATGCGATTTGTTTTTTAAACTGCGATATGCATGTGGTTATCTGATTGGATTATTGTTTAATGCATGAATTTTGAATTACCACTGCAAACCCGGCGGTTATCATAAAAATTAACTGGCATGCCCTCTGCATTATCAAAGTCTAAAAATGATCCGTAAATCACGAAAAATAGCGACTAAAATCGGGGCAAAACTTAATTTGGTGCTAAATTTTCCATAATAACAACCAGCTAAAGAGTACTATGGATTCCATTTACACACTCCTGTCTGCCATGAAAGGTCAAGAGCGTCAAATAGACGCTGTTGCCAACAATCTGGCCAATGTTAATACCAGTGGTTATAAGTCGGACCGGGTTCTGTTTCGTGAGTATTACAATGAAATGATTGGACAAGACCTTGAGTCCGAAGAGGAACTATTTGCTCATGAAGAATTCATTTCACCTTACAGCAGGGGAGGAACATCATTCGTTAAACCGGATCATGTCTCTCCGTCAATGCAACAGGGAATCTTTAAAGATACTGATAATCCGTTGGATTTGGCACTTAAGTCCGAAGGCTTTTTTGTGGTAGATTCTCCCTATGGTGAACGGTTTACCAGGAATGGACAGTTTTATAAAGATGCCGAGGGGTATTTAACTACCAGTGCCGGGCATAAAGTGCTGGGCAAAAATGGACCTTTAAAGATTGAGGGGAAAGAATTTTCCGTTGGAAAAGATGGAGCCGTGGTTGTTGATGGAAAAGAGGTGGGATTTTTTAGAATCATGAATTTTGACGAACCTGCCCGATTGACCAAGTTAGGGAATTCTTACTGGGTACCTTCCAGCACTGATCAGAAACCCAGCATAATCGACCGACCTGTAATCCACCAGGGAGTTTTGGAAGGATCTAATGTGGATTCTGTAAAAGAAATGGTAAAGATGATAACGGTAAATCGTTCTTACGAAGCTTCTCAAAAAGCAATGCGTTCTGTGGACGATTTGGATAACAAATCTGTTTCAATAGCACGAATATAGTAAAATCAATTAACGGAGCCGACAGCCATGATGACATCCCTTTTTACATCTGCAACCGGTATGAAAGGTCAACAGTCACAAATCGACACGATTGCCAACAACCTGGCCAACGTCAATACAAATGGATTCAAACAAACCCGAACCAATTTTCAGGATTTACTGTATTCGAACGAGATTATGCCGGGAGCCAATACATCCTCGAATACAATTTCGCCCACAGGGCTCCATAAAGGACATGGGGTGAAACTGGTAGGAACTCAGAAAATATTCACCCAGGGAAACCTGATGCATACAGGAAATGATCTTGATCTCAGTATCGATGGTGATGGTTTTTTCCGTGTATTGAGACCTAATGGAACCATTGCATTCTCCAGAGATGGTGCCTGGCAACGGGATGCAGATGGACGTATTGTTAATTCAGATGGCTATCCCATCGAACCCGAAGTCATCATTCCTCCGGAAGCGACCAAGATTATTATCGGTCAGCAAGGACGAGTGCAAGTGCTCATTGGAGATGATCCGACACCCAATAATATCGGTAACATTCAATTAGCCAAATTTATCAATCCTGCCGGATTAAATCCCATTGGAAAGAATTTATATATGGAAACCGGTGCTTCCGGTACTCCCAATGTAACTGATCCGGGTTCCGAGGGAATCGGAATGTTAAGTCAACAGTTCCTGGAAAAATCAAATGTCAGCGTCGTGGATGAGATGGTTAACATGATTGTTGCCCAAAGGGCATATGAAGTTAATTCAAAATCGATTCAAACATCTGATAATATGCTTCAAACAGCTGTAAATATTCTCAGGTAAGGAAACCCCATGAAAAGATCACAATGGTTCGTTTTTACTAACACCTGGCTCATCCTGATCATACTCACACTATACTCAAAAGCTGATATCAACTCAGTCGAAATACGAGTACTGCCGGAATCCATTGTATATAATGAATACTATTCATTAGGGGATATAGCTGAACTGGATGGATTTGATGTTGAGACCATTCAAAAACTGGCGAAAATAGAAATCGGAAAATCACCAATACCTGGTCGATCACTTTATATTTCCCATGGCCAAATCAGAAAAAACGTCAATGCATTCGAATCAACCCGGCAAATTAACTTGATATTGCCATCGAAAGCAATGATCAGTCGTGCCTCTATCAAAATTAGCGAAAAGCAGCAGCATGATCTGGCTTTAAAAGAGATCCGTAATGAATTTAAGGATTATGATGAAGTTAAGATTACCATTAAATCAAAATTTAACGAACTATATATCCCCAAGGGCAACGTTTCTTATGAAATGGTCCGAATAGGAGCAAAAAACCAGATTGGTGGATATGCAACCTGGAGTTTGAAACTGTTCGTCGACGGTAAGGAGATTAAAAAACTATTTGTAAGGGCAAAAGCCGAAGTATTTGATGAAGTATTTGTGGCAAAAGAAAAAATAGCCCGGGGAGATAAAATTACAGAAGACTATCTTACCTCTGCTAAAAAAAATATTTCCAAAGAGAAGGTAGGATTTGTTTCAGAATCGGAATTTGTTGTTGGGAAACAGGCTAAAAGAGATATTTTTAAGAATGAGGCAGTTGAAACAACACTTGTTGAACGCCCTATTATTATCAAAAAAGGAGCACCGGTTAAACTTATTTATAAAACGAAAAGCCTGCTACTAACTAATCTGGTTAAGGCTTTAAAAGAGGGAAAAAGAGGTGATGTTATACCCGTGCGTCCCCTTACCGGTGATAGAACCATCTATGCAACTGTAATCGATGAAAATAGCGTGGAAGTCGCATTGTAACTATAACTGAAGATTTAAAATGAATGTAAACACCCATTTTATAAGTTGAGATATGTATAATATGACCAGATCTAACTTCTTTATTCTAGTTGTGTTGGGAATATTTACCGGTTTCCTGAGTTCCTGCTCCGAAAATAGTGTTGACCTGCCTAAACCTCCAACAAACCAGGAGAATAAACAGATCAGCAACTATGAAGAAGTTAAAAATAAAAGCTATAGGAATAGAAAGCCGATCCCTGTTAGCCAAAGCCGCTATGAAGGATCATTGTGGGTCGATGAAGCCTCATGGGGGAACCTGTTGAGAGATCACCGGGCCAGGTTCAGGGGCGATCTGGTTAAAATTACCAATCTGCAGGATGTTATTACAGTTGCTAAGCCGAAAGATATTCCAACTACCCCCGTACCAACGCCTATTACGACAGCCGGAGAGAAAGAAGCGGGACAGGCTACTCAGGTGATTGAAGCGATGACTGGAATGGAGAAAGCGACAGAGGAGCAAAACGAAGTGCTGGGCTCATTGAGATCCATTTCAGCTTATGTGCAATCCGTATTACCGAATGGAAATATGGTAATTGTGGGAGAAAAAGTTGACTATCGGCAACAGAATACCATCCGCTATGTCACAACAGTCAAAGGGATTATCAGACCGGTGGATGTAAACGAGGCAAACGAAGTACCTGCCATCAAGTTGGCCAGATTCGAACCAAAAATAAAACGTCAGATGTTAGCTAAATCAATGTTAAATCTGGCACCTCTTATCGGTCAGAAAAAAGCGGGATTACTTGATCGGATAAGTCATATAGCGACGCCAGGCTCATCTCAATCTCAACCTGTCAGCACTCAATAGCATCAATCCATTTATATTAAGGGGGAAAGAGAAAATCACCCCTCTCTTTCCCCCTTGATACTCTTCAGCTTTTACCACACAAATCCTAATTCACCAATATTCTGTCTTCAAGGTAAATGGAAGGTATAGCAAATGCATTGGTATTTATAAGCAGACGTGTTTTAAATTTGCCAATCTGATAATGCGTACGAACTATGATAAAGAACCACTACACGAAGATACTGATACTAATTGGATTGTTTTGTATATGTTCCGGGCAGCTCTATGCCGTCAGAGTAAAAGACTTGGCCGGAATCCGGGGGATGAGAGATAATCAGCTTTCCGGATTTGGTATTGTTGTTGGTTTAAACGGAACCGGGGACTCCCAGGAATCCCTAATGTCAAGAAAACCCTTGAGAAACGCCCTGGAACGGATGGCAATCTCAATTACCCCCAATGAAATCAAAGGAAGGAGCATTGCAGGGGTTATGGTTAACGCCACTTTACCACCGTTTTCCAAACAGGGACAAAAACTGGATGTTACCGTTAGCGCAGTTGGTGATGCAATTTCATTGCGGGGCGGAATTCTGTTTGTAACCCCCCTTCGAGGTCATAACCGGGAGGTATATGCCGTGGCACAAGGTCCGATCGTAGGAATCCCGATGGGGGTGGAACTCCCGACTGGCAGGTCACAAATTGGTGCGGCTGAATATGCATTTGACCCGAGAAGAAGCATCGTCCCTACGGTTGGTTTTGTCATCGGAGGTGGGTTGGTTGAACGAGAGATAGACATTGATCTGAATTCTAGAACCAGGTTGTTCTTGAATCTGAGAGATGCCGATTTTACAACCGCTTTCAGATTGTCCAAGGCGATTAACAAGTCACTGGGAGATGGTTCGGCCAGAGCTGTAGATGCTGGTACTGTTGAGGTATCGGTTCCTGCAAGCTACTTGGGACAAGCAGTAGAGTTGATTTCGAGGGTCGAAAATCTGGAAATCGAACCTGATACCATAGCCAAAGTTGTACTTGATGAACGAACAGGAACCGTTGTCATGGGAACCAATGTAAAGATTTTGCCCATTGCCATCTCATTTGGAAATCTTAACATCAAAATTGGTGATGAAACTCCTGAACCGGTGTCTGTTTTGCAAACTGCACAACGAGAGGTTCCGCCTCCACCGGTTTTTGAAAATGGTGTCATTCTGTTTAAAGGCGGGGTTGATATCAAAGAGGTGGTTGATGGATTGAATAAAATTGGAATTTCAAATGCTGATTTACTGGAAGTGCTGAGAACCATCAAATCCGCCGGTGCGTTACAGGCAGAACTAATTATTAAGTAAAAGGTTGATGACAATGAAACTAGATACGGAAGCTATGTTCCAGCAACTTAATCAATCAAAATTGAGTAAAAATCTGCTGCGAAAGGCTCAATTCAATCAGGAAGACACCAAAGCATATAATAAAAAACTAAGGGATGCATGTGACGGATTTGAAGAAATATTTGTTCACAAACTCATCCAGGTAATGCGTAGTTCAAGTGATAAAGAAACTTTGTTGACTGGCGGTCGCGGGGAAGAAATCTTCCAGGATATGCTGGATGAAAACTACGCAAAACTAATCTCACAAAACCGAGCATTGGGTCTAAGTGACTTAATCTATGAACAAACCAAAAAGAGCTAAAGTTTTGCCATCGAATACCGATAAAGATTATAAGAGATGGTATACAATCTATCTCTTATCTTAAATATACCAAAATTATTAAACTGAATATTTTTGAAATCTGTTGTGTAACTAAAAGTTTAAAAATGCTTGAGTGTGCGAATCAATTGAATTTCACCTAGGTTGTTACCATACCTTATTAGGAGTTTTTTGCCGACATGCTTAAGTTTTACTCAATCAAACCGATAAAGAATAAGAAAATATTTCCACGTTTGATTCGAGATATTAATCTTGGAGGTTAATATGAAAATTGAAAGTCAAGTGCCCAAAATTCCAATTCAGGATAAAGGCATTCAAAAGGGGAAAGAAAAGGAAGCTGCTCAAACAGATTCCAGTAAATCTTCTGTACAGAAAAAGTCGGTTACAGATCATTTTGTGGTGAATAAACTTCGCTCAAAAATTGAAGCTGAACCTGACATGAACTTGAAGAAGATAAAAGAACTACGGGAGAAAATCAAAAACGGTGAATATAAAATCGACAATGAGAAGCTTGCTGAAAAACTTCTTAAGGATTCTCTCATTGAAGATCTTTCTTAGATCAATAAAAGAAACTCAATGTCATTAGACTAATTCAGTTTGAGAAGAGGCTGAGGATGGAACCTGTATATGAATCAGATGGTTGTATTAAGAACCTTATTGCCAATCTGGAATCTCAACTTGAAATTCACACTGTTTTGCACGAAGTGCTGGGAAGAGAAAACCAATTGCCAGCCTCATGCAGTCTGGGTGAACTGAAAGAAATCCATTCCATTCGTGATTTTGCCACAAAAAGAATCTTCGAATTGGAAAGAGACCGGCTGGTGATAATGGAGACTTATAAAAAGGAATTCAGGCTCAAGGCCAATATCTCTTTGAAAGATGTCATACAACAAAGCAAGGGGGAAGATCAAAAAAAACTGCTGGAACTGCGACAGTCACTGCTGAATTTAATTAAGGAGATCAGGCCTGTCGGAAAAAGGAATGCTGAAACCGCGATTGCCAGAATTGCATGTTTTAATGAGATACAGGGAGTAATAGATAAATCCTTTAACAGGACTTCCACCTACTCCGGTAAGGGTATAATCACAAAACCTACTGGAGCCTGTTTCTTAAAAAAATCGATTTAATTGTTAACCGGCTTTTTGGAATAAAACTAGAATTACTATCTGTGATTGTGCTTACTGTCGAAGCATACGTTATTTATTCATCCATAACCGGATAAGACTATAATTATAAACATTAATCCATAATGTCACTGTTTGGTAGTTTTGAAATAGGGAAAAAGGCACTGTCAACCTCTCAAATGGGGCAAGCGACTACGGGGCATAATATCGCCAATGTCGACACGGAGGGATTTTCAAGACAGGAAGTCAACCAAGCTGCGTCCAGACCCATGAGTGATGGAAAGGGAACTGGTGTAGACATAAAAAACATCCGTAGAATCCAGGATGGATTCACCAAACAGAAAGTAGTGGATGAACAAACCAACGTTGGATCATGGGAGGCAAAGGAGAAAATTCTGACTGAAGCTGAAATCATTTACACCGATCTTGAAGGAACAAGACTTCGTGGCTCAATGGATGAATTCTGGGGGGCCTGGAGTTCTGTGGCAACCGAACCTGAAAGCGGAACACACCGAAAAGCGCTTTTATCAAAAGGTATGAAACTGGCTGAAGACTTCAGATCATTCAACAAGAGACTCACAGATTTCAACGAGAGCCTTAACGGTCGAATTAAAGCAGAGTTGTTGGATATCAACCAGACGACTCGCGAAATTGCCATGCTCAATAAGCAGGTAGAGCAACTGGAAAATCGTGCTCTCCCGGCAAACGATGCCCGTGATCAAAGAGAAGTTTTGTTGCAGCAACTTTCCGGGAAGATAGAAATCAAATGGTTTGAAGGGCCCAGGGGCACTCTGGAAATTCAGATTCCCAATGGCCAGCACCTGGTACATGGCAGGGAAAATTATGAGTTGGCCCCATATCTTGTTGCTGAAGAGAAGGGGAATGTCAGAATCGGTCTCACTAATCCGCCTGGTATCAAAACGGATATTACGGATATCTTAAAAACCGGAAGTCTGAAGGAGATGATTAACCAGCGTGATAACAGTATCAATAAGTACAAGCAGGATCTGGACGAATTGGCGCAGGAACTTGCTTTCAGAGTCAATAATGCCCATTCAGGGGGTACCGGTATAAATGGGATTAAGCTTGATGAAACCAGCGCATACAAATTTGACAGCGAACAGCTGACCAATCCCTTGCCCTATTTAAAATCCGGGGACTTTACCCTGAAGATTCTCAACCAGGAAAAGGAGATCGAAGAAACCATATCCGTCAATGTTGTGGCAGGCATTGACACAATCGAGTCAATCATTGAGAAGATAAACAGGGCTGCCGGTGGTTATACCACAACAGAAGAGGGAGTAGAAGTCCTCAAGGATGTCAATAAAATAAAGGCCTACCTCAACCCGGATGGATCGGTTTCCATAACTTCCGGACTTGGGAAGCAGTTTATTTTTGGAAAAGATGAAACAAATGTTATGGCTGTAATGGGTTTTAATTGTTTTTTTCATGTGAATCGAGGGGCAGAGGATATTTATATTGCACCGGAATTAGTTGAAGATGAAATGAAGATTGTTGCAGGATCAGATTTAATTCCGGGCGACAATACTATTGCTACTGAAATTGCCGACCTGCAATTTAAATCAACCATGAACGAAGAAACCATCACATTTGATGAATTTTATAATTCCCAGATTACTGACATCGGTTTAAAAGTCCAGGATGCTCAAAAGGGGTTAAAGACTCACAATCAGATGCTTGAGCAGTATGAAGCCTTAAGGGATTCCATTTCCTCTGTGAATCTGGATGAGGAGATGACAAACATGGTCAAATACCAGAGAGCGTATCAATCTTCAGCCAAGTTTTTGGGGACTGTCGATCAGATGACACAGACTTTGGTGAATATGTAACTTAACTGGATAATAAACAGTTGAACCTTATATCGAGCTAATTAAAAATGCGTGTAACCGAATTAACCAAACATAATGCAGTAACGAAGAATTTGAATACAAATTCCGAGGAACTGCAGGAGCTAATGGTTGGCATTTCGAATGGCAAAATATTGAACAAACCATCCGATGATCCGGTAGGTGCGGCAAAGGTTCAGGATTTTCGAACATCGATTAACCACTCTAAGACACTGGAAAAAAACATCAGTGCGGACAAAGTCTGGTTAAATACCAACGAAGAAACCATCAAACAGATTGGAGAAGCCCTAAGACATGTCAAGGATCTCGCACTTGAAGGTGCAAACGGAGCCTCCACAAAGGAAAACAGAAGTACTCTGGCCAATGAAATAAAAATCATCACCAAAGATTTAATTGATCTTGGGAATAAAAAAGAGGGAAAACTTTATCTTTTTGCAGGCACAAAAACATTTACCAAACCACTGGAAGTGAGCTCAGAAATTACAGATCCGGTTGTTAAATTCTTCGGTGCCCGCATTAAGAGTGCGGAGAAAATTATTCCGATTAATCAAAGTGAACCTTTGAATGGAATACTGCCTGGCTCATTTACCCTTTATTTGAATGAAACTCCCGAATATCAATCTGAAGATAAATTAAGCCAGTTAGAAAAACTGGATGCCGAACAAAAGGCAGACAAGCCGACAGGGATGGAAGAAGCAGAAGATGCAAAAATAACGGACGAAAAAAAACCTGCTTCCCCCTCAATTGATGAGACTGAAGGGGAGAACAATCTTCCCAAGAAAATCGTCATTGTTCTTGATGGAACAGAATCGATTGAACAGATCATAAAAAAGATTAACGATGCAGCCATTGCAGAAGATGGCTATGTTGAAGATCCCCATTCTCCGATTGGGTTTAAGACAAAAATTGCCGGGGACATCGGAATTGACAACTCTATTTATCTGTACCCGACTAAGGGCATAAACCTCCAATTTGGGGAGGATACGACCGGTTTTTTTAATCGAATGAACTTCGAACAGATTGGGATGCCAGGGGATGCTGCAACTGCTGCCAAAGCTGAAGAGGGAACAGATACTGGAGTGGATATTGAGATAGATCCAGCTGAATATGAAGCGGTATTCAACGGTTTTTCCAAAGACAACTACCTGGTTCGCGTAATCAAGGGTGGAACATTTGGGTTGGCCCAGATCATCATAAGTGATGATGGCGGGAAAACATGGTCTCAGCCCAAGGTTTTAAATAGAAAGACTGAAATCTTCAATCCTGAAGGAAAAGCCAGCAACAAAGTTGATCTGGAATTTAAGGCAAACCAGGATCCGTTCTTCAGAGAAGGGTTGGAATTCCAATTTAGGGAAAACGAATTCGTTAAATATAAAGGGAATGAACAGATTAAAGAGGTTCTCGTTGATAATGGTATCAAAGTTGCTTTGAATATAAATGCAAAGCAACTATTTAAGAAGGACCCGGTTGATGAAGGCACTGCGGATGTATTCGACATGCTGAACCGATTATCAGAGGCTTTAAAAGATGATGATCAATTGTCAGTTATGAAGAGTATTGATGATATTGATAAGTCCATTAACCAGGTACTTAAATTCCGAAGCCAGATTGGTTCTACGTTTAAAGAGCTGGAATCCAGCGAAGAGAGAATCCAAAAGAACATGGATTTCAGAAGGGAGGAGTTGTCCAAACTGGAAGATATGGATCTGGCGAAAGGAGCGGTTGATTTAAACAAAGCAGAACTAAAGCATAAGACAGCTTTAGACGCCTCTGCCAAATTAATCCAACCGACATTGATTGATTTTTTAAGGTGATCCCAATTTATAGTGCTTATGATTAAAGTTGCTTAGAATAGACCTATAATTGGGCTGAAGATATCCCTCGTGATATCTGGTTTTCAAAGTTCTTTCTTCACCATGGAGGGTGAAAATGCTCATCTTAACAAGGAAGTTGGGAGAAAGTATCACGATTGGAGATGATATCAAGATCCAAGTATTGGAAATCAAAGGCAAACAGGTTCGACTGGGCATTCAGGCTCCCAAAAAATATAGCATTCATCGAGAAGAAATCTACCAGAGAATTCAAGATGAAAACAGACTGGCCGCTCAGCAGAGTCCTTTAAGTCTGAAAGCATTGACTGATATTTGGAAACGGAAAAAGTAATAATTCATTTTCCAATCATTTTTTTTGTAGAAATTCGGGCTTAACGCCCGGAAAACTCCCTACTAATGGGACAACCTCAATTTAGAGGCTCAAAAATGAGATTTGATACAACTCGTTTTGGACAGATTGATGTTAAATCAGAAGATATTATTATCTTCCCGGACGGTCCTCTTGGCTTCCCTGACTGTACTCGTTTTACATTCATTGACGAAGATCGAGCAATACCGTTCAGAATGCTTCAATCACTTGATAATCCGGCATTGGCTTTTGTAGTGGTCGATCCACTCATTTCCAAACCCGATTATCATTTTGATGTGACTCGCGACGATTTAAAACTGATCAAAACAGATTCAACAGAAAACCTGTTGGTGTATTGCATTGTAACAATGTCGAGAAATATTCATGAAGTGACGGTAAATCTGCAAGGACCGCTGATCATCAATCCAACGCAAAGATTAGGACATCAGTTTGTTCTTGTTGATACGGAATACACAACTCGTGAGAAGCTTATTCAATCGACGGAAGATAAGGTTGATGACGAAATTGGAAAAACGTCTCTTGCATCTTCTAAAGAAACATTGCAGAAACAAGCTGTTTAACTGGAAAAGAGACCCTGTCAGAAGGGTTCTTTCCAGTTCCAAAACAACTTGTTCAGTGCATTATTCTATGGATGAATAGGAGGACTATTGTTTTTGCAGACATTTATGATGCAGGATCTGTAAAGGTTGGGGGTTATCCTGCATACATACCTTTCCTGCACCATCTTGCCTAATCAGGCTTGCTGAAAAATCCTCTATATCAAGTTTTATGTGAGTCGTTTCAAAAACTAAGAAAAGACTTCTGTGCTTATTCGACTACTCCTTTTTCGATAATACTGAATGTTCCCTTCGTAGCGTCCAGCAATCCGTGAACACCTAACGGAATTGTTGCAATATCTCTTGTATGACCCAGGGGCAGCCCGTAAATAGTCGGTTTTCCCATGTGCTCAAATATATCAAAAATGATATCTTCAAGGCTTCTCTCTCTATAAAATCCCGGATCAATTTTTTTTGGAGTACAATTCACACATTCCCCTATCACAATACCAATGGCATCATGAAATTTTCCTGCATTGTTTAAGTTCTGTCATGAAATTCCGTTCTTTAGATTATTAGAGAAAACCATCACCTTTACATATATTGACGATGTAGGTTCTGTAAATGGTTGGCAGATTCTCCAGCACATACTCTTTTCCATGAATATCTTCGGTCTTGATTGTCTCTTCCAGTATTTCAATGGTTAAAAGATCAAGGGCACGATTTGATATGGGAGCATAGCTTAAATGCCATGGTTCCGGATTGATACCGCCATTGTATTTCTGGTAAGGTCTGAAAAAGCCAAATCGATGCATATTCTCATCTAACCAGCAGTGTAAGTGATAAAACACTCCTCCTTTTTCCGATTCCTCCGGTAAGAGTTCTACCTGATAATGCTCATCTATTGTTGCCAGATCTATGACATCAATATCGGTTCCCCAATGATGTCGACTCGCACCAGGCAAAGCTGACCAGGAAAGAATGTAGTGAATTAACTCCGGTTTGGATAAAGAAGCGTAGTCAATTAGCTTCCCTGACTGCGAATAAAGGGGCCGCTCTCCTTGATATTTTTTATTCCAGATTTTTAATTGAGTATTAAAATCTCTGAAGGCGCTGAAGGGATGCAATTTAATGCCTTCACGTGCTGCAGCCGTTTTCATATCAAAAAAAGCCGCTACCGTTTCCGTTTGGGCTGCAAAACGGGGATTTTCGTGCTGTTTTATGTGGGAACGAGTCCGACCTGTGAGTTCCAGTGGATTCATTGCTTCAAATCTGGGATATATGGAAAATGGGGATTAATATTGGGCTTCATTCTCCCGGAGATACTGGAATACGTCACTGAACCATTGAGTGATTTTGAGGTAATACCTTATAAATACAATCGATATAAAAAACCATCCGACAATTACATGAGCCAAAGAAGCAACGTTTTGACTGAAATAGGTTCCCTGTAGGGAAAATTCTTTTATAACGTAATAAACCACTCCAAGAAAACAAACTACAAAAAAAGAACTGTAAAATAGCAATTCAACCAAAAACCTGTTGCCAGATTCATGAGGTGATAGAATACCTGAACCTTTTTTTTTCTCATCACCCGGACTATCTTTTTTAAAAATTGTGTCCAATAAAAAATTATAGGCCATGATAATGAGAAAAAACACTGTTATAAATCCGCAAAAAACATGCAGGGTCATTAGTCCCAATCGACTGAAAAGAGTTACCATTATGGGAAGCTTGATCGCCAGAGAAGAGAGATAAATTAACAGTATTAGGGATAATAGCCCCCAACTGTGAATTCGCTTAATGATACTTGAGTATATTTTTAACACTAGAAATTGAATTTTCATCCCTTTTTTACCGTGTTCCGTCCAGAATCTGAGCATTATATGAATGAAGATGCCGTGCGATCATAATAGGAGTCAGGTCTCGAGCTTTTGTCAATTGATTTAGTTCAGTTTCAACCACCCCTTTTTTACCCTCTTCGTCCCCGGGAGAAAAATTCCAATTCATCGGTGAAATAATCACATATTTTTTAATCCGACTGTTTGAAATATAAACTTGATGAAGTAATGATCCGCTTGGAGATTCAATTTTTCCGATACCAACACCTTCCGGCGAAAAGTTGAAGCGGGTTTTACGGTTCGTATCTGAATCGCCACTAATCTCAAAGAGGTTCTTAAAAATATTCTTAAGATAGATTCGACCTTCCAATACCTCTGATAGTAGGCGGCTGGCTGTGCAATTAGGAGATTCAAAAGTGAGTTCAAGATCATCAATCATCTGACTGATAATATCACTGATTTCCAGGTTTCCCCCAACCAGATGTGTAATCATCATACGAGAAAGGGCACCTGTAATCATGGTCTGCTCATTGTAGCGAGCTCCCTTGATCCAGGTTCTTGCTCCCGGTTTATTCAAGGCATACAATTTTTGCGGGTTGTTGTCGGATTTATCTGTTGGTAAATAATAGGTGTCTGTCAAGGTTTCAGTTATCTTTAATTCGTTGACAGGCTCCAGTTTCCCTTTGAGCAAAACGCCTTCCGAATAATTTGAGGTCTTCCCTTTATTTTGTTCAATCGGCAAGGAGCCAAAACTAATCAAATTTGGATTAGTCTCTAATACAAGGGTTGAATTTGGTATATTTTGAACGAACTCTTTCAAATCCAAAGGCCAGGTCTCTTCTATAAAAGATTTGCACAGTTCCAGATTGCGGATTACTGTCATATTCAAGCTTCTTGACAGGGAGAAATTTGACACTCCACCTGGAATCTGATTCATAATAACCGGGTATTTACCCCCAAATAGCGTCATGCTTTTCTGAAGTAAATCGATGACCTTGGCTGCTTTTGAGATGCTACTCAATAGCTTTTTCCCCGTTTCCAGGTCTAAATCACCTTTCTCCTTTTCCCTGCGCAATTGCCCGAAATAAAACATGGGTTCGTTTTTCGATGACTGCTCATAATGCTCAAAATTTAAATACCCGGGTAAGATTTCCCAGTAGAAATGATAAATGTGGGATCGAATGGTAGAGAGATCCAGCAGAACTTGTCGAATTCTAAGGCCTGTCTCGGTTGGGTAGATCTTCAGGTAATCTTCAAGGGCTGATACAGATGCTATTGCGTGGGCAACACATGAATGTTCTGACAATGATTGAGTAAGGTGTAGCGCTTCAAGAGGAAACCTTTCCTGAAGATTCAAATCGAGATGCGTGGACAGTCCACTTTTTAGAAGGATCTCATTTTTTGTCTCCGTTTGCGACAACACGACCCTCAGATAACCTTCAATTCGGGGCAAACGATCAATCAGAGTGCTATACATTCTCATCCTCCGAAATGTTAAAATAAGACTCGTCTTTTAGCGAAGAGGAGGTTTTTCTGGATATGGCATGAATGGCAACCCCGGAAACAGTAACTGCAAATGCTCCCTGGGCCAGGGTTGATGAGTTTCTTATAAAAAATGAATTAATTGGCGCACTTTCTGATGAAATCTGACCAAATAACCCCAAACCATTATTATCAGGGTAATCAGGCTCGGAACACCCGGTGCATGGACTTCCAGCACTAACACACCAGGTTGATGTTCCATTCCATTTTTCGATTGCACAGGAATTTCTGGTAATGGGTCCTTTGCATCCCAGCCAATACAAGCAGCCCTCTTTCTGGCCAAAATAGCGAACAAAATTTCCCTGCTCAAAATCACCCCTGAATTGACAGCGTTCGCAGATCCTTTGTGAATAAAACATGACTGGTCGTCTGTGCTCATCAAGTTTTGGAAAATCGTACAGAATCATGTGATTAAGAGAGCCCACCAGGTGTCTGATAGGTACTGGATTTCCCGGCAGTTTTAAAAATGGCGTTTCTACCAGATGCAAAAGTTCTGTTTCCAGATTTAAAAACCCTTCAGGTTTTTTTGAGCAATATGCTGCTTCATTACCTAGCAAAATTACAGCCCTGGAAATGACAATGAGATCTTTTAGCAGATTATTGATGGGATCATCCAAATCATCTGAAAAGTAACCATCCAGAATTAGAATATGTTGCTTTCCTCTATCAGACAGTTCCAGAGCGATTGAATTCAGATTCGGCGTATCGGCTGACAGAATGGAAAAATGCTCAGAGATGTAGGAATGAAACCCAGGATAACTCCATATCCCGGAACGATGAATTCCCGAACTTTGTCCTTGCAACCATATGATTGGCTGCTTCGGCGTTTCCGTAATAGCCAGCAAACTGGAAGTCATTAGTTCCAGTAGTGTTGGAACTGATAAGCTTCCGATTATCATTTGTTGGATGAACTTTCTCCTAGGTAGTCTGTTTTCCATTATACTTCCAGTACGTTATCTTTTGTTTTCAGTATCCGAATTGAATCATTCTCATCAAACAACTTCTTCCAGATCTCCTTTCCTGTTTTTGTCTCACATCTTTTTTGCTTTTCAAGAATAAGGAAAATGGTATTTTGAAGAGGTATGTTACACCTATTGTTCATTCCTGACCACTCCTTCCGTTTGAGGGGCGTTTTTTACAGGAATTCTTTGCATAAGAACGCTTACAGTTATAAAAATAAGACCTATAAAGGTTGAAGGAAGGATCTCTTCACCTACAAAATGTTGAATCAATACCAATGAAAAAAAAGGAGCAATAAAAATAAGATTCCCTATCTTTGCAGTGTTTTCCGAAAGTTTAAGAGCAGTCAACCAGCAAACGAAAGTTATACCCATTTCAAACGCACCTACATAAACAGAACCCACTAGGCCTTCAAAATTGACATTAAAATCAGAGAAAAACAAGCAGGCTAAAAAAATTAGCGGAACACCAAACAAAAAATTGAGAAATAACCCCAAGACCGGATCAATGGCACTTTTTGTATTATAAATCCAATATAATGCCCAGATTACGGTGCTCAATAGTGCCAACAACACACCAAGGCTGTTTGAAAACTGGAAATTGGTGAGAGTTCCATGAGTTGAGATAATGAGTACACCGAAGTAACCCACAAAGCCAGCCAAGATTTCAATCATCCTGATCTTCTGTTTCAGGATAATGATTGATAAAAAAGTTAGTATTAATGCCCAGGTAAAATTGATGGGTTGTGCTTCTTGGGCTGGTAACAGGTCATATGCTTTGAATAAAACCAGGTAATACAAAAAAGGATTTAATATGCCAAGCAACAAAGAGATAGTAATTTGTTTTTTTGAAACGGCAAGCAGCTGATGAAAAGATCCTTTAATGGTTATTATGAGCGACAAAAAAATCAGTGAGAACAAACTGGAATAAAAAAGTAGTTGAATCGGATCGATATGGTTTAGCGTTAATTTAAAAACAGAAGCAACCGTCGACCAAAAGCCGACGGCTATTATTCCCCAAATATATGCTTTTCTCTGGTTTGACATGTAATATTGAATTTCCAAGTTCACTTCACCATTTTGCATTCAATGTAAAGCAATCAAACAAACCTTGAAATAACGCATGTATTCAAAAAGCTGATTAAACTCATCCTTTTTGTATTCACCGATGGAATCCTCCTCCTTCAATTGAACTTCTAACAAATAGAAGTTCAGACTGTCAAAAAAACATTGATTTTCAGGTCAAAATGAAGAAGAATGATAGTCAAAAACCGGAGTGATCTAAATCATATTTTATGGAAATACGATGGCGTTATTTAATCTGTTTAATAAGAGTTTAAAGGGTGAAAATCAGTATTTTCAACAGAGAAAAGTTGACTCTGCGCCGGAAGTAAAAAAGGAAACACCCTACCTGATTAGCGATCAAAAATTAACAAAAGACCTGCTGGCAAATTGTTTAAAAATCATGCGGAATCATGATGTTAAAGCAACCGTTGCTGTTATGGCAAATACAACAGATACCATGACGCATCAGGCGGGAATTATGATAAACAAGGGATACATACCCAAAAAGATCGTATCCTATCTTCAAAACATCACTATTCGAGAAATTGAAAGTGCAATAAAACTGGTAAAAACTGAGTTACCCGATGAAGACGGCTTTTACCCCATTGATGAACGGACAGCATCAATGCTTAATCTGCCATTAGGGTGCATGCTCTGCGGAATTATACACCATCTGAAAAGCGAATTTGGTATTATTCTGGTTTTAAAGACTAATCTTAAGGAGAAAGACGAATTCCTAAAAAAAATAAAAAAGCTTATTGTTTAATGTGTCCGGTTGGATTTGAACAGTTGCCGTCTTGAGAGGGTTATGGAATGACCGTGGTACTTTCGCTGTAGTGTGATTATTGGCACCGACTATCTCTTCTGTTTAAAAGGGTAATCAAGGAACATCTGCTCCAACATCGCTTCGCTTTCAAGCAACAAAGCGCTCTCAAAAATCCCCTGCTGTAAAAACCCGTTGATCTCTTCGATTTTTTTTATGGAATAATCGATTCTCGGATTTGATCCTTTCACATAAGCTCCGATATTTACCAGGTCTTCCGCTTCTTTGTACGTGGAAAGAGTCTGAATCAGCCTTTTTGCATTTTCCTGATGAGACGTTGATGCCACATCAACCATCACACGACTTTTGGATCGTAAAACATCAACGGCCGGATAATGTCCCTGGGCCGCAATCTCTCTATCCAACAAAATATGTCCATCGACAATAGAACGAACCGCATCCCCTATAGGATCAAGGGGGTCATCACCTTCTACCAGTACTGTATAGAACCCGGTTAGTGATCCCTTTGAATCGGAATTTCCGGCTCGCTCCAGCAGCTTGGGAAGATAGGCAAAAACTGAAGGGGGATATCCTTTTGTCGTGGGGGGTTCTCCAACCGCAAGACCAATCTCCCTTTGTGCCATGGCAAATCGGGTTACACTGTCCATCATTAACAGAACATCTTTGCCTTTTTCCCTAAAATATTCTGCAACAGCGGTTGCCAGAAAAGCACCTCTGATCCTAACCAGGGGCGACTGATCCGACGTTACAGCAACTACAATGGAACGTTTTAAACCCTCTTCACCCAGGTCTCTATCGATAAACTCTTTTACTTCTCTTCCACGCTCGCCAATCAGTGCGATCACGTTCACATCAGCTGTTGTATTTCTGGCCATCATTCCCAGCAGAACCGATTTTCCAACCCCGGACCCTGAAAGAATCGCCAGACGCTGACCTTTACCTGCTGTCAGAACGCCGTTTAACGCTTTGATACCCACGTCCAAAGGTGCATCAATTCGTCTTCTCAAAAGAGGATTAATTGGTTCCCTGTATAACGCTACTTTCTCATCTGCTTCGATGGGTCCCAAACCGTCAATCGGGTTTCCCAGCCCATCAATTGTTCTTCCAAGGAGTGATTTTCCAACGGGGACAAAAGGTTGATCTGTGGTGGGTACAATTCTGCTTTGCGGACCGACTCCTCTGATATCTGCCAAAGGCATTACCAGAATCTTGTCGTCTTTAAAGCCTACGGCTTCTCCGGCAATGATCGCATTGGTATTTGAATCAATGATATTGCAGCTGCTTCCAATCCTTAAACCGGGGTTATGAGCTTTGATTAAAAAGCCTATAACCTCATCGACTTTGCCTTCGATTTTTTCGGTTTGTGTTTTATCTATCAGTTCAATATATGGATCGAAATCAAACAAGGTTGGCTCACGAAAAGATTAATTCTGACTAGGTAAATAAGATTCTTCTGTCCTCAACGCATTCATCAATTTTGTTTTTAATCTCTTTGAACTGTTTATTCAGATCGAGATCAACCACGGTAAAATCACTTTCAATTAACGGAGCCCCGGGATTTATCTTTTGATCAGCCCTCACGTTTATCACTTGATCTTCATCGAGGTATTTTTTCAGTTCGTTTTGATTGGCAGCTATAAAATCAAATTCAATCGGATGCAGTTTGATTTTTATATTTCCCATGCCCTCAAAATGTTGCATGGCGCTTTTTAACATTTCCAGGATCAGTTCTTTTTCCGTTGTCAATTTTTTGTGAACCACTTTTTGTGCAATCAACATACTCAAACGGGCTATCTGTTCCTCATTTTTCCGCATCATACTTTTTCTAAGGGTTTGCAGCTCATTCAGAAGGTTTAAAACAGCACCCGTGTTAGTTTCGTTTTCTTCTTTTTGTTTGGCAAGCCCCTCGGCAAAGCCAGCCTGATAACCTTCCTCTCTACCCTGATTTAGTATTTCATCTCTTGTATTTTCAGCATTTTGTATTATCTCGGCGGCCTGTTTCTCTGCTTCGATTCTCTTAATCAGAGCGTTTGCCAGTTCCATTTCAGTTTCAGATCGAAACAGGTCGGTTTCATTCCTTACGTTCCTGGCATATTTATCAACATCTTCGCGGATCCGCCTTGAATATTCTTCAACATTAGTTAACAAAGTATCAACTTCATTAAATTCAGCTGAATTAAAATCCGAATAGTCTACCTTCTTCTTTTTTCCATAGGTTTTTTCTTCCAGAATATTGGGAACAAAACTTTCCGCCTGATCTGCAGGGCCTGCAAATGAATCATAGCTATCTAATATTTCAGCTGAAACTCCTGTTTCAGCTGAATCATCCGAAAAATTTGGAGGATTGAAAATTTCCATGTTTCTATTTTTATACTCCGAAGCTTAGGTTTTCTTCTCACGCAGCCAGTTTCGGATAAGTGTAGCAGTTTTGAGAGGATCTTGCCTTGCAATTTCGATAATTTTGTCCCTTGGTGGAATACCGGTTTCTTTTTCCGTCGGTATTTCGAGTTCTTCTCCTTCCAGTTCTCCAATTGTGGTAGGTAATCCCATAAGCAGATCCAGATCTTCCGGTTTTGCAGAGAGTTTCTGTACCATTGGACGGATCACCATGAAGATAAGCAGTACGATAATCACACCTACCAGGACGAATCGGATCAAGTCTATGATGAATTTTCTAGTCGCATCACGTTGGTGAGCCTTAAGTTTCTCTTGTTCCACCAGAGGTTTGGAGAACTTCATATTTTTTACTGAGATGGTATCGCCCCGTGTCGGTTCAAATCCAACGGTTTGTCTAGCTATCAGTTCAATTGTTTCCATCTCTTCCGGCGTTCTTGGCATATACTGAGAACTACCGACAACCTCACCGCTTTCATCGCGAATATATTCATAACGACCATCAAGTAATACCGCAACGCTCATTCTCAGAATTCTGCCTGCCGATTTCGAGCTTTTGATGTTGCGTTTACTATTTACATAATTGGTTCGCTTGGTTGTTTTGTTGACATTTGAGACGTTGGCGACTTCACTTGCACCTGCCCTAACCTCAGGAGAATTTGAAGTCACACCGGGAACACCAACAGGAATAGACCTTGAACCGGTTGAATCTTCGGATGCCACCTCCTGACTCAAAATGGCAGACAGGTCGGGATCAACCAACTCTTCGGTAATTTCACTGGAATCAAAATCCATTTTGAGAGAAACCCTTACTTCAACTCTGTCAGGACCGGTAATTTTTTCTAATTGAGTTACAAGTTTATCCTGCAATCGCTGTTCAACCAATTGTTGATAATAATAGTTCTTATTCCTGGCTTCTGAGTTATCAGGATCAGTGAGTCCTTTTGATAGGAGTGCACCGCTTTGATCCGCAACACGAACATCTTCCGGAATCATCCCGGGAATCGCCCCGGATACCAGGTTAAGAATGGTATTCACTTCTTTTTGAGATAATCGGGCATTATTCGGGACGTCAACAACGACCGAAGCCGTTGGACGTTTCTCTTCATCTAAAAATAGGGATTTTTCGGGAATGGCCAAATTTACTTTTGCTGAGTTAATAACATTGATTTGGGTTATCAAACGAACCAGTTCACCCTCTAATGCTCTTTTATATTGGATGCGTTGCTGGAATTCCGTGGCTCCGAAGTTACTTTCATCAAAAATCTCCAAACCAACCACTCCTCCCATTTGAATTCCTGAAGAGGCGATATCAAGACGCACCTTATCAACAGATGACGCAGGAACCAGGATGGTGTTGCCGCCCGGTTGAAGGACATATTCAATATTTAATTCTTCAAGCTTACGTGCTATGTTTCCGGCATCCTGCTGCGTAACCCCGCTGACAAGTGGTGCCCATGTAACCTGTTGGGAAAAGTAAACAAACGAAATCAATCCAATTAGAATAGCGCCAAGGGCAGAAAACAGAAAGATTTTCTTAGCTGTTGTCAATCCTTGAAAGAAGTTTTGGAATTGAGTCTGAAAATCAGACATATACCTATCAGCAGTTTGTTCGGCCATTTTTAATCAATCCTTTTTTAGCTGATGAACTATTTAAAGTGTAAGGGCAAAAATTAAACCTGCATTCTCATCATCTCTTGATAAGCGTTCACGATTTTGTTCCTAACCGCCATCAACATCCTGAGTGATACGTCAGCTTTTTCCATTGCAATCATCGCCCCAGCGATATCTTTTTTCTTATCGATTATTGTTTCAGCAACCTTTTTTTCGGCAACCATCTGATCATTATTAACCTCATCAAACATCTTTTCAAAAGAGGTCGCAATGGATTTCGCAGCTGAACGAGGAGTTGCGGGGTTGACAGTTTTTGCCGGTTGAAGACTTGATATAGAGTTCTGAATTAAATTTGCCATTTGAAATACCTATCAATTTGATAATGAATCAGGTCTTTTACTTCTTTTATACTGGTTTGTTTTTATTCATCGATCCATACTGAGCAGCTACAGTCTTAGCGGTTTTGAGAGAAGATTTTCCCGCTGCGGAAAAATTTTCCACTACGCTATCGATGCTGTTTAGAAACTCTTTTCTGTGGTTACCGCTGATATCCAGTTTATTCTTGGCTTGTATTCCGCTACTTTCCATCATTGCATTTACTTCATTACCCATGGTTTCGAGTTTTTTTACGGTTTGTAACAGCTGGTCTTCGAATTTGGCCTTACTGATGGGTTGTTGATTCAGATTCTTTCTTGCTTTAAGCTTTGCATCAATCTTCAGTAAGTCAATTTTGCTAATCTCGGTCATTGGTATTCTCTATCTGTCGTTAATTGGGACAGTCAATTCAATTTTTGTTGATGATTATCGTTATATCAGTAGTTCACAGCCTATTTCCCGATTTCTAAGGCTTTTGTAATCATGTGTTTTGTAGCATTTATGGAAGCGACATTTGCTTCGAAAGATCGTTTGGCAATCATCATATTGGTTACTTCCTCTACCAGATCAATATTGGGCATCTCTACGTATCCTTCCTCATTGGCATCCGGATGATTGGGGTCAAATATCATTTTTGGAGGCCTGCTATCTTCGACAATTCCTACAACCTTAACATGCCTGGTCCCATCATCTTTTTCCTGTGCAACAAGTTCTTCATGGAAACTTTTATTGGATGGCATGGCTGCAAAAATCGTATCTTTCCTTCTGTACGGCCCGCCGCCGGGCGTCCTGGTTGTGTTTATATTGGCTATGTTGCTGGAAATGGTTTTCATTCTTGTTCTCTGGGCCGATAACCCTGAAGAACTAATTTCCATGGTATCTAGTAATGACATTATCTACCTCCTTCCATAATAGCTGATTTCAATAGTCTAAGCTTCCAGTTAATCGATCTGACTGAAACCTCATACATCAACTGGTTTTCAGCCAGTTTTGCCATCTCCTTGTCCAGACTCACAGTATTGCCATCAGTTCTTGGATCAGGATTAAAACTATTGATTTGTGTTCCTGTTACATCTTCAATTGCTTCGCGCCGCACACCGTCAAAATGGCGTTGATCAGTTACATTTAAAGGACCGGGTTGATCGCTGTGCAGAGCATTGTTCAATTCCTTCTCAAAAACCAGATCCTGAGCCCGGTATCCTGGAGTCTCTCTATTTGCAACGTTTGCGGCTATCATGGAATTCCTTCGTGATCTTAATTCCATTGATTTTTCCAGCATTGTGAGGTTTTTATCAAATAACTTAACTGTCATGTTAGCCCTCGTGTTCTGGTTTTTTGAGTGAATAAAATCCTTAAGGCATTTTTATTTTGTAAAAAGAAATGCAAAGAGAAGACCAGGAATGAAATAAGAGATGATTTATTATGCGGTGGCCAAAGGTGGTGTTACGGGAAACGTTTGTTTCCCGGGAGGAAACTATTCTATTTCTGACTGGTCAGCCATCTTTCTGCATCAATTGCAGCCATGCAGCCGGTTCCGGCTGCCGTAACAGCTTGACGGTATTTGCTATCCATAACATCACCACAAACAAAAACCCCTTCAACATTCATGGCCGTACTTCCCGGTCTGGGAGTCAGATATTTTTTATCGTCCATATCCAAATAATTCTGGAAAAGAGAAGTATTTGGTTTGTGTCCAATGGCCACAAACAATCCGGTTACTCCCAAGTTTTTCTTCTCTCCTGTCTTAACGTTTTTAATCCTTACGTCCGTCAGTTTCTCTTTATCTCCAACAATGTCATCAATAACAGAATCCCATTCAATTATGATTTTGGTATTATTCAACACCCTTGTTTGCATGGCCTGGCTTCCTCTTAACTCATCTCGCCGATGAATCAAAACCACCTGCTTACAAAAGTTCGCCAGATAGGAAGCTTCCTCCAATGCTGTATCTCCACCACCAACGACAGCCACCTTTTCACCCTTAAAAAAGAAACCATCGCAAGTTGCACACGCCGAAACACCTTTGTTTCGATATTCGGTTTCGCTGTCCAGCCCCAGATATCTTGCAGACGCGCCCGTTGCAATGATCAGGGCATCACAGGTATAATCTTTGTATCCGTCTGATAATTTGAATGGTCGGTTTGATAAATCAACCTCTTGAATCTCACCAAACATTACTTCCGTATTAAACCGCTTTGCTTGTTCCTCCATTTGCATCATCAGCGTATTACCATCAACTCCCTTGGGAAAACCGGGAAAATTTTCGACTTCTGTTGTGGTTGTCAGTTGACCACCCTTTTGAGACCCGGTGATAATGAGCGGGGAAAGATTTGCCCTTGCAGCGTAAATAGAAGCAGTATAACCAGCAGGTCCTGATCCCAGGATAATAAGCTCTCTATGAACTGTTTCTGCCTTTTCTGCAGAGACTTGTAAGAGTTCATCCAGCTTGCCTTCTTTATCCAGATCAAACAAGTCATCACAGCCACCGACATGATAGTCACCGATAAAGATTTGGGGAACTGTCTTTCTCCCATTTGAAAGTGTCATCATTTCTCCCTTTTTTTCAGGGAAAATATCTATTCGAATCTCTTCAAATTTTACGTTCTTGGAAGACAGAAGGTCTTTTGCCCTATGACAGTAAGGACAGTAGTCTTTGCTATACACAACAACTTTTTTCATATCTTTTTCAATGCTTATTATGAGTTTTGAGGAGGGATACAAAGCGATCACTGATGGATTAAATGCTCATATTAAAACAGTAATCGATTCTGATATCTATCTATTTTTGGATTAAAAACTGTTTATTCATCGTTATTATTAACCAAGGTCAAGATGGTTTCAACCAATACGGTCAAATCCGGCATGGGTTTGAAAAAAACATGATTCAGTTTCATTCCAATTGATTTAAGATCTTCAGATAAAACATAACCCACCGACCCCGTATGGATAACAAATCTGATTTGTGGGTACTGCTTGTTAATGTTTTGTATCAAAAGATCACCACTCATCCCGGGAAGACGCAGATCGATGACAGCAACTTGAAAGGTTTTCTCTTTGAGTACCTCCAAAGCCTCCTCTGCACTTTCTGCCCTGGAAACCTGAAAGTCATAGTCTTCCAAAAATCCTGTCAGACTATCCAGAATAAACCGTTCATCATCGACAACCAAAATGCTGATATTTGAACTATCAACCATTCTCAAATCCTCCGGAATTGACCTTTAAATTTAAGGTTAACCAACTTTTATACTATCTCAACACAAGTCATAGTATTCATTACAGTCTAACGATTAAATGCAAATTAGTAAAGATTTACGAAAATGTAAAATTGAAATTGATCTTGAATATTGGTCTGGAATTCTTTGATCAATGCATTTTAGGTGCAAAGATGGACAAAAAGGTGTTGTCAAAATATCATATTACAGTCCAGGAGTGATCCATCTTTTTTTCAATCAATTTCCCTGCTGAGGTTGAATAAGCTCGGAAATAGTTGGAATATTAAAATATGGTTGCTAACACAGTATCAAAATTCTTGTAACCCATATCTGAGCTCACATGCAGACAAAATCCTATCTTGAAAAGTTTAACTACGGGATTTACCAATTTGCTTCTCAGCATAATCTGTTAGAATCCAATGACAAAATTATTGTCAGTGTCAGTGGAGGAATCGATTCCGTCAGTCTGTTTTGTTTGCTGGCATCTTTTCGACGGATAATGAATCTTGAGTTGCACGTGGTCCATTTCCATCATGGATTACGAGATGCAAGCGACGAGGAAGAAGCCTTTGTAACAGAACTGTCTTCAAGCGAAGGGATCCCTTGTTCTGTTATAAGATCGGACAAGTTTAAAGGGGAGAAGGGATTGCAAAACAATGCCAGAAAATGGCGTTACAAGCATCTTCAGGAGATCCTAATCAGGCTCAAGTTTAATAAAATAGCATTGGGGCATCATCTGGATGATTTGGTTGAAACCCAATTGTGGAAAATGATGAGAGGTACATCGTTGTTCTCACTAAATCCAATTAAAGTGAGTAATCCACCCTATATCAGACCTTTGCTCAACACCCCTAAAAAGGAACTCAAAGACTATCTAGAGCGAATTAATCAGAAATGGTGCGAAGATCAATCCAATTTTTCAAATGATTATACTAGAAATCTGATCCGCAATCAGATCGCCCCTGTCATGGATAAATGCGCAGGGGGGAAACTCCTGGAAAAGTTCCTGGCTCTCAATGACGAGTCGATTTATCTAAACCAACTTTTTGATGACCAGATTCCGACAGACATTTACGAAACAGTCGAGCTTCCCTATAAAACTATTACCGAGTGTAATCCTTTATTCGGCAAAGAGTTAATTCACCGTTTTCTGATCTTTTATAATCAGCAGGAAATCACCAGGAATACTGTTGAGCGAATCTATAAACTGGTACAGTCAGGACAAGGCAATTGGACCATTGATCTCAAGGGAAATAGAATCATTATGGGGAAAAATAAACGAATTAAAATATTGGAGCCGAAAGATCGAAAATAGGTGCAGTAACAAATGTTTGCTCATGTCAGGTTCATATTGTACTATGTCATTTTACGATTGAATCTGCTAATTAGGCTTATTAACTGCATTTGTAAGCCAACTTTGGTGAAATGTTATTTTTTATATAATGATTTTCTTCAAGAGCACACTATTGATATTGTCCCTTGTAAGGGGAGAAGTTGTTTTTTTCACGAGTTTGCGAGCAAAAAGACTCGTCGATTAAAAAGATAGAATTATTGATCAAAATAAAAACCCGTTAATCAAGTGAATAATCCGATTCATTCCATAATCAAAGCAGTCTGTTCAATTGTCACTCTGGTGTGCGTGTTGATGATTCCGGGACAGAATACCTTCGCGGAATATACCAATCCCATCTTAAAAGTGCTCTTATTTAAGGCTACCGGAGGAATCAGGTTAAGTTCCGATGCTGCTTTAAAATCCAATAAGGTAAAACTCAGCAAAGCAGCATCTTCTGGTGTCTTAATAAAGCCTGCTGCGAGTGAGAAAGGATTCATTGTCAATGGACACCTGGTAAAGATAGACAGCATGGAATTCAGCAGTTCACAAGTAATCCAGGTAAAAAAAACCAACTCCGATTTTAAGCGAAGATATCTGGGTAAAATTGAACTGCTGTCAGCGAAAAACGGATTTTATGTCATTAATCACATACCAATTGAGTCCTATCTTGAAGGCGTTCTAAATGCTGAAATAAGCACAAATTGGCCCATTGAAGTCGTTAAAGCGCAATCGATTATCTCCCGTACTTTTGCCCTGTATAAAAGGGAAAAGCAGATAAACAGCGCCTGGCACATTACTTCCGGACAGTTCGACCAGGTTTACAAGGGGTTTAATATTTCCGATAAAAGAGGAAATTATGCTGTTCAATCCACGCAGGGCATTATAGTCAGCCATAACGGACAACTGGCATTAACCTTTTATCATTCAAATTGTGGTGGCGTAACAGAAGATCCAGGCTCACTCTGGAACGGTTCTTTTCCTTACTTAAAAAGCAGATCGGTTCCCTATGGGCAATCTGACCCAAAATTTTATTGGCAGGCAACTTTGTCCGACAGTGAATTAAAAAAGATCTTAATCAAATCAGGAATAAGAATAACTAAAATTTCTGATGTTACAATCCTGAATCACAATCCGTCCGGAAGAGTTCAACTGCTTGAGTTTAATCATTCCCCAAAATATCGGCTACAGGCCAAAACATTCAGGCAAAATGCAGGATATAAACGGATTCAGAGTCTACTGTTTGATGTTATCAAGGTACCGGGTGGATTTTACTTCAAGGGGAAGGGGAATGGACATGGAGTCGGATTGAGTCAATGGTCAGCCAAAGAGATGGCTGAAACAGGATATTCATACCATGAGATCCTTGGCTTTTTTTATAAAGATATCATGTTGAAAAAATACAGGGGTTAATCTGAATTAGTTAAACCTCATCGATCTGCACAATACCAGGCAATCAACCCGATTTGCTCCGGCAATATTCAGCATATTGCTAATCTCGGACAATGTCTGCCCGGTGGTACAAACATCATCAAATAAAAGAATATTTTTCCCTTTTATCCCTTCTTTTACTGTAAACACATTTTTTAATATTCCCTGCCGCTCCTGTTTGCTTTTTCCAGCCAGTTGAGTGGTTCGATTTCTTTTTTTCAATACCGAATCAAAACTTTTTAGTCTCTTCTGACGGGCTATTAAGAAAGAAGTTTGGTTAAATCCACGGGAGTTAAGATTTGAAAAGTGCATCGGCACCGGAGTGAGAATATCGACATGAGTTAGTTTCTCCAAGCTGGTTTCAAACCAGTTTGTTACAAAATTTCGCAGGAGCCTGCCGTAGATAATGTTTCTCGAATACTTAAAACTGCTAATCCAGTGGTTTACGGGATCTTCATAAGGGAAAACAGCCGAAAAATCGACAATGTTTTTTGCCCATTCAATCCTGCAATTAACAGCATTATGGTAGCCGCCACATTTCAAACAGATTCTGTCGTTTATTGCTGGTAATTGGTTATAACAGTATTTACAAAGGAAAGGGGACTGGGACGTTTGGAGACTGGTTATATACCTATTGCATTCAAGACACCATTTAGGAATTTTCAGCAGCACTGCTTTTTCCTTTGATAATGGATGCTTCAAATAACGTCCACCTGCACAATAAGGCCTTCTGACAAGCCTGCAAAGCACTTATCAGTCAATTCAAGCTTTTTCTAATGTGGATACGAGTTTTGCTAAAACTGATAAAGAAAAGATCAAAGCAATTAAGGGTCGCGAAAAATAAGTTTACTCGTTGTTTTAATTGCTTTTACTTTACTGAATGCTCTTTAAAACGCATTGTTGCGGGTCGTATACCGGACACTAAATACTACTAGATAATTACTCGGGCCCTGGCTACAGCTCTTTTCCTGTCTTTGTGCCTGGTCTTTTCTGCATCCTCTCTTTTTAATTTAGTCCGTATACTTGGCTTGGCATAGTATCGTCGTTTTTTAAGTTCTTTGAATAACCCTTCTCGAATCAGCAGCCTTTTAAGTTCGCGCATTGCCTTTTCAACTTGATTATTAACGACTTTTACTTCCATATATTGTTCTCTCTTTTTAAATTTGTAGGTTAAGGATAACAGGTTTCAGGTTTTGATTAATCACTTATTGCACCATAATAAATTCAATCGGTCAAACCAAGAGTTTTTATTGGGCTTTGTAGCTCTTGTCCAAATAAAGTTGATATTATTAAATTTTATGCTCTGTGAAAAAAAATTTCCGCATGTTTTTAAACAAATTCTATGAATAGCGTCATTGTAATGACTGAGATCATACATTTAAAGTCAAACAGTAACTCCAATATCCTGAAATAGTTCTTCTGCCTGAAAACTTCAGTTTACACTACAAATTTCCTTGTATCGGTGACAAATAGACGGTCAGGTTCGAGCAGATGAAAGTCGGACAAATCAATAATCGATAGTGATCAGTCAATTCCTTGATTATCTAGCCAGGGCTTGAGATTTACGTGATTCAAAAAACCTGATGCAAACCTTAATTGGGTACCGGACTCTTCGAATAAAGTTAGGCATTTAGTGACACGACTCAGTTTAGGATCAATCTCAAGATGAAATGATAGCATTAATAAGATGAACACATTGAATTGACAATTTTGTTCACCAAAACCTTCACTTATTTGTCAAAATCAAGTTAATCTCAAAAAATGACCAAACAACTTAATAGCTCAGAAGTCAAACTGAGCGCCCAGACATGGATGTCTTCCCTACCTCAGATATACAAAAACCAACCTCAAACAGAAATCATCAGAAGAGGATTAGAAGCAAAATCCAAATTGGGAGATGATGTTATTATCCTTGCCCATCACTATCAATGTGATGAAACCTATTCATTCAGTGATCTATCCGGGGATTCCCTGTATTTAGCTCGACAGGCGGCAAAAACCTCTGCGAAATTTATTATTTTTTGCGGTGTGCACTTCATGGCAGAAAGTTCTGATATTCTGACGAATGACGATCAGATAACGATATTACCTGAATTCACCGCTGGCTGTGAAATGGCAGATATGGCAAAAACCGGCGAGGTGGAAAAATGCCTGGATTATCTTACTGATGTCTGCGGCATCGATAGTTTTATTCCCATTACCTACATCAACTCCACGGCTTCACTAAAAGCCCTCTGCGGTAGACATAATGGAACAGTCTGCACTTCCTCCAATTCGCATAAGATTTTAAAATGGGCGGCTGATAAGGGAAAACGAGTTCTATTTGTACCGGATCAGCACTTGGGACGAAATACTGCCAATGCATTGGGAATTCCAAAGCATAAAATAAAAGTGTGGGATCGAAACAGCGAAAACGGCGACCTCTCCAGAGAAGAAATACTGGATTCACAGATCATTTTATGGAATGGATGCTGTCCTGTTCATTGTCATTTTAAAATTGAGGAGATCAGGAAATTGAGAGAGTCCCATCCGGATATAAAAGTAATAGTCCACCCTGAATGCCCGGAAGAGATTCTGGCTGAATCAGATTATAGCGGATCTACTGATGGAATAATTAAGACCATAAAAGATTCAACGTCCTTTAATCACTGGGCTATTGGAACCGAATCCAATCTGGTTCGGCGTCTGGCAAAAAACCTGTCGCAAAGCCATGGGAAGAGGATCGAGTTTATCAATGAAAAAACATGTGTGTGCGATTCAATGAACATCACACGTCCTGAACATGTCACCTGGATTCTGGAAAATCTATTGGAAGGCAATATTTTAAACAAGATAACTGTTGCAAACGACATAAAACAGGACGCAAAAATCGCCCTGAATCGCATGCTTGATCTCAGTTAGTCCCTCTTTTTAAAAAAATGGCGATAAAAACATTTCGTAGCAACCTGCCCGTAATTGTCATTGGAAGCGGTTTGGCAGGGCTTTTGGCTGCCGTCAGTCTGGCAGATAAAACACCTGTTATAGTATTAACAAAGAAAAAACTATGTGACAGCAATACGCAGCATTCCCAGGGTGGCATTGCTGCAGTTTGGAGCTCTGAAGACTCGTCAGATCTGCATATAGACGATACCCTGTCTGCCGGCCGTGGATTGTGTGATAAAGAAGCCGTTTCAGTATTATCCAATAAAAGCAAAGAATCCATTCAACGACTGATAGATCTGGGTGTCCTATTTGACAAAGACGATAAGGGTTCCTATCTGTTGGGGCTGGAAGGAGCTCACAGTATCCCCAGAATTCTGTATGCCGGAGGAGACGCTACAGGTGCTGAGATTCAACGGGCACTTGCCAAGAGTGCGTCCATACATCCAAACATCACAATACTTGAGAATTCTCATGTTGTTGAAATTATAAATGAAGGCGGTCAGCTTGAGGGAGTTGAATACTTTGATTCCAATGGAAACAGGGCTTTTATTGGGTGTAACCAGATAGTTCTGGCTACAGGAGGCGCTGGCCAGCTCTTCCAGTTTACAAGCAATCCTGCGACTGCAACTGGTGAAGGCAACATTCTGGCTTATTTAGCCGGCGCTGAGTTATCCGATTTGGAGTTTTTTCAATTTCATCCTACTGGTCTTTGTATACCCGGGGTTCCCAATTTTTTAATTTCCGAGGCTGTTCGCGGTGAGAGAGCTGTTCTTCGCAATCAATCCGGCAAAGCTATCATGGAAGGTATTCATCCCCTAAAGGATCTGGCTCCGAGAGATATCGTCGCCCGTACCATTGCCAATGAATTATCCAAAACCCCGCAATCAAAAGTTTTTCTTGATGCCACCCAAATTGACCCGGTTAAGCTCACAACGCGGTTTCCCACCATTTTTAACAGTTGTTTCAAGCACAACATTGATATCAGGAAAGATCCCATTCCCGTGACGCCGGTGGCTCATTATATGATAGGCGGTGTTACCAGTGATCTTAATGGTAGAACAAATGTGAGAGGCCTATATGTCAGTGGAGAAGTTTCCAGGACAGGTGTTCACGGGGCAAACCGACTTGCCAGTAACTCACTGCTGGAATGTGCGGTTTTTTCGATGCAGGTGGCCAACTCAATAATTGAAGATCGAAAGCAACTTCCAAAAATGTGGGGTTCGGTTCATGATCACTCGATTCCATTGAATAGTGTTTATAGTGCTCACAAAAACGAGTTGAGTTTGGCAGACTTCCAGCAGATGATGTGGAAAAAAGCCGGATTGATTCGAAATAAAGAGTCCCTGGTGGATTTGCTTGATCAGCTGAGAAACTACCCGCTGGTGTTTAATGAAGATTTCACACCGGAAAAAATAGAGTTACACATGCTCAAGAACCTGGGCAGATTAATTGCCCTTTCAGCCCTGCAGCGGGAAGAAAGCAGGGGAAGCCACTATCGATCCGACTTCCCGGAAAACAAGAAATCCTTTTTATATCCCATCACTCGCACCTATTCGACGGATAAACACAATTTTTAAATATGAATCCGATACTCATCGATCCAATAGTTAAAAATGCCCTTCTTGAAGATTATTCATGGGGCGATGTTACCTCCGAGAACATTATTCCCGCAGAGGCGGAAAGTGAACTTGAAATTCTGTTAAAAGAAGAAGGGGTTATCGCCGGTCTTCCTGTTGCGGAACGAACATTTAAACTGGTTGATCCCTCCATTGAATGGATTTCCATACAAGCCGATGGCGATTATTGTGATAAGAATACTGTCATCGCAAAAATAAAAGGGAATTCAAGACACATCCTAATCGCTGAACGAGTTGCCTTAAATTTTCTGCAAAGACTGAGCGGTATTGCCACTTTAACCCGACGATTTGTCGGGGAGGTACATAAGGTTAATAATCACACAAGAGTGTTGGATACCCGAAAGACCACGCCGGGGTTAAGGGTGTTCGAAAAATATGCCGTAAAAATGGGAGGTGGCTGTAATCATCGCTTTAACCTGTCAGATTCCGTTTTGATTAAGGATAATCACTTAGCCATACTCAAATCACAAAAAAAATCAATTGGAGAAGTCCTTAAAGATATCAGGAGTAAGATTCCTCACACAACAAAGATTGAGATTGAAGCCGATTCACTTGAACAGGTCAAAGAGATACTGGAAATCGGGGTTGATGCTATTTTATTGGATAACATGAAGGTCGAAGAGCTGAGGAATGCAGTTGAACTAATTGATAACCGCGCAATAACAGAAGCATCGGGAGGCATTTCCCTGGAAAATATCGGGCAAGTTGCCGCCTGCGGTGTCGATTTTATCTCAGTTGGAGCTCTGACCCATTCAGCCAAAGCCTTGGATATCAGCCTGGATTATAAAGAGCATTATTGAGATAAGATATCAGGAATTCCCTTTTTCAACACCTGGGGTTGGTAGGGTTGATTGGTTCTTCGTTTGTCCGAACACAACCTTGAGTTCATCCTTTTTATTTGTTATCTTAGCAAAGATATTAATATTTGATTTTTTACTGTTGTCCATCATTCCTCTTGATATGAATGTGTTTTGAAAAGGGCATTTTTTCAGTTCTTTAAGAGATTTTCCATCCAAGTCACTTGATTTTTTGCAGAAAAAGCTATCTTTCAAAAACTTAGCTCGATTGTATGTGCGGACATCTAAATGAACCCAAGTAGTAGCCCACCCTGTCGAACCAGGTTCTAAAGAAAGACGATCACTATTAGTCCATCTAATTTGACCGTTCATATTGTTTTTAACGACGTCCCTGACTTTGTCACAAGCTGCTTTTTTTCGTTAAAAACCGTTGGACGACTTCCATTTTTGTTAATCCAAAGATCAATTGCCTTTCCCATATGATTCGTCGAAGTACGTCTGTTGCTTCTATTTTTTTCCCAGCATCGGTATCCTGATGAAATTTTTCCCACAGACAATTTATCCTGTTCATAGTTCTTCTTCAAATCAGCATTGTCCGGTTAGAAATTTGCATCTGCTCGTAGGTTGGGCTACTCGTTGCCCAACATTGCTTTCTATTGATGGGCAACGAGTAGCCCATCCTACTTTTTCTAAACAAATAATAGTT
>Ga0180009_10000376_pt1 | contig 63917 bp, 62 predicted proteins | sample OS_PC_MetaG_FD_123537 | JGI IMG/M metagenome (GOLD analysis project Ga0180009, IMG submission 123537) | Groundwater microbial communities from the Aspo Hard Rock Laboratory (HRL) deep subsurface site, Sweden - OS_PC_MetaG | ecosystem: Environmental > Aquatic > Deep subsurface > Groundwater... | reverse complement strand
GGTCGGGAGATCCCTCGCCCGCGGAGGCACGTGGACAACCTGCCCCCGGTCGTCCCCGATTATGATCTCGTCGTCCGACGTTCTGTATCGCCCGGACTCGGACTCGTCACGCAAGGTGCCCTCAGTCATCGATTCCTGTATTCGAAGGAGCAGCTCCGGCGTCACAGGTCTATCCAGAAGCTCACGGATCCATGAGATCGTACGGTAGTTGTTGAAGACCATTCGTTCCCCGCGACTTTGGGGCCGGCGCCCACTGCGGAGCATGTCCTTGGCCACCTGTCGCGTCGTGGCGGCTCCCTCGAGTTGGCTCGAGGCAATAGCCTCCTCCATCAGGTTGCTGAGCAGGTAGCGCTCCCGCGTGTTCGGGGGAATGCTCGAAGCTGAAGCACCTACCGCACCGCCCGCTTGCTGATCGACGACCATCAGGCACCGTTGCAGTTCGTCCGTGAGCGAATACCAGAATGACTGGCCGTGAACGTCGGCAATTGGCGTTGGCTTGCTGCTGAGACGCCGCATGAACTTCAAGAGGAACCAGACGACTTCAGCCGTGAAGCCCTCGGGCATCGGTAGGTGCTTGAAGCGATCCCAGTAGAGGTAGTCGCGGTTCGCCCGCTGGAGAACCTCCATGGTCGCGCCAAGCTCCGTCACCTTGTTGAGCCCCTCGAGGGCATCCGCGCCCAGCTTCCCCTTTGGAGCCGGCTCAGGTTTCCGGACCACGTGCGTCTCCCCTGCTGGCTATCAATCGTCCTCTTGATCGATAGTACACCGTCCACGATGTAACTATCAATCTGATTCTGATTGATAGTTACTGATAGTTGGCCCTTGGGGCCGGTCACTCAGCCAAGACACCTCTTGAGACCTGCGTCCGGCGCGCGTTGTCCTCGCGTCAGCTACCGGTCGGAAGGGCAGCCAATCAGCGCCGGCGTTTTCGCAGACAATGACCTGACCAGGCCGAGACCGGCACCAGTCTCCAAGCGAGACGTAGTCAAACCGGCGCGCGGCCATCCTACTCTCATGGGGCCCTGCAAGAGGCGCGACGAAGCCGATTTCTTCCGCGCAGGCCCCTACCCGACGTCGTCCAGCAACGGCCCCAGGCGCACGCGCATCTCCCTAGCCTTCGCCGCTACCCTGCGGCCGTGCTCTTCGGCGTCCGCCCGGGGGAAGGTGCCGGCCACCGAGACCGTGCCCACCGGCCGCACCGCGCCCCGCCCGCCCACCAGCGGGGCACTCACCGCCATGAGGCCCGGTGTGATGGCACCCAGGTCGGCACCGAACCCCGAGCGACGGCATAGTTCGAGTTCGGCCCGCACAGCATCGAGGTCTTCGGGGTCGCTCCGCGGATCGCCGTGGAAGAAGAGGGGCGGGGCAGCCAGCAGCTCTTCCCGTTCCGCCTCAGGCAAGAAGGCCACTATGGCCTTGCCCATCGACCCCCAGGTGAGGGGGTAGTGATAGCCCACCCTGATCGAGACGCTGATGCCGCCCGGTGATCCACTTCTGGCCACCACGTACTGCTGGGAGTCACGGATGAGCGTCATGAAGGCGAGCGTACCCGGCACCACTGCCAACTCCTCGAGGAAGGGAGCGGCGGCGCGGGTGAGGTCGCTCTGGTCGAGTAGGGCGCGCGATAGGAGCAGAAGGCCGGATCCCAAGGCGTAGGTCTTGTCGTGGTCGTTCTTGGTCACCAGGTTCGCGGAGCGCAGGGTGTTCAGGATGGCCTTGCCCTTGCTCTTGTAGATACCTACACCGGAGCAGATCTCGGTGAGCGTCGACTGCCCGCGCGGGTCCCCAGCCAGAAAGTGCAGCACCTTGATCGCCTGATCGACCGCGGGCACCTTCTGACCGTAGTCGGGGGCCGCTTCGGGCGGAGAGCCCCCGCCTGCGGGCCCGGCAGCCGACCCGTTGGCGGCGGGCGGCGGGGCGGTGGCGGAGCGCGGCGGGGCGGCGGAGTCGGGGGCATGGTCCTCGCCGGGCCCGGGGTCATCGCCGGCCGCGCCGGCCGGCTCCGCCGCAGGAGCTGCGCTGCCGGCCCGGGGGCCGCTTACACCCAGCGACGCGTCGCCTCGAGAGACGTCGGCGCCCCGACCATCACGAGATCCCAAGGGGGCGGAAGGATCCGGAGGTCGGGGACCGCCTGACGTCTCACCGCCGGTCTCGGGGGTCGGCCCCGGGAGCGGCGGAGTCGTGCCGGCGGCTGATGCCGCCGGCACATGTGTCTGCGCGGCCGCCGAAGCGGCGGCCGCCGTGCGATCCGTACGTGGAGCCACCGCGCCTACCGCGCCTCTCCCGCAGCCTCTTCGCGCTGCTTCTTGAGCGCCGCGAGGATCATGTCGGGCGTCACCGGCAGACGGTCGAAGTCCACTCCGATGGCGTCGGCGATGGCGTTCACGATGGCCGGCGCGGGAGCGAGCTGCGTGCCCTCTCCTGCTTCCTTGGCGCCGAAGGGGCCGATGGGGTCGTCGGTGTCGATGTGGATGCCCTCCATCTCAGGGAGCTCCATCATCGTCGGGAAGCCGTAGTCCAGGAATGACGGATTGTGCTGCTGGCCGTCGATGCAGGTGGAGTCCTCGTAGAGCGCGTAGCCGATGCCGCCGAGGATGCTGCCCTCGAGTTGCCCCTCCACCAACATGGGGTTGATCGGCTGTCCGCAGTCGTGGGCGGTGAGCACCTTGATCACGTTGACACGGCCGGTCTCCAGGTCCACCTCGACCTCGGCGGCCTGCGTCATGAACGAGTAGTTCGGACTCAGGTTGCCGTTGTTGGTGAGCAGGGTCGTGGCCGAATCCGCCGGCGGCACCCAGGCGCCCCGCCCCACGATGGGCAGCGAGCGGTCGATGTACTGGTACTGGCGCAGGATGTCGCGCATGCCAACGCTGCGGTCGGGGTCGTCGCGCACCCAGAAGAGGCGGTTGGCAGCCTCGATCTCGTCGACCTCGCACCCCAGCGCCTCAGCCACGACGGGGAAGAGCTGCGCGCGGATGTCGTTGGCGGCGTTGAGAGCGGCGTTGCCGGCCCTCACCGTCACACCCGAGCCGAAGGTGCCCGCGTCCAACGGACAGAGGCCGGTGTCGGCCGCGGTGATGTGCACGTCTTCCATAGGCACGCCCACGCGTTCGGCCACGATCTGGGCGATGACCGTCTCCGCCCCCTGACCGATGTCGGCGGCGCCGGAGAGCACGCTCACGCGGCCTTCGCTGGAGAGCTGCACCACGCATCCGGAAGCCAGGTGCGACATGTTCGCCACCCCACTCGGGAAGGAGGCGCAGGCGATGCCCACGCCACGCCCAAAGGGGAGCTTGCCCCGCTTCTCCGCCCAACCGATGGCCTTCGACGCCTCCCGCACGCTGTCGGCGAAGCCGCAGGTGTTGATGATGAAGCCCGCCGGGTGCGGCTCGCCCGCCTCGATCGCGTTCAGCAGTCGCATCTCCGAAGCGTCCACCCCGATGCGCTTGGCGATCTGGTCGATCTGGCGCTCGATGGCGAAGCGCGGCTGGGGGATGCCGTGACCGCGCATGGCCCCGCCCACCGGCTTGTTCGTGTAAACGTGATACCCCTCGTACACGAGGTTCTCGATCTTGTAAGGGATCATCACGAAGAAGCAGGAGAGGGTGATCATTAACGGCGCGGTGGAGTTGTAGGCACCGCCGTCGGCGTGAGCGGTGATCTTCTGGGCGATTATCTTGCCTTCCTTGCTCACGCCGGTCTTCAACGTGAGGTACATCGGGTGACGCTGCCGGGTGCTCTGGAACACCTCCTCGCGGTCGTAGAGGAACTTCACCGGCCGTCCCAGCTCCTTCGCGAACCAGCAGGCGCAGAAGTCCTTGGCGAACATGTCGATCTTCTGACCAAATCCGCCGCCCACCTTGGGCTTGATCACCCGGATGTTCTGCTCGGGGATAACGAGGGTGGTCGAAAGATTCCGCTTGAGGAAGTACGGGATCTGCGTGCCCGACCACAGCGTGAGATCGCCGTTCAGGGCATCGTAGCTGGCCAGGGCCGCGTGCGGCTCCATGGGAGCGTGGTTCTGGGCGTGGGTGTAGTAGCTGTCCTCGAAGACGTAGTCCGAGGCGGCGAAGCCCGCCTCCAGGTCGCCGAACTCCTTGTGGATCTGGGCGCTCACGTTCCCCGGGGTGTTCTCGTGCACCAGGGGTGCGCCTTCCTTGATGGCGTCGAGCGGGTCGAACACCGCCGGCAGCTCCTCGTACTCCACGGTGATCAGGCGCGCCGCCTCTTCGGCGGTCTCCTGGTCGATGGCCACCACCGCGGCGACCTCATCGCCGATGTAGCGCACCTTCTCGCGGGCCAAGGCGTGCTCGTCCTTGGCCTTCGGCACGATGCCGTAGACGCGGTCGGGGATGTCCATGCCCGTGATCACGCCCTTCACGCCGGGCAGCGCCTTCGCCTTGGATACGTCAATGCTCTTGATTCTTCCGTGGGCGACGGTGGACCGCACCAGCTTGCCAAAGAGCATGCCGGGGAGCACCAGGTCGTCGGTGTACTGAGCCTGGCCCGTGATCTTGGCGGCGGCGTCGTGCATGGGCACCCGCTGCCCCACCACGTTCAGCACCTTCATCGCGCACCGCCTTCCGCGCCCTGAGCGACCGCTTCGACAGCCTCCACGATCTTCACGTAGCCCGTGCACCGGCAGAGGTTGCCGGCGAGTCGGCGCTGGATCTCGGCCCGCTCGGGGTGGGGGTTCTCCGCCAGGAGTTCGGTGGCGCTCATGATGAAGCCCGGCGAGCAGAACCCACACTGCAGGGCCCCGTGGTCGACGAAGGCCTGCTGTAGCGGCGACAGCTCACCGCCGTCGGAGACACCCTCGATGGTGCGGATGGAGCGCCCCTCCGCTTCCACCGCAAGCGTGATGCACGAGAGGATGGCCTCGCCATCCATGAGCACGGTGCAGGCGCCGCAGGCACCGAGGTCGCAGCCCCGCTTGGTGCCGGTGAGGAACGCCTTCTCGCGAAGCGCTTCGAGCAGGGTGGTGTTCGGCGCGCAGACCACCTCGTAGTCGTCGCCGTTGACGTTCAGCGTGAGGATCCGCTTGGCTCCCATCGCCCGTCCTTTCTCGGTTCCCGTCGCTTGGGCGGTTGCGTGCGCGCACATCAGAGCAGGCTCCCCGCGGCGCGGGCGAACAAGGCCGACATGAGCTCCCGCTTGAAGCTGCCCGGTTGCACGGTGGTGCGCGTGATAGTGACGCCCTTCGGCGCCAGCGGCGCGACCTCTTCGATCACCGCGGGCGTCAGGGCTCGGCCGGCGAGCGCCTCTTCGAGCACGGTGGCCCGCAGGGGCGACCGGTCCACCCCGGTGAAGGCGACTCGCGTCGCGTCCCCGTTCCGCCATACCGCAGCGCCCACGATGGGGAAGTCGATAGCTCCCCGTAGGGCGTGCTTCACGTACGTCGAGCCGCCGGCGGTATCCCCGTCGGTGGCGGAACTATCGGGGATGATCACCGCGGTCAGCACCTCGGCCGACCCCAATGAGAGGGGAGCCTTGCCCTCGCCCGAGTACAGCTGGGCCAGAGGGAACTGCCGGACACCGTCCGGCCCCTCCACGCGCACCTCGGCGTCGAGCACGAGCAGGGCCGCGGCGGTGTCACCGTGGTAGGTGCAGAAGCAGACGCCTTCCTTCTTCATCACGTGGCAGTAGTCGCCGCCCGCCTTGTAGCAGAGAGCGCGCACCGAACGCCATTCCACAGACTGGTTGAAGAAGCGACAGCGTGTGTTCTGCAGGAGGTTGCCCGCGAGGGTCCCCATGGTCTGATGACGATAGGAGCCCACCACCGACGCGGCCTGGGTGAGAGCGGGGAACCTAGCCTTCAACCCCTCGTCGTGCTGCACGTGCTTGAGCGTGACGCCGCCGCCGATGACGGTCGCCCCGTCCTCCAAGCGCACACCCGCCAACTCCGACACACGCGTGAGGCTCACAAGTGCAGCCGGCTGCTCGACCCGGTGCTTCATGTTCACCAGAAGGTCTGTGCCCCCCGCCACCGGGCGGGCTCCCGGCACCTGAGACAGCATGGTTACCGCTTCGGCGAGGGAGCCGGGCTGGTAGTACTCGAACCGAGGTAGTCGCATCTGTCCGCCTCCTGTGCGGGCGTGCCGTCGTGGTGCGCCCGCAGGTGCAGGCGGTCGGTCGTGGTCGAGGCGTGAGTGGTTGTCTGCGAGAGGTGTCCTTCTCTCCAAGTGGTTGTTCTGTAGCGCGAACTTGGGGCCTGCTGAACGTACTATCCCAGTATATGGCGCTGGCCGACGTCCAGTCAAGAACGGGGGTCGGCTGATACCGCGATTGTGTCGGGTGCCGGCAGTGGCCACCCGCGAGCCTCAGCCAGCGAATCGAGAGTCCACCGCCTCCAGCAGCGCGGCCGCTGCCCGCTCGACGTCGCATTCCGAAGTGGAGAGTCCCAAGGTGAGCCGAAGGGCGCCCAGGGCCCGTTCCGGCAAGAGCCCCATCGCCACGAGCACGCCGGAAGGGCTGTCCTCGCCCTCGTGGCACGCCGACCCGGTGGACGCCTCCACCTCGGGGCACGCAGCCAGCAGCTCGCGACCGAGCGCCCCCGGCACACTCACGTTCAAAGTGTTCGGCAGCCTGTCCGTGGGATGACCGTTCAACTCGAGGTCGGGGATGCCCGCAGTGAGGAGTCCGTGGAGCCGATCGCGGAGCGGTCGCACTCGGGTCGCGAATGCCGCCAGCCCCTCTTCCCTCGCAAGAGCCGCCGCCTCCCCCAACCCGGCGACGTAGGGCACGTTCTCCGTGCCGGCGCGCCGGCCCCCCTCATGACCCGCGCCATGGATCAGGGGCTCGAGCTTCACGCCGCCACGCACGAACAGAGCCCCCACACCCTTCGGCGCCCCCATCTTGTGACCCGCCACAGTGAGCAGGTCGATCCCGTCGTCTCGCACGTGGATGGGGACCTTACCGGCGCTCTGGGCCCCGTCGGTGTGGAAGAGCACACCTCGCTCGCGGCAGAGAGCGGCGATCGGCACCACGGGGTTCATGACCCCGGTCTCGTTGTTGGAGTGCATGATCGACACCAGCACGGTGTCCGGTCGCAGGGCCCGGGCGACGTCCCCGGGGCGCACGCGGCCGTCGGGTCCCACGGGCACGACCGTCAGTTCCCAGCCCTCGCGCTCGAGGAAGCGGGCCGGCGCTACGACGGCCGGGTGTTCCGTAGCCGAGATCACCAGATGCCTACCGCGATCGCGGTAGGCGTACGCGATGCCCTTCAGGGCCAGGTTGTTGCCTTCGGAGCCGCTGCCGGTGAAAACGATCTCGGTGGCGTCGCAGCCGAGGAGCACGGCCACCTGTCCTCGCGCCCGGGCTACCGCCGCCGCCGCTTCGCGGCCGGCGGGGTGGTCACTCGAGGGGTTGCCGCCAGCGCCCCGAAGGTGCCGCTCGATGACCTCGGCCACCCGGGGATGCACCGGGGTGGTGGCGTTGTTGTCGAGGTAGATGGACATCGAGCAGCACGTACCCCGAAACCGGTTCCACCATACCGGCATTCGATCACCACGAGACGTGGCCACCGAGGTCCCCCTCGGAGTCTGTCTCGACCGGCGTTCGCCGCGACGCGCCGTTCTTCCCACCATCGACCAGCCCCCGGGCCCGCCGCTAGCGGACCGGGGGGTTATCGATCTACCTGCACACGGCGTCCACCGCCGCGTGGGCCTACATCCCCGTGAAGTCCGGCTTCCTCCCACCCACGAAGGCTCCGATGCCTTCAGCCGCGGCCTTGGTCTCAGCCACCTTGCCGAAGGCCTGGTAGCCGATCTCGAGTGCGGCAGGCAGGTCGGAAGCCGCCAGCCCGTCCTTGATCGCGGCGACGATGATCGCCACCACCTCACTCGAGAGCACCATTCCGTCGGCTGAAACGGCTTCGCCAGCCTGGATGGCCTCATCACTCACCACGCTGAGGTCGGCGGCAGGAAGCGGCAGGGTACCCGCGAGGGCACGGACGCGCTCGGCGGCGAGCCGCACAAGCGCCTCGTAGTCGGCCTCAAGGCCGGAGACCATGCCGATCTCCAACGCCTGGGTAGCCGAGACGCGTTCGGCCCGGGTGATCATGTCGGTGAAGGTCTTGGCTCTGGCGGGCCACTTGCGGTAGGGCACCACCAGGCCACCGATGCCGGGTAGGATGCCGAGCGTGATCTCGGGCATCTGGAAGTAGGCCTTCGGATGGGCCACGATGTCGTGGCAGCGGGTCGCGAGTTCCATGCCGCCACCGAGCGCCAAGCCGTTCACGGCCGCGACAACCGGCTTGGTCATGGTGTCGATGTGGAGTAGGAGACTGCCTGAGTCGCGCGAGTAGTCCACGGCCGCAGGCCCGTCGCCCAGCATCTCGGCGAAGCGACCGATCTCGGCCCCGGCACAGAAGGCGCGCGTGCCGTAGCCCACGATGACGAACCCCGTGACCGAGTCGTCGGCCTCGAAGGTGCGCAGCACGGTGAGGATCTCGTTGTTGACGTCGTCGCTGAGAGCATTCATCTGCGCCGGGCGGCGGATGGTGATCACCACAACGTCGTCCAGACGATCCACCAGGACGAAACGATTGAAGACGGTGGCCGCCTCGTACTGGTCGAGCAACTCGGGGCCGGGCAGCCCGGGGCGTTCCTCGGCCAGACGACCGAGCACCCGGGCGATCTCATCCTTGCCGGCCTTCGTCATGAAGTCGAGTGGACTCTCCTTGAAACCGAGGGCGAGGAGCGAGCCCAGGTGCAGGTCCTCGGGCGTACCGATGCCGCGGGCCACGATGTCCAGGCACTGGCTGCAGAGGATGCCCAGCAGGCGGTCGCGCACGGCTCCGCGAAGCTCGTCGGACACCTCGACCGGAGTGCCGGGTCGGTTGACCTCCCAGCGGTCGACGCTCAGCAGGAGTTCCGTGGGTTTGTAGGCCGGGCTCTCTACCATCTGCCGGGTGTTGCACTCGTAGCTGATGGGGTTGCCGTTGGCCATGTTGAGCACGAAGAAGGGGCCGGCGTGCACGAACTCCTCGGCCACCGAGTCCACCTGTTTCGCGGTCACGTCGCCGCGCATGAGCAGGTTGGCGGCGTCGCAGGTCCAGTTGTCGAAGATGCGGTCGAGCATGAACGCGATGGCGTCGTCGGTCACGAGCGGCACCTTGCCGGTGGCGGCGAACATCCAACGGAGGTAGTCGACCACTTCGCGGTCGCCGCCCTTCCAGGTGATCACTTCGACGGCGGGGTTGCGCCAGGCGGGTGCGAAGAAGTGGGTGATGGCCGTACGGCCCGGCAGCTTCATCTCGTCGAAGAGCCAGGAGGCGGGGATGGAGCTCGTGTTCGAGCAGATGATGGCGTCAGACGCCACGCGCTCTTCCACCATGGCGAAGATCTTCTTCTTGAGCGGGATGCTCTCCGTCGCCGCCTCGATCACCAGGTCGGCATCGGCCAGGGCGTCGTAGTCACTGCTGGTCACGACGCCTTCGAGCACCTTGGCGGCCTTCTCCGCGTTCATCTTGCCACGCTTGATGCCCTTGTCGATGTAGCTCTGAAAGCGGGGTACGACGCCGGCGAGCGCCTCCTCGCGGATATCGATCAGCGTGAGTTTCAGGCCCGGCACAGCCGTCTTGAAGTAGTAGCCGATGTCGGGGCCGATCGTGCCGGCACCGATGATAGCCACGTGCTTGGGAAGGTCGGTGCGCGGCGAGCCGAGCAGCGGATTGCGGAACCCGGGATACAGTTCGTTCTGGCTCATCTGGTGCGCTCTCCCCTATCCGACTTTGATGACGAGGGAGGCACCGGTGTCTCCGGCGGCGCACCCGGCGAACAGGCCGAGGCCGCCGCCCAGCAGCACCAGCTCCTCGATCAGTTCGATGATGCAGCGCCCGGCGGTGGGACCCTGCGGGTGTCCGTAGACCAACGGGCTCCCGTAGTTGTTGAAGCTCATCGGGTCGATGCCCATCTCCTTGGCCATGTAGACGTCGTTGACGGCGAAGGGGTTGTGGGTCTTGATCGCCTTGACATCGCCGAGCGAGAGGCCGGCCTGTTCCAGGGCCATACGCGCCGCCGGCACCGGGGCTGCGGGCATGAAGTACTTCTTCGCCCGGGCGTAGCCGAAGGAGAGCACCTGGATGGTGGGGCCGTCGCCGCCCATCTCGCGAGCCCGGTCCTCCGTTGTGACTATGATCGAGGCGTTCCCGTCGGCCGGGTGGGTCTGCGAACCGTAGGTGAGCACCCCGTCGGGCATGACGGGCTTCAAGCCGGCGAGCCCCTCGGCCGTGGTGGGGAAGATGCCCTCGTCGGCGTCGAGTGTGATGGTCTTCTTCCGGCTCACCTGGTGCTCGATGGGGAACATGTAGCGCTTCTGGAAGGCGCGGTCGTCGGCCATGCCGTCCATGTACTGCTCGTAGCGACGGAGGGCGACGGCGTCGCACTCCTCGCGGGTAAGGCCGGCTTCTTTGGCAACGGTCTCCGCGGTGGCCACCATGGCCATCGGCGCCCAGGGGTGCCCTTCGAAGTTGTCCATGATCCAGTCTTCGACGTCCACCTGGCCGCCCGGTCCGTTGGGGTTGGGCCAGGTGCTATGGGGACCGTTAGACGTACGGTCTGCCATCAGATTGAACACCATACCGGCCGAGCCCACCTCCACGGCCATAGCGGCCTGATACACGCAGGTGGTCGAGGTGCTGCACGCTTGGCTGATCCACACGCCGGGAACGTTCTCGGCGCCCAGGACGGTCGCGGCCAGTGGTCCCCCGAAAAAGACATGGGGTTGCGCCACCGAGCAGCCGAAGTTGACGTAGTCGATCGAGCCGGGATCCCAGCCCTTGCCGGCAAGCCACCTGGCGACCGTGGCCCCGCCGAGCGGCAGGGAATGCACTGTCGACAGACTCCCCTGCCAGCGCGCGAACGGAGTGCTGTAGTACCCACCGTACGGGATGAACGCCTTCGTGAACATGAACTCCACCTTCCTATGGGCGTGACTTCGATACTGGACCGTGTCTAAGGAGCACGCGGTGAATCGGGGCGCGGGCGACGGAGCATCGAGACGACTCTCGACGGCCGGGGCGCCTCCGTGATTATCTGTGCTAATTGGCCGTCCAGTCAAGAGTGACGTGCCCGACCCCGGCGGCTGGGGTGGCACCGCCCGGGGGCCAACCGGTGGTTTGCTGCGTTGGCCACCACAAAACCTCCATAGCGTTGGTGAGTTCTCATGATTTCGGGTATCATTGGACCGTCAAGAGACCACAAAGCCGCCTGTCCAGGTGAGCGAGCAGCACCACCGACGAGCACCACCGACGAGCACCACCGACGCGGCTATGAGGAGTCAGGGATGGAGATCACACAGGAAACCAGCGTAGGCCACATCGCTACAACGATCCCCGCCTCGATCGATGTGTTCGAGCGCTTCGGGGTCGATTTCTGTTGCGGAGGAGACAAGCCCCTCTCCGAGGCGTTGAGAGGAACCGGCGTCTCCGTGGGCGACCTACTAGCCGAGATCGAGGCGGCCGTTGCCGCTCTTGCGTCCGAGCAGCGCCTGCACGAAGACTGGTCGGAGCGCGACCCCGCGTCGCTCGCCGACCACGTCGAACGCGCGCACCACATCTATCTACGCGAGAAACTCCCCTACGTGGGTGAGAAGATGGCCACGGTCCTGCGCGTGCACGGCGAGCTACACCCCGAACTCTTCGAGCTCGGACGCCTGCTGGAACACCTTCGCAAGGAGATCGACGCCCACCTCGAGACCGAGGAGACCGTCGTATTCCCGGCCCTGCGCGAGATCGTCGAAACGGGCGCGTCGGGCACCAAAGGCGCGGCACTCGAAGATTCCCTGCAAATGCTGGAGACGGAGCACGACGAGGTGGGCCGCCTGCTGAAAGCCATGCGGGGCATCACGTCGAACTACCACCCGCCGGCCGGAGCGTGCGCCACCTACTCGGTGCTCTTCCGAGAACTGCAGGCGCTCGAGGCCGACATCCATAGGCACGTGCACCTCGAGAACAACATCATGTTCGCCGCCGCCCGGAAGCTGATCCGGCCGTAGGTCGCACCCTGGGGCGCCGCTCGGTTGAACCGAGGCTGCCCGGGCCGATCGCGCGCCCCTACATTCGCGGGCGCCCCGCCCCCTACTTCGCGCGCCCCAGCAACCGCCGCCTAACCGCGGCGCCCTTGAGCCACTGGATGGCCTCGGTGGGGTTCAGTTCCTTGGGGCAGGCTTCCACGCAGTTCGTGATGGTGTGGCACCGGTACGAGCCACGCTCGTTGTCGAAGCGCGGCAGACGTTCCTTGCGGGCCTCGTCGCGTGAATCCACCTCGAAACGATATGCCTTGAGCAGGGCGGCCGGGCCGAGGTAGTTGCCTTCGCCCCACACCGAGGGACACGAGCTGTAGCAGCTGCCGCACAGGATGCAGTCCACGGGCATGTCGAGCTTCTTCCGGTCGTTCGGCGACTGCATGATCTCCTTCTCCGGCGGCGCGGAGTTCCTGATGATGTGCGGCATCACGGTCTCGTACTTGGCGAAGAAGTCGGTCATGTCGCACACCAGGTCTTTCACCACCGGCATGTGGGGCATGGGCTCCACCGTGATCGGCCCGTCGCCCAAGTGGCGCACGTTGGTCTGGCAGGCGAGGCGGTACGTGCCGTTGATATACATGGCGCACGACCCGCACACAGCCGCCCGGCAGCAGTACCGGAAGGAGAGGGAGCCGTCGAGGGCCTCCTGGATGTAGAAGAGTCCCTCGAGCACGGTGAGGCTCGACTCGTAGGGCACGGTGAACTCGTCGTACCGATCGCCGCCGGTGCCGTTCTGGTCGTCGAGCTTCTCGGGGTTGTGACGCTTGATGCGGAACGTGGCTTCGGGCATCAGTACTTCCGCTCCTGTGGTTCGAACATCCCCAAGCCCACGGCCTTGGCTTCAAGGCGCGGGCCGCCGTCGGGCTCGTACAAGGCGAGCGTGTGCTCGAGCCAGTTCGCGTCGTCGCGCTCCGGGAAGTCGGTGCGCGCGTGCGAGCCACGTGACTCCGTCCGGGCGAGGGCCCCCGCGGCGATGCCGAGGGCCACATCCACCATGCCCTCGAGCTCGAAGGTACGGATCATGTCGAGGTTGAACACGCCGCCCGCGTGACGCAGCTCCACGTTCGTGACGCGCGCCTTGAGGTCCATCATCGTCTCCAGCCCCGCCTGCATCACCGAGGCTTCGCGGAACACGCCGAAGTGCTCCTTCATGGTCGAGGCCATAGCGGCCCGGATGGCATAGGGGTCTTCGCCGCCCTCTCGGTTCGCGAGGCTCCGCACGCGATCGCGCACGTCCGCCAGAGCCTCTTCGCCCACCGCGGCGCTCCGTCCGAACTCGTCGAGCCCGTCGATGTACTGCGCCGCCGCCGCGCCGGCCCGCCGTCCGAACACCACCGTCTCGAGGAGCGAGTTGCCGCCGAGTCGGTTCGCCCCGTGCACCGACACGCAGGCGCACTCTCCGGCCGCGTAGAGGCCGGGCATGGTGGTACGGCCGTCCATGTCGGTGTCGATGCCGCCCATGGAGTAGTGCTGGCTCGGAACGATCGGGATGGGCTCCTCGATCGGGTCGACGCCCTCGAAGTGGATGGCGAGGTCGCGGATGCCGGGCAGCTTCTCCAAGATCTTCTGGGCTCCCAGGTGCCGCAGATCGAGATGCACGTACCCCTTTCCGCCGATACCGCGTCCCTCGTTGATCTCGGTCTGGATGGAGCGCGACGTGATGTCGCGCGGCGCGAGCTCCATGGCCGTCGGCGCATACTTCTCCATGAAACGCTCGCCCAGGTCGTTCACCAGGTAGCCCCCCTCACCGCGGGCGCCCTCGGTCATGAGGATGTTCGTGGTGAGCAGGCCAGTGGGATGAAACTGCACAAACTCGAGGTCTTTGAGCGCGACACCCGCGTGATACGCCATGGCCATGCCATACCCGGTGGAGATGATCGCATTGGTGGAGTTGCTGTACACCCGGCCGGCACCGCCGGTGGCGATCACCACTGCCTCGGCCTGGAAGAGCTCGAACCCACCCCGGACCATGTCGTAGGCGACGACCCCGCGACACACCCCATCGTCTACCACCAAGCGGGCGACGAACCACTCCACGTACATGGGCACGCGGGCCTCGATGGCCTGTTCGACCATGGTGTGGAGCATGTAATGCCCGGTCTTGTCGGCCCCGTAGCAGGTGCGGGGGTAGCCGGCGCCGCCGAAGGGGCGTTGGGCGATGCGGCCGTCATCGAAGCGGGAGAACGGACAGCCGGCGTGGTCCAGCTCGTAGATCACGGGGATCGCGTCCTTGGTCATCTGGACGACGGCGTCCTGGTCGGCCAGGTAGTCGGAGCCCTTCACGGTGTCGAACGCGTGCTTCTCCCACGTGTCGTCGGCCGACTCCGGGTGATTGGCGAGCGCCGCGTTCACCCCGCCTTGGGCCGCGCCCGAGTGACTCCGGCCCGGCCACACCTGCGAGACGATGGCCACGTCGATGCCCTGCTTCTTGGCTTCGATCGCCGCGCGGAGGCCGGCGAGACCTCCGCCCACGATCACAAGCTCGTGATAGATCATCCGCTGGTCCCTTTCCCTACGCGGTCAGCCACGGCCAGAGTGCCCACGTGCCGTAGCCGAAGGCGGCCACGCCGAACGCGAAGAGTCCCCAGCTGAGCATGGTCTGGCTCCGTCCCGAGAAACCGTAGTCGAGCAGCACCATCCTCAACCCGTTCAGGGCATGGAAGATGCCCGCTCCGAGGAGGGCGAAGTCCACCACCACGAAGAACGGCATGGCAAGCCGACCGGCCACGTTGTCGTAGGAGAGTTCCCCCAGGTTCAACACGTGGGTAACCACGATGTGCGCGCTGAGCCCCAAGATGAGCACCACCGCAGTCACCCGCTGCAGGAGCCACAGCCACATGCCTCCCGCGCTCTCTTCGATCACTCCCTGTCTCACCGATGGACTCCTGTCAGGCGCCGTCTCACGCGCCGTGCCACGCGCCGTGTCATGCGCCGTGTGAGGCGATGAACGATAGCGAAATGTAGGCGAACACGGCCATGATGACCACGGAGGCCGCGATAACCGCCCAGAACAACGTCTTCTGCCGCCGAATGGCCACACCGAGGTCGAACAGCAGCACTCGGATGCCGTTCAAGCCGTGGTAGACAACGGCCGCTAGAAGGAATAGGTCGAGCACGATGAACAGCGGGCTCTCCAGAGTCTCGAACATCGTGTTGAAGCCCTCGGCGCCCGTTGCCGCTCCCCGGGAGATCACCCAGATGTGGGCGAACAGATAGAGAGCGAGGACCACCCCGCTCACCCGATGGAAGAGCCAGGCCCACATGCCCGCGCCCTTCCAGAGACCGGCCCCTACGTTGGCCGTCTCCCGGTCCTTCTGACTCAAGACCCCACCTCCCTTTCGAACTGCAGGCGCCCTTGCTCGTAGAGGTCGCCGCCGTGGATGTCGTTCACCACGATGACGGGGAAGTCCACCACACGCATCTCCCTGATAGCCTCGGGGCCGAGATCCTCATAGGCGATCACCCGCGCCGCCTCGACGCGTTGAGCGATGAGCGCGGCCGCTCCCCCCACCGCGGCAAAATACACGGCCCTGTTGCGCACGATGGCATCCTTCACAGCCTGGTTCCGGTACCCCTTGCCTATCATGCCTTTGAGGCCCATGTCTAGCAAGGCCGGAGTGTAGACGTCCATGCGGCCCGACGTGGTGGGGCCGACCGAGCCGATCGGCCTGCCCGGCCTCGCGGGCGTAGGACCCGCGTAGTAGATGATCTGGCCGGCCACGTCCACGGGCAAGGGCTCGCCCTTCTCGACGAGTTCCGCCAGCCTTTTGTGGGCGGCGTCGCGGGCTGCCAAGATGGTGCCGGTGATACACACGCGGTCGCCCGCGCGCAGGTCGGCGATCACATCATCGGTGAGGGGGGTTGTGACGTTCTTGTTCATCAGATCACCACCTGCTTGTGTCGGGCCGAGTGACACTGGATGTTCACCGCCACCGGCAGCGAAGCGATATGCGCGGGCGCATCCTCCACGAACACGTCCATGACGGTGATACGCCCACCCAGGCCCTGCGGCCCGATGCCCAGATCGTTGCAGCGGCGCTCGAGTTCGTCCTCGAGTTCGGCCAAGCGCGGCTCGGGGTTGCTCGAGCCCACCTCGCGCATCAGCGAGTGTTTCGCGAGCAGCGCCGCTCCCTCGAACGTACTGCCCACACCAACGCCCACCACCATGGGCGGGCAGGCGTTGGGCCCGGCCTTGGCGACCGTGTCGACCACGAAGTCCACCACGCCCGGCCGACCCTGCGATGGCTTCAGCATCGAGAGCGCACTCATGTTCTCGGCCCCGCCACCCTTGGGAGCCAGGGTGATCTTCACCCGGTCGCCCGGGACGATGCTGGTGTGCAGCACGGCCGGGGTGTTGTCGCCGGTGTTCTTCCTCTCGGTGAAGGGGGCCGTCACCGACGACTTGCGCAGGAAGCCGTCGGCGTAGCCGCGGCGCACGCCCTCGTCGATCGCGGAGCCCAAGTCGCCCCCCACGAAGTGCACGTCTTGCCCCACTTCCAGGAACACCACGGCCAGACCGGTGTCCTGGCACAGCGGCAGGTTCTCGGTGCGCGCGACGGCGGCGTTCTCGAGGAGCTGCTGGAACACGTCGCGCCCGGCCTCCGACTCCTCCTCGTCGACCGCCCGCTCGAAGAAGCCCACCACGTCGTCCCCGAGGTGGTAGCAGGCGTCGATCGCGAGCCGGGCGACGGCGTCACGTATCTCGGCGACATCTATCTCTCTCACTTCGCCACTCCTTCCGCGGTGAACACCCTACTCGACACAGGAGAGGTCGAGCATCTGCTCGGTGTGCCGCCGCACCTCTTCGGGGTCCTTGGGGTCGCGGGCCTTGCCGTCTTCGATGGCGGCCCGGGCGACGGCGGCGGCGACGGCCGGCGCCACGCGAAGGTCGAAGGCCTCGGGGATCACGTGATCGGCCGAGAGGTCGTCGCCCACCAAGTCGGCGAGCGCGTGGGCGGCGGCGATCTTCATGTTCTCGGTGATGTGGGTGGCACGCACGTCCAGGGCGCCGCGGAAGATGCCGGGGAATCCGAGCACATTGTTCACCTGGTTCGGGAAGTCGCTGCGGCCGGTGCCGACGACGGCGGCCCCGGCTTCGCGCGCCAGGTGGGGCATGATCTCGGGGTCGGGGTTGGCCATGGCGAAGATGATCGCGTCCTTCTCCATGGAACGCACCATGTCTTGGGTGACCGCGTCTTTCACCGACACGCCTATGAAGCAGTTCGAACCCTCCATGGCGTCGGCGAGCGAGCCGCACAGGTCGTTCTTGTTGGTACGCTCGAGCATCTCACGCTTCACCGCGTTCAGGTCTTCGCGCTCGGAGCACACGGTGCCCTTGCTGTCGACCAACATCACGTCCCGCACGCCCAGGTCGAGCATGAGCTTCGCACAGGCGATGCCGGCCGCACCGGCGCCGTTCACCACCACGTGAAGATCGCTCAGCGCCCGACCCGTGATGCGGCAGGCGTTGATGATGCCCGAGAGGCAGACGACCGCGGTGCCATGCTGGTCGTCATGGAAGATGGGGATATCGGTGGACTCCTTGAGGCGCTTCTCGATGTCGAAGCAGCGGGGAGCCGAGATGTCCTCGAGGTTCACGCCGCCGAACGACGGCACGAGCAGCTGCACGGTGCGCACGATCTCGTCGGAATCCTGGGTGTCGAGGCAGATGGGGAACGCGTCCACCCCGGCGAAGGCCTTGAAGAGCACGGCCTTGCCTTCCATGACCGGCATCGCGGCCTTGGGGCCGATGTTGCCGAGTCCCAGCACCGCCGAGCCGTCGGACACCACGGCCACCATGTTCCAGCGCCGGGTGTAGACGTCGACCAACTCTGGGTTCCTGTGGATCTCGCGGCACGGCTCGGCGACCCCAGGCGTGTATGCCATCGAAAGATCGTGCTTGCAGCCGGTGTGCACCCGGCTCACGACCTCGATCTTCCCGCGCCATTGGGTGTGCAGCTGAAGGGCCTCTTCCTGGATGTTCACTCCGAGCCTCCTTGCTCCGGTCGCGGGGCCCTTGGGGCCCCGATCCGCGCCGGCCCCTGGAAATGCAGAAGATCCAGCAACCGACGCCCGCGATCTAAACGATCTCCTTCAGCATCGACGCTGGATCACCAGAGCTCCCACCGCACCGGAGTCCCGGGAGATACGACTCACCGGACCGGCGACGGCCGCTGTAGCGACAGCTATGTTCACGCGCATGCGCTTTGTGTAGTTCTAGCACAATCGCCTCCCGAGCGCCACCCGCAGCTGCAGTGAGGGCCGGCGCCGCCCGCCGGTGCAGCCCCTGTGCGCTTGCGACCTCACCTGCTGGCGGGTAGACTCCGCGTACCTCGCCGGCGATGATCCCTGGGTACGCCGTGAGGGCGTAGCCACCCAGGATCGGACGAATCGGGGGAATATGCGGGTCCTCTCGGGCATCCAGCCGTCTGGACGGCTGCACATAGGCAACTACTTCGGGGCCATCCGGCAGCATCTTCAGTTGCAGGCCGAGAACGAGGCCTTCTACTTCATGGCCAGCTACCACGCACTCACCACGGTCCAGAACCCCAACGAGCTGCGGGCCCTCACGCTGGGAGTGGCCATGGACTACCTAGCTCTGGGCCTCGACCCTGAGAAGACGGCCCTCTTCACCCAGCAGGACGTGCCCGCGGTGACCGAACTCACCTGGATCCTCTCGTGCGTCACGCCCGTGGGCCTCCTCGAGCGGGCGGTGAGCTACAAGGACAAGGTGGCCCAGGGGCTCATGGCCAACCACGGCCTCTTCGCCTACCCGGTGCTGCAGGCCGCCGACATCCTGATCTACCTCTCGAACCTGGTGCCGGTCGGTCAGGACCAGAAGCAGCACATTGAGATCACCCGCGACATCGCCGCCAAGTTCAACGCTCAGTTCGGCGAGATCCTCGTGATCCCCGAACCGTACATCCTTGAAGAGACCGCCGTGGTGCCGGGCATCGACGGCCGCAAGATGTCGAAGAGCTACGGCAACGAGATCGGCATGTTCGAGGAGGGTAAGAGCCTCAAGAAGAAGGTGATGAGCGTCGTCACCGACTCAGCGGGCGTCGAAGACCCGAAGGACCCGGCCGAGTCTACGCCCTACCTACTCCTCAGTCTCATGGCTTCGCCCGATGAGACCCAGGAATGGGCCGACCGCTACAAGAACGGGGGGATGGGCTACGGTGAGGTGAAGAAGCGCCTGCTCGAGCTCCTCGACGAGACGTTCGGCCCGTATCGCGAGCGCCGGCGGGAACTCGAGGCCGATCCCGCCTACGTAGCCGACGTGCTCCGTGAGGGCGGCCGGCGGGCCCGCCTCGTCGCCAACGGTGTGATGGAACAGGTGCGGGAAGCCGTGGGCCTGCCTATCTCCTACGAGCCCCCGCGGTAGACGAGCCCCGCAAGCGACGAGCCCCGCAAGCGACGAGACCCGCGACAGGAGCATGCGCAACGTGAACACGGAATCCGCCGACAGCTTGGAGCGCGTCGAACTCTACGTGCAGCGCCTGGAGGCAGTTCACCGTCTGATCGCGGGCGTGGCTCACGAGATCAACAACCCTCTCACCTCGGTACAGGGACTCGTGGCGCTCCTAGGGGGTGAGGTCGAAGACGAGCAGGCCAGGCAGGACCTCAAGATCGTGGGCGAAGAGGTGCGCCGAGCGGTGCAGATCGTCAGAGGTCTGCGGGCGTTCGCCGGCAAGATAGGCGAGAAGCCCCAGCCGTGTTCGCTGGGCCATATCGTGAACCTGGTGACCGACGCGCGCGGCTACGAGACGAGGGCGAAGGGCATCGACCTACTGGTGGACACCGAACAGAACGTGCACCTCGTGGTGGCGATACCCGCCGACCTACATCAGCTCGTACTCATGCTCCTGCTCCGGGCGGAGGAGGCGGCGATGCGAGTGCTGCGCGTGGAGGGATCACCGTCGCAGGAGGTGCGCCTCGCGGTGACCGTGGCGCCGGGCGCCGTCCTGCTCGTCGTGGACGATGGCGGGCCACCACCGCCCGCCGCCGCTGAGCCGATCCTGCGCGCCTGCTCTCTTGCCGCCGCCGACCTCGGCGGGTCGCTTGCCGTAGAGGAGGCGCCGGGTGGAGGCACCAGGGTCACTCTGACCCTTCCCGCCGGGCTCTGAGCGGGCGGAAGCAACCAACCAGGCCGAGTGCGGGGGCACTCCATGGTTCCATCGGCGCCCCGCAAGGCTACCACCCACGGCGGGGCCCTGCGGGGCGCCTCCCTTCGTACCGCGCTCCTTCCTACCGCGCCTCCCAGGGTCTCAAGCCACAAGCCCCCTCACCGTCTCGACGATGCGCTCGGCGGACGGCACATACATGCTCTCGGCCAGAGGGCCGGGAGGTACGGGGATGTCGGGGGCGGCCACACGGACCACCGGTGCCTTCAGCGAGCCGAAGACCTTCTCGGCGACCTCAGCGGCGATCTCGGAACCCACCGAGCCCCGTTTCCGACCCTCCTCCACCGTCACCAGGCGGCCGGTGCGCGCCACCGAGCCGAAGATGGTCTCCTGGTCGAGAGGCACCAACGTGCGCGGGTCGATCACCTCGGCAGAGATGCCCTCGGCCGCCAGTGTCTCCGCGGCTTCCAGCGCCTTGCCCACCATGCTGCCGATGGCGACGATGGTCACGTCGTCGCCGGGGCGGAGGACGTTCGCCTTGCCCAGCGGCACCAGGAACTCCTCGTCGGGCACCTCCTGGGGGACGAAGTACAGGAACTTGTGCTCGAACACGAGAACCGGGTCGTCGTCGCGGACTGCGGTCTTCAGCAGGCCGTAGGCGTCGGCGGCGTTGGACGGGGCCACCACCTTGAGGCCCGGCGGGCCGACGAAAGCGGACTCCGTCACCTGCGAGTGGTTGTAGCCGATGGCGAAGCCGGCGCCGCCCGCAGTGCGGATCACCAGGGGCACGCTGGTCTGTCCCCCGGTCATGTAGGTCCAGGAGGCGATCTGGTTGGCGATCTGGTCCATGGCCAGGTACATGAAGTCGGCGAACATGACCTCGGCGATCGGGCGCAGGCCCGTGATGGCCAGGCCCAGGGCCATGCCCGCGATGCCGTTCTCCCAGATGGGCGTGTTGATGACACGGTCCTCGCCGAAGCGCTGCACCAAGCCGGAGGTGGTGCCGAACATGCCGGCGCGTACGTCCTCGCCCAATAACACCACCCGTTCGTCGTGGGCAAGTTCCTCGGCCAAGGCCCTGTTCACCGCGGCCGCATAGGGCATCTCGGCCATGTCAGCTCACCTCCCGCGCGGCGCCCGCGGGCGCGCCCGTGTAGACGCCGGCCAGCATGTCGTCGTACGTGAGATCGGGCAGACTCCCCGCCCGAGCGATGGCGGCCGTCACCTCGGCCACCGCCGCCTCCCGCACACCCGCGAGATCGGCCGCCGAAGCCACTCCTTGCTCAACCAGTCGCTGCTCGCAGAGGGCGATGGGATCACGCTCGCGCCAGGCACAGAGGTCGTCCTCGCACATGTAGGAGCCGTCGTCCCCGCTCCAGTGCGGTCCCATCCGGTAGCTCATGAACTCCAGGAAGTAGGGGCCCGCTCCCGACCGAACCCGCTCGACGACCGTCTTCGCCGCCGAGTAGACCGCGGCCACGTCGTTGCCGTCCACCACGCTCCATGGAATGCCGTAGCCGTCGGCCCGAGGGGCCACGAGTGGCGTGCACACGTGCTCCTCGGCGGGCGAGAGCTCGCACCACGAGTTGTTGGTCATGGCGAACACGAGGGGCAGCTTCCAGAGGGCGGCCACGTTCATAGTCGACCCCAGGTCGGCCTGGCTCGACGTGCCCTCGCCGAAGCCGATGACCGTCACCTGCCCCGACTGCCGGAGCTTCGCGGAGAGCGCCGCGCCGGCCGAGATGGCATAGTCCGCGCCCAGACTGCCCACCAGGCCCACGAGGCCCACCTCGTACTGCGAGAGATGCAGCCCACCTTTGCCCCGGGCGGGCCCGGCAGGCTTGGTGAAGTACTCGGCCCAGATGTCGTCCTGCGACATGCCCTTCCCCACGTACTCAGCGATGCCCCGGTGGGTGGGGAAGAGGTAGTCGGTGGCTTCGAGCGCGTGCCCGAGGCCGACGCCCACCGCCTCCTGACCCGTGCCGAAGTGCCCCATGAGGTAGAACTCGCGCTTCTCGAGCATATCCGCCCAGATCCGCTCGGCCTCCCGGGTGGTCACCATCTTCCGGTGGAGGGCGAGGAGGGTCTGCGGGTCGATGGGTAGGATCGGCAGGGTCTCGCCCCGCCCGTCGGTACTCATGTCCGTCTCCCTTGATCGCGGGGGATGCGTGCTCACGAGGCCGCGGCGGGCGGCGGCGCGCGGGGGCCTCGGGCGGGGACCGCGGGGCCGGCGGCGGGGCGACGCGGAGTCTGGCGGCAGGCCCCGTCGCCCAGGCAACGGGGACCGCCGGCAGCGTAGCGACCACGGCGGTGCCGGGCCGAAGGCCGGCCGCAGCCCCGGAGGGAGCAGGCATCCCGGCGGCGGGTCAGGAGGCCACGTACATCCCCGAAGCGGCCGCGATGGTCGCTCCCGAGCCGGGCTCTGCTTGGATCTGCGGGCGTCATGCGGATCCCCCGTCATGCGCACGATGGATCTGTCGTCGACCGAACCGATGCGCCCGGACGATTCCTTGATTCTACTCCAGCCGAGGCCGGCGGCAAGGCGAGCTTGGTGACGGGAGGAGCTGCGAGCGACCCGACCCTGCTCCAAGCCCAGGAACCACCGCCGGGCGGGCACGATCCGGACCAGGCCCGACGACGTGGTCTCGCTGGCTTCCTGATGGAGATTCACCATCGTGACTTGGGGGACTCCCACTTCCTCATCCGTTGGCCGGTGCGAATGCCGGTCGCCTACCTCCATCCGATGGCGTATAGTGGTGCTGAGTCACGCACCGCATCATGGTTCGAAAGGACGCACCATGCCCGCCGACAAGGCCAAGGCCCTCACAGTCCGTCTGCCCGCGGATCTGTACGAACGGGGGAAGACCGTGGTAGAACGACGCAACATCACTCTCAACGAACTGGTGATCGAGGGTCTCGAACTCGTTGTCGCTGAAGAGGAGGAGGCAGCTCTCTTCGCGGCTTTCGGCGAGGTGGGAGCTGATGCAACGATGGGCGACGTCTCGTTCTCCTGGGCTGCGCAGCAAGAGACGGTCAGCGGCCGACCGCCCGACGAACATGCGACATCCCTCGATGACTAGGGTCCCGGAGGACGCAGCTTCGACGGGCCAGGTGATCCGTCGCGGCGAGATCTGGACCGTGGACTGGACCCCAGGCCGCGGCTCAGAGCAGACGGGATTGAGGCCGGCGCTCGTCATCCAGACCGACGCCGCCTGCCGGAACCAGAAGTATCCGAACGTCATCGTGCTTGCGGTGAGCACGTCCGGCCGGAACGTCCCCTTTCACATTCCGTTGACTCCGACCCAGGAGAACGGACTGCGCGCACCATCGTTCGTCAAGTGCGAGCAGATTCTCACCATCAGCAAGGACCGGCTGCGGGAACGATGGGGGACAGCGACTGCGGACGACATGGACGCCATCGCGGAGGCTGTCCGTCTCGTGCTCGCCATCCGCGGCGCACGGCGGGCCTGACAGTATGTCTTCGGCCTCTCCCAAGGCGCGATCTGAGCGTCGGCGAGGCCCCGATCCGCCAGCGCAGGGAGGCCGTCAATCAGGAGTGGGCGAAGCGGCGGCACGGGTGCTCGGAGCCCCGGAAATGAGGAACCGCTCCGCCCGCCGGGGGGAGCGGCGGGCGGAGCGGTGGGGAAGACTCGGGCCGACCTTGGATCCGAACGACCGGCGGTGCGGAGCGGCCCTGGCCATCGCGCAGACTACCCGGTGACTCCTTCGTCGGTGATGGCGAGGGCCGCGTCAAAGACCTCGTAGGCCTCGCGCATCTCCGCCTCCGTGATGCAGAGCGGCGGGTTGCTGAACAGATTGTTCCAGTTCACGAAGACGAACAGGCCGTTCTCCTTCAGGAAGGCGCCCAGCTTCGCCATCTCAGGGCTGCTGCCGTTGAAGGGGGCCATGGGCTCCTTGGTTTGGCGGTTCCGCACCAGCTCGATCACCCCGAACAGGCCGATCGAACGTACGTCGCCCACCGACGGGTGCTTCGCCTTGAGGTCGGCCATCAGGTCGGCCATGAGGACACCCATGCGGCGGGCGTTCCCCACCAGGTCGTCCTCGTGCATGACCTTGAGGTTGGCCACAGCGGCCGCCAGCGACATGGGGTGGGCGTTGTAGGTGAGCCCACCGTAGAACTTGTGGTCGTTGAAGTACTCGCGCAGCTTCCCGTTGATGGCGACGGCGCCCAGGGGCATGTAGGCGGAGGTGAGACCCTTGGCCATGGTGATGATGTCGGGCACGACGTTCCAACGGTCGACGGCGAACCACTCGCCGCAACGGCCGAGGCCGGCCATGACCTCATCGGCCACCAGGAGGATGCCGTACGTGTCGCACAGCGCGCGGAGGCCCTGCAGGTAGCCCTCCGGCGGCACGATGATGCCGTTGGTGCCGGTGACCGGCTCGATGAAGACCGCGGCGATGGTCTCCGGACCCTCGTACATCATCACTTCTTCGATCTGGTCGAGACACTTCTGCGAGAAGACCTGGTCGCTGTCGCCCTCGGTGTACAGCTGGCTGCGGTACTTGTAGGGGTCGAAGACCCTGATCACGCCGGGCATGCCGGGCTCATTCGCCCAACGTCGCGGGTCGCCGGTGAGAGTCATGGACCCGGCGGTCGCTCCGTGGTAGGAGCGGTAGCGCACCATGATCTTGTGGCGGCCGGTGTAGGCGCGGGCCATCTTGATGGCGTTCTCGTTGGCCTCGGAGCCGCCAAGCGTGAAGAAGAACATGTCGAGGTCACCGGGGGTGATCTCGGCCAGCATGGGGCCGATCTCGGCGCGCACCCGCGTGGCCATGCCGGGGCCGGCGTAGGGGAGTTCCTCGGCCTGGGCCTTGATGGCCTCGATGACCCGCTCGTCTCCGTGGCCGATGTTCACGCACATCAGTTGGGAGTTCATGTCGATGTAGCGCTTCCCGTGCGCATCCCAGAAGTGCACGCCTTTAGCGCGGACCATCGGGATGGGATCCACCTGCGACTGCACCGACCAGGAGAAGAAGGTGTGCTTCTTCGTGAGTTCCACGATCTCCTGAGCCGACATCTGCGTGTCAGTTGTCATGCGCACCGCCTCCATCGTCCTGTGTGAACGCCCTTCGGGCCGGCCATGCGGCCGGCCCGTCGAACGGCTTGGTTCCTAGCTCCAGGTTCCCATGGTCTTCGAGTCCCAGATCCAACGGTTCACGACCACCTTCTTGTCGGTGAAGAAGTCGATGGCGTCGCGACCCATGCCGTGCAGATCGCCGAAGAAGGAGTCCTTCCGGCCGGCGAAGGGGAAGTAGGCCATGGCCGCGGGCACGCCGATGTTGATGCCGATGTTGCCGGCGTCCGCCTCATACTTGAACTTGCGGGCGGTGAAGCCGTCCTGCGTGTAGATGGAGGCGGCGTTACCGAAGGGACTCTCCTCGATGATCTTGAGAGCCTCGTCCAGGGTGTCCACCTTCATGATGCAGGCGACGGGGCCGAAGATCTCCTCCTGGGCGATGGTCATATCGGGAGTCACGTTGTCGAAGATGGTGGGGCCGATGAAGTAGCCTTCCTCACACCCCGGGGTGACGACCTCGGGGCTGCGCCCGTCAAGCAGCAGTGTGGCGCCTTCCTCGATGCCTTTCTCGATCAGGCCGAGGATGCGCTCTTTGGCCTTGGCGCTGATGACTGGGCCCATCCCGACGCGCTCGTCGAGGCCGTAGCCGACCGTGACCTGGGCCGCCCGCTCCTTGAACGCCGCCGACGCCTGGGCGTGAACCTCGTCGCCCACGCACACCAGCACGGAGCCGGCCAGGCAACGCTCACCGGCACAGCCGAAGAAGGAGTTGATCCAGTTCTGCGACGCCTTCTCGAGCACGGCGTCGGGCATGACCACCAGATGGTTCTTGGCGCCTGCCTGGGCCTGCACGCGCTTCTTGTGCTTGGCGCCTTCGTGGTAGACGTAGTGGCCCACGTGCGTGGAGCCCACGAACGAGATGCCTTTGATCAGCGGGTGGTGCAGCAGGGCGTCGACCACTTCCTTGTCGCCGTTCACCATGTTCATGACGCCGGCGGGAAGACCGATCTCATCGAGGAGCTCGAACACCATCCTCTGGCTGATCGGAGCCTGCTCGGAAGGCTTGACGATGTAGGTGTTCCCGGCGGCGATGGCGTAGGGCCAGAACCAGAACGGCACCATCATCGGGAAGTTGAAGGGGGCGATGCAGGCGAACACTCCGAGCGGCTGACGGATCATCTCCTCGTCGATGCCGGGAGCCGCCCCATCCTCAAGGTTGTATCCCATCAAGAGGGACGGCATGCCGCAGGCGACCTCGAGGTGCTCGATGCCGCGGCTGACATCGCCCTGGGCCTCTTCGTAGGTCTTGCCGTGCTCCTGGGTGACCACGCGCACGAGGTCCTCGAAGCGGGCTTCCATGGCGGCCTTCATCTTGTAGAGGTACTGCACGCGGGTCTGGGGCGGGACGCGGCGCCAACTGTCGAAGGCGGCCTGAGCGGCCAGAGCGGCCTTGTCGACTTCAGACGCGGTGGACAGCGGGACGCTGCCGATCTCTTTGCCGGTCGCGGGGTTCTCGATCGGGAGTATACGCGTGCTCTCCGACGGCACGAACTCGCCGTTGATGTAGTTGGGGGTGCTGCCGTAGTGCGCCTTGAACTCCGGGATCAACACAATGGGTTCTGTCGTAGTCACGTATCTACCTCCTAGCACGGTGGGGTCTCTCGGGACCAACCGGACTCGCCGGCTCGCCTTCCCCCCCGGGTGCGGGCCGCCACCTCCTGGCTGCCCTGGTGCCTACCAGACTACTCGCTGTTTCTGAATACGGTCCAGTGGTAACATGCACACATGTCGCCACTACTCACAGCGTCGTGCACATGAGTTCCTCCCCCCTCACGGTGCGCGATCTCTTGGCGGAGCCGGAGTTCCGACTGGAGGCGCAGGCGGGTTCACGATCCTTCGGCCGCGCCGTCGATGGCATACACCTCTCCGAGCTCGACGACCCCACGCCGTGGATGGTGCCGAGCAGCATCCTTCTCACGACCGGGCTCAACATCGACACCGATCACACCGCCGGCGTGAGGCTCGTGGAGACGCTGAGCGTCGCGGGCATGTCGGGTCTCGGTATCGCGCTCGGCCACTACCTCACGACGCTCCCCCCTACGATGGTGCAGCGCGCCGAAGAGATCTCCTTCCCGCTCTTCACGCTTCCCATGGACGTGCCGTTCAGACGAGTCAGCGCCTACGTATACGATGCTCTCGCCTCGCGCGACACCTACCGCCTTCGGCGCAGCATGGCGGTGCAGAGCCACCTCCTCGAACTCCTGATCGAGGAGCGGGGAGTCGAGGAGCTGGTGCAGCAACTCGCCCATCTGTTGGAGACCACGGTGCTGCTCTACGACGGCCGCGGCTCCCTCCTCACGGTGGCGAGAGGCCAGGCCCGGTTCTCGTCGCGCGGGATGGCCACCTTGTGGGAGCGCTACCTCGAACACCGAGGGAGGAGGGAGATCCTTCCCGCTTTTCAATCGTCCGGTTTCCGCGTGTCCTACAGGGAGGTCTCGCTCCACGGAGTCGTGGAGCGGGTGCTGCTCGCCGCGTACGCCAACCGCCCCATCCCCGAATTGGCCGAGACCACATTGTCGTTCGCCCAGAAGCTGCTTACTCTGGATGTGCTGCGCAACCGCGACGTGGCCGATCTCCAGCGCCGCATGCGCACCGGACTCATGGACGATCTCGTGTCGGGCATCGGCACCGAGACAGAGCTCTCCGCACGGATGCGCCAGTACGACCTGGCTCCCGAGAAGCCGTGGAGGATCGCCGTGCTCGACGTGGACTCCTTCACCGAGCGTTTCCCGGCCGAGGGGCACCCCGCGCAACGCGAGACGCGCATGCAGGAGTTCAAGAACACGCTCCTCGAGGCCGTGGACTCCTTCCTCGCGGGCCAAGGGCTTCCGTTCCTCACCATGCTAAAGAGCGACTCCGTCGTGACCCTGGTGCAATTCACCGATACGAGTGTGGCCTCGGCGGAACGCACCCTGGTATCGCTGCGAGAGGCCGTCGAGGAGAACCTGGCCCCCGTGACATTGAGCGTGGGGGTGTCCGCCGCCGCGACGGGCGCGACCGGTGCCGCCACCGCCTTCCGCCAGGCCCGCGAAGCGTTGGGCCTCACCAAGCCCGTGGAAGGGCTGCGCACCCGCTTCTTCGACCTCGTGCACCCACAGAGCCGTCTGCTAGACTCCCAAAGCCCCGAGGGCCTCGCGGCGATCTACGAAGAGACCATCGCGCTCCTTGACGACCACGACCGCGAACGTCGCACCCAGCTCCTGCGCACGCTCGAGGTCTTCCTGACGCAAGAGCGCTCGCTGAACCGCACCGCCGAGACCCTGCACATGCACAGGAACACGCTGGCGAAGCGCATCGCGCGCATCGAAGAGATCCTCGGCCGCAGTCTCGCGGTCACCGACGACCTCGTGGCGATCGGCCTGGGTCTCCGGGCGCGGGAACTGCTGGCCGGAAGACGCACGTTATCGTAGGCGACGAAGCGCCGCCGCCGCAGACGGCGCACACGCGAACAAGGCAGGTGAGGGCATGACCGATCCCCAGAAGAACGATCCCACAACCGCATCTGAGACCGACGACCCGGGCGTCGCGGGCGACCCGGGCGACCCGGTAGGCCCGGTAGGCCCGGGCGACCCGGGCGTTCCGGCCGTGAGGCCTGGCCTGGAGGAGGCGGTCAAGGGGGCGTTGCGGTGCCTCGCCGAGGTGCTCGAGATCAGGCTCCTCAGCGACGACGAGCGCGCGCGCATCGCGAGCCTCGAGACCGAGGCCGAGGTTGGCGGCGCGGCGGGGGGCATGTTCGAGTTCGTGAACGAGGGCATGCGGGAAGCGATGGCCTGCGAGATGGCCTTCGCCGCCCTCACCGGTCCCATGCTCGAGGATCCGCCCGAGCCCTGGACCATCATGCTCGACGACGACGGCCAGGTGATCGGGGAGTGGCTGGCAGAGAGCCGGCGCGAAGAGGTCAAACGGAGCGGACGAGCCATCTTCCTCTCACCCGACTTCGTGCTCTACAAGGACCCCAAGCCCAAGGGTAAGGGACGTTTCGTGATGCCCTTCATGTGTGTCCCGCTGCCGGGTTCCGACAACGATCTGACCACATGCGGCATGGGTACGCCCTCCGGTCTCGCCGACGAGTACATCCGTGACCTGATGGGTAGCCCGGGCAAAGAAGTGGCGACCGTGGTGATTGGAATCAACACCGGCTCGGCGCCGAAGGTGTCATCGAAGGCTTGAAAGGGAGGCATCCGCGATGAGCGAAGCGCGCACCACACCATGGGTCGGCGACCTGGGAACCATGACCGAGTATGCCACCGACGGCATCGTCAGCAAGACCCTGATCGACGAACCCCGCGTGAAGATCGTCCTGTTCGCCATGTCGGCCGGGCAGTCGCTCTCTGAGCACACGGCGAGCATGCCGGCTTCCATCCACGTTCTGGAGGGCACGTGCTCGGTGCTGCTGGGCGAAGACCGGCACGACGCGCCTCCCGGCACCTACATCTTCATGCCGGCGCACCTCAACCACGCGGTCGACGCCGTCGAAGACTCCGTGTTCCTCTTGCATCTCCACCGCGGAGAGGGTTGATCGGGGGCGCACCACCACCCGGCGCCGCGGGCATGTGGCGCCGCCCACCCAGCACCCGGCGCTGCCGGGATGTGGCGCCGCCCACCCGCCGCACGGCGGCAGGAGGCTCGACTCTGCCCATCGCATACCCCATAGGGTATAATCGGCAAGACGAAGGATAGCCGCTCCACCGATGCTGAGATCGGCGCGTTCGCGCGCGCGAACGCAACCCAAGATGCGCGAACGCCACCCGCCGCACGGCGATGCGCGAGGAGGATCGAGATGACGAGCAGCGAGCCCCACGAAACCGCCGTTGCGGAAACGACCGCCACCGAGAAGAAGACCCCACGCACCACGGGAGTCGCCACCGCCACCGTACGCGCCGAGATCGACGCCGGCATCTGCGGCTTCAACACGACGGTGCGTGCGGAAGCTGAATCGATGCGCAAGGTGAAGCTCGACATCGAGAGCGACTGCCCACAGATCCGCAAAGCGGCCGAGCAGTTGCCCGAGATGGACATGCTGGAAGAGCTCAAGGCGGGTCTCGGTCATGGGCACGTGTATGAGGTGCTGTCCGGTTGCGTGCGGCACGTCACCTGCCCGGTGGGCTCAGGCATCCTGAAGGCGGCCGAATCGGCGGCGGGTCTGGCCTTGCCGAAAGACGTCAGCATCAAGCTGACCAAGGAGTAGGGCTGGCAGAACGGCGCGCCTCGGACAAGAGGCCGCCCGGCGCCCACACGTGGCGGCGCCCCAGAAGTGGCGGCGCCCCAGAAGTGCCGGCGCGCCCCGGGGGTCTCGGCGCCCCCCACGAGCGCCGGCGCCTCCGGTCCGGCGGTGCCGGATGGAGCCGGGTGGCGCCCGACGCTACTCCACCAGCACCAACCCAGTCCAGCGAACAGGCTCGTCCGAGGAGAGCTTGATGGGCAGGCCGGCGTTCGCGGCGGTCTTGAACACGTCGATGCCCACCGCTTCCATGGCGGGCCGCGCCTCGAGTGGCCGCCGACAGGGGTCGCCGCTCGCCAGGTCAACGCATTCCGGGCAAAGGATGCAGATGCCTCCGGTGAACCCGGCGGCGTAGTAGTAGCCGGCCTTGAACGCTTCCGCCTCGAGCTTGGTCACCAACTTGCCCAAAGCGCGGTTCTCGTCGCCATGCAGCTCCGCTTCCAGCTCCACGACGCTCTTGCCGCCCATACCCTCGGCGTCCAGATCGAGTGAGTTCCGTGCCGACTCCACCTGCACGAGCAGCGCGACGGAGTAGCGGTCGAGCGTGCGGCGGAACTCCTGCACCGACATGGTGTTAGGAGGGCAGTGAAGGTAGTTGGCGTAGCCCGGACAGACCGGCACGGCACACTTGAGGCGCACACGTTCGTCCACCACCACCTGCTCCGCAGGCAGGAGCGCCGCGGCACTGGCCCCGAGCTCCAGAGCCTTCTCCACCAGGAACGTGAAGGCAACAGGTGCCTCCCCGTGAAGCGCCTGCGCCTTCCTCCTGCTCACCATCTGCGTCCTCCGTGCCGGCCTCCCCTCGAAGGGCGAGGCTTCGCTGGGTGGGCGGGCGGCACCTACTCGGCCCCCGCCCGAGGCTCTCATCGTACCAGACGGAACGGAGCCACGCGGGCAAGGGTCGGGACCCACCGAGAGCCCGCCGAAGGTCCGCCGGCAGCATCCCCAAGGCCCTACGTGGAGAGGACATTCTGCGATAGGCTGGGATCGACGGTCAGGACAGCCCGACGCCCGCAACGGGGGCTTCACACATGCTCCGCGATGCCTCAGGGGGTACGAGGATGACGCCAAAGGGATACGCACCCGCTAATTCGTTCGAGTCACCACGCTTCAGTGGCGTGCGCACCTTCATGCGCCTGCCTCTGGTGAGAGATCTCGAAGGGGTCGACGTAGCCTTCCTCGGCGTGCCGTTCGATACGGGCGCCTCGTTCAGAGTGGGGGCCCGCTTCGGACCGGAGGCGGTGCGGAGCGCCTCTCACCTTCTCCGGCCCTTCAACGCGGGCGCCGGCGTGGACATCTTCGAGCACGTCTCGGCCGTTGATGCGGGAGACGTGTCGGTGGTGCCGGGGTTCATCGCCGATTCGTTCACCAGGATCGAGGCCGACCTGCGGCCTGTGTATGCCGCCGGCGTCGTGCCGTTGGTCATGGGTGGAGACCATTCCATCGCCCTGCCCGAGCTCCGGGCGGCGGCGGCAACGCACGGCCCGTTGGCACTCGTGCACTTCGACTCCCACTCCGACACGTGGGACTCCTACTTCGGCCACCCCCTCAACCACGGCACGCCGTTCCGACGCGCCATCGAGGAGGGGCTCATCGCTCCCGAGAAGAGCATCCAGCTGGGCATAAGGGGGCCACTCTACGCGGCCTCCGACCTCGACGACGCCCGGGCCCTGGGCCTCACCGTGCTCACCACCGACGACATGAGAGAGATGGGCCTGCGCGAGGTGATCGCCCAGGCGCAGGCACGTGTGGGTGCCACGCGGGCTTTTGTGAGCTTCGACATCGACTTTCTTGACCCCGCCTTCGCTCCTGGCACAGGCACGCCCGAGGTGGGCGGCTTCACCACCTGGGAGGCCCAGCAACTTCTGCGCGGCCTCGCGGGCATCGACGTCGTGGGGGCCGACATGGTCGAGGTGCTGCCCGCCCACGACCCGGCGGCCATCACCGCCTTCGCGGGGGCCGCCGTTCTGTTCGAACTACTGACACTCGTGGCTATCAGGAGGCGGGACTCATGATCCAAGTGGGTGGAGCACAGCTTGCGACGGTGCTGGGCGACGCCGCCGCCAACCTGGAAAAAGTGGAGCGGATCGCCCGCGACACCAAGGCCCGATACCCTGGTCTGCAACTGTTGGCCTTCCCCGAGCTGGCGCTGTCGGGCTATGACTGCGGGGACGCGTTCCGCGACCTGGCCCAGACCTGGCCAACGGCGCCCGAGTTCCAGAGGCTCTCTTCTCTGGCCAAGGAGCTGGAGACGATCCTGGTGGTGGGGTACGCGGAGAGCACGGACCAGGACGACACCCTCTACGACTCGGCAGCTGTCATCGACGCCGACGGCGCCTTCGTGGGCTCGTACCGCAAGACCCATTGCCTCGACCGGGAGCGCCCCTTCTTCGAGAACGGCGACGATCTGCCCGTGTACGAGACGACGGTGGGTCGCCTCGGCGTCCTGATCTGCTGGGATTCCGCGATGCCGGAAGCGGCCAGGGTGCTGGCGCTCGCCGGAGCGGACATCCTCGTGGTCGTGGCGGCCTGGGAAGACCCGTACGGTCCCGACTGGGAGACGGTCATTCAGGCGCGGGCGTTCGAGAACGTGATCCCGGTGCTCGGGGTCAACCGCACCGGCACGGACGTCACCTCGGTGTTCTCCGGCCGATCTCGGCTCGTCGATTGCTGGGGTCGTCTCGTCACCTACCTCGACGACGAGGCCGACGGCGTTCTCGTGGGGACGGTCGACCTGGCAGAGACCGCCGTGGCCCGGAGTGGAGAAGGATCTCAGTTGCGCGACCGGCGGCCGGACCTCTACGGTTCGGTTGTCGCGCCGCTGCCTCCCGCTTGATGGAGCGCCCGCCGGCCTCCGACCCCATAGACCTCACCCGGCCGATGGGCTCGGGCATGCCCGTGTACCCCGGCGACCCTGCGGTGGAGATCGTCGCGCACCTTGAGCACGACGCACATGGCTATGCCGTCGCCCAGCTGCGGCTCGGCACCCATTCGGGGACGCACATCGATGCCCCTTCACAGCTCCGCCACGGCCTCCTGAACGAGAGCTGCCACCTGGGTAGGGTTCACTCCCACCCGTATGCCCACCGCCTCGAGGGCTTCCTTCTTCGCTCCCGCGGTGCCCGAAGTGCCCGAGATGATGGCCCCGGCATGGCCCATCTGTTTGCCGGGGGGCGCCGTGAAGCCGGCGATGTAGGCCACAACCGGCTTCGTAACCTCGCGCGTGATGAACTCCGCCGCCTGCTCCTCCTCGTTCCCGCCGATCTCGCCCACCATGGCGATCACCTTGGTCTCGGGATCGGCCTGGAAGCGGGCGAGGATGTCGATGAAGCTCGAGCCTACGATGGGGTCGCCCCCGATGCCCACGGCGGTTGACTGGCCCAGACCCTTCTGGGTGAGCTCGTTCGCGATCTGGTAGGTGAGTGTGCCGGAGCGGCTGACCAGACCCACGCCACCCGGCAGGAAGATCTGGGGAGGCATGATGCCCACGTTGGCCTTCCCTGGTGAGATGATACCCGGGCAGTTCGGGCCGATCATGGCTACGCCCTTGGCCCGCAGGTAGTTGTACACCTTCAGCATCTCGTGCGCGGGGATACCCTCGGTGATGGTCACGATGAGACGCACGCCGCTGTCGATGGCCTCGTACATGGCGTCGGCCGCGAACCGCGGCGGCACGAAGATCAGGGAGACGTCGGCGCCGGTGCTCTCGACGGCGTCGCGCATGGTGTCGAAGATGGGGATACCCTCCACGTCTTGCCCGCTCTTGCCGGGGGTGACGCCGGCCACCACCTGGGTGCCGTACGCGCGGTTACGGAGCGCGTGGAAGGAGCCCTCACGCCCGGTGAGGCCCTGCACCACGAGCTTGGTGCCTTTGTCGATGAGGATGGCCATCAGCTCTCCCTCCCGGCGGCCAGCGCTACGGCCTTGTCGGCGGCGGCGAGCATGGTGGCCTCCACGAACAGGTTGGGCACGTCGGCTTGGGCGAGGATCTCGCGGCCTTCCACATCGTGCGTGCCGTCCAGCCGCACCACGATGGGCATCGTGATGCCCATCTGCGCGACCGCGGTGAGCACACCGTTGGCCACCTCGTCGCAGCGGGTGATGCCACCGAAGATGTTGAAGAAGATAGCCTTCACCTTGGGGTCAGAGGTGATGACCTCGAGCGCACTGACGATCTCTTCCGCCTTGGCGCCGCCGCCCACATCGAGGAAGTTCGCCGGCGCACCACCGGCGTCGGCCACCACGTCGAGCGTGCTCATGACCAGACCGGCGCCGTTGCCGAGCACGCCGATATCGCCGTCAAGCTTCACGTAGGTGACGCCCCGCTCCAGAGCCATCTGCTCCTGGGGATCGGCGGCTTCGACGTCGCGCATGGCAGCCACGGCCGGCTGGCGGTAGAGGCTGTTGTTGTCCACCGAGAACTTGGAGTCGAGCGCCACGAGACGCCCATCCGCGGTGAGGATGAGGGGGTTGACTTCGACCAGCGTGGCCTCGTAGCGCGTGAAGGCGTCCCACAGCTTGGTGAAGACATCGCTCATCGGTCGCACGAGTTCGGCTCCGAGACCCGCGCCGAAGCACAGGCGGCGCGAGACGTAGTCACTCCATCCCGCCAAGGGATCCACCCACACCCGGCTCAGCGCCTCGGGATGCTCGTGCGCGACCTGCTCGATGTCCATGCCGCCGATGCCCGAGAGCATGGCGAGCACCTTCTTCGCTCCCCGGTCGAGTATCAGCGCCGCGTACATCTCGCGCGCGATGTCGGACGCCTCCTCCACCAGCACGCGGTGCACGGTGTGTCCGTGGATGTCCATGCCGATGATCTGCTCGGCGACGGACCGCGCCTCGGCGGGGCCGTCGGCCAACTTCACGCCGCCGGCCTTGCCTCGGCCGCCCACCTGCACCTGGGCCTTCACCACGACCCTGCCGCCGATCTGCGCCGCGGCCGCCTTGGCCTCCTCCGGCGTCACGGCGACCATGCCGCGGGGCACGGGAAGGCCCACCGTGGCGAAGAGCTCCTTGCCCTGATACTCGTACAGATCCATCCGAAGACCCCCGATGTCGATGTCCTCGTCCCCGCGGCTGGTCGCCCAGTGGCACCCTGCCGGCCCGTGACGACGTGTCGATCAGATGTGCAACGATCCGCCGCCCTTGAACTCCCCGAACTCCTGACGCAACACGCCCGCGATCTCTCCCAACGTCGCGTAGGCGCGCAGTGCCTCCTTCATCGGATAGAGCAGGTTGTCCGACGAACGCGCCGCCTCGCGCATCCGCTCGAGAGCCGCATCCACCGCCGCCTGGTCCCGCTCCTCCCTCAGAACGGCCAATCGCCGCTCTTGCAGCGCCTGAACCGACGGGTCGACTCGATGCAGGGCGATGCATGGCTTCTCGCCCGACGCGAACTTGTTCAAGCCCACGACGACGCGGTCGCCCCGCTCGATGGCGCGCTGATACTCGTAGGCTGAATCCTCGATGGCGCGCTGCATGAAGCCCTGCTCGATGGCCTTCACGGCGCCGCCCAACCGGTCGATCTCGTCCATGAGTTCCTGGGCCTTGGCTTGGATGTCGTCGGTGAGCGTCTCCACCGCGAAGGAGCCGGCCAGTGGGTCGGGGATGTCGGCCACCCCCGACTCGTACCCGATGATCTGCTGGGTGCGAAGGGCGATGGCCACCGACTCGTCGGAGGGCAGCGCGAGCGCCTCGTCGAAGGAGTTGGTGTGCAGGGACTGCGTGCCTCCCAGCACGGCCGCGAGCGCCTGGAGCGCCACCCGCACCACGTTGTTGTGCGGTTGCTGGGCCGTCAACGTGCAACCCGCCGTCTGGGTGTGGAAGCGGAGCATCTGGCTCTTTGGATCGGTAGCGCCGAAGCGGTCGCGCATGATGTCGGCCCACATGCGCCGCGCCGCCCGGTACTTGGCGACTTCCTCGAGCAGGTTGTTGTGCGCGTTGAAGAAGAAGGAGAGCTGGCCGGCGAACGCGTCCACCTGCAGGCCCGCCTCGACGGCCGCCTTGACGTAGGCGATGCCGTTCGCCAGCGTGAAGGCAAGTTCCTCCGCCGCCGACGAGCCCGCTTCCCTGATGTGGTACCCGGAGATCGAGATGGTGTTCCAATTCGGCAGGTTCGCCTGACAGTAGGCGAAAATATCGGTGATGATGCGCATCGACGGCGCCGGCGGGAAGATGTAGGTGCCGCGGGCGACGTACTCCTTGAGGATGTCGTTCTGGATCGTGCCCCGGAGCCTGCGGGTGTCCACGCCCTGCTTCTCGGCCACCAACTCGTACATGAGCAGCAGGACCGCCGCCGGCGAGTTGATGGTCATGGAGGTCGACACCTTGTCGAGCGGGATGCCCTCGAACAGGGCCTCCATGTCGCGCAGCGAGTCGATGGCCACCCCTACCTTGCCCACCTCGCCCTCGGACAGGGGATGATCCGAGTCGTACCCCATCTGGGTGGGCAGGTCGAAGGCTACCGAGAGCCCGGTCTGGCCCCGCTCGAGCAGATAGTGATAGCGGCGGTTCGATTCCTCGGCCGACGCGAAGCCGGCGTACTGGCGCATGGTCCAGAGACGGCCCCGATACATCGACGGGTACACGCCGCGCGTGAACGGGAACTCGCCCGCCGAGCCGACATCGGCTTCCCAGTCCTTATCGGCTACGTCGGCCCACGTGTACTCCGGCCGGAATTCGACTCCCGAATCGGTGAAACGGGCGCTCGGACCGCCCGGAGTCAACTCGTCCTTAGCCACATCTCCCCCTTCCCGTGAAGGCGGGCCTCAGCCCCGCTGGACCAGCTCGGACAGTACCCCGAAGGTGCTCTTCGGATGCAGGAACGCGATGCGTGACCCGGCGAGGCCGATGCGCGGGGTCTCGTCCACCAAGCGGACACCCTCCGCCTTCAGTCTCGCAAGTGCGCCTTCGATGTCGTCCACCGCGTAGGCGATGTGGTGCATGCCCGCACCCTTGTCGGCCAGGAAGCGGGCGATGGGGGAATCGTCGCGGATGGGCCGTAGGAGTTCGATCGTGGTCTCCCCGATCTCGAGGGCCACGGCTTCGACCCCCTGGTCTTCCAGGATCTCCCTGTGGTGCACGCGCAGCGCGAACCCGCCTTCGTACAGGACGAGGGCGGCGTCAAGGTCGGGGACGGCGATGCCGAGGTGATCGATCTTCGAGAACATCTGGAACGCTCCTCCTTGGCCGAAGCTCCGGCGGGTGGCAATGATAGACGCTTCGCGCCGGGCGCGCCACTGCACGCAGCGGGGCAGTCCCGGTCTGACGCCGCCTCCGCACGCAGAGCGCTACCCCGACTCGCCGCCCTCCGCGACGAGCGCTCTCAGCGCCTCGGTCAGCTCGGCCGACCTCACGTATCCGGCCTCCGGAGCACCGTCGGCTTCGCGGTGCTGGTACTTCACCCAGTCGGGCTCCAAGGTGGCCGCCACTTCGGAGAACAGGAACACACGGCCGTCGTGGAGGGTCACCCGGACCCCCGGAGGAGTGGTTCATTCGAAGAGCAGATCGGGCGGCCACAGCGCGCGGGCCTCGGCCGCGGCCGAGAAGAAGCGGGCCACCGACTCACCGGCCGGCCCCGAGGGGTCTACGTCCACCCAGCCTTCGTGGGCCACCTGAAGTTGGGCGAGGTTCTCGAGGGCGAGATCCGGCCCTGGGTCGTAGATGCGGTAGGCCCAGTGACCCACCGCCGCTACGAGTAGGAGCGCCAGCGCCGCGAGTGCCACCCGCCGGCGCCGGCCGTTCCACCAGCCCGAGGTGGCGGGCTCCGCGGCGCCGGAGGCGATGGGCGGCCCCGGGACGGAGGCGGGAGGCTCTATGGTTCCGCCGGCGGTAGGCGCCTCGGGGCCCGGGGCGGCGAAGGCCGTCATCGGGCGTCCACCTCGGCAACGAAAGCCGTCATCGGGCGTCCATCTCGGCGGCGAGGGCCGCCATCACCAGCGCGAGCTCCCTCGATTCCAAGGAGCCGAGGTAGCTGCCGTCGCCCTCTGAGATGCCCACGTGTGTGTCGTCCCCTTCGACGAGGTGATACTGCAGCCCGTCTTCCCGGAACAGCACGAGCAGCAGCCCACCCTCTCGGCGCACCACAGGCACGTTGGACAAGGCAGCCGTGTTCACGGAAGCGAGCACGTGATCGACGAAGCCGTCGTCGCCGGTACGCGCATGCACCTCGAACTCGCGGATGTTCGTCCCTTCGGGGCCGTAGGCGTAGGAGTCGATACGCGACCCATCGAGCAACACCTCGGGCTGAGCGAAGTAGAAGGCGTAGGCGGCGACACAGGCTATCGCGGCTCCTACGATGACGAGCCAGAACGATCGCTCGGAGATCACGGCGACCCGATCATCCCCTCCGGCAACCGAAGACCCTCGATGACCACAGTGCCTCCGTCCGGTGGCCGGAACGTCATCTTCGGCTTCATGCCCGCGGGGCCGCGGAACGTCACGATGAAGTCGAAAGAGGCCCCTTTGAGGAGCGACCGCGGGCCGGGCCCGGTGAGGGTAGGCTCAGCTCCGGCCGGAGTCCCACCGGTGTCCAGGGCAAACTGGAGCGGATCGATGCGCACCACGACGTCGCCATCGTTCGAGGCGCGACCGAACGCCTGGTAGTACGCCTGCCCGGCGCCCAAACCAGGCGGCGGGCCGGTGTCGACCGGCCACCGAGGCAGGGTCGGAGTGTTGGCGGGATAGAAGCTCGTGATCACCACCGTCATTCCCGAGACGGTGAACGGTTCGCCCACGCCGACACTCATCTCGACCGGCGTGCCGCCGGCCGGGTTCGTCGTCCCGCCCGACGCTGCTGTCCCGCCGCCCGAGCAGGCGAGCTGACGCACGCCCAGCGCGACCGCCAGCAGCAACGCGACCACAGCCGCGAGACGCAGCATACGCCTGTTCGGTCTCGCTCTTGTGATCCTCGCCATCAAGCAACTCCAGACACCACGCGGGGCACCGGTGGGACACCCAACGGCCCGGACGGTCGCACCTGCGCACTCTGGATCGTCCGAGCCAAGAGCGTCATGGTACCCCACGCCCGCCGGAATCGCCCATGTCCTGGGGACCGGCATGGCTGGGATGAGTCGAGGCGGTGATGACCGGCCCATGGCAACCGGGTCGCCGTACCGCCCGCGGAATCCGTGGCTCAGGTGCACCCCGCGGCGCAGCGGGGTCGGTCAGCCGGCTCTTCTCAGGGCATCGAGCAGACCCCGCACACCCACGAGCGTGATCGATCTCTCGCCCAATCGGCGGGTTTGCCCACCTTCGAGGTCCGAACACACCACGAGGTCCTCGCCTTCCGGGTAGTGAGCCCTGAACGCCCGCAGACCGGGTAGATCTCTGGCCGACGACGAACGCCACTTGCACTCAATGGCCATGGGCGGAAGCCCGCGACGCTCAAGCACGAAATCGACTTCAGGCCCGCGCTTCTGGCGCCAGTACTTCAGCTCGACATCGGGACAATGCGCCTGGATCTCATTCAGGACGTAGTGTTCCCACAAGGTGCCCCAGTCCTCAGGCCGAGGGTCTCTCCATCCGCTCGCGTGCCGGACGAACCCCGTGTCGAACCCGTAGACCTTGGGAGCCGAGACGATCTCCGTCGTTCGGCGCGAGGAGAACGGCCGCAAGACCGACGCAACGCCCGTCACCTGCAGTACCTCAAGGTAGTTCTGGATGGTAGTGCGGCTCACCTCACACACCTCGGCGAAAGCGGTTGCTTCGAACATGCCTCCACTCCTGGCCAAGACGAGCTCGACGAACCGCACGAAGGCCGGGCGCTGCTGGATGCGGAACAGCTCCTGCACGTCACGCGCCCAATACGAGCTGACCCACTCGAAGAAATCCGCGCCGATCTCGTCCGGTTCGCCCAGGTAGAACGGGGGCAGTCCACCTTGCCACAGTCGTCGGTCCAGGGTGCCCCCGAAGGCGGCAAGATCCTCCGACACCATCGGCGTCAGCCAGATGTCGGTCTTCCGGCCGGTGAGGGAATCCGAGAACTTCGCCGTCGCGGCCAATGTCGAAGACCCAGTGGCTATGACTCGAGTTTCGGGGAAGTGGTCGGCTGCGGTCTTCAGCACGAGTGAGGGGTCGGGCGCGTGATGGATCTCGTCGAGCACGACGCGACGTCCCCGCTGGTCAGACCAAAAGGACTCCGGATCGCGCAGCCGCTCGCGGACAGACAGCAGATCGCAATCGAAGTACTCGACGCCGTCCAGAGACCGGCAGAGTGTGGTCTTGCCGACCCGGCGGACACCGTGGAGCCAGACGACGCTCCGACGTTGCCACGCCCGTTCGATCCGATCGATCCAGTAGTCCCGCCGCACCATATGTCAGTACTATTGCATCTAGTGCCACCAGATGCAAGGACAACAACGGTGGGTGCGTCTACGACGGCTCGTGTCGCACGCCCGCGAACGGGGAGGAAACCCGCCGCGGATCGCCCCAACCCTACACGGCAGCCCGGTACACCAAAACGTCGCGCTCCAGCACACCGGAGAGACGGCCCTTCTCCACCTCGAGGTCGTACCTGACCTGGAGGTTCAACCAGAACCTCTCGCTGGTGCCGAAGAACCTCGCCAGACGAAGCGCGGTGTCGGCCGTGATCGACCGCTTGCCGTGCACGATCTCGTTGATGCGCCGCGGAGGCACGCTGATGCTCTTGGCGAGTCGATACTGACTGATGCCGAAGGGTTCAAGGAACTCTTCCAGAAGGATCACTCCGGGATGGATCGGGTCCAGCGTCATCTGTTCCATCGTGGCCCTCCCTCAGTGGTAGTCGACGATCTCGACATCGAGGGCGTCGCCGTCCTTCCAGCGTACAGTGTGGTTAGACTTCACCAAGCTCGTTGTTCTCACCGGACACCCGGCCCACATATTCTTGGGCGGCCTGTGCAAACTCAGGGGCAACACGCTCGACTCGGACCAGCAAGTCACGGAGCGTCTGAAGCGGCCTTCGGTTATCTTGCACCTGCTCGTTCATTGCGAGCACGACCGTCCCGGGTGCAAGGTGAAATGCATAGAGAAGAAACTCGTCCACCGACTGGACGTCGATCCCATACCGATCGCAGGCTTCTGACGGGAAGTGTTTGAGGTTCTCTGTCACAATAACGTCCGCCCGCCCTCGAACGGCCGCGGCTAGAACATGCCGGTCGTCGACATGATTGGTCATTGCGTCGACAAGCCCGTGGTAGTCCGCTACGATCGCATCCTCGAAGGCTTGGTTCATCAAATCGATGGTTCTGTCGAGCCGCTGGGGGACAAGGCCCGGGTGGTTCTGCACGATATTCCGCCGCATCTCTTCCAGGATCTCGTCTGTCCATAGAACTCGAAAGAGCCCCTTCTCAGCCAAACGAAGAAGGAGATCACGCAGGTCTACCGGATAGAGCACACAGGCATCGAGGAGGGCGGAGAAAGCCACGCAATGGCGCCTTCGCGAGCCTCAGCGCACCTCAGAGTCCCAGCTTCGCATTCTCCGCGGCGAGTTCGCGGAACGCAGTCCGCCGCTTTGCAGTCCGTTTCTCACGATACGCCATCACGTCGTCGAAACGGACCCGGCGGTGAGTGCCCACCAAGTGGAATGGGATCTCGCCGTTCTCCAGCAGTTTCACCACGTGGGGTCGCGACACATTCAACAGGTCGGCAGCCTCCTGGGTGGTCAATTCGTGATGCACAGGAACGATGGATACCACGTTGCCCCGCGCCATTTCCTCGACCACCCGCGCCAGAATATCGAAAACGCGAACGGGCAGCGTGAGCCGCGCGCCTTCGGCGCTCACAAGGAAGGCCGACCGCGGTCGCCCAGGTAGGGCTAGGAACCGGGCCAACTCAAGCACTTCCTCGTTCTCCGGGGTGCCGGGCTCTTCCGGTTCGATGAACTGCTCCAATTCGTTACAGGCCAAAGGTCCCATTTCCCGCACTCCTACGGTCGACCGCTCCTGTCAGCACTCAGAGCATACCAGGATTGGCTGTAAACGCAATAATCGAAACACTCAACATCGGTTCTCACGCATTCGCGTGGGTCCTCCACCATGATGCAGGTGGGCTTCCGCGCGCCCCATCGATCCCACGGCAGAGTCAACGCTGAGGCTACCGGCAAGCCAGAGGCCCGACTATACGTCTTTGGTTGGATTCTGGCGGCATCCGCCTCGGACTCGGACCCCTCGGACGTGAGGCATCCCAGGAAGTACGGCAAACCCGCCCCTGAGCAAACCCATCCGGCTGCGAAGACCGACACTCCACCCATCGTGAACAGCACCGTCACCATCCCATCCCCACATTGTCCCGCGCGGCACGAGCCGGCCAAATCCTTGGTCCCACCCCCCTCACGTACTAGGATGGGCGCATGAGTCCCGACCGCCCACCCGGCCCGACCACCGCACCACCCATCCCCCGAGTCGGCATGCTGGCCACCGTGCGCAACCGCCGCGGGATGGTGGCCGCTGTCGAGCCCTTCGACGCCGGCCCGGAGGGCCGGCTCCACCTCACCACCGTCGAGTATCTGGACGCCGACGGCCAGGCCCTCGAGGATCACCTGGTGTGGGAGCGGGAGCCCGGCGCCCGCCTGCTCGAACCCACGAGCCCCCCGGACGTGCTCGGGGCCGGGCCCATGGTGCCCCACGAGTTCGACGCCCTCGTGCGCGCCACGCGCTGGTCGGCCGTGACGCCTTTCATCGATCCCGACGGCGAAGCCGGTCCCCTCGACCGCCTCCCGTTCTCGGCCCCCTTCCACGCCGCCATCCAAGTGGAAGACTTCCAGCTCGTGCCGCTGCTGAAAGCCCTGCGCATGCCGCGCGTCTCGCTGCTCCTGGCCGACGACGTGGGCCTGGGCAAGACCATCGAGGCTGGGCTCATCCTGACCGAGTTGCTCATCCGGCGACGCATCCGGCGGGTGCTCATCATCTGCCCGGCGTCGCTGCGACTGCAGTGGAAAAGCGAGATGCAGGAGAAGTTCTCCCTGCCCTTCGACGTGGTCGACCGGGCCGAGACCCACGCCCTGCAGCGGCAGCTCGGCCTCGACGCCAATCCCTGGCGCACCTACGGGCGCGTGATCACCTCGTATCACTACCTCAAGCAGGCCGACGTCTTCGAGTCGTTCCGAGCGGCTTCGCGCATGCAGGACGACTCGCCCCACCTGCCCTGGGATCTGCTCATCGTCGACGAAGCCCACAACCTCTCACCGGCCGCCTACGGCGAAGACAGCGATCTGGCCGCCATGCTCCGCAACCTCGCACCGTATTTCGAGCACAAGCTCTTCCTCACGGCCACGCCCCACAACGGCCACACGCGCAGCTTCACCGGCCTGCTCCAGAGCCTCGACCCGGTGCGCTTTACCCAGACCGGTGAGCTCACGCCGAACGAGCGTGCCCGAGTGCAGGACGTTCTCGTGCGACGGCTCAAGCGAGAGGTGAACGCCCACACCAGCCCTCCCCGCTTCGGCGAGCGGACGGTCAAAGCGATCCCCCTCGACCTCGACCCGAAGGAGCAGATGCTCTCGGCCGCGTTCCAGGAGTTCCGGAAGAGGGTGCGCTCGCTGGTCTCCGCCCGCAGCAAGAGCGAGCGGCTGGCCGGGGCGTTTGCGGTAGAGGTGTTGGGCAAGCGTCTGCTCTCGTGCCCGGTGGCGTTCGCCGAGTCGTGGGACCGATACATGGAAGGCCTGCAGCAGGAAGAGCGGGCGTCGGACGCCGAGATCCGAGCCGCGGAGAAGGCCTACCGCGAAGAGACGGGCGACGACCGTGAGAACGAGGGCCGCACCGCCCACGCCGCCCGCATGGTGGGAGCGTGGCTCATCCCGTTGGCAGCGGACATCGACGACGAGATCGCCGATCTGGACCGCGCCCTCGAGCGGCTCGGCCTGCGCCCGAACCGTGACCAGGTTGCATCCACCCCACAGCCCGCCGGGTGGATGCCCGCAGCCGACTCGCGTTTCGATGCCCTCGTCCGCTGGATCGACGAGCATCTGCGCACCGCTGCCGGCGAGTGGCGAGACGACGAGCGGCTCGTCATCTTCACCGAGTACAAGACCACGCTCGACTACCTGGAGCGCCGCCTGCGGGAGCGCTACCTGGGCGCTGCCACGGCCGCCAGGGGCGCCGCGACAGCCGCGTCGCCCGCCGGGCCGCCCTCCGCCGGGGCGCCGCCTGCCGGCGCCGGAACCGCCGCGCCCACCGCCGCCGCCGCCGCCAACCGCATCCGCGTGCTCTTCGGCGGCATGACCGACCCGGTGCGCGAGGAGATCAAAGCCGCCTTCAACGATCCCGCCGACCCGGTGCGCATCCTGGTGGCCACCGACGCCGCCTCCGAAGGTCTGAACCTTCAGGAGACCGCCCGCTACCTGCTCCACTGGGACATCCCCTGGAACCCCGCCCGCCTCGAGCAGCGGAACGGCCGCCTCGACCGCCACGGACAGGCCCGGGACGTATTCGTCTACCATTTCACCACGAAGGACGACGTCGACCTCCGCTTCCTGGGCTACGTGCTGGGCAAGGTGAACGACATCCGCGAGGACCTCGGGTCGGCGGGCGAGGTGTTCGACGCCGCGTTCCAGCGCCGGTTCGTCGAGGACGAGGACGAGAATCAGGTGCGCGAAGAGCTCGAGACGGCTCTCGATCAGGTCGAAGGTCGCGCCACCGTCGAAGGTGACACCCGCATCGACCTGGGAAGCGAAGAGGCCGCCAAGATGCAGGCGCTGGCCGCGGAACTGGATCTCGAACCAAGCTGCCTCAAGGCCACCCTCGAAGTCGCCCTCGGCATGGGTGGTGGAGGCGTCACCGGCCGCCTCGACGGCCCCGACGCCGACGGCCGCTACCGGCTCTCGCCGCCGTTCCCACAGCAGTGGGCGGATCTCATCGACGACACACTCCGCCTGGGCGGCGATGGCAACGGCGCCGGGGCCAAGGGGGCTCTACGGAAGCTCCTGTTCGATCCGCAGGGCTTCGTCGACGACGTGGGCGGGAGGCCTGTCTTCCGCCCCCGCCGGGATACGGTGCTGCTGCACGTGGGGCACCCACTCTTCCGGCGGGCGCTGGCCACCTTCGCTCGGGTGCGCTTCCCCGGAAGCCAGCACGAGGCAAGCCGCTGGACCGTGCGCCGCGGTTGGGTGCCCGACGGAACCGACGCCCTTCTACTCCTCACGCTCGAAGAGCTGGCGGTCAACGAACTGCGAGAGACCTTCCACCACTGGGTGCGCACCGTGACACTGCCGATCTCCGGCGGAAGCCTCGGCCCCCGCCTGCCCCACCTACCGGCCCACGATCTGCAGATGCCGGGAGAGGTTGCCCTCGACGGCGTGGCCGTGGCCCGCGACCTCTGGATCGACATAGAGCCTGAAGTAGCAGCATTCTTGAAGGAAGAGGCCGCCCGCCTCACCGAAGAGCTGCAGGCCGCCGTCGCCGCCGAATACGAGACCGAGCGCGGGCGCGAGGAGGAACGCTACCGCAGCCGTCAGGGAGAGGTGTCGCGGCTCATCCAGGAGCAGACCTTCGCCCGGCTGGAACGCGAGATCGCGCAGCTGCGCCAGGACCAGTTACGGGGCACGCTGTTCGACAACGAAGAGCGGCTGGCCGATCTGGAGCGTTCGGCCAAGGAGAAGCAGGAGGAGATCGATCGCCGTCGCCGGCACTTGGATGAGCTGCAGCACCAGCTCCGCACGGAGCGCGACCGGGTGCTCACGCACATCCTGCCCAAGCGCTACGCGCTCCGGGGGGAAGCCCAGGTGTTCCCCATCGCGGTAGAAGTCTGGCTGCCGGAGGGCGCGGCGTGAGTCCGGCGGCGTCCATCGACAGGGGCGCGGCGTGAGCCCGGCGGCGGCCGAGTACGCCTGGTGGGCCGCCCTGAACCACGGCGGTCTGCTGATTGCTCCCTCCCGGCTGGCTCAGTTCTTTCCCGAGAGCGTCATGCCCCTTGCCCCGTACGTGGCCGACAAGCTGCGCCGCGACGTCATCCGTGCCGCCGAGGCTAACGGCGATGCGCTGGCGGTGCTGCTCGACACCGTTCTGGAGGAAGTGCTCGGGCTGGGCGGCAACGGCGCCGGTCGCTGGGTCAAGGGCGCGGAGGTCGGCCCCGAGTGGTCGGAGCGGGCCCTCTCCGGGGAGACGGTCAAACCCCGCCGGGTGTGGCGCGGCCCCGAGGGGTTCGTGCTGCCCGTCTTCGTCGATGCCGACGTGAGCCGCATCGGGCTGGGCCGTGGACGGCGGAGTCACACACGCGTCATCGAGTGGCTGCGAAAGCGCGATTGGCACCTGGCCTTGCTCACCAACGGGCGCCAGTGGCGCTTGGTGCACGCCGGCCTCGACACCGACGCCTTTGCCGAGTGGGACACCGACCTCTGGTTTGAAGAAGGCGTGCCCGGGCCGCAGGTGACCGCCCTCCGCCTCCTGCTGGGGCCTCCGGCGCTCACCCCGCTCTCGGATGGCCCCCAGCCGCCCCTTCTGGCCGCCATCCAGGCCACCCGCCAGGGTCAGGCGGAGCTTTCGGCCGCTCTCGGGGAGCGCGTCCGCCGGGCCGTGGAGCTGCTGATCCAGGAGCATCGCGGAGCCCTCGACTCCCTCGACGAGACGGTGACCCCCGCCGAGATCTACATCGCCGCCACCCGGGTGGTCATGCGCCTGGTGGTGGTGCTGTTCGCCGAAGCCCGCGACCTTCTCCCCCGGGACAACCCCCTCTACCACGGCTCCTACGGCCTACAGGGTCTGCGCGAATCCCTCGAACGGGCCGGCGGCGGCGCCTCCGAGGAACGCCTGCGCCACCACTCCTCCGCCTGGCCGCGCATCCTGGCCCTGTTCCGCCTGATACACGACGGTTCGGCCCATCCTCAGCTGGCCGTGACCCGCTACGGCGGTGGGCTCTTTCGTCCGGGGAACTCCCAAGCCAAGGATGCGGTGCTTCGGGCCCTCGTCGCCTTCGAATCCCCCGAGCACGGTCCAAGCGACGCCACCGTCCGCCGCATCCTCGACCTGCTCACCCGCAGCCGCGTGCGCGTACGCCAGGGCCGGGGCGCCACCTACGTGGAGACGCCGGTCGACTTCTCCGACCTCTCCTCGGAGTACATCGGCATCCTGTATGAGGGCCTGCTCGACTTCGAGCTGCGCCGCGCCGCGGCCGGCGACCCCATGCTCTTCCTCAACCTGGGCGATCAACCCGCGCTGCCGCTGTCGCGTCTCGAGGCCATGGACGACAAGAGCCTGGGTAGGCTGATGGAGGCGTTCAAGCAGAAGAGCGGCTCCGCTCCGGCGGTCGAGGAGGAGGAAGCCGCGGAGGAAGAGGCCGACGCCGCCCAGGGGGAAGAAACCGAGGAATCGGCCACCGAGCTCGAGCCCGACCCCGTCGCCGCGGACGAGCCGCCCGACGACGAACCCCTGGACGACCTCTACCACGAAGCCCACACCCGCGCCCACGCCTGGGCGCGCCGGGCCGCCGTGGCCGGCAAGTTGGTCGCCGCCAAGAAGGGCAGGAAGGCCGCCACAGGAGCCAGCGCCGCCGCCGCGACCGCCGCCCACGAGGTCGCCCTCGACGCCGCGGCCCGGGGCCTCATCGCCCGCCTAATCCTGCCCGGCGAGTGGTTCCTCGTGCGCTGGGGCGGCACCCGCAAGGGGGCGGGCACCTTCTACACCCGGCCTCAGCTGGCCGTGCCCACCGTGCACCGCACCCTGCGCCCGCTGGCCTACGACCCGCCGCGCGCGCCCGACGGCACCGCCCTCGAGGACGCTGCCCCCGCCGCCTGGACGCCCAAGCCCCCGGAGGCCATCCTCGCCCTCACGGTCTGCGACCTGGGCATGGGCCTCGGCCTCGTTCTTGGTGGCCTCGCTCCGCTTCCTCACCGACGCCCTGGTGGAGAGCCTGCACCACTACGGCCGCATCGAGGCCCACGGCGACGCCACATTGGTCACACTGGCCACGGGCGAGGCGGGCGACGGCTCCCTGGCCACCGACACCCTGCCCGCGCCGCCCGACGCCGAGAACTTCGACGCCCTGCTGCACGCCCGCCTCAAGCGCTACGTGGTGGAACGCTGCCTCTATGGGGTCGACATCGATCCCCTGGCGGTGGAGCTCGCCCGGCTCTCCTTGTGGGTGGAGACCATGGACCGCACCCTGCCCTTCGGCTTCATCGATCACAAGCTCAAGCTGGGGAACTCCCTGGTGGGCTGCTGGTTCGACCACTTCCGCGACTATCCGGCCCTGGCCTGGGAGCGCGACGGCGTCGACGACGGCCACACCACGGGCGTCCACCACCCGGCCAAGGGCGCCTGGACCAAAGCTATCAAGGACTTCCGCACCAACCGCATCAAGCCCGAGCTGCACCGCTGGATCACCGAGGAGGTGACCGGCCAGCAGTCTCTCTTCGCCGAGGGATCAAGCGCCGAAACCCTGCACGACGACGCGGTCGCCGACCTGCGCCACCTCCACGAGCTTCCCGTGCAGGATGTGGAGGAGCGGGCCGAACTCTACCGCCGGGAGATCGCCGAGAACGACGCCTACCGACGGCTGAAGGCGGCCTTCGACCTCTGGTGCGCCACGTGGTTCTGGCCGGCCGACCGGCTGGATACGGCTCCCACGCCCCTCAGCTTCCGCGACCCCTCGCCCGACACCGCCGCCCTGGCCGAGCGCCTGGCCGAGGAGCACCGCTTCTTCCACTGGGAGCTCGAGTTTCCCGACGTCTTCGACCGTCCCGGCGCCGGCTTCGACGCAGTGGTGGGCAACCCGCCGTGGGAGATCCAAAAGCCGAGCTCCAAGGAGTTCTTCAGCAACGTCGATCCCCTCTACCGCACCTACGGCAAGCAGGAGGCTCTCCGGGAACAGCAGGCCTACTTCGCCGCCGACGCCGCGGTCGAGCAGGAGTGGCTCCGCTACAACGCGCGCTTCCGGGCGCTCTCCAACTGGAACAAGCATGCCGGCCGGCCCTTCGGCGGCGGGCGGGATGGCGGCGGGAAGTTCAACCTGGGCACACGCAGCGCCGACCAGCACGAGAGCTGGCGCATCCGCCGCGGCGGCCGCACGGGCTACGCCGACGCCGCGCACCCCTTCCGACACCAAGGCTCCGCCGACATCAACACCTACAAGATGTTCCTGGAACAGGCCCACGCCCTCCTCGAGCGCGGCGGGCAGCTGGGCATGATCGTCCCCTCGGGCGTCTACACCGACAAAGGCTCCACCGACCTGCGCACCCTCTTTCTCGAGCACTGCCGTTGGCGCTGGCTCTTCGGCTTCGAGAACCGCGAGAAGGTCTTCGACATCGACAGCCGCTTCAAGTTCGCGCCCCTCATCGTGGAGAAGGGCGGCCGCACAGAGGCCATCCGCACCGCCTTCATGCGCCGCTCCCTGGCCGACTGGGAGAACGCCGAGGCCCACGCCATCCCCTACGCCCGGGAGCAGGTGGAGCGCTTCAGCCCCCGCACGAGGGCGATCTTGGAGTTGAGCGAGAAGCGCGACCTGGAGATCCTGGAGAAGATCTACGCCAACTCGGTGCTCCTGGGCGACGACGGCCCCGACGGTTGGGGCATCAAGTATGCGCGCGAGTTCGACATGACCAACGACTCCAAGCTCTTCCCGCCACGCCCGGTGTGGGAGGCCAAGGGCTACCGCCCCGACGAGTACGGCCGCTGGCTGAAGGGTGGCTGGCGCCCGGGCCGCCCGCCGGGCGAGCGTTGGGAGATGGAGCCGGGGGTGGTGCTGTCGGTGGACGCGGCGGCGGGGTTGCGCCACGCGGGAGCCGGGGGAGGCGCGGACACTGGGGGTGGGATCGGTGACGCGCTTTCTCGGGATGCCGTCGGTGAAGCGCTTTCCGCCGGCTACGGTGGGGGCGCCGTGGTCGCCTGGATTCATGCCGACGACATCGAAGACGTGGCGCTGCCGCTGTACGAAGGGCGCATGATCGGGCAGTTCGACTTCTCGCAGAAGGGCTGGGTGAGCGGCAAAGGGCGTAGTGCCGTGTGGCGGGATATTCCCTGGTCGGATAAGCGGATTGAGCCGCAGTATTTGATGGGGGAGAAGGACTATCTCCAGAATGCCGCCCGGGACCGCGACGGCGACCCGAAGATGGCCCGCGGGTTGAAGGTCGCCTTCATGGACATCACGTCGGCGACCAACGAGCGGACCATGATCGCCGCGGTGCTGAATGATGTGCCGTGCGGGAACTCCGCGCCGGTGTTGTCCACCACTCGTTCGCCATTGGAGCTGGTCGCCGTTCTCAACTCGTTTGTCTACGACTTCGTGGCGCGGATGCGCTGCGGGGGACTGCATCTCAACTACTTCGTCATCGAGGAGACTCCGCTGCCGCGGCCGAGCCCGGAGACCCAGCTGCTTCGGACTACGGCAGCAAGGTTGTGTATGGCGCATCCGTGCTTCGGCGAGTGCTGGGAGGGAATGCGAGCCGAGGAGAACGAGGCGGCCGACTCTGCTCAGGCCGGAGACGGCCTGTGGGTTGTCGATGTAGCGCAGCGGCGAGCGTTGCGCGCAGTCATCGACGCGCAGGTGGCCAAGTGCTACGCGCTGACTACCGAGGACTTTGAGTGGATCCTCAGGGACTGCGATCACGTCGTCGGCGACCTGGGCCGAAACGAGTTCACTCGGCGTCTTGAGCCCAAGGGGTTCTGGAGAGTAGATCGCGAATTAGCCGCTGGGGCTCGACTGACAGGCCTTGCGCGAGTACTCTCGACAACCCAGACCGCTCTATGATGGACGTCAAGTGATTGTATCAAGAGCGCATCCGGTGGCAATCGCACCGACCCCCCAGGTAGTGCACAGTGAGAGGCGGATCAGGTGACTGAAGCCACGAGATTCACGTCGGTTGAGTTTCGGAACTTCAAGGCTTTTCAGACATTCTCGGTGCGCCTGGCTGCGATGAACGTGATGGTCGGGCCCAACAACTGCGGCAAGTCCACCGTCATTGGAGCATTCCGAGCGCTGGCGGTCGGGCTTCGCCGCGCAGCAAGTCGCAGTGCGGACCTGGTCACTGTGGGCGGAGGCGCGAGGCGCGGCCATATTCTGGCGGAAGACGCCATCCCAATTTCCCTCGAGAACGTCCACACAGACTACTCAGAGGAAGATACGTACGTCCTGTTCCACCTTTCCAACGGCAACGCCCTCAGGCTGCTGTTCCCGCGTGACAGAGGCGTATTCCTGCTCCCGGAGACTCCTGGCCACGTTCCTCGTACTCCGTCGCAATTCCGCGCCGCTTTCCCGGTCTCTGTTGCCGTCGTGCCTGTCCTCGGACCTGTTGAGCACGATGAGGACCTCGTTCAGGAGGAGACCGTCCGCCGTGAACTGTCGACCCACCGTGCGTCCAGGCACTTCAGATCCTACTGGCACTACTTCGGCGAGGGTTTTGATGAATTTGCGGACTTGGTGCGCAAGACGTGGCCCGACATGGACATCCTGCCGCCCGAAAGGCCAGACTACCTCGCCCGAAAGATCTCAATGTTCTGCCTCGAGAACAGGATATCTCGGGAGCTCTTCTGGTCAGGCTTTGGGTTCCAGATCTGGTGCCAGCTGCTTACTCACATCGCGCGATCAAAGAACGACACCCTGATCGTCGTCGACGAACCCGAGATCTACCTACACCCGGATGTGCAGCGCCAGCTCTTGGACGTGCTTGGCGAGGCGTGGCCAGATGTCTTGCTGGCCACACACTCAGCCGAAGTAATAGCCGAGGCTGACCCGTCCGAGATCCTGCTCATCGACAAGGCAGCACACTCGGCAAAGCGGCTTGCCGACGCGGCAGGAGTTCAACAGGCACTTGATGTTGTCGGATCCGCGCACAACATCGCGCTCACCCGCCTCGCCAGAGATCGACGGGTGGTCTTTGTTGAAAACGACACGGACTTCGCGATTATCCGACGGTTTGCCAAAGTGCTGGGATTTCCCGAACTTGCGACCGGCAGCGGGCTCACGCCGCTACGCTCGGAGGGCTTTGGTTCATGGGAGCGCATAGGCTCAGTCGGCTGGGGAATCGAGCGCACGCTGGGAAGCCCTCTGCGGATTGCCGTTGTCTACGACAGAGACTTCTTTCCCGACGAGCAAATAGAAGCCATGGTCCAGAGCCTGAGCCAGCATATTCCGCTCGTTCACGTCCACGCAAGAAAAGAAATCGAGAACTATTTGCTCTCACCATTTGTCGTTCAACGGGCGCTTGAACGAGTCGTACGCGACCGATGCAGACGGGACGGACATGCAATGCCAGAGTTGCGACCGGCAGAAGAATTGCTGGATGCTGTCTCAGACAACCTGCGCACGAGTGTCACTTCCCAGTACGCCGCGAGGAGAGCCGAGTTCCTACGATCTTCTGGAGTCGATCAAGCCACGGTCTATCAACAGGTGGCCGATCGTATTGAGCGTCTTTGGGGAGACATCGATCAGCGTATGACCGTCGTGCCGGGCAAGACCGTGCTCGCTGCGCTCAGGTCCACGGTCCGCGAACTGTACAGTGTGAACCTCTCGGAAAGGGCACTAGTCGACGCTCACACCGCAGCAAACGTCCCGGAAGACCTTCGCGATCTTATCCAACGGATGGAGGCATTTAGAAACAGCCGATGACAGCCGCAGTTCTGGGAACCAAGCAAGCACTTCCTGACCCACTCGCCTTTCCGGCGAGAGCGGGGCGGTTGAAAGACGGCAGCGTCTTCCCGCAGCAATCCCCTTGCCGCAGGAACGTCCACCTCTTCGTCGGCACCATCCTGAGCCACCCGACCCACTTTGCGTGCACTGGAGTCTACGCCCCCGATCTGATAGCGGCTCCGAGGCCAGGAAAGCGTGCGAGTCGACCGCCGCTCTCTCGAACATGCCGACGTCGACAATCGACGCTGTCCCGACGAGTTGACTGGTCACGCGGCATCTCGCCCTCCCGTTTTGTCCAGCCCGCAGAGGTGCCGGTCCGCTCTCGGTTCATTCTCGCCGACTTCCGAGACAGAATCGCAGGGTAGGCCGCGGCACTGGGCCGTGCCAGATTGCGCCGTCTTTCACCGACGCCGCAGACACTCAGCACGCGTATCGTTCGACGTCAGTCGCGTCGCCGCTCCACGCAGCGGCGCAGTGAACACAACCCGGGTCCCGGCTGACCCGGGAAGGCGTGAGCCATTGCGACCGCAACGGACGGTCAATGCCCAAGAGGTCGAGGATGGTCATCGGGTGAGGTATGCGAAGCCCCGAGACAAACGTGGCCAGTTCGTTGACTGCTGCCATGGCTATGGCACCATTCAAGCTGACCACCGCCGGCGCCCGGACCGGCATGCCGCGGACGTAGCCGCGTTCCCTAGCAGCAGCCTGTTGCTCTGGCGTGCTGAGCACGAAGGCGGCCTCCTCACGGTCGATCTCGTTCATGCAGAGCAGGCAGGGCCCGCCAGGAAGGACAACCGCCAGCCGCCCTCCCACCTCGACCACTTGCCCCGTCTCCGCGTCGATGCCGGTAGCGAGGTCGAAGTAGGGGATGCCGTAGGCGACCGCGAGTTCGTTCAGGATCAGGCGAGCGCCGTCGTTGTCGAAACAACCGAAGAGAACATCCACACCTTTGAGGGCCACGAGCGCCTCGCGGTTTCGAAGATCGCGGGGGAGGATGGCGACCGCGGCGTCCGGGGCGATGCTCTTGATGGTCCGCCTCGCGATGATGACCTTCGCCGTGGCAACGTCAGCCGCCGTAGCAGTAACAAGCCGGTTCATGCTCGTCAAGTCACTCTCGTCCGGGTCGACGAGAAGAAAATCGCGGACACCAAGGAAGGGCAGGTTCAGCGCAAGATGCGAGCCGGTGCCGCCGAGTCCGACGATGCCCACACGGATCTTCCCCAGACGCCGCTGGCCCTCTTCGGTGAACCACGCGAGCTGTCGGTCAAAGGTGTCCGCGAGTGGGGCAACGTCGTTGTCGCGAGAAACGACCTGAAGGAACTGCCGACCAACGCTGGTAATGCTCCGCAGTGGCCCGCACCTCCCGTCCATATACCACTCGCCGTACACGGCGTGCTCACCCCAGACGGTCGCCGCGTACGGCCGGCCAGGCAGAGAGTCTAGGGCGTATGACACGAATTCACGCAACTCCACCCGATCAAGACGCGAGAAGCGTGGTGGAAGACCTCCGTGGTTGTGAGCCTCCACGAGGGCGTCGCCGCTCCGAACGGCGTCGTTTACCACGTCGAGAAGAAGGTCGGAGTCGATCTCGTAGCCGTCCCAGCCTAGGGTGACACACTCATCGGGCACGAGGGTTGCTTTTCGGACGAGGAAAATCGGCGCACCGAGCGAGCTGCTCGTGCGGGCGTGGAGGAAGGCGAAGTGCTCGCCCACCCCCGAGAAGAGGTGCTTGTGCACGTTCTCGTGGATCCCAGCGGGAAGACGGACCACACCCACTCTAGCTCACCTCCTCAAGCCGTTGGCCTATGCCTGTGAGAAACGTGAGGAGGTTGTGGCCCCGCAGCAAGTCGGCATCGGGTCGCCAATCGTTCTGGCTGTCAGCAACATGGAACGAGAATTGCAGCCACTGTCTCCCGGCGTACTCCTGGACGCCCATGGTGTTGCCGGGCATAGCCCCGCCCGCGAGGCGAAGGGCCGGCTCGGTGCAGAAGTTGTCAGGCGGCGTGACCGGGTAGCCGGGTGGTATGTTCACCAGGACTGGCGTATCCATCTTGTTCCAGCCCGAGGGGAGCGCCCAGCACCGAATGATCACCCAGGATAGATCGGGAGCTAGCTCGAGCTCGCCGTACGCTGCTTTGACGAGCTCGAGCTCGCTCCTCCGTCGATCGAGCACCGTCTATCCTCGCTTGAACCGCGGCCGCTTCTTGAAGCGACGGCCCGGCTTCAGCTCGATCACATCGTCCGGCCCGACCTGCTGCTGCGTTCCATCATCGAGGATCTGCAGGAGTCCCACCTCGCGGGGGATCCCCGCCAAGTCCATGAGTTCGCCCCCGGTTACCGTCGGCTCGTCGAGCCGATACTCCACGCCGTCAACCTCCACAATGTAGGGAGGACCGGTGGCCTCACTCTTCGCCTCTGCCCGTCCCTCGTAATCAAGCTCAATATCAGGGGCGACGTGAGCCGTGTCCGGGCGCTGGTTCTCTGGTATCTCGTCCATGGATGGTTCCTTTCGTCAGACGAGCCCGCCGTTCGGGCTCCCATCCATGAACGGACAGGGGTTACCTCTGCAACAGATCCAGCATACGACCTCTCTCGGCGGCGATGAAGATCACGTGCGTCGATACCTGGTAGCGGGCGGCCAATACGCCTATTGCCGGAGTGGGCCGGCTTCGCAGGTCACGGCGGAGCCAATCGCGGGGGACCAGCAGCTCGTTGGCAAAAGCTTGGGCCTCTTCCTCTTGCGCGGACGTTTCCCGAAGGTGGTGGGCCAACAAGCGATGACCGAGCTCGTGGGCAATTGTGAAGCGCTGTCGAACAAGCGGGTGATCTTCAGCGACCTCCATCATTTGAGCCGACCGGTCAACGACCATGCGCCCGTCTACTCCTTGCGGGAGAAGCACTAAATGAGGATCGAAGCCCTGGCCGCGAGCCAGCAGCTCGACTGGCACAGGCGGTTCCTCGACCCGGTTGTCCTTCAGCAACTTCTTCGCAGCGGCGCGAGCGAACGCGATGCGCGCCTTCTCTTTCCCTTTGCCCATCACCGTGCCAGCCGCTCCCACGCCTCAGTCACATCTGCCACAAAGGCCTCAGCCACCCGACCAGCCCGATCTGGATCTCGAACCACGTCGCCTGATGCTAGCGCCGAGGCGCGGTCTTCGCAGGAGAGGCCCGTAGTCCGACCGAATACCTGACCCTCGACAGGCTTCGAGAAGATCACGTAGCTGGAGACAGTCTGTTTGAACAAGTCGCGTATTACTGCCGGGTTGAGATCTATCCGAGCCAACAGCTTTCCCCAGAGCTTCGCTTCCAAGCACTGCGGGTCGCCCTCACCGGCCAACACCCGCCTTGCATCGGATGCCCTCGAGCCCGCCTCGGCGGCCAGATCTCCAAGGCTCCACCCCGCCGCGCTCGCCGCTTGTCGCAGCTTCTCTCCGAGCAATTCACCGCTGTAGGTGCCTGCGCGCTCGATGATCCGCTCACGCAGAGCCTCCGGCACTGGCACCGGTTGCGCATCCACCCCGGACTCAAAGGCTCTCCTCAGCAGGTGGCCTAGGCGATCAGATTCGGACACGTTTACCCCTTCCAGGTTTCTGTGACACCTTCATTGGCGAGCAGTTCTTGCAGCCTGCTCCTGGCGTCGTGCGCGGCCTTCTTAACTGCGCCGACGCTCGTGCTGAAGTAGGACGCGAGCTCCGCATAGGTGTAGCTCTGGCCGTACTTCAGCATGAGAATCTCGCGGGCCCGGGGCGAGAGCTTCGCGAGTGCCTGCCCGAGAACCTCGAGGTCTTGCTCATCCTCATTCACCTCACTGGGCGGATCCTCTTCGCACGCTGCGGCGAGCATCTCAGGCTCCGGCAGATCACCCAGGCCAGCCCTATTCTGGGCTCGCCAAACGTCCTGCAAGCGATGCTTTGCCCACCAAGTAATCCAAGGGAGGATGCTGCCCCCGCGGCTGAGACAGTCGGCCCTATGCTCGGGTACCAGTAGGCGGATTAGAGCGTCTTGGTAGATGTCCTCAACATCATCCACTCCGCGACCTCTTCTGACCGCGTAGGTCCGCAGCCGGGCCAGCAGCTGCCCGCCGTATCGGTCGACTACTTCGGTGATCCCGGCTTGGGGGTCGAAACCGAGAAGCACAAGCAGCTGCTCGTCAGTCATTGGCGGCTCCTGTGGCCCGTGCGTCGACCTGAGTCGTTGGCCATCCTCCACAGCGTTGCTGCCTCGGCACGAACCGACTTCCCTTGGGATCATGATGACTGATCCACCCTGGACACCTCACTGATCGTACGGAGAGGGGTTACAAAGACCCGACCGTCCGCTACCTGCCGGGACAATAACCCGGACGATCTCCACAACGGCACGGGCAAGGGGAGCCAATCGGGCGTCTTCACGCTGACGGTGCGTATATAGACAGCATCAGGGAATGGGAGGTCGCTCACCAGGTCATACTTCGTGGGCAGTCTGTCTTCGTCGTCGGGACGTAGAGCCGCTTCGAGACACGGTAGGGTGTCCTTCAAGAGAAGGACCTTTACCTGCTGCAGCTTCTTGTCCGACATCACGGACTCCCTCATAGTGTAGGGGCCCCGGCTCTTCAGATCACGATATCAGGTGCGCCCCATAGCCCGTTCACCGCTTTTTCCGAGCCTCTTCGATGGTCACAAACCCATGTCGTGTATGGGCCCTGCGGGCGCTGGGCGCACCTATTCGATAGCCCTCACCTACGAAAGAGCCCCGCCAGACTACTATCCCAGTTCTCGCGGTGGATCAGCCTGTCCTGCTGTAGGTCATAATTGAGGATTTCAGCCTTGGTCATTTGGGACAAGGTCTCCCAGTCATCCCCGAAGACGTACGTCGCATTCCCGAAGTGCACGCATTCAAGAATGTACATGTGGCGATCTGGAAACGCGAAGATCACGTATCCATCGAAACCACCCAGACCGACGGCGACAAAATCGGGGTTGTGAGCATTGACCGCGTGCAGACGATGCTGAATCACCGGTTGATTGCCCTGAGGTTCTCGTTGGATGACGGGGCGCAACTCTTTGTGGAGCTCAGCCCACGGCATTCTGCCTTGGGGCAGCACCCTCCAGTTGACCCGCCGAATTCGCACCCGGTGAATGGACTCGAGGTTGTGGTCCATGACGTTGCATTCACCAAAGATCTCCAGGAACAGATTGACCGTGTGGAGGATAAGTAGATGATTTGCGGGGATGAGAGCGATCTCTCCAGTTACGAGCAGCCCGCTACCATCTTCGTTGGTGGTCATCGTCATTTCGACGGAGGGGGGCGGGTCAAATGATCGAGGGTACCTCTTGTAAGGAACGTCAACGATTCGCGAGCGCTCAACGCTATCGTATCGCCCACGCCATTCTGTCCAGCGCCATTCAGTCTGCCGGTATGCGGTCTCCATCGGCTGGTCGCGATGAACAATATCCCTTCCCTCGGCGTTGAAGCTCGCCACCGGACCGAAAGACGCGGGGGGCAGGATCGTGTCACCGTCGCCAGGGTTGTCAAAGAGACCAAAGTGGCTCAGTTGGGCGGCGAAGCGGCCGAGATCGGTGAGTCCGATTATGATCGTCTTTCCTACAGGAATCGCGCCCAAACGGCGGCTCACACTTCTGATGCGGCTTCCAGCAATGATCATGTGCCCTTCCCTCCTCACACAAACGTTTCGCGGTTCAGCCAGCGGCGGGACTTGTCGCCGGGAGCGGCTTGCTAGCCCGGCTTCTTCAGGGTGCTACGCGCCCCATTTGTAGAGCACGTCGAGTGGGAACACGAGGCCATCCGACCGCCAAAGGTCCCGGGAGCGTGTGACGTAGGCGTCGGGTGCCACCATGAAGCAAGGTGGTGTGGACGCCAGGTTGATTGGGCTGAAGCTGCGCCATTCACGTTCATGGGTATAATCCTGGATCTGCCCCGAGTTCGGTGGACAGTAGACATTGGACAGTCCCCAGAGCCGCCCACCGATGGTTGAAGATGGCTCCCCTCTCCAGTTGTTTGCAATGAGACCGTACACATCTCGATCGAGATAGATGCACGGCCTTGCTCCAAGAGCAAAGAGGTCACTCTTCCGGAACACGAAACCAAAGCGGCCATATCTCTCGGACATGCTGATAAGGCCTGGCAACGTGCACTCGGATAGACACAAGCACGGCGGAATGTCGTTGTGTCCAGCAGGGTGGTTTGTTCTCAGGATTGCCTCTTCGAGAATCGCTTCCATGACGCCAAACGATTCCGCATCAGCCTCTTCAAGCAAATCGGCCACTTCTATCGGATTCAGATTCGATGCGATCGCGTTCCTGATCTGATGCATTGCGCGGTATGAAGTAAAATGTGCGACATAGGGACTCCAATCACGCTGTGTTGATTGAATTCCCTCGACGCCGCCCGAGGCGAATGCGGCAATGCCATGGATTAGAGTCATGTCGGCATATTCGCTATCTGGCCCCCGTCACTCGTGCTAACAATGAGCGGCCACTTTGTACAACTCCTCGAATGCAGCACACTTGCTTCCGCGGTCAACAACCTCGGTTCCATGGAACTCCATCCGTGCTCACGGATCTGCGGCCAAGCGCCACGGCTTTCGTCACGGCATGTCCCTACACTACGCAGACTGTATGCCCCTAGCTACAAGCAAGTCAAGGAGACCGGCAGGTGGCAGAGAACGACTCCGTCGGCCCGATCAAAGAGATCCCGATAGATGGTAAGACGAGTGTGAGTCCGTCGGGCCAACTCATCGCTGTCATGAAGCCGCACAGGCCTTCGCCGAAGACGCGCAGGACAAGCGAGCGGTTCGGTCGAATGCAGCTCTGCCCATCTCATCCTTTCGGTGTATTCGCGCCTCGATGAACAGTCGGTACCATGAGCCGGCGGCAGAGACAACCAGTGCTATGCTGCCGAGGAGATGTAGCTCCGGCAAATGCTCTTGATGCATTCGTGAGGTCGACGCGTATGACGCCACTGTGCACGATTGGATACGAGGGGTATTCCGCCGACGAGTGGCTTGAATCACTCGCGGCCAACCGCGTGGAGATCGTTGTCGACGTGCGGGAGATGCCCCTGAGTCGCAAGCCGGGCTTCTCCAAAACGCGTCTGGCTGAGATGCTCAGATCAACGGGGATCGACTACGTGCACCTCAGGTCCTTGGGGAACCCCAAGGCGTACCGTGATCGACTTCGTGACGGCTGGGACTTCGTCGAATTCGCGGATGAGTATCGCCGCATTCTTGACGCTCAACCGGAGGCCGTCGACGCACTTCTGACGCTCGCAATACACAGGCGGATCTGCCTCGTGTGCTTCGAAGAAGATCCGGCCGCCTGCCACAGAAGCATCGTCGCCGAGTACGTGTCCGAGTCGCGTCCTGAGTTGCAGGTCAGCCACCTTAGGTATGCCTAGTCGCATGCGCATTGTCGTCACCGTCAAGACCTACCCCAACCCGTCCACGAAGTACGACGAGACCGTCTGCACGGCCGGTGTCGATCTGGACACCCACAGGTTCGTTCACCGCAGCCGTGACGCAAGAGGCGACACGTATACACCGGCCCCCGATTCAATCACGACGGTCGACAGCCTCTACAGGGGCAAGAAGCCGGATTGGGCAAGAAGAAACAGCCTGGTGCTTCCCCTGGCGTCAGACTTAGAACGCCTGGGCAAGAACGCGGAAGCCTTCAGAGGTTCTGGTCGTGGGGCCGCGGAAATTGCTACCGGCCTTATGCACTAGATTGCACCTTGTGGTTGAGAGACACCCGTGTCACTATGTAGTTGGGTGCAACGAGACGGAGGCCGGATATGCCTTTCACTGGTTTTGAGCCGCAAGAACGCATGAACCTGCCGAGACCCTTCCTCAAGGTAGTGGTCGCGCAGGTACGCTTCCCACACCTATACGAGCTTGAGGAACCCGGTGAGCTGGTTGCCACCATCCAGAAGGAGTTGGCGCGCGAGTATCCCCGCGCTCTTCCACGGGAAGAGCAACTCGTGGCCATCTCAATCGGATCACCACCACCAGGACAGAGGCCACCCGGCCGGTTCGGCCCATATCGCTTCAAATCGGTTGATGATGCATGGCTCGTATCGCTTGCTCCCGACTTCATCGCCGTAGAGGCCTCGTCGTACGAGGACTACGACCTATTCGCCGAACACCTCGAAAGGATCCTGCTGATCGTGGCCGGCGCTCTTGCGCCGGGAACGGTGGAACGCGTTGGACTTAGATACGTGAACGAGGTACCTCTTGAGTCTCCGGACGAGTGGCGCGCTTTGTTCACGAGTGACCTGCTCGGTCTTGCCGCCGACGATGCCGTTGCCGGGCGGGTCGTTCAGGAAGCGGGACAACTGACCGTCTCCCTCGATGACCACTACCTGACGGCAAGACATGGACTGGCCTTGGAGGATAGCGTACCAAAGGCATACGTACTTGATCTTGATGCCTTCGTGGGTCCGTCCGGTTCATTTGATGTCCAAACGATCCTCTCGACGACGAGGAGACTAAAGTCAACGTGCTGGTCGTTCTTCCGAGCAGTTGTAACTGACGAATTCTTGCGGAAGGCCGGGGCGCTTTGACTCCCCAACTCGCCTTAAGCACAACCGAGTCGCCGACGGCAATCGCGAATCCGTTCGACCAGTACCTCGGCCACCCCAAGGCAGCCTATCCGTTCCCTTGGCTTTACGCCCTGGGAGAAGACACACCATCATATGAGCCGGCAGGGAAAGTGACGCTGACGGCCACTGATGCATTCACCTGGTACATCCAACCAGCTACCATCGTTGCCGGCCTCCCCTCGACATACGTCGACCATCCACTCGCTCCGCATGCTTGCTCTACTGGAGGAAGTGCCTCCCTCTTCGAAGACTACGACATGATCGCTCGGCCCGTTGTCACGCCGCGTGGCTCCAAGGCATTCGGGTTGGCCGAGCAGCTTCGACGGGTTCTGGACCTCACGGGGATGACCCGCGACGAATTAGCGCGAGCGCTGGGGGTAGGAAGGCGCTCAGTGTTCAACTGGTTGAACGGCTCAGCCGTGAGTTCAGAGAGCCGGAAGAAGGTTGACGACCTAGCTCGTCTCCTCGCACCAGCTCTTACTTGGAGTGAATCCGACTTTCGCCGCTGGATGAGAGCAGGTAGCCCGCCGCGAATCAGCCTGCTAGTCGCCGGCGAGTGGCAGGAATTCAGTGATCTCCTCCAAGAAGGAGCGCGACGTCGACCGTCCCGTACATCTTCAGTGGCAGTACGGATAAGCGGAGGCGGCAACCAGGTAAACTCCAGGGTGCCGGAAACGGAGATTGGGAGAGCAGAACTCCTCGCATCGATGCGCGCGTCGATGCGGTCTGCCACGAGGATTGGCGAGCGTCGAAGTACATGGGTACCTCCAGGCCTCTATGAAGTCGAGGAAGGGAACGCCGACTAATGGGCGACAGCTTCTATGCTGAGCCCTTAGGCGCTCTGAGGCAGGGGGACATTGCGTTTGCCTACATTAGTCAGGTGGTACCACTGAACGCTCAGTTGGGATGGCCTGGACCAAGCGAGGAATGCGAACTCCCCGACTACGGCACCTATGATCGACTAGACGGCCCCGTCAACGAGCATGGTCATCCGGAGTATCGAGTGTATGTGTGGCCCATTCGTATCGTGGTCATCACGCAAGGGTGCGACTTGGACCATGCCCACCAGGAGGACTCGCGCGTCGTAGTCGCGCCAATTGTCGGAAAGGAATCTTGGGACCAACCATCCCTTTGGAAGCAGTGTGAAGCAGGAACCCACGTGCCGGGATTCTACTACCTCCCACAACTTGATGATTGCGGCGCGGAGGCGCTGGGACTAGGGTCCACCGATCTTGGCCCCGCCGTTGCAGACCTTTCGTCATGCGCGCTGGTAAGCCGGGAGATAGTCACCCGCAGACGGATTGCTCGAATCAATTCGAAGAACCTCGTCGGTCTTCAGGACGCAGTGGCCCGTGCATTCACGGTGCGCGGGCTGGCCAGTACGCGAGATCTAGCCAGTCTTGAGGGTCGCACGATCCTCGCAATGCGCGAGACCCCTCTCACGAGCCCCGGTCCGGTGAGGCTCGTGAAAGTCCACGTCTCCGCCATTGGCGACGAGTCAGAAGACGAACTGACCGTCGCATGGGGGATGCGGTCGGGTACAAGAGCGGCTGGAGACACTGGGGTGGACGCCGGAGGCTCTCGGCAGGCTCCCGACTCCGCCCCCGAAACGCCTCGATAAAGTTTACCGCGGGCAACAGCATCGGCCCGTACCGCCCCAGGGCGGTCACATGAGCCACCTCCGCCCTGAGCAGACCGAAGAGGATGGAGGCGCCGTTCAGCTTGATCATGCGTGACTTCTCGACGTCGGGCAGGTCGGGATCGTCGAAGTGGAAGAATGCCCGACCCTTCATTTCCACGTGGTACGGGAGTTGAGTCTCGGCGCCCTCGCGGGGGAGGAACGCGACCGACAGTATGAGCTGGTGCCGGTCGTCGTCGCCCCTACGCCGGAGGTGCTGTGGGACGACCTCGAGGTCACCCATTCTCGTCGTCCTGTTCTTCTCGCTCTACCGCAGTCGAATCCGCCGTGCCACCTGCCACAGGGGACCACTCCCCTTCGAGGAGCCCCTCCTCATCCACCGACCCTCCGATGACGCCACGCACACCCAGGAACTCGAGTCGGGTGAATACATGGGCGGTTGCATCCATGGGTGCGGACACAAGCAACCACTGCTGTCCAAGAGCGGCGCCCGCCTTGGCGAGCGTTTCCAACGACCAGTTGTGATGTCCGCGCAGGATCTTGGTGATGAACGATGCGTATTTCGGCCGAACTGACCACCCGTTCCGGCTCTATCTGACCAGGCGTTTCGGCGGAAACTGATCAGCGTGTTCGGCACGAACTGACCAGTGCCGGGTCGGAGCTCCGGGCCGCGC
>Ga0180009_10000375_pt1 | contig 64038 bp, 66 predicted proteins | sample OS_PC_MetaG_FD_123537 | JGI IMG/M metagenome (GOLD analysis project Ga0180009, IMG submission 123537) | Groundwater microbial communities from the Aspo Hard Rock Laboratory (HRL) deep subsurface site, Sweden - OS_PC_MetaG | ecosystem: Environmental > Aquatic > Deep subsurface > Groundwater... | reverse complement strand
TCTGTTACGATTTTCAAGTTATTCAGAAACCTGCGCTTAGCGCAGTCATCCGTCATCACGCAATCACTCGTATGTCGAAGTCCTCTCCTTCTCCTGGTTCGAGTCCAGTCTGGAAATAACTGCGGGACAAGGACTCGAACCTTGACAACCAGATCCAGAATCTGGCGTACTGCCAGTTATACGATCCCGCAAGATATTAAAAACTTGACTACCAGAACTTTTCCTCAAACTCTTCATCTGCCCGCTTAAGTGCCCTACCCAAATCTGCGATATTATCACAGGTATTACCTACGTCTTTAGCAATCCCAGTAAAAAATCCTTCTCCCGTTCCCTTGATGGTCTCGCAGGAACATAAACTAAATCCCAAGCTCAATACCATTATAAGCAAACTTATTCGTTTAATCATTGGCGATTTCCCTCAACTTGCGATGTCCTTCTGCTTGATTACCCTCTCTAGCCTTTTAATTACTTTATCCTTTCCTAAAACCGATAAGACCTCAAATAATCCCGGACCAACTGTCTTTCCGGTAAGAGCTGCACGCAGAGGATGTATCAAATCGCGAGATTTAATGTCTGCCTGGGTAATATAATCTCTAAATGCTTCCTCGATTGCCTGCGGGCTGAATTCGGAAATCTCGGAAAATCTAAGAATCAAATTCTTGAAATCTTGCGAGCTGTCTCTGGCCTTTAGTTTGTTGGCTGCCTGCTCATCAAATATGATTTCATCTTTAAAGAAAAAATCAGCCCATTCTAAAAAATCGCCTAATCTATTAAGCCGGGACTGAAATAACCTTACTACATCCTTTAACCAATTCCTATCGGTGTTCTTATCAATAAAGCCAATCTCTGAAAGAGGCAAAATAAGCAAATCTAATATCTTATCTGTATCTGCGCTTTTTAAATATTGATTGTTCATCCATAGCAACTTATCCGAGTCAAATGTAGCTGCAGTTTTATTCACGCCTTCTAACTTAAATTTACTTATAGCGCATTTATTATCAATTATCTCCTGGTCTTTTCCCGGCGACCATCCCAGAAGCAGGAGATAGTTAAAAAGCGCTTCTGGTAAAATGCCCATCTTGCGATATTCTGATATTGCTGTGGCCCCGGTTCGCTTTGAAAGTCTGCCGCCGCCTTTGCCTAGTATCAACGGCAAGTGCGCAAACTGCGGGATCTCTGCACCCAAGGCCTCATAAAGCATAATCTGTTTTGGCGTATTGGAAATATGGTCATCGCCGCGAATAATATGGCTGATTTTCATAAGATAATCATCGACCACGCAGGCAAAATTATAGGCTGGTGTTCCGTCAGATTTAATCAATACCTGGTCTTTAATCTCTGCTGTGTCAAATTCAATATCTTTATATATCAAATCTTTTATTTTAATTTTTCGATTCTGGACTACCCTATAGATTATCGCCTTGCCTTTCACGTTTTCCTTAGTGCTTTCCTGTTCATAGGCTAGGCCTTTATCTAACAACTTCTGTGCATGTTCTTTATATAACTTTGAGCGCTTACTTTGATAATATTCCTCCTGCCAATCCATACCCAGCCACTTAAGGGATGTTAAGATTTCATCCAGGTACTCTTTTTTACTTCTGTTAATATCCGTATCTTCGATACGCAAGATGAATATTCCATTATTGGCTTTAGCAAAAAGCCAATTAAATATAGCAGTGCGCGCACCACCAATATGCAGATTTCCTGTTGGACTGGGAGCAAAACGTACTCTAACCATTGTATCCTAGCTCAAATGCCTTCTTATTGATCTGGAAAAGTTTAGGATTAACAGCCTTGGCCATCTCAGATAATGTATCTATTAGGGTGTGTTTGGCTATGAGTTTGCGCTGAGATAAATACGCACCCAAGGCAACTATATTTGCAACCTTGATGTTTCCCAAATCAAGTGCTATTTGTGTTGCTGCTATTTTAACCATCTTAATCTTCTTTGCTGGCTTTGGTACCTTTGCTAAAGAGGTATTCACAACTAAAAGTCCACCCTCTGTTAAGGCTGGCAAAAACTTCATAAGCGAGGGTTGATTCATCACAATAAGCGCATCGGCACAAGCAAAGTAAGGAGAGCCTATTTTTGTCTCACTTATGGTTAGCATGCACCTTGCTGTGCCTCCTCGCACCTCTGCTCCGTAAGATGGAAGCCAGGTTATATATCTGCCGTTGATCATTGCTGCCTGGGCCAGGACTTTAGCCATAAGCATTATACCCTGACCGCCTGCTCCTGCGAAGATTATGTGTTCAGTCATTGCTTTACCTTCTCACTTTATCCTGCCCAAAGGATACACCTTCACTATCTCTTCCTCTATCCAACGCAGGCTCTCCAGAGGTGTCTTTCCCCAATAGGTTGGACAGGGGCTCAAAATTTCAACAAGGCCAAAGCCTTTATTTTCAAGTTGATTAGAGAAGGCGTTCTTGATTGCCCGTTTTACATTATGTATAGAACGAACTGTGGTAATTGCAGTGCGTTCTAAATATGATACCTGACTTAATTGAGCAAGCATCTCCAATAACTTTAAAGGCGGACCTTCCCCGGAACTTAAATTCCTGCCAAGGGGCGTAGTAGCAGTCCTCTGTCCCAGTAAAGTAGTTGGTGCCATCTGACCGCCCGTCATTCCATACACAGCATTATTAACAAAAATAACGGTTATATTTTCTCCTCTATTGGCAGTATGTATAGTTTCGGCAGTGCCAATAGCTGCTAAATCACCGTCTCCCTGATAGGTGAAGACTACTTTTTCAGGCTGTGTCCGTTTTAACCCTGTAGCAACTGCCGTCGCCCTTCCATGAGCTGCCTCGGCAGTATCCAGTTTCCAATAATCATAAGCAATAACCGCGCAACCAACAGGAGCAACAGCAATGGTTTTGTCTCTTATACCAAGTTCATCAATCACCTGGCATATTAATTTATGTATTAAGCCATGTCCGCAACCAGGACAGTAATGGGTTTTTACTTTGCGTAGCGATTCCGGATGAGAATATATCTTTTTCATGAATTTTCTATTTGTTATAAATAGTTTTTATCTTATGTGCTATCTCTTCTTGCGTTGGGATGCCTCCGCCTGTACGACCCAGGAAATCCACGCTACATCTAGCATCAACTGCAAGTCTAACATCTTCTAGCATCTGCCCGGCGCTCATCTCAATAACCAGCACCTTTTTATTATTAGAGGCGTCTTTTATCTCCTTTGTAGGAAACGGCCAGAGACTTATTGGACGCAATAGGCCTAACCTTAAACCTTGTTTTCTTAAACTCCTGACCACGTCCTCTAGGATCCTGGCCATAATACCATAACTTACTATTAAAAGTTTACTATCATTCAGAAAAGCGGCTTGATAGCGCACTTCTTTTTTCTGAATCTCTTTATATTTTCTCTGTAATTTTTTGTTAATCTCTTCTAATGCGCCTTCTTTTAAAAATAGGGAACGAATTATATTAGGCCTTCTATTTTTAGCCCCCCTCAAGGCCCAGGATTTTTTAATTTTGATAGTCTTTAGTGCGTAGTGCTCAGCATTTAGATCTACTTGTTCCATCATTTGACCTAACATCCCGTCGGCTAAAATAATTACCGGCATCCTGTATTTATCAGCCAAATCAAAAGAGAGCTGTGCCAACTCATACGCCTCTTGCACATTAGAAGGTGCTAAGACAATCGAATGATAATCGCCGTGACCACCGCCTTTGACCGCCTGAAAATAATCTGACTGGCTGGGAGCAATATTGCCTAAACCCGGTCCGCCGCGCATAACATTTACGATTACTGCTGGTAGCATGCATCCAGCCAGATAGGATATGCCTTCTTGTTTAAGGCTAATACCCGGGCTTGAAGAACTCGTCATCGCCCGTTTTCCGGCACAGCTTGCCCCAAATACCATATTAATCGCTGCGATTTCGCTTTCTGCCTGTATAAATATACCCTTAACTTGGGGCATCCTCCTGGAAAAATAAGCAGGTATCTCATTCTGAGGCGTAATCGGATAACCAGCATAGAAACGACAGCCAGCTAGAATAGCGCCTTCAGCAAATGCCTCATTCCCGCTCATCAATATTTTTTTTGGCTTTTTTGGACTCATCGGATTTATTTATATACCTCTATTGCCGCCTCCGGACAGATAATCGCACAGGCGCAACATCCTGTACAGGCCTTGCCTTTTTTCTCTAGGAATACCACAGGCTTATAGCCTACTTTATTTAGCGAATGGCCTTTCTTTATATGTCCAAAAGGACAAAATACTATACACAGATTACATGCCTTACAACGTTTGCTATCAATCTTTATCTTTGCCATATGCAAAAAGTTAGAGAATTATTGAGCTAGAACATATGTACCTATTTTTTATTTTTATTTAACTTATGTCCACTCTTTTAATTCCCAGAATTCTAGAGAGGCGAATTAAAGTGAACATTGTGATATTTTTCTTTCCTTCTTCAACTCTGGAGATATCTGGTTGTTTCATACCTATTCTAAAAGCCAGTTGTTTTTGACTTAACCCTTTCTCGACTCTTGCCTCTTTAATCAGTTTGCCGAATTCCCGAAAAAAAGCCGGAGTTTTTCCCTCAGCTCTTTTTTGTTTGTGTTGATACTCATCTAAAAGTTGTTCATATATTGTCTCCCACCAGTCTCTAAATTCCGATTGCCGTATACGTTTTACCCAGTAGACTCTAATCTTCGGCCATATTTTCACAAACTCTTTCTTGCTAATAACCGAAAAAAGCTCTTTCGGCTTATCACAACGCGATAAAAAAGTAGCCATTCGCATGGTAAATTTAGGGTGCTGAGAATTTTTTAGGATTTTTTTAGTTTCTCTTAGAGCCCCTTCTTTCAAATCCCAAAAGTATTTTGCAATAATCATTCGATAACCTCTCTCATAAATTCTTTTATCTCATTCTCCAAATAAATAATCATTTCCCTAGAGTTAAATTTCTTATCATAAATATCCATATCGATAAGTGCGAGCTTAAGATCTTGCCGAGAAAATGTTCGATACCAATGAATCATTCCTCTTTGTAATTGCGAAGAGACGTTCCGCAGGAATATATGCAATGGCTGTATGTTCTTTGAAAGCATATAAACATCAAACACATCACGCCCCTCCTTGCGACCTTCTATGATTTGCCTGCCTATCTCATCTATTTCAGGCCGAATCCCAGAAATGGCAATAATTTTCTGTAAATAGATATTTTCTACGCTATAAACACGGACTCCTTCAATTTTTCGTATCGCAGGATCTTGAAAAATAACATCTTCAACAAAATCAATCTTTAATGGTCTGCTAGAGCCCTTAACAGGTATAGTATAAAAACGAACCTTGGCCTTTCCGCCTGCCACAAACTCAGATTCCAAGTGTATCCTTTTATCTATATCTTTTCCAAATGCAGAGACCAAGTTATTTATTTCTGAAACCTCATATTTGTGTGAAAAGAAATCCAAATCTGCGGAAAAACGATGGTGTAAATAATACAATTCAAGGGCAGTGCCACCGGCAAGCCCAAAGTCATTAGCTTTCTTTGAAAAGACCTTTAAAATTTGATTCTGTGCTTTTCTGATTTTAGGATTCATTTGGTTCTCAATAAATATAGGTTATAATCTATATATATATAGATTATAACCTATATTAAATATGTGTCAACTATTTTCACAACTTATAAGTTGTGAAATAGCTGTTTTTGTACAATCAAGGTATTGAATAGCGGGGATTAACCAGCCTAGCATCAAGAAGAAAGATCTGTTGTGCCACTTTTATATTTTATGTCTTATTTCACTTATCGTCTTGGCTATTTTCTCCGGACTCAATCCAAATTTATCCAGCAAAACAGAGCGTGGGCCATGCTGTATGAAATCAAGCGGCAGACCCAAACATGTTACCTTGGCCTCTTCTCCTATTATATTTTTGACTCCCAAGCCAAAACCGCCATCAAGAATGCCCTCTTCAACTGTAATAATATGCTTGCTCTTTTTGGCTAAATCTTTATAAAAATCTTCCTGCAAGGGCTTTGCGCAACGTGCATTGATAAGGCCGATATCTTTGGCCTTGGGACCTAAAATCTTTATGGCCTCAAATGCCGGCTGTACCATGCTTCCCAGGGCCAGGATAGAAACATCTCCTGGCCTTTTTAAAACTTGAGGCCCTGCTATATTAGAGGTATCCTGAAACTCTTCAGGAAAATTAAAAACATCTGATTTTGGATAGCGAATAGCAACAGGACAAGACTGACTAAAGGCAAACTCCAACATTGCCTCTAATTCTAGCCCATCCTTTGGTGCTAAAACAATAATATTGGGTATGGTCCTGAGAAAAGCAATGTCAAAGATGCCTTGATGCGTTACGCCATCTGAACCCACAATACCAGCGCGGTCAACGGCAAGTACCACGTTTAAATTTTGCAATGCCAGATCAATGATAATCTGGTCATAAGAGCGCTGTAAAAAGGTAGAGTAAACAGCTACAACCGGCTTTATGCCTTTAGCAGAAAGCCCTGCGGCAAATGAAACAGCATGCTGTTCAGCTATGCCAACGTCAAAAAAACGACTCGGAAATTCTTTGCTGAATTTATCCAATCCTGTCCCCTCAGGCATTGCTGCAGTAATGGCTACGATTGATTTATCCTTAGAGGCAAGTTGAATGAGCTTATTACTAAAGACCTCTGTAAATGTATGTTTTTTTGAAACAGAATTAGGGAGCGGTCTGCCATTCTGTTTATTAAATTTATGGGCGCTATGAAATTTTTCTGGTTGGGCCTCTGCAGGAGCAAAGCCCTTGCCTTTTTTAGTCATTACATGCAAAAGCAGGGGGCCTTCAACCTCTTTTAAATTATTCAGGGTTTGGATTAATTGTTCTAGATTATGGCCGTCCAAAGGACCAAAATAACGAAAGCCAAGTTCTTCAAAAAATATTCCCGGAACAATAAGGCCTTTTAATATCTCTTCAAAATGTAAAGACAACTTTACCAGGCGCGGGCCAATATGAGGGATGCGTAAACTTATAAATTTTTCAAGCGCAGATTTAAAACGATTATAAATAGGACGGGAAATTATTTTGTTTAGATAACCACTTAATGCTCCCACCGCCGGAGAAATACTCATCTCATTCGTATTTAATATTACTAGTAAATCTTTCTTTAAATGACCCGCATTATTTAAGGCCTCAAAGCACATACCGCCGCTTAGAGAACCATCGCCAATTATGGCGATTGTTTTTTCTTTGCCTTTTTTTAAGTCCCTGGCAGCAGCATAGCCTAATGCAAGAGAAACTGCTGTTGAACTATGCCCAACGCTAAATACATCATAAACAGATTCTCCCCGTAAAGGAAAACCGCTAATCCCTTCATACTGCCGCAGGCTAGAAAATTTATCTCTTCTTCCAGTGATAATTTTATGGGCGTAACACTGGTGGCCGACATCCCAAACAATGACATCTTCTGGCGCCTGAAAGCAATAATGCAAGGCAATGGTCAACTCCACCACCCCTAGACTGCTTGCAAGATGCCCACCAGAAGAAGAAACAGCATCAATAATAATGCGGCGTATCTCGCTGGCTAAAATTGGCAGTTTCACACGTGGGATTTTCTTCAAATCCTCTGGGCTATTAACGGTCTCGATTAACATATTATCCTAGCGCAGAAAAGGCCTTACCTTTAGCTTGCCCTTCTCTTCTCCAACTACCTGTTCCACCTTGATTTTTACTGATTGTAATTGCTGCAGGCATTCTTGTGCAAGACGAGAACCAACCTTAAATTTCTTAATCGCCTCTTCCAGGCCCAAGGAGCCAGCCTCCAACTCCTGGACAATATCTTCTAATTTTTCAAATGCCTGCTCAAAGTCAAATTGCTTTGTCATAACGCGTTTAACCTCTGTTTGATTTATTTTTTAGGACACTCTCCAGTTTTCCTCGCGAAAGAATCGTCACCAATTCTGTCCCAACCATTACATCCTTGATATCCCTAATCACCTTATGATTCCTTTTATTAAAAGTAATACTGTATCCTCGCCTTAGAACATCTAGGGGGCTTAAGGCCTTGAACCTGTCTAGGAACCCTCTTGCCTTGGCAGTTTTTAGTTCTACCATCTGATTCAAACTCCTCCCTAGAGAAACAAGCAAATCATCAAGACGCTGTTGATAATCCGGTATAAGCCTGTGCATGTATTGCTCTAGGCGTATTATCAACTCCTTTAATCTATCCTGCAGATTATCGCGAGATGGAATAATCAATTCTATTGCTGCCGAAGGGGTTGGTGCGCGCAAATCAGCAACAAAGTCTGCTATTGTCCAATCTACCTCGTGCCCTACAGCGCTAACAACAGGAATCCGCGAGGAAAAAACAGCACGCGCTAGGACCTCTTCATTAAACGCCCAGAGATCTTCAAGACTACCACCGCCACGGGCAAGCAGCAGGCAATCAAAGTTGGCGTGTTTGTTTGCGAGCTTAACTGCTTGCGCTATCTCCCCTGCCGCCCCTTCTCCTTGCACCCGCACAGGAAAAAGCGTTGCCTGAATCAACATTGCCCTTCGTTTTAGAACAGTAAGCATATCGTGTATAACTGCTCCAGAAGAAGAAGTAATAATTGCTATTCTTTTGGGAAGAGGTGGTATAGACCTTTTGCGTGCTTGATCAAAAAAACCTTCCCTGGCAAGCTTCTGTTTTAACTGCTGAAAGGCAAGTTCTAGACTGCCTAAGCCTTTTGGCTCAACGCATCTTGCACATAACTGATAGTTTCCGCCCCTCTCATATACCCTCACGCTCCCGAAACAGAGAATCTGCATACCATCTTTAAGTTGGAATTTAGGTGACCTGTTATAGTCTCTAAAAAATACAGTGCGAATCTGGGAATGAGAATCTTTGAGGGTAAAATAGATATGTCCTGATGCAGGCCGGCTTAAATTCGAAACCTCACCTACAACCCAAACATCTGGCAAGGAATTTTCCAGTACTGTCTTTATGTCCTGGGTTAACTCTTCTACGGTTAGAACCCGTCTTTTCCCTATTGTTTCTGAAGGCATTTATTTACTATCGCTTCAATTCTGGCAACATCTTTTGCATCTAGCTTTTTAAATTCAATACCTGTATCAAAAAATCCCGGTCTCTCTTTTTTAATCTCATGACGTCTTACCACCCAGACAACCGTTCCTACGGTTTTAATCGGGGGTTGGCTATCCTTGATATCAAGTTCCAAGGATACGTCAGAAAATAAACCAAGGCCTTTTTCTAATACAGTGCATATGCCTCCGCAGCCGACGTTCTCCGTATTTGATACAAGGGTCTCCTTACCTTTTTTCTTGCTGATTTTAATCTGGCAAGGGTAATCAGCCCGCGGGAATCTGCGACGATTTATTCCATCCCACATAACACACCTCCTCTTAATGTTAATGAGCCCACCTTAGGCGGACGCTTTTCTCTTTATTCTCTTAATCTTTCGCGCCTGACCTGATTTCTCGTCAATATCAACTAAGACTCCCTGCAATTGTTCATCGCCTCTGGCTAACTCAAAACGCGTAGGTATACTACTTAAGAAACGTTCAATAATCTGCTCTTTATTTCTGCCAATAACAGAAGCGCAAGAACCGGTCATGCCTACATCGCTTATATAGGCTGTTTTAGCTGGTAAGATATTTTCATCGGCAGTCTGAACATGGGTGTGCGTTCCTAAGACTGCGCTCACCTTACCGTCTAAGAACCAACCCAAGGCTATCTTTTCACTCGTTGCCTCAGCGTGCATATCAACAATTATAATCTTTACTTTTGGATCAATACCAGTCAAAAGAGATCTGACTACCCTGAATGGACAATCTATAGGGTTCATAAATACCCGGCCTTCTAAATTTATAACAGCTATTTTTTCATTTTTCACTGTGATCACGATGAGACCTTTTCCAGGAACATTTTCAGGTAGATTCGCAGGACGCAAAATTCTAGGATGGTCAATAACGCTAAAAGACTCACGTCTCTTAAAGATATGATCGCCACTTGTCAATACATCTATGCCTTGCGAAAATAGCTCATCGGCAACAGCTACAGTAATACCTGAGCCACCAGCAGCATTTTCAGCATTTGCAATAACTACGTCAATTTTAAACTCTGTCTTTAGACCTGGCAGGAGACCAGCTATGGTTTCTCTTCCGGGTTTTCCGACTATATCACCGATAAACAGAATCTTCATAATATAACTTAATTATACACAGATTAACACAGATACAAGCAATAAATATTGGCTAGTGTCTATTTAGCGTATTCTATGGCCCTTGTCTCTCTGATGACCGTAACCTTGACTTGACCTGGATATTCCATGCCCTCTTCTATTTTCTTGCGGATATCGCGAGCTAAAATCACGACATCAGAATCCTTAATCTTTTCTGGCTGAACAATAATCCTAACTTCTCGTCCAGCCTGAATAGCAAATGCCTTTTCTACGCCACTAAACAAATTAGCAATCGCCTCCAATTTCTCAAGGCGTTTAATATAAGTCTCAAGGGTTTCTCGGCGCGCACCAGGTCTTGCAGCGCTGATTGCGTCTGCAGCCGCAGCCAAGACTGAATAGAAAGAATTTAGCTCTACCTCTTCATGATGTGCGGCAATTGCACTAACCACATCCGGAGATTCGCCGTATTTCCTCGCAAGATCTGCGCCAATACCAGCATGGGTACCCTCTACATCCTGATCAATTGCCTTGCCGATATCATGAAGCAGGCCAATCTTACGTGCCAGTTTAAAATCTGCCCTTAATTCCGAGGCCATAACCCCCATAAGATAGGCGACCTCTTTAGAATGTTGCAAGGCGTTCTGGCCAAAGCTAGTACGATATTTCAATCTTCCGAGTAGTTTGATAATTTCAGGGTGTAGGCCGTGTACGCCAATATCAAAAGCAGCACGTTCGCCTTCTTCCCTGATGTTAACCTCCATTTCCTTCTTAACCTTATCCACCACCTCTTCAATCCTACCAGGATGAATGCGACCATCAACTATAAGTTTTTCTAAAGAAATACGAGCAATCTCCCTGCGTACAACGTCAAAACCAGATAGTATCACTGCCTCTGGAGTATCATCAATAATAACGTCTATTCCAGTGGCCATTTCTAGGGCGCGGATATTTCGTCCTTCGCGGCCGATAATCCTACCCTTCATCTCATCGTTGGGCAGAGGGACAACGCTTACGGTAGATTCGCTTGTGTGATCTACAGACGTACGCTGGATAGATAAGGCTATTATCTCCTGCGCCTTTTTAACCGCAGTCTCCCTAATCTGATCTTCCATATTCTTTATCAGTACGGCCTTTTCTACATTCAGTTCTTGCTCCATACGTGAAAGTAGCAGTTCTTTCGCCTGCTGAGGAGACAGAGAAGAGATTCTCTGCAGCATACCTTTTTCTTCGGCAATCAAAGATTCTAGATGCTGGGCTTTCTTGCTTAGATTGTCCTCTAAGGTATTAATGCTGTTCTGCTTATTTGCAATATCCTTTTCTTTTCTCTCCAGTAACTCTACACGCCTATCAAGGTTCTCTTCTTTCTGCAGCATTCTTTTTTCCATGTTGCTTAATTCCTGACGGCGTTCTTTGTTCTCGTTTTCAAAATCCATTCGTAAGCGGTAAAGTAAATCTTTGGATTCGAGCTGGGCTTCTTTATGAATATTAGAAGCCTTCTGCTTTGCTTCCTCCATTAACTGATTAGTCTTTTCGCGAGTGATGTTTAATCTGCGCTTGAGAAAAAAACTAGAAATCAGATAACCTCCATAGGTGCTTACAACGATTATGGCCAAGGCCATAATCAATAGCATGATATTATTTGAACCTTCCATGATTTATTTTTCCTCCACTTATTAGCAAAATTGCTACATAAACTTTGCCAAAAATTCATTATATTACTTAAGACAACATAAATCAAGACTGCTAGCTGCAATCTTTAATCTTACTATCTTTTGATTATGCGCTGATTACTCTTTCTACTGGGAGGTCACAAGAGGTATGAGGCAGAGAAGAGACGATTTGAAAATCAAAGCAGACTCCAGCTGTATAAGTATTCTTAGATAGATTTTTCAAAAAACGGTCATAATAACCTTGACCTCTGCCTAATCTAAGACCTGAACGGTCAAAAGCAAGACCGGGAACAACAACGAAGTCTAAATCTTTTTTTGGAATAGACCGAGAACAATCAAGTCTTGGCTGTGGACTACCAAATCTGCTTTCTTGCAATGAATTGCATAGACCTTTGATTGCTCGCGGAATCAATCTCTTCTTATTTTCTGCTATGAATGGCAGGCCAACGACCTTACCTTTCTTAATTGCCTCTTTAATCATCTTATATGTATCTACCTCACCAGCAAAAGATGCATAAAACATAACCGTCTTTGCACTCCTAAATCTTTTGAGCGCAAATAACTTATGCATAATCATTCTACTTTTTTTAAGTCTTAAAACCTCCTTCTGGTTTTTAAGCTTTTTTAGCATTATTTTTCTTACTGTTTTCTTGGTCATTATTCGCTTCTCTTTTACGATAATCAGTAATTGCTGACTTTAATGCCTCCTCGGCTAATACAGAGCAGTGCATCTTAATCTGTGGCAGACCTCCTAAGGCCTCGGCTACAGCCTTGTTGGAAATCTTTAGCGCCTCCTCTATTGTCTTTCCTTTAATTAATTCAGTAACCATTGAACTTGTAGCAATCGCGGCACCACAGCCATACGTTTTAAACTTTGCATCGCTAATTACGCCGTCTTCTACTTTAATATATAATCTTAAGATGTCCCCGCAGACGGGATTACCGACATTACCTATGCCACTGGCATCAGGTATCTCACCCACATTGCGCGGGTGAAGAAAATGCTCCATTACTTTTTCGCTGTATGCTTCCATTACTGCTCCAACTTTAGTTTGTGGGGTTTAATGCTTTGTGAATGATCTTTAGGGTCTTGTATCTGCCTAAACTTACCCAGATTTTTGTGTTTCTCTGCCTCTTTATAAATTAGGACCCAGGCGCAATCCTGATCTTTATCTACTTCGCACTTACCTTTATCCATACCGCCGCAAGGACCGTTAAGCAGGCCCTTTGCACAACGCGTAACCGGACAAATCCCTCCTGTTATATCCAGGACACACTCGCCGCAATGCGAACAATATTCATTAAATTCACCTTTGGCATTTACAGTAGCAGCAAAGAGGGTGTCACAGCCAGGTAAAACTGGCTTATCCCAGCGGTCATTTTCCTTTACTGACTGCACTCCTGAGCCGCAAGAGAGAACCAACATTGCATCAGCCTCTTCTATCGCCTTCCTGTTTTTAGCAAAGGGGACCTTTACCTGCGCGGCAACACAAGGAGATTCAGAAACAACTGTCCCGGTTATTAGCTTGCCGGCTTTTTCCAAAGCAGGCTTAATCTTGGCAACCTCCTCTTCTCCGCCGCTTTTACAGGTCGTAGAACATGTACCGCAACCAACAATAAATATCTTGCTATAAGGGCTTAATATCTTTAGGATTTCTTCAAATGGTTTTTGTTTACTGATTATCATGCGCCCTTAATTCCTCCAGCCACTTCTTTATCTTGGCCTCATAACCCATGCTTGTCGGAATATAATATCTTTTCTTTTTGGGTATATATTTTTGCTTTACGTAATGTTTATCGTAATCATGGGCATATTTATAATCCTTACCATGTCCTAATTTCTCTGCCCCAGGATAGCTAGAATCGCGCAAATGCGCAGGTACTTCCAGAGTGCGTCCGGATTTAACGTCCTGGAGTGCATTCTCAATACCCATATAGGAAGCGTTTGATTTTGGCGAGCAGGCTATGAAAACTGCAGCCTGAGCCAGGGCAATCCTTGCCTCAGGCATACCAATGTATTCTAGAATATCTCTTGCTGCATTTGCCAGGACTAATGCCTGAGGTTGAGCATTACCAACATCCTCAGCAGCACAAATACAGATTCTTCTGGCAATAAAACGCGCATCCTCTCCGGCATAAATCATCTTTGCTAACCAATAAAGCGTTGCATCTGGGTCAGAACCACGCATTGATTTGATAAATGCCGAGATAGTATCATAATGATTATCACCGTCGCGGTCATAGACAACAGCCTTTTTCTGAATTGACTCCTCGATAACTGAAAGTGTTAATCTAATACAGCCTGATTTATCCTGCTCGGTTGTCAAGGCTGCTATCTCAATGGCATTAAGACAACGCCGCGCATCGCCATCTGCGACCTTGCAAAGAAAACTACAGGCTGGTTCATCCAATACTATGTCTAATTTTCCCAGGCCACGTTGTTTATCCTTCAATGCCTTATTTATAATCTCCCTTAATTCCTCCTCGGTCAAAGGATTAAGACTAAAAATATGCGAACGAGATAAAAGCGGACTGTTGAGAGAAAAGAAAGGATTCTCTACTGTGACCCCGATTAAGATGACCGTCTCATCCTCCACAAAAGGATTTAAGACGTCCTGCTGTTGCTTATTGAAATGATGAAGCTCGTCGATAAAAAGGATTGTCCTTCTGCCGCTATTCCTCTTTCTGAGTTTTGCGCTTTCAGTAATCTTGCGCAGTTGATTAATGTTAGAGGTAACGGCATTGATCTGTTCGAAGTGGGCTTGTGTCTGAGAGCTTATGCAGAAGGCGAGAGAGGTCTTGCCTGTACCAGGTGGGCCATATAAAATAATCGAACTTAAACGATCTGCCTCAATACAACGCCGCAGGAGTCTACCAGAAGCCAGGATATGCTTCTGACCTACAAACTCCGTTAATTTACGCGGCCGCATTCTTGCAGCTAGAGGCCTATCGTAATCGGCATCCTTGGTATTTCTATCTATAAAAAAATCAAAAGTCTCTTTCTTTCTCATATGTCAATTTACCCTTGCGGGTAAAGAAGCACATCAACTTATGTACACGACAAAAAACCCCGCTTGTGTCGTCGGATAGGATGATGTGAACCGGTCTTCCTAAACGTGGGTGCCATCTCATCTGCCCACAAGCAAGATGAAGTAAAGCTCCCTGGAAAGTTGTGTTGGTTCTACAAATATCAAGTCTATCCGGCGAACACTGCAGGGAATCTTTCAATCATCTTTAGTATAACATGCGGCCAACTAAATTGCAAGGGAAACTGCTTTTTAGCTTCTATCTTATTTGAGCAGAAAATCTATCCGTAAGCAAATCCTTTACTTTCTCCAGCGCGGCATTTATCTCCTCCTCTTTCAAGGTGCGATCAAAGGCTGCAAATTTAAGAGAAAAGGATAGGCTGCGAGAACCTTTCGGAATATTGGCTCCCCTGTATTCATCAAAGAGCAAAATCTCCTTCAAAATCGGTATATCTTTTTTTAGGATTTCATCCTTTATTGTTTTTATGCGAACTCCCTTCTCTATAATAATGCTTATGTCTCTGGCAGCAGTAGGAAAAACAGAGAATTTAGTAAAACTCTTGCCTAGATTGGAGATGGCCAGTAGCTTATCCAACCCTATCAGGGCTAGGAATACGTTCTTCTTGCGGATTCCCCACTTCTTTAATGTAAGATCCTCTACTTTGCCAAAATGACCTATGCTGCTGCCTTGACAGCTAACCCCTATACCTATGCCATTCTCATAGGGCGTTAATGCTTGCGGGGAAAAATCCAGCCTGGCTATATCAATTCCTAAACGCAGGAAACAAGTCTCCAGGATACCTTTTATATCAAAAAGCGAGAAGTCTGCTTTCTCCTTTAGACAGGCCTGGCGATACCAATCATCTATTTTCTTTCCTGCTGCCAGAATCCCCATCTCTTGAGACTCCTCTATCTTACTGCTTGTGTCTTTAAAAACAGCTCCCATCTCAAAAATATTTACATCATCTATCGAGCGATTAAAATTATACGCTGCTACATCTAGGAGTCCGGCTAAAAGACTGAGCCGTAAAACCTCCTGCTCTTTGCTTAAAGGATTTTCGATTCTTACTATTTCTTTGCCATCTACGGATAAGATACTGGCCTTGGCCTCACTCTCCAGACTATAAGAAATGACTTCAAAAAATCCAGAGGCACAAAGAGTACGCTTGATAACTCTTTTGCACTCATCCAGAAATACACTCTCCCTCTGCTGCGGCTTGGCTATAATTGCAGGTAATGTCAAGCCTATATTATCGTATCCTGAGATACGTACGATCTCTTCAATTACATCTTCTTGACCTTCTATGTCCTTTCGAAAATCCGGCGCCTTTATCGTGAGTCTTGACTTAGATTGTGTCTTTACGCTAAACTCCAATCTTTTTAAAATCTTTACAATCGTCTCTTTTGCCAAATCCGTGCCGAGAAGTTTATTGACATAAAGACAATCTAATTTTAAAGTTACCTCTTTGTTTTTTGGTTTTGCAGCAGCCGCTGCAAAGATACGTGAGCACCTAGCCTTGGGTGATGTCTTTAGGATTAAATCGGCAACGCGCTCCTGTGCCTTAGAAACGCCGCAAAGATTTACATCACGCTCGAACCTATAGGAAGATTCAGTGTTTAGGCCTAATTTCTGGCGGCTAGTTCTTATGGTTATGGGATCAAAATATGCGCTTTCAAGAAGCAGTCTCTTTGTAGAACTATCTACCTCTGAGTCTTTTCCGCCCATAACACCGGCAATAGCAATAGGGCCTAATCTATCAGCAATAACAAGGATCTCACAAGATAGCTGGCGCGTTTCTCCATCAATCGTTACTATCTTCTCATCCTTCTTGGCGCGGCGCACAATTATCTCTATCGGCATCTTGCATCTATTAAGGATCTTATCCAAATCAAAGGCATGCAAAGGCTGACCCATCTCGAGTAATACATAATTTGTAATATCTACAATGCTATTAACGCCTCTTAGGCCAATAACGCCCAGGCGATTCAGCATGTGGCAGGATGAGGTCTTAACCAAGGCATTATCAATAACCCTGGCTGTATACAGGGGGCAGTCTTTTTTGTTTTCGATTTTAACAGATACCTGATCTGACTTCTCTCGCCTTATGTCTTTAATGCTTGGCAGTCTTAGCTTCTTGTCATAAATAGCAGCAACTTCTCGGGCTATGCCGATATGGCTTAAGCAATCAGGGCGATTTGAGGTAACCTCGATATCTAAGACCCAATCATCGCCAGTTTTTCTGTAATCAGTTACCTCAAGTCCAGCCATAGTTAATTTATGGGCCAGTTTATCAACGGGTTGTTTTATTACGATGTAATCTTTTAACCAATTATAGGATATCTTCATATTAAATCAGAATTGCTCCAAAAATCGTAAATCGTTTTCAAAGAATAGACGGATATCGCCTATGCCACACTTTAGCATCGCAATACGCTCAATCCCCATGCCAAAGGCAAATCCTCTATAGCGTCCTGCTGGGTAGCCGACGTGTTTAAATACATTAGGATGAATCATCCCTGCCCCTAAAACTTCAAGCCAACCTTTTCCGCCACAGACACTACAGTGACCTTTTTTACTACTACATATTATGCAGGATATATCTACCTCTGCCGATGGTTCGGTAAATGGGAAAAAATGCGGCCGAAAGCGCATCTTTATATCCGGGCCGAATAGTTCCTTGGCAAATAAATCTAATACACCCTTTAGATCAGAAAATCTTATATCAGTGGAAACGACAAAGCCCTCGATCTGATGAAACATAAAAGAATGAGAGGCGTCTGTTGCATCTGGGCGGTATACCTTTCCTGGGACCACCACAGCCAAAGGTGGTGCGCAGTTTTTCATTACCCTTATCTGCACAGGTGAAGTGTGACTGCGCAGCAGTAATCTCTCTTGTGTCTTTAAATAGAACGTGTCGAATGCATCTCGGGAAGGATGATTTAAGGGGATGTTCAAACCAGTAAAATTATTAAATTCTGTCTCAACCTCAGGACCCTCTACAACCTCAAACCCCATTTTTTCAAAAATAGCACAGGTATTATCTATGGTTTGATTTATTATGTGTTCTTTGCCCAGCCGCGTCTTAATGCCATCAGCAGTGAAATCAATATCGCCACAGGCAAGAATTGGCTTTTTCTTAAGTTGTCTTGATTTATTATCAGCCTCTCGCGTGATATCTGCCTTTAACTTGTTTAGGGCCTTACCAAATTGCGGTCTTTCTTGAGTAGAAACAGATTTTATATTCTTAAAATACTCAGGCAACAACCCCTTGCGGCTAAGATACTTTACCTTGAGCTTATCAAGCTCCTCAACCGTGGCTGCATTTTCAATCTCTTTCAGCGCCTGTTCCTGAATATGCTTAAGATCAGCAAACATAATACCCCCAGGCTCAGATATAGAGCCAGTCTTTTTCTCTCGGGATTTATCTTCTCTGGTAAAAATTTGCCCTTTTCTATTGTTGCTAAATTTTGAGCATGTATATCAAGATCGCCACCGTGCGCCTTGCATCTGACATTGAATATACCTTGAATCTCAATATAATCGCCCCGCACTCCGTGGGTCCCGACAAAGCGAATGAGCGGTTTAAGCCTTACTGGTGCCCAGATGCCAATAGCAGTGTCGCAAGTATGGTCTAATATATTTATCCAGAAGAAATTGCCTCTTACCATTATATCGCCAACTGCCTCGCCCTGATAGACGATTGCCTTACCGTCATAATCTTGACTATTTTCAATCAAGTCCTTTGCGCTTACCACATCCTGGGCAAGGATATTCTTAGGTTGCAGGCACAAAAAACTTAAGGCAATCAAAATGATACATAACTTATTCATCTACTTTCCTTTTATGGCTGAAACAATAAAGCCGATCAAAACAAAAACTGACATAAATTCAAGCCGCCCTATCCACATCTGAAAAATGTATACAATCTTTAACGCCTGCGGCATTGTCGGCGAGGTAATGCCGCATGAAAGACCGACATTTGCTGCAGCTGAGGTAGACTCAAAAAGAGAAGACAATAAAGAATAACCCATAAACATCCCCATCAAGGATCCGAAAGAATATAGAAAAAGAAATGCCAAGAAAATAGTTAAGGCTGATCTAACGTGTTTCTCCTCCAGGATCATGTCTTTTATGTGGTGTATTTTGCCAACTACAATAGCACGTTCGCTCAAGAGTATGCTCTTTATATCCTGGACAAGCGCCTTAAAAAGCACTCCGATTCTCAAAAGTTTTATTCCTCCGGTAGTAGAACAAACACAGCCTCCTATGGCCATAGCAACGATAAGACCTACCAAGGCTAAAGAGTTCCAACTAGCTACCATCTGCTGCGGATAAAGATTAGTATGACCTGTGCCTGTGTGGGCGGAAAATACCTGAAAGAAACCCCTGCGCATGAGCATAACAGCGTTAGGATAGATATTAAGCCGATGAAGGGCAAGGGCAGTTATAAAGAAAGCAATGCTTAAGGTTACAATAAACGTAATTATCTCTATATTCCTGCGTAATTCCTTGCGATCCCCGGTCCAGATAGTATGATGTAGTTTGAAATTTAATGCTCCCAGAAACATCAAGAAAATACTGACAAGCTCAAAAAGCGGGCTGTGATAATAAAGCATGTTCTGCGATTGAGGGCTAAATCCTCCTGTGTCAAAGGCTGCCATGAAAATGCAAGAGCCATGAAAAAATGCCCTGCCCCAAGACAGGCCCTCAAACTTTCCCACCAAAGACAATACTATTGTACCGATAATAAAATAGACAATGCTTACCAGCCAGATGAAACGCGCTGTCTGGATTATATTTGGCAGGATCTTCTCCTCTCTTGCCTCCCCCACATACATCTTTAAGGCGCCGGAGAAGCCTTTTAAGAGAAAGGCTAAAACAACAACCACGATCCCCTGCCCGCCAATAAACATAATCAAATGCCGCCATAGGTTTACAGAAAGCGGCAGATGGTCTAAATCCGTAACCAAAACTAATCCTGTAGTCGCAAATCCGCTCATGGCATCAAAACATGCATCTAGAAAGGAGCGCCAGTGGCCGCTTAAATAAAAAGGAATTGCGCCAAAGACCATAGCCAGCAACCAAGATAAGGCAACCACAATCATACCCTGCGTCCAATTAAGATCTTTTCCAGTCCGGCATAAAATAGTCATGCTAAGACCGACGATCAAGGCCAAGGATGCAGCTATTAAAAAATCGAATCCAGCAGGATTCTCCCCTAAGCATAAAGCAACAATAAGCGGGATGAACATCACCAGACCTAAACCGATAGCGATTTTGCCGATAAAAAATGCGATTATTTGTAAATCTTCTCTTTGTGGTTTAAGAATCATAGATTGGCTTTATATATATTTTAAACCTCTTACTTACATAGCATACAGCGGGCTAACGAGGCAAATGAACAATAATCAAACTTAACAGAAATGCGAAAATAAAAATATAAGCAGCAAAGCTTAACTCCGCAATTATTCCTAAGACGGCCTTCTTAAATGGAATGAGTAATTTCATATCTTGCCAATAAGGGCATTGAGGAGCTGCTGTTCATTTTCGATTAATGTAAGGGCAATGATATCATCTCCTGCCTCTAAAACTGTATCGCCTTTAGGCACAATCACCTCATCGCCTCGAATAATGGAAACAAAAACCGAATCAGCCGGCAGCTTAATGGACTGGACATCTTTCTTTATCACGGGTGAATCCGCCGGTAAATCAACTCTCACAATAGCAAGTTTTCCGCGTTTAAAACTTAGGAGATTGACAAAGTCGGCAAACGAGACCTCTTCTTCAACAATCTTGGCGATGATCTCAGTAGCGTCTATGGGGACATCAACCCCTAACTGACTGAATATCTTTTCATTGGCTGGGTCATTTACTCGCGAGACAGTACGCGCCACATGAAATTTCTCCTTAGCCAGCTGACAAATCACTAAATTATCCTCATCGCTTCCTGTTACCACAGCAACAACATCGCAACGATCAATGCGCGCATCCTCCAAGACATGAGGATCGCAGCCGTCTCCGCAGATTACTAAGGCGTTTAATATCTTGGCCAACTCTTCGCAGACTTCCTTATCGCTATCAATAAGTACCACAGCATGTTTATCCGCGATTAAACGCGTAGCCAGAGAATATCCGACCCTTCCTGCTCCAACAATTATTATATACACCGCGCCCTCCTTGGATGAACAGGCAGCATAAACCTATTTAATTTTATCTTTGATAACTTCAGCAAAAATAACCGTGCCGCTTACTGTATCAAGCCCTAATGTCTTATAAATGGCTGCCCTCTGAGGATCATATACACGTGCAAAGACCTTAGGCACTTTAAAAATCTTCTTAGCAATCTGCGAGGCCATAATATTCGTATTGTCATAATCAGTCAGGGCGCAAAAGACATCTGCCTTTTCAATGCCCGCCTTCTTCAGCACATCGCTATTACATCCGTTGCCCGTCTGTGTGATGCCGTTAAAGGTCTGGCCAACGCGATCAAAGGCGGCGATGTTTTTGTCCACAACCACTACGTTATGGCCTTCCTCGCTTAAAAGCTTAGCTAACTGTGCCCCGACTCTTCCACAACCAACAATAATTATGTACATAGTAAACCTCTAAAGTTTAGTCCTCAGCTTCCAGTTTTGAAGATTTATCTTTCTGATAACTAATAACTCTCAGATTAGTGCTTGCTGATTTCAACCAACTTCTTAAACGTCTTAGGATCATTTACTGCCACATCCGCAAGCATCTTCCTATCTAGGGCTATCTTTGCCTTGAGGAGGCCATTGATAAAGCGGCTATAACTTATCTTGTTCAGTCTGCAGGCAGCATTGATTCGCACAATCCAAAGCCTGCGAAAATCACGCTTGCGCACTCTTCTGTCACGATAGGCAAAAGCAAGCCCGCGTTCTACCGTACCCTTTGCAAGTTTATATCGCTTACTACGGTCTCCCCAGAAACCCTTTGCTGCCTTTAATATCTTTTTTCTTCTTTTTCTACTTCCGGGACTCCTTGTTGATCGTGCCATGCTCTACCCCTCTCATTGTAATTAACACAGGCGATCTCAAATAAATTCATCTTAAGATCATCTGTATGTTTTGTCCCGTTAGATATTCATACATCCGACGGGATCATATACATTTATCCATAAGGCAGAAGACGCCTTGCCAGCTTTGTATCCGGGCCGCTGATTAATGACGTTTTTCTTAAACGTCTTTTGCGATTAGCGTTCTTCTTGGTCAAGATATGGCCCTTACCGGCTTTGTGTCTTTTGATTTTACCACTCTTAGTAAGTCTTGCTCTCTTTGCGAAAGATTTATTCGTCTTTAATTTAGGCATACAAACCTCGTTTCAGAATAGACTAAAGACACCTGCCTAGATTAGACAGACTTTATATCGATCTCCAATCTAATTCGTGCCTTTCCTATCTCTTATTTTTTATTTATTTGGTGCAAAGACCATGCTCATAACTCTACCTTCAAAGGATGGAGACTTCTCCATCTGGCCTTCCTTTGACATATCGCTGATAAATTTATCCAGAACTCGCTTGCCAATTTCCTTATGAGCCATCTCTCTGCCTCGGAAGAAAAGATTGACCTTTACCTTATTGCCTTTCTCCAAGAATTCCAAGGCGTGTCGCAATTTCACCTGATAATCATGGTCTTCGATATTAGGCTTAACCCGAATCTCTTTAATAAGGACTCGCTTCTGATGATGCTTGGCCTCTCGCTCCTTCTTTTCCTGGTCATATTTAAACTTAGCAAAGTCCATAACCCTACATACTGGGGGCTTGACATTACCGGCAACCTCTACTAAATCAAGCTCGCGTTCCTCAGCAAGCTCAATGCCTCGAGATAATTCAACAATGCCCAGCTGTTCCCCTTCAGCGCCAATCAGTCTTATCTGACTTGCGCGGATACCTCTGTTAACCCGTATGTTCTTACGAATCTCTACCACCTCCTTTTTTCTTCTATGTCCATCTTTGCCTTTTCAATAAAATCTTCTATCTTCATCGTACCTTGATCGCCTATGGAGCGTTTTCTTACGGAGACAACATTCTTATTGCATTCCTTTTCGCCGATAACCAAGATGTAGGGAATCCTGGCCTTTTCTGCTTGGCGGATTTTTTTACCTAGAGTCTGGTTACTTAAATCAATCTCTACGCGCAATTTTTCTTTGATTAAGCGCTGTTTTAGTTTTTGGCAGTATTCATTGAGCGCATCTTTTAAAGGCAAAATAATCACCTGGGTTGGTGAAAGCCAAAGCGGCAATGCCCCTGAATAGTGTTCTAGAAGCGCGCCGATAAATCTCTCCAGACTTCCTAATATAACGCGATGAAGCATAATAGGTTGTTTTTCTTTGCCATCTTTACCTATATAGGTTAAATCAAAACGGCCGGGGAGAGCAAAGTCACACTGGATTGTAGCGCATTGCCATGTCCTTTTTAATGCATCCTTTAATTTAATGTCAATCTTAGGGCCATAGAATGCGCCTTCGCCGACATTAATCGAAAAATCGAGGGATTTCTCCTTCAGCGAATCCTGGAGTGCCTTGGTTGCCTCCTGCCACTGCTGTGGCTGACCTATATATTTCTCCGGCTGCGTACTTAACTCAATGTGTATATCATTAAAACCAAATACCTTCATCGTATCTAGAACAAAATCTATAACATTTTTAATTTCATCCTTTAAATCTTCCTGGCAGCAAAATATGTGCGCATCATCCTGGGTAAAACCTCTCACTCTTAACAGGCCGTGAAGCACGCCGCTCTTTTCATAACGATATACTGTACCTAGTTCAAATAATCTCAAAGGCAGATCGCGGTAGCTGCGCAATTTAGATTTGTAAATCAAAATATGGCCAGGACAATTCATCGGCTTCAGGGCATACTCTTTCTCATCAATATTAAAAACAAACATATTATCCCGATAATATTCATAATGACCGGATTGTACCCAGAGGTCCTGCTTTAATATATGCGGTGTTATTACCATATCATAGCCGCGGCTTAGATGTTCGTTCTTTTCGTAATCCTCGATGATATTCCTTAACATCGCGCCCTTTGGATGATAAAAGACAAGACCGGCGCCTGCCTTTTCATGATAGATATCAAAGTAACCTAATTCTGGCCCGAGTTTTCTGTGGTCTCTTTTTTTAGCCTCTTCTTGGCGCTTTAAATAATCATTGAGTAACTTCTTATCGGAGAATACCGTGCCATATACCCTCTGCAGCATTGGGTTTGTCTCTATGCCGTGCCAGTATGCACCTGCTAAAGAAAGCAATTTAAACGCCTTAATCTCTCCTGTTGATTTTATATGTGGGCCGCGGCACAAATCAATAAAATCATCGCCGGTTTTATAAATCGTAACCTCTTCATCTGGGATTTCTGAAAGCAGTGATAATTTGTATTGTTCGTTTCTTTTCTTGAATAATCTTATTGCCTCATCCTTGGACAGAACCTCACGCTTGAATTTTTCATTGCGCTTGATAATCTGCTGCATCCTGGCTTCGATCTTAGCTAAATCTGCATCACAAAAAGGCTCCTCTCTATCGAAATCATAATAAAAGCCATCTTCAATGGCAGGGCCGATGCCAAGCTTGACCTCTGGCCAGAGCTCTTTTACTGCCTGAGCTAAAACATGCGAACAAGAATGTCTTAATGTTTCTAAATTCATCTTATTTCTTTTTTTTCAGTCTTAAGCTGCTCTTTAAACTATCTAAATCGGCAATATCCGAGTGCCGCTTTAATCTCTTCTTTGATTTTAGCAACTCATCTATCCCGATAATATTGACCTTAATGCCATCAAAGTTAGCAATCTTTCTATTGCGCCAAGCATGCTCAAACTTTACTGCTGGAATGCCCATTATTATATCAACCCTTACGGGTTCAACGCCTATCTGATAAACAAGATCTTTATTAGTAAAATCCTCAACCGCCACATCCTTTAAAGGGGCTCCAAATTCTTCTAATGACTCATAAGTCTTTTTAGCATTCTTTATTTCAGGTTTTATCCAAATGTCTAAATCTTTAGTGTAGCGTGGTTCGGTATAGTGTATAACGGCGTAGGCGCCTACTATTAAATACTTAACCCTATGCCTGTTTAAGAGCTTCAATAGTTCTTTGTAATCGTAAGGTTTGAGCATTTATTTTTTTTCCTTTTAATCTGTAAAAATCCCTTAGCATATCAAAGCTAACCGTAAAACGTGCACTTGCGCTTTGTGTCTGCCAAAATTTGATGTCAAAACTTCGGCCTGCCTTAGAAAGCGGAACCATTCTCTCCCATATCTTTTTCATTTTAGCGCCTGCTCCTTTAACGTCTGGTTTTATCATGCAACCACAAATACTCATAATATAGCTTGCGGCTTGGGATAGATTTTACGTCGTCACATTCCATGGGCGGTACTGGACTCGAACCAGTGACCTTCACGATGTCAACGTGACGCGCTAACCAGGCTGCGCCAACCGCCCTAATATTAATACTTTTTTTCAACTTCTCGTCATACAAGTAATGCCGAGAGAGGGAGTCGAACCCTCACGCCCTTACGGACAAGGGATTTTAAATCCCTATTGTCTACCAGTTCCAACATCTCGGCAATGTTAATTGTAATTTTGGAGGCGACGAGCGGATTCGAACCGCTGGATAAAGGTTTTGCAGACCTCCCCCTTGCCACTTGGGTACGTCGCCAAAAATATCATTACAGAAGCTGCTTAATTCGTTTGGCAATATCTGCTACGTCGACAAGCCGACCCCAGCCAACATCCCCTGATGCCAGTTTTCCTTTTAGGGGGCCGATAAACTGATAACCAATCTTTTTTAACTTTGCGATGTTCTCCTGTGTAACTGGATGTTTAAACATCACCTCGTGCATTGCCGGAGCGATTAATATCTTTGCCTTAGTCGCAATAACAGTTGAGCTCAACAAATCATCGCAAATACCTGCTGCCAGTTTTGCAATAATATTTGCAGTCGCCGGAGCAATCACGATCAAATTGGCTTTTCCTGCCAAGGATACGTGATACTCATCCCATTCACTTTCTTTGGAAAATAAATCTGTATAAACACGCTTGCCAGATAGAGTCCTGAAGGTTAAAGGCCGAACTAATTCCTGAGCCTCCTTGGTCATCAGGACTATCACATTTATATTAGACTGTTTAAGTATTCGCACTAATTCACAGGCCTTATAGATTGCGATACTTCCGGTCACGCCTAAGATTACGTTTTTTTTCTGCTTTGCCATTTTAAGTCTTCTTTGTCTTTGCCTGTTTTATTCTGACCTTGCCTTGAGCTATTTCTTCCAAGGCAATGCTACCTGGTTTTGAACTACTGGTCTTTTCCACAAGGGGTGGAGCGCCTTCAGCAATTTCAAAGGCACGCTTAGAGGCAAGTACCACCAACTTATATAAACTATTGTCTGTCTTATCTATTAATTTTTCTAATGGAATGTAGGGCATGCTCTCTCCTGCAATGTTCTGCTAAAATTATTGACTTTAACTCTTCTATGGCCCAATCAATATCGTTGTTTATTATAATGTAGTTATACTCCTTTACTGATTTAATCTCCTGTTTTGCCAGTTTCAGGCGGGCGCAGATTGCGCGCTCGCTATCCGTAGAACGCAACCTGAGTCTCTCCTCCAATGTCTTCAGATTAGGAGGCATGATAAAAATAGTAACTGCTCCTTTTTTAAATCTGCTTTTCTTTAACTGACGCGCACCGCCTACGTCAACGCAAAGAAGCATATCTTTTCCTTTCTTGATGGTGTCTTTAACATATTTTAATTGGGTCCCGTAGTTATAACCTAAGACATTTTTCCATTCAAGCATCCATTTCTTGTTCTTATATCTAGCGAAAATATCCTCACTAACAAAAAAATAATCCCGGCCATCAACCTCGCCTAATCTTATTGGCCTGGTTGTAAAAGAAACAGATTGCGCCAATCGTGGCCGCATGTCATCAAGCGCCATTAGCATCTTACACAACGTGGTCTTGCCTGATCCGGAAGGGCCGGATACTATAAATAGCCTTCCTTTGCTTTTTTTCATCTCTTGCTCCTAATTTACACAGATGATCCTAAGATGTCAGCCTCTTAAAGTAGAATCTGCGTCCGTGCGTGGTTTATTCCACATTCTGTAGCTGCTCGCGAATCTTTTCTAACTGGCTTTTAATCTTTACTACTGCATATGAGACGAGCTTATCTGGTACCTTTGCCCCTAATGTATTTACCTCTCTCTGGAGTTCCTGAGAGATAAAATCTAACTCCTTACCAATAGATTCATTATTCGTACGGCAAGCTGTGCGAGAAAAATTAGCAAGATGAAACTTCAACCTCACAAGCTCCTCGCTCACATCAGCGCTTCTCTTAAAAGAAACTAGCTCCTCCTTTGACAACCTCTTCTTGGCACGCAGAAATATCTTAGGAAACTCCCTTTCTATAAAGCTTATTTTGCTCTTGATAAATGCGGCCCTTTCTTTTAGGTCTCTATATATTGCTACTCCTTCCTTCCTGCGCATCTGCACCACAGCCTCTATTGCCATGCCTAAGCTTGAGGCAATAAGGTTCTTCACTGTGCCTGCATTGGCAGCTATACCCTGCGGCTCCTTGAGAACCTTAGGCAGATTGATTGCTTGCGAAAAAGAAATATCGCCAGAGATGCCGAATCTCCTCTTAAGCTCCCGGGCAAGGCGTGTATAGGCAGAAATCACATCCGGGTTTATATTAGGGCTAATCGCAGCTTTATTGGTAATATTAAAAGAAACTGTAACCTTGCCTCTTTTTATCCTGCCTTTAATTTTTGTCTTTAAGTAGGCCTCTAGCCAGCGTAATGATTCCGGTAAATATATTGCATAATCAAGATAACGATGATTGAGTGTGCGCACCTGCACAGTTACCTTAAGCTTACTATTTTCTGCCTCTGATTGTCCGAAACCAGACATTCCCCTAATCATGGATCTCTATCGCCCCCTCCCTAATTTATTTATAGCGTCCTTTGTCTACATCAACAATGATCTCTTCATCAGAAAACCACAAATTTATCTCCCTCTCGGCATCTGCCTCATTTGCTGAGACATGAACAACGTTTTCATATACGCCGCCGGTGGTAATGCGTCCATAAGAGCCACGAATAGTTGTCGCCTCTGCCTCCTCTGGATTTGTGGTTCCGGCGAGCTGTCTTACTTTTTTAATCGCATCCGTCCCCCAGTATACAAGCGCCATTACCTTCCTTCTGTCATGCAGCTCTCCCATAATATACTTCATCAGCTCTGGGAAAAATGGTTTATCTTTTAGGTGGCTGTAATGCTCCTGTGCTAATTTTTTGCTAACCCTGACTACCTTTGCGGCCACGATTTCCAGTTTTGTCTCTGAAAGCCGAGTAAGAATATTGCCGGTTAAAGATTTTTTTATCCCGTCGGGCTTGATTAAAACTAAGGTTGCCTGGTTTCTTGTTTCTTTGTCTTTGTTCATCTCTTTAATAGCTCCGTTAATCGCTCCAAATCATCCAGATTATAAAACTCAATAACAATCGTGCCCTTATTTTTCTTTGATATATTAATTCGCACTTTTGTGCCTATTTTCTGCTGCAAGTTTTCTTCCGCAGCAAGAACATGCGCATCTTTCATGCTGCGCCTTGCAGATGTCTTTTTGCGTTTAGGACTTTCCTGAATTAATCTTTCTAATTCCCGCACGCTTAAAGAATTTGCAATTATTTTGTCGAAAAAATTTAACTGGTCTTTTGTAGCTGCTAATCCTAATAAAGCACGGGCATGCCCCATTGATATTGTGTTTTTACTAACCTCATCTTGAATCTCTTTTGGCAATTTGAGCAACCTTAAAGTATTAGAAATAGTAACCCTATCTTTTCCTACAGAGCTTGCCACAACTTCTTGTGAAAAACCAAAGTCATTAATCAAGCGCTTAAACGCATGCGCCTCTTCTATGGGATTTAATTTCTCCCTTTGAATATTTTCAATAATCGACAAAACCAATGAATCTTTATTTTCTACATCTTTAATTATTACAGGAACTTGCGTCATTTTTAGTATTTTGGCTGCGCGTAAACGCCTTTCTCCTGCAACCAACTCATATCCTGTGCTTGTAAGGCGCACAATAAGTGGTTGCAAAATCCCCTTCTCTTTTATGGAAGCAGACAGATCGTTTAATCTATCCTGAGCAAAATTCTCACGTGGCTGATATGTATTAGATTTTATCTTGTATACTTCAACATACTCAATGGACAATGATTGCTTGGCAGCGCTTTTGGGTCTTTCTGGGATTAAGGCAGCAAGGCCTCTGCCCAAGGCTTTAGTTGACATGATATTTCTCCTTACGCTCTATATATGCGTAAATGTCCAATATTATACATTAATTTACTATAACTCCTTTATTTTCATAGTGTTACATCAAATTATTACCCAAAATCTCTTTTGTCAATGATTCATACATCTTGGCCCCAAGAGAATTCTTGTCATGGAATAATATTGGTTTGCCATAACTAGGAGCCTCGCTAAGTCTTACATTCCTAGGTATAACTGTCTGGAACACCTTATCCTTAAAATACTCCCTCGCCTCTTGTATCACTTCTTGAGTTAAATTAGTGCGGTAATCAGCCATAGTTAACAATATGCCTTCAATACCCAGGTTGGGGTTTATTCTCTCTTTGACCAATTGGATGCTTTGCAATAACTGGGTTAGACCTTCAAGAGCATAATACTCGCACTGAAGTGGTATTAAAACAGTATCTGCGGCTACGAGGCTATTAAGAGCAAGCAGACCTAATGACGGCGGGGCATCAATAATAATGTAATCGTAACTTTCTCTTATGGGAGCAATTATCTCGCGTAGTCGAAGCTCTCTATTCTCAGCATTAGCTAGCTCGATTTCAAAGGCGACTAAATCAACATTGGCAGGTACTATATCTAAGCCAGATATAGCGGTCTTTTTTGAGGCTTCTTGCAGATGTTTGTCTCCAATAAGGCAGTGGTAAATGGAAATGTCCAGAGATCTCTTGTCAAGACCAATGCCGCTAGTAGAATTACCCTGAGGATCAATGTCCACTAACAGCACCTTTTTACCAGCGGTTGCCATGTAAGTGGCTAAATTGATTGCGGTTGTGGTCTTGCCTGTACCGCCTTTTTGATTACAAATTGTAATGGCTTTTGCCATATGTTCACTGCTGCCTATTTCTTAACTTGGTATTCTTATTGCTCAGCTTAGAAAGAGACAAAGCTAACTCTGCCAACTTCATTTTATCTGGCTGGCGGAATTTTTGCTTAACCTCGAACATTTGTCTCCAAATCTTATAGGACTTAAGCTTTTTACCAAATAAAGGAAAATTATCAAAATGCTCGACGACCTTCTCTAGTTCCGAAACTCTTGTAACCCTATAATAAACAGCTGGATTAGTCAACCCACTGTATTTTCTAGGGGGCGTTGCTTTTACATCGTAAATTGTACCGACGCCAAAGAATTCTTGGATCTGAAGGATTAAATCTTTGTCTTCCTCATTTAACTTAATTGCAAAATACAGATTTAATCTATCTCCGTGGCGACTGTATGTAAAAGCAGCTTCTCCTTCACAAAATCCCGTTATAAACCAAGGGGTTAGCATTTATCAAAAAATCTATTCAAAATATGTTTCACATGAAAATGTTTCCACTGGAACATTTTCACATGAAACGTCTATCTCATTGTACATCTATATTAACAAAGTTATCAAATCGGGTCAAGTAAAATTACTCTTATTTCTTAACTATGGTCACCCGTACCCGCGCAGGCTTTCCGCCTTTCATGCCAAAAAGGCCCTTTTTCTCCTCAGAAAGGATCTGAATCTTAGCATCCTTGCGGGAGACCTTGAGTATTTTTAAGGCCTTCTTAATGGCTGCTTCGGGAGTTTTGTCTTCTATTTCAATGCTTTCCATTGACTCGCCATCATTAATAAGCTGTTAGTGAACCAATACAACACCAAGCCAGAGGGCATATTATAAAATATAAAACCAAATACAATAGGCATGACCCAGAGCATCATCTTTTGCTGTTCACTTTGCGTGCCAGAGACATTACGCATGGACATTTTCTGCTGGAAGAACATTCCTACCATCATCAAAATCGGCAGCAGATTAATATCCATTCCGCCTAAACCTCCGGGGATAAACCGATCAGGCGCTGAAAGGTCTTTTATCCATAAAAAACCCGCACCTTTAAGTTCAATGGCTCGAGATAAGGCCTGGAATAATGAGAAAAACACAGGAATCTGGAATATTACAGGAAAGCATCCTCCTAGTGGATTGGCCTTGTGTGCCTTGTATAATTCCATTATTTCCTTATTAAGTCTTTGCGGGTTGTCCTTATATTGGCTTTTCAATGCCTCCATTTCAGGTTGTAAGGCCTGCATTGTCTTCATTGAGCGCATCTGCTTTATTGTCAATGGGTAAAGGCAAATATAAATTAATATTGTCAAAATTATGATGGAAAGACCCCAGCTCTTAACTACATTGTGTATAGATAATAATGCTCTTAATAAGAACTTAACTATTGCATCCAACTTGCCAAAATTGCGTATCTTTTCGAAATCTGCACCACTTGCAACTAATAATTTGTCAATCTGAGGCCCAGCGTAGTACAAAAACCCGTCTTTAACTTCTTCACCAGGCTGAATAGCTTGATTCTTACGATACACCTTAATTATGTCATTGCCATCTGTTGTCTTGGCTATGTCAATTGATTCAAATGCTGAAGAAGTAGGATGGAGGATATATGCGAAATACTTATCACGCAAGCCTACCCACCTGAACGCTTGTTTGAACTCTTTATTAGTGCCTTTTCTAATACGTAAGTTATTGTGCCGCAAAATGTTATCTTCATCAATCATGATTGTGGTATCTTTATACCGCTCATCTATTGAAGACTTTGACGGCGAGAATTCAGAAAATATTGTGTAGTAACTATCTGTGTTATAAGGAGTTAGGTTACGAATCGTTAAATAAAACTCAAGGTAATAACCACCTTCTGAAAATTTATACTCCTTAGTGATTTCTTTTTGTTCATCCTGATAAGTAAAGATAATAGCGTCTTGCCTCTTGCGATGGGAAAATTCCAAATCCGACCATTCCTGTGTGGCAACTAACGCATTGGAAGGAACATCAAAATCATACTGTTTAAATTTAATAGAAACAAGATTGCCGCCAAAAGGAGAAAATCCGAAAATCACAGCTTCTGTTTCTAAGGAAATTGGGGTATATTCAAGAGCAGGAATCTGCTGTGGTGCTGGCGACTCTGGCTTAGGATATGCTTTAAATTTGGGAACAGAGGTTACTGGTACTGAATCTACACCTCCGGCCAAATCATCTGTAACTTCTTTATTTTCAATAGGATAGTACTTTGATGACAGAGAAGAATAGACAATTATAATTAAAATAGATAACACTACAGCAATAACTGTTCTTTTTTGCAAGTCCATTATAGCCTCACTTCACAGGGTCAAATCCGCCTCGGGAGAACCCTTGGCAACGTAATAGGCGCCAAAAGCTCATGATCAGACCACGAAACACGCCATGTTTTATTAAAGCATGTGTGGCAAACTCTGAACAGCTTGGCGAAAAACGGCAGGTAGGGAAAGGAGAGAGCACGCGGGAGATTTTTTGGTAAAGCTTTATAATCCAGACTAAGATTTTGCTCATTTTTATTTACTAAGACGGTGCCTGCCTTTGGCACGCCGTCTTTTTAAGATTTTTTTCCCTCCAACAGATTTCATTCTCCGACGAAAACCGTGCCTTCTTTTCCCTTTTATAAGCGTTGGGGTCTTAAGATGCTTTTTCATAGGTTTGTAATTATATCATAACGCTTCTTTTAGTCAAGTAAAATTGCCTGATTAAAAATTTTTCTTGCAAAAATAGTTTCCTCTGTTATAATAACTCCCTGTTATCATATCTTGAAGGATAAAATATAACAACCTGAGATTGCCTTTCCTGTTGATAAGCTGTGGATACTGTGTAAAACTCTTCGTATCTCTGTTAATAATATACGTTTTGCATCAAACTTCTCTTGTCTATGGACAGTAATAAAGTCTGGGCATCTGCCTTAAAAAACATTGAAAACGTTGTTGGTCAAACCGCCATAGAAACCTGGTTTGCGCCGATACAAGCTAAGTTGCTCGAGAACAAATTCATCCTAGAAGTGCCTGATGAGTTCTTTAAGGATTGGGTAATACAGCATTATCTTAAATTGATTAAAAGCGCTTTGGAAGAAGTAGTCCCTGATTTTCCTCACGATATACAGGTGCGTGTCAATGCGCTTATCTACAAGAGCCGGGAGCAATCGCGTCTTGCTGATTTTACCCAGAGGGTCCAACCACGTCAAATAACTACCCTAAATCTGAACAGTCGTTTTACCTTTGATCAGTTTGTTATTGGCTCATCCAATAGGTTTGCCCATGCAGCCAGCCTTGCGGTGGCTGAATCTCCTGCCAAGGCCTATAATCCGTTTTTTATATATGGAGGGGTGGGCCTAGGCAAGACCCATCTTATGCAGGCCATTGCCCATTTCATTCTAAAAAAGCGCAATGACGCAAAGATCACCTATATCCCTAGCGAAAAATTCACCAATGAACTCATCGGCGCTATTCAGCATCGTTCCACGTCACAATTTCGTACTAAATACCGCAATGTTGATGTGTTGTTAATAGATGATATCCAATTCATCGCTGGTAAAGAATCTACACAAGAAGAGTTTTTTCATACCTTTAATGAATTATATGATCACCATAAACAGATCGTTCTCTCCTCGGATAGGCCGCCACGAGAAATAGCCAACCTGGAAGAAAGACTTATCTCCCGATTCCAATGGGGATTGATTACGGATATTCAACCGCCAAATTTTGAAACGCGCATTGCTATTCTAAAGAAAAAAATCGAACATGAACCAGTGCAGGTTCCGGAAGATGTCGTCTATTTTATCGCTGATTTAATAAAGACCAATATTCGGGAATTAGAAGGGGCCCTGATCCGTGTCATTGCCTATTCGCTGCTTGAGGAAAAAACAATATCCTTGAATCTAGCTCAAGACGTATTACGAGACATGTTAACCGAGTCTGCCAAAATCATTACAATCGAGCGCATACAGAAAGAGGTAGCCGGCATGTTTAATGTAACGGTTAATGAGGTGCGCTCGAAACGCCGCACTAAAAATATTATTTTACCTCGACAGATTGCCATGTATCTTGCAAGAGAGTTAACGACTCAATCTTTGCCGGAAATCGGCGAGGCCTTTGGAGGAAAAAACCACACTACAGTACTCTATGCCTGCAAGAAGATAAAAAAAGAAATTAACAACAATAAACAGGTAAGTAATTTTGTAAGTAGTATCTTAAAAAATATTAAACAATAACCACCAAGTTATGAACACGTTAAGAATAACATATCTAGATGTTTTATAAACAACAAGGGTTTGATATAATTGATGTTATGGTAAAAAGACCCGTTGAATCAGCCTTACTTACTACTACTACTATTTTTAATACTTATATAATAACTACAAGAGGTTGTTAATGAAAATCTGTGTAAACAAAGAAATCTTTTTAGAAACGATATCAAAAGTAACTAATGTCATAAATCCAAGAAGCAATCTGCCTATTCTATCCAATGTTCTTGTAGAAGCTGTAGGTTCTAAGATGAAGTTAACTGCTACAGATTTAGACATAGGGATAACAACGCAAATTCAAACAACAGTAAATGAACCCGGAGCAATAACCATACCTGCTAAAAGGTTTTTTGAGATTATTAAAGAACTACCAGAGGGCGATATCCGCATTGTTGTCAAGAAAAACAACTCAATCCACATCGAAAGCAATGATTGCTTCTTTAAACTTATGGGCTTGCCCAAAGAAGAGTTTCCCAAACTGCCGGATTTTAAAAATAAAGATGTTTTAAAATTCAATCAAGCAACACTACTTTCAATGTTGGAATTGACTTCATTTGCTGTTTCTCATGATGAAACCCGTTATGTTTTAAATGGAATTCTATTTGAAACAAACGGGCAGAATTTAACATTGGTAGCTACGGACGGAAGAAGATTAGCCCTTATTTCTAAAGATATAATTTCTAAAGGGCCCGGCAAAAACGAACATTTCATTGTTCCAACAAAAGCAATCCAGGAGTTAATGCGCGCGCTACGCCAGAGCGAAGAAGATGTAAATTTTGTACTAACCGAAAACCAGGCCCTTTTTGAAATTGGAAACACCTCGATTGTTTCGCGTTTAATTGAGGGAGGATTTCCTAATTATAAACAGGTTATACCAGTTGATAATCCCTATAATGCTCGCCTAGAGCGTCTAGTGTTCTTATCTGCCCTGAGGCGGGCTAGTCTCTTGACCACAACCGATTATCAGACAGTTAGGCTGGAATTGTTCAAAGATAAGATGGTAATCTCTAAATCCACCCCTGATGTAGGAGAGTCTCGGGAAGAAATCCCGATGCAATACCAGGGTAAAGAGATGGTAATAGGATTTAACCCCTATTATCTTGTTGAGGTATTAAAGAATTTAAGGGTACCAGAGGTTTGCTTAGAATTTAGCGATCCAGAAAAACCAGCGCTTTTAAAAGAAGGGGACTATCTATACGTTGTGTTGCCGATGAGAATCTAAAGACATAAATATGAAGACGTTATCCGATTCTATAGAGAAGGTAATTGGTAAATTAGAAGAAAAGCGAGAGAAAAAAGGCGGCGAGATTTATGCCCAGTGGCCTAAAATAGTGGGGGTCTTGTTTTCGAGACATTGTTCTCCTGTAGATTTAAAAGAGGGCACCTTAATAATAAATGTTGAGAGTTCAGCATGGATGTATATGTTACGTTTAAAAAAAGGGCAGATTTTACAGAAGCTTAATAAGATAAGCGTGCAAAAAATACAGGCAGTCAAGCTACGTATTGGTAAAATATTTTAGGCTGCCACAAAACCGGAAAAAACATGGCAAAAGAAAGAGTATATGATGCGACAACAATTCAGGTGCTGGAAGGCGTAGAGGCGGTCAGGCTCAGGCCGGCAATGTATATCGGTGATACATCGACTCGGGGCTTGCACCATTTGGTATATGAGGTAGTAGATAATTCTATCGATGAGGCCTTGGCGGGTTTTTGCACCAAGATTACTGTTGTTGTACATGGAGATAACAGCGTTAGCGTTACAGATAACGGCAGAGGCATACCCGTTGATATACATAAGACGGAGAAAAAGCCAGCCGTAGAGGTAGTATTGACCACTTTACATGCTGGTGGTAAGTTCGACCATCGTGTTTATAAGGTAGCAGGTGGTTTACATGGGGTTGGCGTAAGCGTTGTTAATGCCCTTGCAGAGCGGCTTGAAGTTGAAATAAAAAGGGACGGACAAATTTATCACCAGAGATATCTGCGTGGCAAAACCGCCTCTAAATTGACAAAGGCAGGAAAGATCAAGACCACAGGCACAAAGGTCACATTCAAACCAGATAGATCAATATTTAAATCCATTAATTTTTCCTATGACATTTTATCCCAGCGCTTGAGAGAATTGGCCTTTTTGAATAAAGGCCTAGAAATCATCCTAAAGGATGAGCGCTCTGATAAAGAGGCGGTGTTTAAATTTAGTGGCGGCATTGTTTCCTTTGTCGAGTATCTGTGTAAGAATAAAAACGTTTTGCATAAAAAAATAATTTATTTTGAGAAAGAAAAAGATGGAGTGAGCCTCGAGGTCGCCCTGCAATATAATGATGGCTATACTGAGAATATATTTTCTTTTGCCAACAACATTAATACCATAGAGGGCGGCACACATTTAAGTGGGTTTAAATCAGCGCTTACGCGGGCAATAAATCAATACGCAAAAAACAAAAAACTGCTTAAGAATGATTCAGCCTCAATGAGCGGCGACGATACCCGAGAAGGACTAACGGGTGTTATCAGTGTAAAGTTGCCCAATCCCCAATTTGAAGGCCAGACAAAGACAAAATTAGGTAATTCTGAAATGGATGGCTTGGTTGCTTCCAATGTCTTTGACAGCCTGAGCACATATTTTGAGGAACATCCGCCTATAGCCAATAAGATCGTGGACAAGGTCATAACAGCTTCCAGGGCGCGTGAGGCTGCCAGAAAGGCAAGGGAGCTGACTAGAAGAAAAGGCGCCCTAGAGAGTGGCTCGTTGCCAGGAAAACTTGCTGATTGCTCTGAGCGTGATCCAAAACTATGCGAACTTTATATTGTGGAGGGAGATAGCGCCGGTGGCTGCTTTTCAGGGGATACAAGAGTTGCCCTTGTTGATGGCAGGCATTTAAGCTTTAGAGAGTTAGTCAAAGAATGGGCCCGAGGAAAGAAAAATTATTGCTATACAATCAAGGAAAACGGAATAATAGGCATTGAGCAGATATTGTTTCCGCGAGTAACGCAAAGAAATGTAAAAGCTATAAAGGTAACCCTGGATACCAAGGAAGAAGTGATATGTACCCCTGACCACAAGTTTATGTTAAGGGATGGATCATATGTTGAGGCTAGAAATTTGCAGGCAGACATGAGCCTAATGCCTTTTAGGGGAACGCGTGAAGCCGTGACCGTGAGCACTTCCAATCATAGAATAAAGAGAGTCGAAGCCTTAAGAGAAAAAATTGATGTTTACGATTTAGAGGTTCCTCATACGCATAACTTTGCTTTATCTTGCGGTATATTTGTCCATAATAGTGCCAAGCAAGGCAGAGATAGACGATTTCAGGCAATTCTGCCGATAAAAGGAAAGATTCTAAACGCTGAAAAAGCCAGGATGGATAAGATTTTGGGCAACGAAGAGGTAAGGACAATTATTACAGCTTTAGGCACTGGTGTGGGCGAAGAGTTTAATATTGAAAAACTCAGATATGATAAGATTGTGCTTATGGCTGACAGCGATGTTGACGGCTCCCACATACGCACCTTGTTGTTAACCTTGCTCTTCCGGCAAATACCTAAGCTGGTCGAAAGCGGTCATATTTATATTGCCCAGCCTCCACTTTATAAGATTAAGCGCGGGCAACGGGAGGAATACATTCAGACAGAGCAAGAAATTAAAGACTTATTGTTGGACTTAGGCAGGGAAGATTATACTCTGGTCAACACAAAGCAAAAGAAAACCTATACTGACAAACAGTTCAAAGAGCTTTTGGACCTGTTGTCTGAAATGGAGCAATTAGGGTCTTTTTTGAGGAAAAGGGGAGTGAGTTTAGAAGATTTGCTACAAATTAGGCATAAGAAGACCAAAAAACTACCTATTTATAGGATAAAAGTGGATGGTAAACATCATTTTGTCTATTCGGAAGAAGAATTAGAAAAACTTAATAAAAGTTTTGAGAATCTTGACGAGGATTTGTTGGAACTATATGAAACACAAGAAATTAACGAAATTATTATAAAAATTGAAAAACTAGGTATTGAAATTGACACTTATAGTTACCAGCCTCAGAAAGAGGCGAAACAAAAAATCAAGCCCGTATATAGTATAGACAATAAGAAAGAAAGGTTTGAATTTTTTAACTTAAAAGAGGTCTTAAATTTCGTTAAGCAGCAGGCCAAAAAGGGCATGCATATCCAGCGCTATAAAGGATTAGGAGAGATGAACCCGCATCAATTGTGGGAGACAACTATGGATCCGGAAAAGCGCACCCTACTTCAGGTTAAGCTTGAGGATGCTGTTGAGGCAGATAAGATATTTACCATACTCATGGGAGATGCTGTACAGCCGCGCAGGGAATTTATTGAACAGAACGCGCATGCAGTGAAAAACCTGGATATTTAAGCGAGGAGTAAATGTATACAAAGGGTGAAAAGGTAGTTCCGGTTTATATTGAAGAGGAAATGAAGGATTCCTACATTTCCTACGCAATGAGCGTGATTGTTGGCAGGGCCCTGCCTGATGTGCGCGATGGCCTAAAGCCCGTACATCGACGCATTCTATATACGATGCATGAGCTGAATCTTAGGCACAACCAACCCTTTAAAAAATCAGCCAGAATCGTTGGGGATTGCTTGGGAAAATATCATCCTCACGGAGATACGGCAGTATATGACGCCCTAGTAAGAATGGTGCAGGATTTTTCTCTGCGCTATCCTTTGATAGATGGCCAGGGGAATTTTGGTTCGGTTGACGGCGATGCTCCAGCGGCGATGCGATATTGCATTAGTGGTGACACATTAATTGTCACAGATAAAGGGTTGCAGAGGATAGAGAAGATTCCCCATCATTCAGAAGTTTCTTTTTATGCACTTTCAGCAAATAATAAGATAAATCATGTTTCAAAATGGTTTGATTCTGGTGAGCATCCAACAATAAGAATACAAACCCACAGAGGTTTTAGCCTATGCGGCAGCTATAATCATCCTATTCTTGTCTGGCAAAGCAAAGAAAGAAGAGCGTGTTTTAAGTGGAGATTGCTGAAAGAGTTGCAAGAAGGTGACTATGCAGTAATAAGTAGGAGTGATGCGCTCTTTCCTAAAAAAGAGACATCTTTAAAGCCTTTTTACCCAAAGGTCAACAAAAGATGCAAGATTCATAAGCTTCCACGATTTATGAATAGGGATTTTGCTTTGATTTTGGGGGCGATAGTTGCTGAGGGTAATATTGGTAAGGAGCATATCGGATTTTGTAATAACGATGAGCTATTTATTGAGCAATTTAAAAGCAGCTTTAAAAGAGTATTCCCTGATTGTAAGCTTCACGAATTTGTGCGAAAACCACAAGGTTACACCAAAAAACAATACATGTCTTTAGAAATTCACTCTAAGCAAGTAATAGAATTTTTGAAAAATCTCGGCCTAACACCAGGTAGAGCTAAAGATAGGAGAGTTCCGGATATCATTTTTCAGTCCAAGAAAGATTCAGTCGCTTCTTTTGTTCGTGGTTATGCAGAAGGAGATGGTAGCGTTTGCATATCATCTTCTTTGAGCAATCTAGAAGTAACTTTTATTTCCGCTAGCAAAAAACTTATGCAAGAACTCCAAATTTTATTATTGAGATTTGGGATCGATTCTTCATATAGGTTGCAGAGGTCACGCAATGTGTTTAAGCTTTTTATTAGAAGCCACGACAACCTCAATCTATTTAAAAATAATATAGGTTTTATATCGCGCAGAAAGCGCAAGAAACTACAAGAGATCTCTGGCCGCAATAGCAATAGCTGGGTTATGTCTAAGATGGACTTTATCCCCTATTTGTCTAATTACATCCGCACAAGCAATAAATACAAGGCCAAGTATAGAGGCCACGGGGAATTTTTGATTAAACACAACATCGATAGGTATACGAAAATAGAGCGACATTGGAAGAAGCTCAAAGAAGTGCTTGATAAGGAAGATATGCAGCTGTACGCAACATTGAGAGGGAACAAATACATTTTTGATAAAATTACCTCGGTTAAAGAAAGCGGGGTAAACAGGGTCTATTCAATAAAAGTAGATAGTCCCTGCCACTCATTCGTATCAAATGGATTTATAAGTCATAATACTGAGGCACGTATGGCTTCCATTTCCTTCGAGATGCTAGCAGACATCGAAAAGGATACAGTAAATTTTGCTCCTAATTTTGATGCTTCTTTGCAGGAGCCAATATTATTACCTGCAGCTATTCCTAACCTATTAATTAATGGTTCAAGCGGCATAGCCGTAGGCATGGCAACTAACATCCCGCCACATAACTTAGGTGAAGTTATTGACGGTTTAAGTTATTTAATTGATAAACCCGACTGTGAACTCAAGGCATTGATGAAGATTATTAAAGGGCCAGATTTTCCAACAGGCGGAATAATCTGCGGTAGGAACAGCATAAAGGACGCCTATTCTAAAGGCAGGGGTAAACTTACGGTCCGCGCCCGAGCTCAGATTGAAAAATCCAAAGGCTCTAAAGAGGCGATTGTTGTGACTGAGCTTCCTTACCAGGTGAATAAATCCAACCTTATCGCTTCTGTGGCTTCATTGGTAACAGACAAAAAGGTCGAGGGGATAAGTGATATTCGCGATGAATCTGATAAAGATGGAATGCGCATTGTTATAGATTTAAAACGTGATGCTGAATCTAAGGTCATACTCAATCAATTATTTAAGCACACAGATTTAGAGACTACTTTCGGCATTATCTTGCTTGCCTTGGTAGACAGCCGACCGCGTATATTAAACCTTAAGAGTATCCTGCATTATTTTATTGTTCACAGAAAAGAAATAATTAAAAGACGTACACAATTTGAGCTGGATAAGGCATTAAAGAGAGCGCATATTTTAGAAGGTTTAAAGATTGCCCTGAAGTTTTTAGACAGGGTTATCAAAACCATAAAGCAATCAAAGAGCGTGCCTGATGCCAAGGCAGCATTAATGAAGAACTTTAAACTATCAGATGTGCAGGCACAGGCGATTTTAGAAATGCAATTGCAGCGGCTCACGGCCCTAGAAAGAAGCAAGCTGGAAAATGAATATTTAGAGTTGATTAAGCGCATAGAACTGTTGCGTTCAATCCTTGCTTCGGAAAAAAAGATAGAGATGATCATTAAAGAAGAGCTGGATGCTTTAAAGAAAAAATATGCGGATGAGCGCCGTACAGATATAGTGGGTGAAGTTCAGGAACTAGAGATAGAAGATCTGATAGCTGAAGAAGATGTGGTGATCACTATAAGTCATACTGGTTACATCAAGAGATTGCCGGTGTCAGCCTATCGCAAACACCACCGGGGAGGAAAAGGAGTTACAGGGGCCGAGATGAAGGATGAGGATCTCATAGAGCATCTTTTTATTGCCTCTACGCATGAGTATATTCTATTTTTCACGGATACAGGAAGGGTATTGTGGTTAAGGGTTCATGAGATCCCTCAGGCAGGCCGCGCCTCAAAGGGCAAGGCAATTGTGAATCTTCTGCAGCTTGGCAGCGGAGAAAATATCAGCGCTTGCATACCAGTGAAAGAGTTTCATGAGGATGCCTTTCTGGTTATGGCTACCAAGAATGGCCTGATTAAAAAGACAAGACTAGACGCCTTTAGCAACCCACGCAAGGGCGGCATTATTGGTTTGAGTTTGGAAAAAGGCGACAGCTTGATTAGCGTAAAGATGACTGATGGTAACAGTGAGATTCTTTTGGCCACGGCTCAAGGTAAGGCTATAAGATTTGTGGAAAAGCAGGTGCGGGAAATGGGAAGGGCTGCCAAAGGAGTAAAAGGGATTTCGCTTGCCAAAAAGGATTTGGTTATTGCCATGGAGATTCCTGCTAAGGAGTGTACTTTTCTTACGGTGACCGAGCGCGGATTTGCAAAAAGGACTCAGGCTTCAGAGTACCGTTTACAATCAAGGGGCGGCAAGGGAATTATTAATATAAGGGTAACAAGTAAAAACGGGCCTGCTGTTAATTTGTTATCAGTGCGCGATAAAGATGAGATCATGGCAATTACACAGAACGCCATGATTGTGCGCTGTGCAGTAAAGGATATCCGCAGCACCGGACGCTCTGCTCAAGGCGTGCGTTTAATCAAGTTAGGCGCTAAGGATAAAGTCGCCTGCATGGCACACGTAGTTAAGCAGGAAGAATAAACAAAAGCGCAAAGCTAAAAATTAACTTACTCGACCCCATCGTCTAGCCTGGTCAGGACAAGAGCTTTTCAAGCTCTCGACACCGGTTCAAATCCGGTTGGGGTCGCTTTTTATTAAAAGCGTTAAGTCCACTTAAGGCGGATTTCGCTAGAGGTATTCAGGCCACCTTTGGTGGATGCCACTAAAGTGCTCGCCATAGGCGAGCAAAATTAAGGTGTTCCATGTGTGGGATAGTTGGATATATCGGAGACAAAGAAGCGCAGCCGATTCTATTGGCCAGCTTAAAGCGCCTTGAATATCGCGGCTATGATTCAGCTGGTATTGCCCTCTTAAGCAATTCCAAGATTGTTATCAAAAAAAGACGCGGTAAGATCAGAGATTTAGAGCACTTACTTAAAGGCAGGCGCGCCTCTCGCGCAACCTTAGGTATTGCCCATACTCGCTGGGCAACTCATGGCGCACCCAGCAATGTCAATGCCCACCCCCATTCTGATGGCTCAAGAAGGATTTCCTTGGTGCATAATGGCATTATAGAAAACTACGCTCAAATTAAAAGTGAGTTATTGAAGAAGAAGCATAAGTTTACTTCAGAAACTGACACAGAGGTCATCTCCCATCTTATTGAAGAGAACCTGAAGGAGTGTAAGGATTTTGTACAGGCAGTAAGATTAGCCCTTGCGCGTCTAAGGGGCTCTTATGCCTTGGCAATAATTAATTCTGACAATCCAGATATGCTTGTTGTAGCACGCCTAAATTCACCACTGGTGATCGGTAAAGGAAGGTCCTGTAATTTTGTTGCCTCTGATGTCCAGCCTTTACTTAAATACACAAGAGAGGTAATGTATCTGGATGATAATGAGATGGCCGTTATTACCAAAGACGATATTAAGGTTACGGATTTAAAAGGCAAAGAAAAGGTAAAGCCAGTTAATATTATTAAGTGGGACATAAAGGATGCCCAGCGTTCAGGCTTTGCCCATTTTATGCTTAAGGAGATTTACGAACAGCCTCAGGTTTCAACTCAGATTATAACTAACCGCATAAATGAAAAGGGTGAAGTTCATTTCCAGGAAATGAAATTAGAAGATGAACACCTCAAAAATATTAACTCAATTACAATAGTTGCCTGTGGTACTGCTTATCATGCTGGCCTGGTTGGTAAATACATATTTGAGAAGCTAGCAAAGATACCGCTAAGCGTAGATCTATCAAGCGAATTTCGTTATCGGGATACAGTCTTGGATAAAAACAGCTTGATTATCGCTATAAGTCAGTCAGGCGAGACTGCAGATACGCTAGCTGCGGTAAGACTTGCAAAAGATAAAGGCGCTAAGGTATTAGCAATATGCAATGTTGTAGGTTCTTCCTTAACCAGAGACGCAGATTCTACAATCTATACCTTGGCAGGGCCTGAGATTGGCGTGGCCTCAACTAAGGCCTACACGGCTCAGGTTTTCTCTCTCTATTTACTGGGAATCTATTTAGCAAAAATTAAAGAGTCTATGCCAGCTGCGAAGATAAAAGGGCTTATTAATGACCTTCGTAATATACCAACTCAACAAGAAGAAGTCTTAAGGGCAGATAGGCATATTAAAAGTATCGCTCGCAGACATTCTCATTTTGGTTCATTTCTGTTTTTGGGAAGAAACACAAATTATCCTTCAGCGCTAGAAGGGGCCCTGAAATTAAAAGAGATTTCTTATATCCCTGCTGAAGGCTATGCCGCAGGAGAGATGAAACACGGCCCCATTGCCTTAATCGATGAGTACCGCGCCGTAGTCTGTATTGCAGTTGATTCACGCATCTATGAAAAGATGATTTCCAATATTCAGGAAATACGTTCGCGGCGTGGCAGGATAATCATTATTGCCAGCGATCAAAATCGTGAGATTAAAGATTTTGCAAAAGAGATTATTTATATCCCCAAAGTAAATGAATTTTTGTCTCCGCTTTTAGTGGCACTGCCTTTACAGTTATTAGCCTACCACATTGCAGTCCGCCGCGGCTGTGATGTCGACCAACCGAGAAATCTGGCAAAAAGCGTTACTGTTGAGTAAACATGCTATACGTTGTTTCTACCCCAATTGGAAATCTCAAAGATATAACCTTGCGCGCAGTAGATATTTTAAGTAAAGCAGATTTTATAGCCTGCGAAGATACGCGTCATACGAATAAACTTCTTGCGCATTACAATATTAAAAAGCCGCTTATAAGCTACCACAGTTATAATAAGCAAAAAAGTAGCGAGGAGATTCTAAAAAAGTTAAAGGCAGGAAGCTGTATTGCCTTAGTAACTGATAGTGGCACCCCGGGTGTAAATGACCCTGGCTGGTTGATCATAAAAAAGGTGATAGACGCAGGATTGCCACTTGAGGCCATACCTGGTGTGAGTGCATTTCTTGCAGCCTTAAGCATTTCCGGAATGCCGACAGATAAATTCTTTTTTGCCGGATTTCTATCTTCAAAGTCCGGCCGCCGCAGAGGTCAAATTGAGAATTTGGCTAAGGTAGAGGCAACGATTATAATCTATGAAGCGCCTCACCGCATCATTAAGTTACTCAAAGATTTACTCGATTGCCTGGGTGATGCAGATATTGTTTTGGCTAGAGAGTTAACCAAGAAATTCGAAGAAGTAAGACGCGAGAAGATAAGCACAAGCTTGAGGCATTTTAGTGAAGTCAGGCCAAGGGGAGAGTTTGTTGTAATCTTTAGGCCATCAAATTAAGACATACAGGCATATAAATAAAAAACCACAGGTATGTTTTTGCCTGTGGTTTTTAACTAACTAGATTAGCGGACTAAGCGTTCAGTCGCATCGTCCAATTCCTCGTCATCATCTGGATTCGTAGCTGGACCAGTAATTGCATCATCACCTATTTCATTAATTACACCTGAGAAGATCGCATCTGGATCTGATACGTCTTCTTCTTGCTCTTCCTCTTCTTCTTGCTCTTCTTCTTGTACCTCTTCAGCTGCAACGAATTCTAATGAGCCAATGTTCTTCTCATCAGCATCCTCGTTGTCTTCTTCTGTCTCTTCTGTTGTACTCTCCTCTGTCTCTGTTCTGTCTTCAGGAGGAGCAACATTTGTTGTAGTGGAAGTGTTACCAAGAGTGGTGAACTCTCCTATATCGTCAATGCCTTCTGTGTTTTCGAAAGAAGAGTATGATACCCTGTCACTTACCTCTTCCAATATTTCTTGACGCCATGCTTCTTGGCGTTCTTGCTTCATCTGTTCGCGTAGAATCTCTCTAGAAAATTCTGAGGTACCACCGCTGGCCTCATAGTTTTCAACGCTATCAAACCAATCTGCATAGGCTGCGCTTGTAAACAGACAACCAACGCCGACCATTAATAGATAAAGGATATATTTTTTCATCTTAGCACCTCTTTTAAATAAAAAACCTATTCTCCGTTTGAGAATAGGTTTCTATTATGCATTCGGTAGCCAGACTATCCTAAAGTCTTTTAGGACCCTCAGCTTTGCGCCTACCCCTTACGGAGTGTTTGCCGTTTCGTGCTGCTAACCTTTAATTGTCAATTAAAGTATACCATAGAAAGCCTCAGAGTGCCATTTTTATTACTATTGTAACGCGTTATATTGTAATAAGTTATATAAATAAAAAAGATTGGATAATTAGAATGTTATTCTGAAGCGGCTGTAGAAGTATTTAGTGTTGTTATTTGTTGTGGTAGGGTAGGCATCGCCAGGAAAGAAGATCCCATAGCGGTTTGACCAGAAAATGTTTTTTCTCAGTTTCCAATAGAAGTAGAAATCTGCTTCTTGCCCAATGTCTAGATTGCTTACTGTAGCATCCGTATCATATATGCCGCCTGCCTTTTTGTCTTTGCGATATCTGAAGTATTTTAGACCGCAGACAATCTCCTTGCCAAACTTAAGCTTTTCGAAAGGCGCAAATGTGCAGTCTAGTTTGTATATATGCATATTTGACAGGCGCGGCGCAAGGGCATAGCCAGAAAAGAAACTGCCAAAATATGAGAAGTTTGTATCATTCCCATAAAGATTACCGCCAGAGCGTGTATCGGTTACGCTTGAGCGATCTTTATCTCCTGAGGCATAAGCATATTCTAGTTCAATGCGGGGCTTAAGAGGCATTTTTAATGTGTAATTAAGGCCGCAGTTAGCCAGCCAGGCATCAATGCGTTTTTCTTCTAGGTCTACAGAGGCAGTATCTGTGTAGCTCGAACCTTCTTCTTTGATTACCTCTAGCCAGTAAGCTAATTTACTCTTGGGGTTATTGCTCTGCAGGCCAAGGCCGTAATATTCACTGTTGTACCTGTAGCTTTGGCTGGGTGTTTCGGGCGGAAAGCGTGCATTCTTGTCTTTCTGGATGAGCAAGAAGCCATAGGCGATATTATTTTTAATACCAGAATAGGCAAGCTCTAGGCCGGCGAAGATGCGATCGTTGGTCTTATTATAATTAGGCACACTTTGGTCGATGTTGTATTCATTTTCACCCGAGATAGATGTGAATGTTTTAAGATACAAGATATTTTTGATGTCGGTTTTATATTTTATACCATAATGTACGTTGCTATATGCTATGCCCCTTCCAACAAATAGATATTGCCGGCCAAGGGTTAAGTCTAAAGGAATGCTCCAGTCTTTTTTCGAGATATTGATATAGGCCATATCCAGATGCGGCCCATCATAATCGCTGGAGTAACTGGTTGAACGCGCGCTTGTATCCCGACGTGTATAGCTGTGTTTTAGACGCAGATACAGAGAGTAGTCTTTACGATAGTTGATTCTTGACCAGAGGCGCAGGTCTTGATACCAATTCCAGGAAACAAGGTCTTTGTCAGCAGCATTATTATCAGTATCAGTGTAATCTCTGAATATGGAGTTAAACCAGCCCCCTAGTTTGGCTGACCATATTTTTTCTATAGGCGGAGGCTTAATGACTACTTCTTTTAATTCGCGAGTTGTTTCTTCTTCTATAAGTTTATCTTCTTCTGTGCTTTCAGGGGTAGCGCTCTGGGCCGAGCAATGCAGGCTACTGCAAAGTAATAGGATTAGGGAGATTATTGTAGATAGAAAAATGTATTTTTTAGTCATTTCTAGAAAATATCTTATAATAGTCTGGCCAATCCGTCAATGCATTTTTGCTTGACAATGGCCTAAGGGGGTGATATAGTAAGAAAACTTAACCTTTAAGTTGGCCCAGAGAGGCCAGCAAGGAAGATGGAAAATGAACCTAGAAAGGAACAAATGTACCCTTGGCAGTCTTTGTGTGTCTAACGTGTTCTGACACAGGAAGGTCAAGGGATTTTTTATGCCTTCCAAGGAGAGGATTTTATGATGAGTGAGCTTAAGGTCAAGGCCAAGATACTGGATAAGGATTCGATGCAGCGCATATTAAAGCGCCTGGCACACGAGATTATAGAGAAGAATAGCCAATGCAAGGATAATCTATGTCTTATAGGCATACGTACGCGGGGTGTTTATGTGGCTGAAAGAATCAACTCTGAAATTGAAAAGATTATTGGCGTGAAATTGCCATTCGGGATATTGGATATTACGCTTTATCGAGATGATTTGACGCTAGTTGGGCCTAGCCCGATTGTCAGAAAGACTCAAATCGATTTTGGCCTGGAAGATAAAAAGGTCATTTTGGTTGATGATGTTTTGTTTTCAGGCAGAACCATAAGGGCAGCCATGGATGAGCTGATAGACTTTGGCAGGCCCAAGGTCATAGGACTGGCTGTGCTTATTGACCGTGGCCACAGGGAATTGCCCATCCGGGCAGATTATGTTGGTAAGAATATCCCGACCTCCTTGCAGGAAATAGTGGAAGTGCGTCTGGAAGAGATTGACGCTAAAGATGAAGTAGTGGTTGTAGAGAAAAAGGCAGGCTAGATAATGACCTGGACAAGAAAAGATTTACTAGGCCTGGAAGATTTAAGCCCAGAAGAAATCAAATTTATTTTAACTACTGTGGAGTCGTTTAAAGAGGTTTCCACCCGGGCTATTAAAAAGGTGCCTGCACTGCGGGGAAAGACAGTAGTAAATTTGTTTTACGAGCCCTCTACCAGGACAAGGGTGTCTTTCGAAGTAGCTGCCAAAAGGTTATCTGCAGATGTAATCAATATAGATATTGAGACCTCTAGCATCAAAAAAGGCGAGACCTTGATTGACACAGGAAAGAATATCCAGGCCTTAAACGCAGACATTATTATCATAAGACATTCTTGTTCAGGCGCAGCGATGTTATTGGCGAAGCATGTAGATATCAGCGTGGTTAATGCTGGTGATGGTCGGCATGAGCATCCGACGCAGGCGCTGCTAGACATTTATACCTTGCAGGAAAAATTTGGCAGAATCGAAGGATTAAATGTAAGTATTGTCGGAGATATTGCTCATTCGCGCGTAGCACGTTCAAATATCTGGGGTCTAACCAAATTAGGCGCTAAGGTAACAGTTTGCGCTCCCAGGATGCTTATTCCACCTGCTATAGAACAGATAGGAGTGCGCGTAACCCACGATATAGATGATGCCTTGAAAAAAGCAGATGCAGTGAATGTCTTGCGTATGCAGTTTGAACGTGACGAAGAAGGTGCCTTTCCTAAACAAATAGAATATTTTAGGAATTTTGGCATAACGAGTGAAAGGCTAAAGCGGGCAAAAAAGAATATTCTCCTCATGCATCCAGGACCATTAAATCGAGGCACTGAGATATCTAGTGAAGTTGCAGATGGCCCTAATTCCGTCATATTAGAGCAGGTTACCAATGGTATTGCAGTAAGGATGGCAGTGTTGTTTTTGGTATCACAAGGCGCTACGAAATCGCGCTAGCGATTTCATAGCACTAGTCCTGCAGAATTTTTTCCTTCGAAATTCAAAGAATTTCAAAGGACTAAAGTACCCGAAATTTATTTGAAATTTCAGGGTGCAAATTCTGTAGGGCAAAGAGAAAAGAAAAGCATCACGATGAAACTATTAATCAAAAATGGCCATGTAGTTGATCCGGCAAATAAGATAGATGATATTCTAGATATCTTGATAGATGCTAATAAGATATCTCTGGTTGGCAAAGATATCAAGGCAAGTGTTGATAAAACAATAGATGCCACTAAAAGAATAGTTATGCCGGGAATTATAGATATGCATGTACATTTACGTGAACCCGGCAGAGAAGATAAAGAGACGATTGCTTCAGGCACACTGGCAGCCTTAAAAGGCGGAATCACTTCTGTCTTGGCTATGCCAAATACTCAAATTCCTATTGATTGCAGCCAGAATCTGAAGTTGCTAAAAAGTATTATTAAAAAAACCAGCCATGCAAATGTATTAATTGCCGCAGCAATTACCAAGGCACGCCAAGGTAAAGAGCTTACTGAAATTTCCCAATTGAAAAAAGAAGGCATACTCGCGATTACAGATGACGGTGCATCAGTAGATGATGAGAGGTTAATGTCAGAGGCGCTAAAACAAGCTATGAAGCATAAAGTTTTAGTAATTTGTCATTGTGAAGATGTATCAATATCTAAGGATGGCGTAATTAATCTGGGGTTTATTTCAACACGTCTGGGTTTGAGGGGGGTATCTTGCGAGTCAGAATATAGGAGGGTCAGGCGTGATATCCAATTGGCAGAAAAATTAGGGGCATCTATTCATATTGCACACGTAAGTTGTAAAGAATCCGTAGAGATTATTGCTAAGGCTAAAAAAAAGAGCCTCAGACTAAGCGCAGAAACTGCACCGCATTACTTTTCTTTTAGCGAAGAAGACCTACTAGGATATAATACTAACATGAAGGTGAATCCGCCGCTACGAAGCAAAGAAGACGTTGTTGAGATAAAACAAGGATTAAAAAGCGGTGTCATTGATGTTATTGCCTCTGATCACGCACCTCATACTGACAATGAGAAGATAATAGAATTTGAACGTGCAGAATTTGGGGCAATTGGCCTAGAGACAGAATTAGCTGCCTCCATTACTGAGCTAGTGGATCAAGGCATCTTGAATTGGACGCAGTTAGTGCAGAAATTTACAGTTAATCCAGCAAAGATTTTAGGAATTGATAGAGGCACATTAGGAAAAGGCGCTATCGCTGATATAATCATTGTAGATACTGAAAGAGAATGGACTGTAGAAAGCAAGGATTTCCTCTCCAGGTCTAAGAATTCTCCTTTTATTGGTCGCAGGCTAAAAGGCATTGTTGAGCTTACTATTTTAAATGGTAAGATTGCTTATAATCGGTGCTAATCTGCGAAAGATCATGAAGTTTGTAGTGACAAAGGAATTAGGAAAACTGGCAAAGTGGTTGCGGATTTTTGGGTTTGACACTATTTACTTTAAGGAAGCCACTTTTAGTACAGTATTAATTATTGCATTTCAGGAAGACAGGATTATCCTAACCAGAAACACCAAAATCGGCGTACATTCTGGAGTGCGGATTATTACAATCAAAAGCAATAATTTGGCTGAGCAGCTTAATCAGGTTTTTAGAGAGCTAAAATCCAAGCCGCAGAAAGAGAAGATGTTTAGCCGTTGTATTCTTTGCAACGAAGAATTAAGCCACATTGCTAAAGAAAAAATTAAGAAAAAAGTACCTGAATATGTTTATAAAACGCAAAGCTCATTTGTAGCCTGCCCTGAATGCAAACGCGTATATTGGCAAGGAACACATTGGGGTAAAGTAGAGGAAGCACTGCATGCAATTCGTAGCTGATTTTCACATTCATTCTAAATATTCTCGTGCCACAAGCCGCGAGATGGATATAGAACATCTTGCTAAATGGGCAAAGATAAAAGGTATCTCTCTTTTAGGCACAGGAGATTTTACGCACCATCTTTGGCTTGAGGAGCTAAAGGCAAATTTAGAGCCGAAAGACAACGGCCTCTTTGTTTATAACGGGATAAACTTTATCTTGACTGCTGAAATTAGCAGTATCTATTCAAAAAAAGGACGCACCTATCGTATACACAATTGTTTACTTGCGCCGTCTTTTGAAACAGTGGATAAGATTAATGCCCGACTTTCAGAGATAGGGAATCTCGCCTCTGACGGAAGACCGATTTTAGGTTTGGATGCTAAGGAATTAGTAAGAATAGTCTTAGATATTGATCCAAATTGTATGATTATTCCCGCCCATTGTCTTCTACCAGATAGTCATATTCATACCAAGCTTGGAATTAAAAAAATTAAAGACATTCAAGAAGGAGAATTGGTCTATACGCACAAGTCAAATATTAAAAAAGTTACAAAGACTTTTAAAAGACAATATAAAGGGGAGATTTATCATATCAAACCATTTTATTTCAGAGAAGGGTTAAAGACAACGCCAGAACACCCATTTTATGTCATTAAGACATATAAAAATTGTCCGTCAACTCAGGGATATTGCAAGAAGGATTGTTGTCATATCAAGAAAGGTTGTAAGCGTAGATTTTATGAAGATTATAAGCCTGGCTGGGTACAAGCAAAAGACATAGAAAATAGTGACGTACTTCTGTTCCCCAGATTTATTAATAATTCGAGAGATATTAATGAGATAAAATTAAGTGATTATATAGAAGCCGATTTTACATTAAAGAATAATAAAATTGCTCCTAATGGAAGTAGAGTTCATTGGTTGCCAAATAATATTAAAATAGATGAAGATTTTTGTAGATTGGTAGGTTATTATTTAGCAGAAGGCTATACTAATAATCGCGATCAGATTTCTTTTTGTTTCAAAGATAGCGAGCTAGACTATATTAATGATGTTAAATTTTTGGTGAAGAAAATTTTTGATATTAACTTATCTAGCAATCGAATCAGGGAGGGCGTCAACAGCATAGAATTAAATTTTTGTTCAAAGATTTTACTCAACCTATTTAGCAAGTTTTTTTACGTTAGTAATCCAGCAAAGACTCATAATAAATGCCTACCGGGTTGGATGTTGCAGCTTTCAGCTGTTAAGCAGATGCAAATTCTAAAAGGTTGGTGGCGTGGCGATACAGGCTATACATCTTCGCAAACGCTTATGAATCAAATGAAGATTATATTGTTAAGATTAGGTATTATTCCTTCAATCCGGGTTGATTCTATTCAAGATCATTTTAAACGTGGTAAACACAAGATTGGAGAAAGAGATGTAGTAGCTAAATATGACAACTATTACTTTTCTAATTTGTCTTTCTTTGAAGATGAACATAGTTTATTAAATGACCCTAGTTTTGAAAAATTTAGGACAAAATTACAACGTAGACATGGTTGGATGGACGACAAATATATTTATATACCGGTTAAGGATATAGAAGTGAGTAATTATAACGGAGAAGTTTACAATCTAGAAGTTGAAGATGATAATTCTTATGTTAGTGAATTTGCAATTGTCCATAATTGTTGGACCCCCTGGTTCAGTCTTTTTGGTTCAATGTCAGGATTTGATAAAATTGAGTATTGCTTTGAAGAGCAGACTAAAAACATATTCTGCTTAGAAACCGGCCTTAGTAGCGATCCGGCTATGAACTGGCGATTATCAGCACTGGATAGGTTTTCTTTAATCAGCAACTCTGACAGTCACTCTCCTTCCCGTATTGGCCGCGAAGCCAATGTCTTTGATTGCGGCTTAGATTACAAGACTATAATGGAGGTTTTAAAGACAAAGGATAAGAAGCGTTTTCTCTATACTATTGAATTTTTCCCACAAGAAGGGAAATATCATTTTGATGGGCATAGAAATTGTGGCATTTGTTTTAGCCCGCAAGAATCCCGAAAACATAAGAACCGTTGTCCAAAATGCGGTCGCGCTTTAACTATAGGGGTTATGAACAGGGTAGAACAGTTGGCAGATAGGCCTGTGGGATTCGTCCCGGAAAACAACATCCCATTTAAGAATCTTATCCCTCTGGATGAGATTATCTCTGAGGTGCGAGGTGTAGGCAAGGCCTCCAAGACAGTCACGAATGAGTACAATACAATTATACATAAATTCCAGACAGAGTTTGATGTGTTAGTCAAGGCAACCAGGGAAGAGCTGGCAAAAAGTCTTCCTGAGAAAATTGTAGAAGGGATTATGCGCGTTAGACAAGGCAGGGTCGACATTCTACCTGGACATGACGGCGAATACGGCAAGATTAAGATCTTTGATGAGAATGAAAAAGGTAAACCTACAGGAGAGGAGCAGCTGAGCCTGTTTTGAATTAGATTAGCGCCTGTAGCTCAATGGATAGAGCAGTGGCCTCCGGAGCCATGTGTGCAGGTTCGACTCCTGCCAGGCGCATTTCAAGGCAGTTAAATAAAGGAGCATGGGACATGTTAACTAATTGCAAGGCAATAGTTTCCGTAATTGGTGGCCATAAATGTTCTAAAGAAGTGGAGGAAATAGCCATAAATTTAGGCAAAAATATAGGTAAAAGTGGTTATATTTTAGTATGTGGAGGCCTAAGTGGAGTAATGGAAGCAGCAGCAAAGGGCGCCAAACAGACAGGTGCTACCACAGTTGGCATATTACCAGGCAATGATAAATGCGTTGCCAATCCTTATATTGACGTTGCGATTGCTACTGGTTTAGGTATGGTCAGGAATACCATCGTAGTTTCTGCTGCAGATGCTGTTGTGGCCTTAGCAGGAGAAAAAGGCACTTTATCTGAAATTGCCTTTGCCCTTACATTAGAAAAACCAGTAATTGACTTAGGGAACTGGGGCCTTCCAGGCATGATTAAGGCTAGCTCACCAGAAGAGGCAATACAGATTATAGAGGGAGTTATCAAATAAGATCAATGCCAGAACTACCTGAAATAGAAACCATAAAAAGAGAGTTAAAACCAAAACTCCTAGGCAAGAGAATTACAAAGGTCTTAATAAAGCGTTCTCGAGTTATCCGCATGCCATCAAAAAGAGTGTTTGTCGATAAAATAAAGCATGCGTGTATTAAGTCCATCTCAAGGCGCGGCAAGGCATTAATATTTGAACTATCAGGCCCTGGTTTGAGGCAACGGTTTTTAGTAGTTCACCTACGTATGAGCGGCCAATTAATATATCCGGGAGACGCGCACAAGGCGCGAGTAAGTTTTAAATTCTCCGATGGCAGCATGCTTGATTTCAATGACCAGCGGCTTTTAGGAGAGATTTTTCTTTTGGATGACTGGCAAGAGCTAGCGTTTTTTAAACGTCTGGGACCCGAGCCATTTGATATATCATGGCGTGATTTCTCAAGGTCACTCCAGGGCAGAAAGGCCAAGATTAAACCATTGCTCATGGACCAATCTTTCATTGCTGGTATTGGCAATATCTATGCTGCCGAGGCCTTGTTTAAGGCCAGGATAGCGCCCCAGAGAAAGGCGCAGAGTCTTTCCTCAAAGGAAAAAAATAGGCTATTTAAATCCATTACTTCTATATTAGCCGAGGCGATAAGAAGAAAAGGCTCATCCATAGACCAGTATGTGCGTTCAGACGGAAAAAGAGGCATGTTTGCGCGTCAACATAAGGTATACAACAGAAAAGGAGAGTCTTGCTTTGTCTGCAGGAGTCCTATAAAGAGAATAGCGCTTGCAGGCAGAGGGACTTATTTTTGTTCAAGGTGCCAGAGATGAAAGAAAGAAACACCAAACACAAACAGAATATCATTCAGACCAAGGCCAAGATCCTCTTTAACAAAAGGATTGTCGATAATTTTTATAAAATTAGTATCAGGGCACCTAAGATTGCAAAGGCTGCTTTACCAGGACAGTTTTTGAATATAAAAGTTAACGATACCTATCAACCGCTTTTAAGAAAGCCATTAGGAATCAATAGAATTAGAGACAAAGGCAATAAGACTGGACTAGATATTTTATATAAGGTAGTAGGCGAGGGCACAGAGGCCCTCTCTCACAGGCAGAGCGGAGAATATATTGATATATTAGGTCCTTTGGGTAATGGCTTTTCCTTAGATTTTACTGCTGATAGATTGAAAGAGGATGAGATATTTCTTGTTGCTGGCGGCATTGGTATTGCACCTCTTTTGTTTCTGGCTGAGAGAATATTGGAAAACTCATCTTGCCAGAAATTAATCGTATTGATCGGCGCTAAAACCAAAAGCCATATTCTCTGCCAAAAAGAATTCAAAGATTTAGGTTGTAATGTTTTGGTGGCTACAGATGATGGCAGCTGCGGCTTTAGGGGCAATGTAACAGATTTATTCAGGAAGACCTTGGGATCAGAAAGAGCAACGGTCTATATTTGTGGTCCCCGTCCTATGCTTAAAGAAACAGCAAGGATCGGCGCTAGGCGTGCTTTTTCCTGCTTTGGTCTTTTAGAGGAATACATGGCTTGTGGTACGGGTGCTTGTTTCGGCTGCGTGGTTGCTACAACTGGCGGTTATAAACGCGTATGCAAGGAAGGGCCAGTATTTGACTTAAAGTCAATCAAGTGGTAGAATGAGTTCGCTCTTCATACTTATTGGCGGGCTCGCGTAAATTGTCTGTACCCATTATCCCTTGCTTATGCACTTGAAAATTTCTACGAAATTTTCTGCGTAAGCTTCGGGATAAATTCGACCAAACAACTTATGTTCGCACTTCGTGCTCCATAAGCTGTGGTCTTATTTAAAGGAGGTCAATATGTTTTATACAGCAGATCTATTGAGGATAGGAGGATCAGTTCTGGGGATAGTTGGCATTCTATTATCCGTAGGGTTAATCTTTTTTCCCAAGCAGCTGCTTACACTAAACAATATACTTAACAGGCAGATTTCTACAGATAAATTAAGGCTTGCTTTGGAAAAGGAATTCGATATTACCAATATTATTATGCAGGCAAGAGTCCTTGCCGGAGTCATTACTTTATTGTTATCATTTATTTTATTGACGATAGCCATAAAGGTTTAGTTGGTAAATAATAAAATAGATCGATATAGCCCCCTTGAATTGAGCCAGAACCCATTTATTTCAATAATCATCCCAGTACGCAACGCTGCCCGGACACTACCTACCACTTTTAACTATCTCTTTCGCGTTGATTATCCTAGAGACAAGATGGAGATAATTATTGCCGATGGAGGTAGCAGCGACGATACTGTTAGCGTAATCAGGCATTGGCAAAAGGACTACTCCTTTATAAAACTTGTTGAAATTCCCAATTGTCCTTCCCCTGGTTTTGCCAGGAATAAGGCGCTTAAGGTAGTTAAGGGAGAGTTTATCTTTTTTACTGATGGCGATTGCGCACCTGCGTCTGACTGGATATGGAAGATATTGAAGGTCTTTTCGCGTGATGAGAACATTGCTGCTGTTGGTGGAGAGGTGCATACATTGCGCGTGGATAAGGATAATGTTGTTGAGGCATGGTGTGAGCACTTTGGCTTTAATATGGTGAGCCCTCGCTATGGTTTTATTAAAGAAGGATATTTTCCTGATTTTCCCAAAGACCCTACCCCAGCAGATGTGGCTGGACATCGGGCATATTTTTTTGGCACCTGTAACGTTGCCTATCGAAAAGAAGCGCTCGATGTAGCAGGTGCGTATTTCTGGGAAAGGCCTACGGGTGAAGATATGGAATTGAGTTTGCGAACAAGAAAACACGGGTATAAATTTTATTTTGCACCAGATGCAGACGTAAAACATATGCACAGGGCAAACCTAAAGCAGCTACTAAATGTATGGGCATCTTATGGCAGGGCCCATCCTGTCCTGATTGAGAAATATATTAGAAAACACAGATTAGACATCATTTTACAATTCTTAAAAAGCAAACCTGTACTGTCTTTTCCTTTTCCTATCCGAGGTTTTATTTATCTTGGCAACCTACAGCTTGGGATTCTTTGTCTTATTCTCTCTTTAGTCTCTGGCCTTGCTATTATTTTAGGCAACAGTTCTGCCGGTTTATTAGTTAGTCTGGGAATTTTTGTGATGGGTTTTGTTTTGTTTTCTTTTAATTATTTCAAGGCCTGTTTTGATATGCAGCCAAGGAGATTATTTCTAAGCTGGTGTGCAATGAAATTCCTGACCAATATTTATTTTATTCGCGGAGGCTTAGAAGGCATTTTCAAGCATAAGATATTGTGCATTGAACCAAGTTTCTAGATCAGAGATGGGGAATTGAAGATAGTAGCCCCCCTGCAGAATTCAACGAATTCTACAGGATCAGTCCTAATAGAAATTCTTTCAGAATTTCTGTGGGAGGGTCAGGAGGAGGGTGCGATGAAGAGAAAGAAAGGAATAACTATATTTGGTATAGCTAGTATAGTCATTGCCCTATTGCAACATTTTCTATTAACAAAGCAGTATTTGAAGCTAATTCTAATTATCGATGGATATCAAAAAACCATCTCTATAAGACCGCTATTGTCTCTTTTTTATCAATTCTTAATACTTACTTCAGCTTTTTTGGCAATTAATGGTTTAGTCATTCTTATTCGGAAAAGGATTTTAGAAGTACCTACCGCATTTATTCTTGTTATAAACTATATTATCTTCATTGTTCCTGCGATTTATATAGTCAAACTTGGACATAATAATATGACGCTTTTGCCACTTTATCCAAAAGATAGCATTTTAGTAATTTTAATATTTATGGTTTCGGTTTATACAATTGGTTCACTGGCATATTTAGTTCTATCTAAACCCCAAAGTAAAGGAGCAGTCTAGTTAATTATGGCAGTTAAACAGAAAAACTTATCAGTACGCATCGGTAAATTAGCCCTTTCTTCTCCTCTCATTGCTGCCTCAGGCACGTTTGGGTATGGCCAGGAGTTAGAGGGGCTGATTGATTTTAAAGATTTCGGCGCTATTATTACAAAGACAATAACCCTAAAAGCGCGTAAGGGAAATCCACCGCCTCGCTTGATAGAGACTCCCTGGGGGTTGCTTAATTCCATTGGACTAGAGAATCCTGGTATTGATGTATTCTTGAGGGATAAATGGCCATATTTAGCAAGATTAAAAACCCCTGTCATTATAAGCATAGGCGGAGAAACTAAAGATGAATTTGTAAGGCTTACTAAGCGTCTGGATAGATTAGAAGATTTGAAGGCAATAGAGGTTAATATCTCTTGTCCTAATATTAAGAAGGCGAAAATCAAAAAGAGAAAGACGCAAGGCCTAACAATGTTTTCTCAAGGTATAGATGAGACATTTGCTGTTGTTAAGGTAGTGCGTAAGCTAACGTCTAAGACATTGATTGTTAAGCTTACGCCCAACGTTACGGATATTTCTAGTATAGCCATTGCTGCCTCAAGCGCTGGAGCAGATGCACTTTGTTTAGTAAATACCTATTTTGGCATGGCTGTTGATATCCAAAACAGGAGGCCTCAGCTTGCGAATATAACCGGAGGTTTAAGCGGCCCGGCAATAAAGCCATTAAGTCTTTATGCGGTTTATAAGACATACAAGGCAGTGAGAAAACCTATTATCGGCGGAGGAGGCATTATGAATAGCGCTGATGCTATCGAATTTTTAACCTGCGGGGCAACAGCGTTGTCTTTAGGAACAGTAAACTTTATTAATACCAAGGCCCCTAAGGAAATTTTGACGGGAATAAAAGGCTATTTGAAAAAGAATAAGATTAAGGATATTTATAAGCTTAGAGGTAGTTTGCGTACATGAAGACAAAACTCATAGTTGCATTGGATGTTGATAGTTTTAGTAAGGCAAAGGCTATCGTAAATAGATTAGGCCCTTGTGTGAGAGCTTACAAGGTAGGCAGCCAATTGTTTATTGCCTCAGGCATAGAGATTGTTCTCTGGCTAAAACGCAAACATAAGAATGTGTTTCTGGATTTAAAGTTGCATGATATACCCAATACTGTTGCTGCTAGCGCCAGGCAAATAACCAAACTTGGCGTTTATATGTTTACGATTCATGCTACTGGTGGCAAGGTGATGATGCGCGGCTGTGTCAAGGCAGTCAGATCAGAGGCAAGTCGCCTTAAGATTAAAAAACCAGCTGTGCTTGCTGTAACTGTGTTAACCAGCCAGAAATCCACCAATACCAAAAGAGATGTCCTGAGGTTGGCAAAGGAGGCGCTATCTTGCGGAGTTGATGGAATTGTCTGTTCAGTAGAAGAGGCACATCTTTTACATAGAAAACTAAAACATAAGTTCATTCTGGTCTGTCCGGGTATAAGAAGCGCAACCAACAAAAAATCGGACCAGAAAAGAATAGCTACGCCACAGCAGGCAAAGAAGGCGCAGGTTGACTTTATTGTAGTGGGCAGGCCAATAATAGAGGCTCCTTCTGCTTCTCTTGCAGCTGTAAATATATTGAACGCACTCAAAGAAAGATAGAAGCATTTATTTTTTGATTAATAATATTTTAAGGCTTATTTGCTTATACTAAGTCTTAGGAGGAAGGTATAGACATGACAGAAAAACTAAAAGACCTTCTTGAGAAGATTAACGAAGAAGGCGTAAAACAGGCAGAGGAGGCGGCACGCAGAATAGAATCAAAGGCTGAGGATGATGCTGAAAAGATTCTTAGAGATGCTAAGTCGCAGGCAGAAGCAATTATAGATGATGCCAGGAGTCATGCACGCAAGGTCAAAGAGGCAGGTGAGTTGGCCCTGAAGCAATCCGGCAGAAATCTAATGCTTTCTCTTAAAGAAGAAATCAGGAGTCTTTTGAATAAGATTATTGGCGCAGAGACTGCCAAGATAATGTCAGCAGTTGATCTTGAGGCCATTTTAGAGAAATTAATAATAAATTTTGCCAAGGAGAAAGGCGAGACCTCTGATATAAAGGTGCTCTTAAAACAAGAAGATCTCGCAAAACTTAAAAAGACTTTTATTCTAAGGTTAAAGGAGAGGTTGAAAGAGCCGATAGAGTTTAGGCCAGCAGCCAATATTAATACTGGTTTTTCCATAAGCTTTGACAAAGGCAAGTCGTTTTTTGACTTTACAGATGAAGGTTTGGCCGAGGCAATACGTAACTATCTTAATCCAGAACTTGCAAGGATTTTCAAATGAGACAATATTATTATTTAATAGCAAGCCTGCCCCTTTTAGAATTCGCTATGAAGCCGCCTTTGAAATATAGTGATTTCCTAAAGTGCTCCAGAGAGCAGTTAAGTGCTCATGATATGGATATTATTCAAAGGACCAAGATTACGCCAGCGCAAGATGTAGATGAGTCACAAGCAACATTAAGAGAGTGGCAGATATTCGATATTACTTTAAGAAATGAGATAGTCAAATTTAGGGCCAGCCGAAAATTAAAAGACCCTGCTAAATATATACGCGCCCCGGGATATTCGGATCCCTTTATTGCTTCTTTTGCGCACTGGGTTACTAGCCAGGATTCTCCTATGGAGGCAGAACTTAGCCTGGACCGTGAAAGATGGCAAAGGTTGGAAGAATTAGCAAAGGCTCATTATTTTGATATTGATTATTTAATTACATATGCCTTGCAATTACAGATCTTAGAGCGTTGGCAAATGATAAATTCACAACCAGCAATAGTAGCATTAGAGGCATTACTGGAGAAAGAGATAATATAATGGGTAAAAGGCAAGGCAAGATTGTAGGCATAACCGGGAACATGGTAGTTGCAGAATTTGATGACTATGTTGTGCAAAACGAAGTCGCTTTTATTCTGCACGGGAAAGAGCGCCTAAAATCAGAGGTAATACGCGTAAAGGGCAATAAAGCAGAACTTCAGGTCTACGAAGATACCAAAGGCCTAAAGGCTGGAGAAAGAGTCGAATTTAGCGATGAGCTTCTTTCAGTTGAACTAGGACCGGGTCTTTTGGGACAGATTTTTGATGGACTCCAGAATCCCCTGCCGCAGCTTGCCCAAAAGTGTGGGTTTTTCTTAAAGCGCGGCGTATATTTAGAGGCATTGCCAGATGAAAATAAGTGGGAGTTTCATCCTGTTGCAAAGCGAGGCGATAAACTAAAATCAGGTGATAAACTTGGTTTTGTGAAGGAAGGCATGATTGAGCATTGGATTATGGTTCCCTTTGCATTAAGCGGCCAATTACAAGTAGAGACTATTGTCAGCAAAGGCAAATTTAATTTAAAGCAGGCAATCGCAAAGCTTAAAGATGAAAGCGGCAAGATACATGAGGCTACTATGCAGCAGATCTGGCCGGTTAAGATACCAATAACAGCTTATGCTGAGAAATTAAAACCCCAGACGCCTTTGGTTACAAATATTAGAATAGTTGATACATTGATGCCAGTGTCTTTAGGAGGCACTTATTGTATTCCGGGTCCTTTTGGTTCAGGAAAGACCGTACTGCAGCAGTTGATTAGTAAGCATGCAGAGGTTGATATTGTGGTTATAGCTGCTTGCGGAGAAAGGGCGGGTGAGGTTGTTGAAACGTTGAGGACATTCCCAGAGTTAAAAGACCCCCGCACCAATAGGCCGCTGATGGAGCGCACGGTTATTATCTGTAATACCAGCTCCATGCCGGTTTCTGCTAGAGAGTCTAGCGTCTATACCGCAGTTACGATCGCAGAATACTATAGACAAATGGGCCTTAAGGTATTGTTGTTAGCTGATTCTACTTCACGCTGGGCACAGGCAATGCGCGAGATGTCAGGTCGCCTGGAAGAGATTCCAGGAGAAGAGGCATTTCCTGCTTATCTTGAGACAAGGATCGCTTCTTTTTATGAACGGGCAGGACTGGTAAGACTGCATGATGGCAGCCTTGGCTCTGTAACAATAGGCGGTACAGTTAGCCCTGCAGGCGGGAACTTCGAAGAGCCAGTTACTCAGGCAACACTAAAGGTGGTAGGTGCATTCCACGGACTTTCACGCGATCGCTCAAATGCAAGAAAATACCCAGCAATAGATCCCTTAGAGAGCTGGAGTAAATACAAGAGTTTTATCGACGATAAAGAGAGACAAAAAGCCCAGGCCATCTTAAGAAGGGGCCATGAGGTAAATCAGATGATGAAGGTTGTGGGAGAAGAAGGCACTTCGCTTCTTGATTTTATTACTTATTTAAAAGGAGAATTCCTTGATTCGGTTTATTTGCAGCAGAATGCCTTTGATGAAGTGGATGCCGCTACAATTGCCGAAAGGCAAAAACACACATTCCATACAATTTATAAAATCTTAGAGAGAGATTTCCAGCTTGGGGATAAAGATACTGCTAGAAGTTTCTTCCAGAATCTAAGCCAGAAATTTATAGAATGGAACTCCATTGAATGGAAAACAGATGCATTTTCTGCAAAAGAAAAAGAAATAGAGAAGTTAATAAGCGAAAAGGAAAAGGCAGGATCCGCCAATGCATAAAATATATAATCGCATAACGCAGATAGCAGGTAACGTTGTAACCGTTGAAGCAAGGGATATAGGCTACAAAGACCTGGCTGAGATATCTTCCAAGAACGCTAAATCCTTAGCCCAGGTAATTAGGATAGATGGAGAGCGCATCTATTTACAGGTTTTTGCTGGAAGCCGGGGTGTTTCAACTGGTGATCGAGTAAGATTTCTAGGTCATGCGATGAGGGTCTCCTTTAGTGAGAATCTCCTAGGCAGAATCTTTACCGGCGCAGGCCTACCTCGAGATAATGGCCCGGCATTAAGTGAGAATATGATAGAGATTGGCGGCCCGCCTGTAAATCCGGCAAAAAGGATTATTCCGCGGCGTATGGTGCGTACAGGCATACCCATGATCGATGTGTTTAATAGCCTGGTGGAATCTCAGAAGCTACCTATTTTCTCTGTGCCGGGAGAGCCTTATAATGAGGTCTTGGTGCGGATTGCAATGCAGGCAGAGGTAGATTTGATAATCTTAGGCGGTATGGGTCTAAAATATGATGATTATCTTTTCTTCCGGGACACATTGAATGCGCACGGTTCATTATCACGTTCAATATTTTTTGTGCACACTGCATCAGATCCTACTGTAGAGTGCCTCCTAGTTCCAGATATAAGTTTAGCCGTTGCTGAGCAGTTTGCACTTAGCGGCAAACGCGTCTTAGTGCTCCTTAGTGATATGACAAATTTTGCCGATGCCTTAAAGGAAATATCTATTACCATGGAGCAGATTCCTTCAAACAGGGGCTATCCGGGTGATTTATACAGCCAGCTGGCCTCACGCTATGAAAAGGCTGTTGATTTTGATACTGCCGGCTCTATTACTATTCTAGCGGTTACTACAATGCCGGGAGATGATGTTACCCATCCCATACCTGATAATACTGGATATATAACGGAAGGACAGTTCTACTTAAGAAACAAGTCTATTGAGCCTTTTGGTTCTTTGAGTCGGCTTAAACAGCTAGTAAATGGCAAGACAAGAAAAGATCACAGGACTGTTATGGACAGGATGATTCAGTTTTTTGCTGATTATCGCTCAACATTAGAAAAACAGGCCATGGGATTTCAGATGAGCCAATGGGATAAGAAACTCCTGCGTTATGGAAAGAGCTTCCAGGAGAAAATGATGAATCTTTCTGTAAATATATCACTTGAAGAGGCCTTGGATTTAGGTTGGCAGATTATGGCAGAGGCCTTTCAGCCTTTTGAGACGGGTATAAAGTCAGAACTTATCGAGGAATTCTGGCCCAAGAAATAATATGGCAAAGATTAAATTTACAAAAGGTGAACTAAAAAGACAACGTGATAGCTTGAAGCAGTTTGAGCATTATCTTCCGATTCTGCAGCTAAAAAAGCAACAGCTACAGATCGAGATTCAACACGTGCATGAAAGATTGGATTTGAAATTAAATGAGATAAGTAGTTCAAAGGCTGCGATAAGTATCTGGGCAGGATTATTG
>Ga0180009_10000374_pt1 | contig 64098 bp, 53 predicted proteins | sample OS_PC_MetaG_FD_123537 | JGI IMG/M metagenome (GOLD analysis project Ga0180009, IMG submission 123537) | Groundwater microbial communities from the Aspo Hard Rock Laboratory (HRL) deep subsurface site, Sweden - OS_PC_MetaG | ecosystem: Environmental > Aquatic > Deep subsurface > Groundwater... | reverse complement strand
TATATCGCTTGTGAGATTGGCTGATGTTGCAGGCTGTAATCCAGTTTCCACATATTCTGCGAAGTTTTCATAAAATCTTGTGGATGGAGAGATTACCAGTTGAGAATCGAGTATGCCCGCAGTTGCTGAAATATCAGCTGTTGTAATAGTGCCATCCGTTATCTCGGCTGATTCTATTGTCTGGCCTAATTTAGTAACAGTTGCTGATAAGGCTGTATCTGCGACTTTACCTGCTGTTGCGATCTGGGACAGCTTTGTATCCGCAATGGCTGCATTTGCGTTGATATCCGCATCTACGATAGTGCCGTCACTGATCTCTCCTGATTCTATGGTTGCGCCTAAGGGTGTATTCGCAGTAGGAATTACACCTGCGCCTACAGGGATATTAGCAAGGTTTGTCAAGCTAGCACCAGAAACTTTACCTGCTGTAGCAATCTGGCTAAGCTCTGAATCCGGCAAGGTTGTGGCTAAATCTAAAGAATTAGCATAGACATCCCCTTCTGAATCAACTGAGAAGTTTGTCGCGCCTGCGCCTGTGGCCTGCATGTCAAAGAGTTTTGTATTAGCAACTGGGCTGGAAGAAGGTTTTATTAGTACAGGCGAAGCAACAGTATCTGTAAAGGTATTGGTTGAATTCTTCAGGACAACATTGCTAGAAAGCGCTGAGTCAGAAACCTTGCCTGCTGTTGCGATAGTAGCTAATTTTGTGTCAACTATACCTGCGTCGGCTGCCACTTCAGTATTTGTAATTGCCAGGTTAAGTTTTGACTGGGCTATTGCTGCGGTGTTAGAAACATCTGCATCTACAATTGTTCCATCCAGAATCTTCGCTGATGTTATTGACGAATCAGCAATCTGGCCTCCTCCAATAGAACCAGCTTTTACCGCTAATTTATTTGAGACAATCCCAATAGTAGCGTCATCATAATCCACTGACATGCCATTTGCGCCTTTAGTAATACCCTGATTAGCGCTAAGTTTTACATCTAAGGCATTATCAGTAATTGCAAGCCCTGGATTTGTTGCAGCAAGATTTACCTGAATACCTGAATTATTTGTAATCGCACCTGCTGCATTAAGCTGCACTGCTGTACCAGCGACTTTATTGGCTGTTGTAATCTGATTTAACGAACTGTCAGATATGCCCTGAATAGTATTATTTGCGCCGTTGATAGTTTTATTAGTGAGTATCTGGCTGCCTGCCAAAGTAGCAACAACAGTATTATCTACGCTTATTATTGTACCGCTATTTGTAAGGCCTGTGCCCCATGTATAAGCTGTGGCGCCTGAAAATGCGACCCAGCTTGCGCCATTATAAACATAGCCTGCATTATCTGCCCTGTTAAATACTGCATAGCTTTGCAGGGGCGCTGTGAAATCCCATGTTGAACCATTATAAACAGCAATTTTGTTATCTTGTCCGTTCCATACGTCTATACCAGTTGACTTAACTATGTATCTCGCTCCATTTGCAGGGCTTGCCGGAGGAGTTGTTTGTATCGCTATTACAGGATCTTTCCAGTGAAGACCTGCTATAGCGTTATCAACATATGTCTTGTTAGCTGCATCACCGCCTTGATTAGGGACGCCCAAATCTGTTACCTTATTGCCTCCCATCTGAATATCCGCAGCCATGATGCCAAGGGTTGTATCTGTTCCCTGGGTATGACTTTTTGTTATAGCGTCATTTATATTTGCGCTGTCTAATAATTTTGAGGTCTGAATCCCTGCTGTTCCAGAAACCATTGCATCTGTAAGGCCGCCAACCGGGATAATGCCTGCTGTACCAGCGCCTGCTGTAGGTAAATCAGTCGCTGAATGGCTATGCGAAAAATTGGCTGCGCCTATATCACCGGCTGATAAATTATTAGCGCCTATTTTATATTTTGCGCCGCCTGGGATATTGACGCCTGCAAAAGTATCTGTTGCGCCAGCCTGCCCTGCAATATTTAAATAATTGCCGGTGGTATCATAAGTGATGTTAACATTGCCGGAACCTCCGCCACCTATGATATAGCCTGATCCCTGCGCTGGTTCTGTTACGCCTCCTGTCAAGCCTGTATTAACTCCAAATGTAGCGTTTGAAGTGCCGCTCGTGGATGTAGGGCCAATCAGATTTGCTGCGGTCAATGTGCCTGCAATATTCACACTACTAGAGAAGTCAAATTGATTAAGGGTCTTGTTCCATTTGAGAAATTTATCATTAGGGGATACCCCATTCCCAAAACTCAGCTTAATATCATTATCAGCAGGGCTTAAAATAGACGCTATTGCAAAATCTTGAGAAGTTGTGCCAGGCGCGCCCAATAACCCTCCGTCTTCATCATTTCCGTGATGATGGGGCGCGATATTTCCAACGATAGTTGGAGACGCAAAAAATCTCCAGCGTTCATATTGAAACACGTCTCCTGTGGCAGGAAATTTAATATCTATGCCTATATCCTGGCCGGTTGAAGATATCAGTGAAACTGTTGAACCCCTGCTCATATCCTGTCCCCAGTTGCCATACCAGTTATAAGTACCGGCAGTAGCAGAATTGGGATTCCACATAATGCTCCATCCGAATTTCGTAGGAGGAAGAATAGGATTGCCTTCATTATCAAACGTGACTTCTGTCCAGATTTCAACATTCTGCGCAGAAGAAAATAGCGCAGAGCTCAATTCTCCGCTCATCGTAATATTAAGAGTGCCCTGATTGTTTGGATCGCGCATAGGAGGCGAGATATAAGCCTTTGATCTTTGCCCTATAATTTCTGAAAGTTTGATTATACCTGTGTTTGAATCCACAAAAGTCAATTCACCTGTCACGGGATCTTTGAATATACGAGCCTCGCTGGGTTTATATGACGCCTCCTTATTGAAACTGTTATAGGTGGACTGTTCAGGAGACATGCCATATGCCTTAAATTCCCACTGGTCTCCGCCTTTAAACCCTGTAGTATCGCTAAATCTTATCTTTATGCCAAAATTCAGATCAGTATCATTTGCGGAGATTGTCAGTCCTGGGCTAGCAGGATACCATGTTTCAGTCCATGGCTGCCAGGAAGTAGAAGCCCATTCATTCATAGGGTCAATACATTCCACATAACGATATTTAATGTAAGGCGATGGGGTGTCATAAGCACCCATGACTCTTACCTGGAATTTTCTCATAACCCTTTCTACGTAGTTTCCGCTCACATCCATCTTTACAGAGCCTGGATTAAGCGGAGCTGCTTGGGTAGAATGAATATTGATAAAGTCGTATGGCACTCGGTCAACTGTGCCGCTTCCGCCTGCTGTTCCGCTCATGCCAGGATCTTCTGAAAAGAAATCTATACCTCTTGTCCTTACAAACTGATCAACTGAAAGAATTCCGCCTCTGCCATCAGCAGAACGGCCGATTTTCATTGTTCCATATATTGACTGATCTCCTGTATCAATTATTGAAGTTGGAGAATATTTCGGCAAAACTTTTCCTTCTACTAATTGCACAGCGTCAAACCGCGCAAACTCAGTATCATTAGCACCGCTGGTCTGCTGGCAAAGTAAAAAGATATCGACATCTGAACCAATGCCATCTGTTTTAAAAGAACCTTTATTTTCAACAAAAGTAGAGCTCGAACTTACCAATGGTTTAAACGTACCTCTTACAACTGCATTATTTGCATGGTTGGCAGCTGTAGTATTATTAATACCTCGCATAACGTTTGTAAATGAGATATCTGTTTTTCCTGTGTAATTAAATAATTCATCGTCTATTAATATTGTGCCACCTTGGGGAAAATTTGAAGTGCTTGTCACTAAGATAGTAGCTGTAGAGCTCCCGTCCAAAGTAGCGCTTGCGCTTACTCCTGATGTTATAGTTGTGCTTGGCACATAGTGGCCTGAGATATCAAGTATTGCCTTTGTAGTAACAGGATTAGTGCTCATTAAAGCAGCGCCTATAGAATACCATGTATTTGGTTCAAGGCCTGTCATTGTCTGTTTTATGCCTGCGTCATTACCGCTACCAGGCGCCCCTATTAAATAATTTAAACCTCTTTTACCAACCCATTCATTTATTGCAACTGCGGATTTACCGTCAAAAAAGTCTGTGTTAAATGTTCCTGTATTGCCGGTTCCTGTCTTAAAAAGAGCTGGGGAGTGCTGGGCAATCTTTCCTTCTACCCATATCCATTCATCAGGCGCAAAGTTACTCCATCCGCCCCTATACCCTGTAGTAGTGTCATTATAAACTCCTGTCTGAGCATAAGATGGGTCATATCCTGCAAATTTTTCAAACCCGGAAAACGCCTCAAATGAACCATTTTTTATTGCATTTCTAAAATCATGCGCGAGCCTTCCGCCTGCTTCTATCTGAAATACTGCATCGCCTACTGTCGGGTCATATATATTAAAAGAACCATCTGAAGAGATATCAAAAAGCGCTTTTTCGTATTTAGCGAAGTCAACGCCTGGCTGAGGAATACTGACCACGCTGAATTTTTGTTTAGAGTAGCTGGCATCGTTCAATACATCAGGATCTAATTTAATCGCATAATACTGGTTATATCTTCCTGTATTTACATCCCTATTCACTCCAAAGTTTAAATATGCAGGAGATGCGGTTGGTATGACTGCCTGGTCTGAAAAAATAAATGCGCCTAAACCATCTGTCCCTGCGTCTGTATCATACCAGAGGTACTGATAATTACCCTCGTTGATACCAAGCTTTAGGACGCCGTCTGAATCAGAATCTGCGCCGCCGCCTAGCTTAGCAGTATTTGTAGCTATTGCAAGCGATGCGCTTGCATTTGATTGTGTAATGGATGAAAGCGCGTCTCCGCCGCTTGTATCGATCTGCACATCGCCATCTGCTTCTACTGTCAGATGCGAAAGCGCTGTAGAATCTTGGATCTCGAGAAGGTTTGCGGTCTGTCCTCCCATGCCTTTTAAAATTAAAGGCGTTGCTGTGGTGTCAGCTGCTGTGATAGTCTGGGTTGATGCAGGAGCGAGCACGGGCACGCCTGTTAATACGAAATCTAATTTGCCTCCGGCATCATCATAAGTCACGTCAATATTAGTTTCAGTATTGCCAGTTACCATGCCTCCCGCGTAATCTTCAACCTGTTCCTGGTTAAGCACAGTATCTACGTACGAAGAAGTTATTGTTATTGTATTTGCTCCATCATCTGGCGTAATAGTAACATTTGGACCTGCTACCAGGTCTATGTTCCCGCCGTCATTTGTAACGCTATTTATGGAAGACACGACATTTACATTTAAATCAGCTGCTGTCAAAGAGTCGTTTACCACGGAAGCAGAGTTCACTGAAGCAGTACTTACAAGGCCTACGTTATCCACGCTAAATTTGGATGAGCCTCCTACCTGAAGGTCTAAAAGTTTATTGCCTGCTCCTGGCGCTGAGGTTTCTGTAACGTTTAATTTTATACCTGTGTAATCGCCTGAAGTGGCTTTATTAATCGTAGCTGCTAAATCATACGCCGATTCATCCCCTGTTGCGGCCGAACGCGTTACTGTCGAAGTTACGCCATAGCCTGATGCTGGAGACAGGTCAAGGTTTATACCACTTGTAACAATACTTGTACCTGCAGTGCTTAAAGTTATATCCCCTGTCACTGTCCCGCCTGCCAATGGCAGATAATTTGATGCGGTAATATCATTTGCCACTTCATCATCAGCCCATGGATGAGCTGTATTATCCCAGTCTCCTGTAATAGTTTCCGTGGAATTTAGTTTCGGAATATTTGATGAATCTGAAAGATCGCTTGAAGCTATTTGAGAACCGTTGATTTTATAGTTTGCGCCTGCAGGAATATTTATGCCGCCAGTGACCCCTGCTATATCCAGATTACTTGTACCAGAATTAACTTTGATAGTAACGTCGCTGCCTGTGCCGCCTTCAATAACAAGGCCTGCTCCGTTTGCAGCAGCTAAACCAGCATTGTCTGAGTCTATCGTAAATGTAAGATTTGTAGTAGAGACTTCATCGCCTGAAGCGCTTGAGGCAAAAGTTATAGTATTGGCAGTGTCATTTGGCGTAATTGTCATATTTGCGCCTTCCACAAAATCTATATCACCACCGTCATTGGTTACGCCGTCTATTGAAGAAACTACATTGCCTGAAAGCGTCCCCACTGCATGGGTATGAAGGCTATCAGCGTTGGAAACAGCGCCTGCTGTAAGCGTAGTAAGATTAGCAGCTGTAACTCCTGCGCCTGCGCTGGCTAGTTTATTCAGTTCGGCTGCTGTTGAAGTAACCTGCGTATCGCCTATATAAAAAGTTGTGGTATTTATAGCGCCAGAAACATTAAGTTTATACGTATCTGTTGTAGTTGTGCCTATCCCTACGTTATCTGTAATGGTCAAGAGATATATTCCTGTGCCGCCATCTGTCCAGCCACCTGCTGTTGCTGGCGTAACATTATCCGCGTATGCCTTTGTTACTGCATGACTAGCAGCAGTAGGGGTTGCTACTGATACTGTGCCTGCGAATGACGCGTTCCCTGAATTATCTACATAGAAGGCTTGTGTTGTACCGTCTAGGCCTGCATACGCGTCTATCAGGTAATTATCTCCTGTTGGAAGGCTTGTTTCTGTGGCTTGAATTTTTAGAGCAGTGTAAGAACCAGTTTTTGTAGCGCCTGTATAATTTACAGTTGGAGCAACATTTAAACCAATCGCAGTGGTTGTTGAATTTATTCCGCCATCTTGAAATGTTGGCTGAATACTGGCTAAAGTTGGTGTTCCTGACGTGGAAGAATCTGTCTTTGAGACAGCAAAATTATCTGCAACAGTTAATACGCCTGTAGAATTAGAAACATTCCCTTTTAAGTCAGAAGCGCCTGTTACAGTAAGGCTGGCTAAAGTTGTATCGCCTAAAGACGTAGTGCCGCTTGAAGAGATATCCCCATAGATAGTACCGTCAACTTCTAAATCGCCCTGCACATACAGTTCCCCTGTAGAAAGCGCATATGCATTTGATGCCTCGCTCGCGCCTATTATTACTCTCTGACCTGCAAATTGCGCAGCAGGGCCTGTGGACGCCTGGTTTATATCCAGGGCGGCTGATGTGCCTGAATAATCCAAGTCAATATTTGAATTCATGTCGAGAGCGCTATTCAACATAGCTGCGCCGCTAACTGTTAAAGCGCCTGTTACATCCAAGCCATTGTTTGCGTCTACATTACCTCCGAATGTAACCTGGTTACTAGCGCCGATCTGAGTCAACGCATCTGCTATAGTAACTGCTCCGCTTGAATTAGAAATATTTCCGCGTAAATCAGAAGTGTTTGTTACTACAATGCTTGAAAACGTGCTGTTGCCGCCGGTAGAAGCAATTGTGCCATAGATAGTCCCTGCAACTGTTAAATCATTTGACATGTTAACATTTCCAGTATCATTATCGACCAGCAAAAAGTTAGTTGTGCCGTCTGTGATTTTAAAATCGCCTGAAGTGGAATCAATAGTTATGACTACATCCCCTGTTCCTGTAGGATTTACTTCTATGTTTTGATTCGGCCCTCCTGTAAGAGACAATGCGCCTGTTGGAGCGCTGGCCAAAAAATCAGACGCGTCATAGCCATCCAGCTTATCTGCGTTTATAGCATACGCTACTGATGTAAGCCGCTGTCTGGGCGTCATTTCGCCATCTGACTCTACTTCCACAGAATACCAGTAAGGCGCATTAAAATCCAAGCTATCCAATACCTCGCTATTTCCAAGTAATATACTGAATATACCCCTGGTAACAGTAGCCGATTGAGTCTCTGTCCATAGCTTAATACCGCCTGATTCTGCGTCATATATCCTGATAGTGATACTAACATCACCTGTGACAGGATCATCATTGGCATCTGTGAGCTTGCCTTGATAATTAATAAACCTGGGTATTTGAGCTTGCGCCCCAGGCGGCGCAATCGCTATAAACGATAACATAAAGATCAGCACCAAAATATGCCAAAATCTCATTCCTCTTAAAATCCTTTTCATTGTCATGGTAATCATTTTAACCGCCTCCTTTTTAGGAGGTAACTGCAGAGCTCGCTCCATATAGAGCAAGCGCTGTAGTTACACCCGTCAAAGCTCTTTGCTATTTTTCTCTTCACCTGTCTTTCCACTGGAAAGCACAGGAATATTTCCAGGAATAACCTTCCATTTCTTGCTCATCATTTCACCGTTACTTACAGGAGTAGCAGAGCGAACGCCAGTAAACTCCGCGCCAGAATTCGATATCAATTTTGCAACCTGTTTTATATTTTTATTATTCGTATAAACCACAAATATAGCAGTTACCAAAACAAATACGGAAATAAAAGATAAAACCGCAAGGTCATATCTAAATCTCTTAGGTGCGCCAGAAGGAATACTGGCAACCTCGGCATCAATATTGTTCGAGCGGTCAGGAGAGTATGCTGCGGAAGCAGAGTCGAGAACCTTCTGTCCTAGTATTATCTTTTCCAATTCTTCCAGCCCTTCAAAATTTTTATTCAACTTGTAATATTTTAAATTGGCCTCTTCTTCAGTAATCAAAATTCCAATATTAGTTAATTTCATAAGCTGCCTTCTCAGTGGGCTTAATGATTCCTCTAATAATCTTTCTAGCTCTCTTAGATAATATCTATCATCTATATTAGAGAGAAATAATTTGAGAATTTTCAATCTGGTCTTTGAATTTACCAATTTCTCAATCATTTCTCCCTCCTTTCCGCCTGAAACATCTGTGCCCTTTTAGGGCACATTTAAGACAACAAGAAAATCGCCTTCGGCGATGACCTTCTGCGATTTTCAGTGGTTGGGAAAGTGTTTTATACTTTCCCAACCATAAAAAAAGCTCATTTTTCCATCGAAAAATGAGCTACTTTAAAACCTTTTATCTTATCCTTTTGGCAGCTGACAACCATGAGTCCCTCCGGACTATTAGGCTCTAAAGCTTTGCGCCCCATTCTTTCGAATGGTTTACCCTTATCAATGAGATTTTTTTTATTCCAACTTCTCTCTCTACTCAAAAGTATACCACATATTAGACCTCTAGTCAAGATGTGTCCCCTCTCGAGTGAAAAAATACCTTTTTAAACGACTTTAACTAGTTTCAAGTATACCACCTCAAAAAATACTTGTCAATATATTGTGGATATTTTTTCTTAACCCACTATAAGTATAATACATTTCAATATGTTGTGTCAATAAAAATTATGCACACAATTAGCATTCTACGGCCTATTAACTCTATTCTACGCCTTTATGCTCTAAGTAACTCCCGGTAACTCGTAAGTTGACACTCTAACAATGTTAGAGTGTCAACTTGTTTGAGTTTTAGGCAAAAAATTGTTTTATATCTGATGGGATTTCTGCGGAAAATTCGACTTGAATATTTTTGGAAGGATGGATAAAGCTTATTGATTTTGCATGAAGAGCTTGTCTTGATAATCCTTGGATACTAGGGCCCTTGTAAAGCGCATCTCCTAAAATCGGATGGCCTATATGCGAGAAATGTATGCGGATTTGATGAGTCCTGCCTGTCTTCGGAGCCACTTCAAGAATTGTAAAATTTTTTTCTTTATTCCTGGCAATTACTTTATAATGCGTTACTGCTTCTTTTCCAAAATATCTATCAACCACCATTCTCATTCTATTTTTTTTATCATGATTAACGGGCAGATCTATTATCCCTTCTTCTAGATCAATAATACCTTTTGCAATCGCAATGTAAGTTTTAGCAATGGTCCTATTTTTTAACTGGCTTGAAAGTTTGCGTAACGCAACGCCTGTTTTCGCGACAAGCATCACGCCTGATGTATCCTTATCTAACCTGTGAACTATCCCGGGCCTCAAAACATGTTTTTCGTCTTTTGTTTCACGCGGCTTGTTAAATTCCGTAAGAAAACCTTTGTAGTTTAAGAGCGCGTTTACCAAAGTCCCTGAATAATTTCCGCATGCCGGATGCACCACCATTCCAGCTGGTTTATTAATTACTAAGATATCTTCGTCCTCATAAATAATATTCAGCGGTAATTTTTCAGCCTTTGGTATTTTTTTATCACACACTATAAGGCTTTCTTTTTCCAGTTTTTCTAAATCTATTTCTATTTTATCGCCCGCATTTACTTTGTGGCCCACTTTCACTGCTTTACCTTTCAATAAAATTTCACCTTTTTGTATCATCTCCTGGACAATAGTCCTGGATATCTCAAGCTCTGGCTTCATTCCCACCAGATGCTTTAAGCTGACATTATCTATCCGTTTGCCGGTATCTTCTAATACTACTTCAAAAGTATACATTTCTATTATTTGCCCTTTCTTAATCAGCCTAACTTTACAAATGGTGCCTGGCACGAATTGTAAAGTTAGGGATATTTTATACTATGGCTCTTAAGAAAGCTATAAGAAATTTCAGAGAGACTCGTATAAATAATTTAACAAGGGGCTTATCTTTTATTAATTCTGCTATTGGCGGGCTAAAACGGTAATAGAGATTAACGAATTCTTTACCCAGTTTTGATTTTAATAGGCACTGATCTCTGAATTCGCGCAAGGCTACCACTTCTTTAGCATCAGTAGAGCCAAATGCTGCGGTAGCGATGAAACAACTACCGCCGCCACCGCCACTACTATCTTGCTGTCCAGGATTCTCAGGCTGAGCAACATTTTCATTATTTTTTTCAGCGCCTGCGATTCCGAATATAGTAAAATGGCTTGTCTTTACTGTAACTATATTTTCTTTTGGAAATACAAAACTGCCTGAAAGAATTTTCCATTCAACATTTTTTTCATCATACCAGTATACCTCCAAGGTTAACTCATCAATATTTTTATCATCTACAATACCATCTCCGTTTTCGTCAATATATGGTATAGATATAATCATTTCCTTATTAAAAGGGCCTTTGTGGTTTTCAAATTGATATTCCCGGTATTCTCCTATAGGCTTATTTTGGTTAATATTGATTTCTCTCTGAATCTGGCTTGATTCCAATCTTTTTATATTAACAATGTCATCTTGCTCCAATATATCTGCCGGCATAACTAAAGATGTTTTATCTGATAATTCTATTCTGCCTATTTTATACTTATATACATTATTTGGCGAGACGATTGGCTTTTTATCATTATTTTTTCCATTTGAAACATAGATAGTTTCTTGGCACGACATAATAACACGGCCTATTGTCCTGACATCAAGATTTGTCATGTAGGTTCCTGAATCATTATATGTAAATTCCGCCTGAGGAACCAGAGTTACGAGGTCAATTATCCCATCATTGTCAAAATCCCATAAATATTCCACATCGCTTATTTCATCTTCAATTTCAAAGGAAAATCTTACTGCAAGGGGTGCATTGCCCTTTTGCGGATTGATAATAATTTTGCCTTTTTTAATATCCTCTGGATCAAAAATCCCGAATCTAATTTCTGATTTGGCCTGGTTGGATAAATTGTTTGAGTCTGTAACGCGTACAGTAGGCGTGTAAACGCCTGGCTCGCAATAAGTGTGTTTAATTATGCCAGGGCTTAATGAAGTATAATCGAATACGCCATCGCCTTCAAAATCCCATTGATATTTTTGGATTAAATTGCTGCTATTTACAGCAGCTTCAAAATTTATTTCCAGAGGGACATTTCCTGTAACAGGCGATACTGAGGAACTAACGCTCAAAACTTTAGGGTCTTCTATCTCAATTAAAGCCTTCTCTGAGCCAGTTAATCCGTCAAAGCTGGTAACCCTGAACTCCGCATTATATTTTCCTGGAAGGGCATAGGTTTTAACAACCTCCCCTGATTCAGATGAATTAGCTTCAAAAACGCCGTCACCATCGAAATCCCATTCATATTTCGATACGCCTTGAGGGCAAAATGCATCGCCTTTAAAAAATACCTTGCAAGGCGCAACGCCTTCTAAAGGAAACGCATTTAAATAGACGCCTGGCGCGTCAGGATTTTTAGCTACATTAATAGTAACTGTATAGGTATTCGTGATTCCGTTTTTATCTGTTACGCGTAACTTTGCAGGAAAGCTGCCTTCGCCTGTATATATAAAAACAACCTCCCCTGATTCAGGCGAACTGAAATCATATATGCCTTTGCCATCAAAATCCCATTCGTATTTAACTATTCTTTTGAACTTACTGATAGCTTCTGACTTAAAATGCACTTCGAGCGGGGCCATGCCATTTAAAGGTTCAGCCAGCGACTTTGCTTCCAAGATTATAGGCAAAGAATCGGAAACTATTATTTTAACTTTTTCTGAGGCCTTGACTTTGCCATCGCTGACAATAAATGTTACAAAATATTCTCCTGTTTGATTTTCTACCGGCTTCCAGAAAAATCTTTTTACCCATGGATCAAAACTGGCTCCGCGAGGAAGCGTTTCTGCAGAATAAATAAGCAAATCTCCGTCTATATCAACGGCTTCAACAAAAAATTCTAAACTATCTCCTGCTATTATTTCTTTTTCGCCTATAGTAAATAAAACGGGCTCGTGATTTTTCTTTGGAATTTCTTTTTCGCCCACGTCAAAAAATATTGAACCCTGGCCGATCTCTCCAAATTTATACATAACCCTGTAAATCCCATGCCTGTCTAATTCAGGAGAGACTATTTTTTCGAATTTATTGACGCCTTTTTGCAGATTTACGTCTTCTTCAATGATATTCACGGCATCTGAATCCGGCTTTATTAAATACGCGCTTAACTTGATAGAACATGCTTCGCCTGATTCAATCTTCCAATTAAGAGCCACGTTTTCGCCGTCTTCGTAAATATCCTTATCGCATCCCGCTTTAATGATTTTAATGGAAGATGTTTCCGGCTTTTCCCCGTTTATTAAATAAGAATTTAAATAAAGGGATTTTCCGGATTCAAAATATATCCCATAATAAATTTTCTCATTGTCGTTCAGGCCGGGGATATTGAATTCGAGATCCTTTTCTTCATTCAGGACAAAATCTATCTTCTTTTCATAATCACTGCATCTGGCCTCTGCAAAAAGCTTCAAGCCCTTCGCTGAGCTTAAATTTTTAACATTGAGCTTAAAGATACCGGCCTCTGCCTCAGCCTCAGCTTCAACCTTTACGCCTATTATTTTAAAATTTACCTTATGCGTCTCGTCTTTAAATTTATACTCTGCTTCATAATTCCCTTCATCCGCATCTTCCGGGATTAAAAATTCGAACGCTATTTCTTTATCCTTGCCAGATCCTAATAATTCTGATCGCGTTTCATTGATTAGATCCTGGGATTTAAAATTTACTTCGCATTTTCCCTGCGCCTCGCCTTCATTTATAATCCTAAATCTAAATTTGGCTTTTTCTCCTGCGTTAAAACTAAGGCCTTCGTCTTCCAAATAGAAAACCTTAAAAATTGGCGCGCTAATTTTTTCGCCTATATAAAAGGCTTTTACGAACTTAACTGTTTCCTGAAAAATAGGGGATTTTAATGTTGCCTCTATGTAATATTTTCCTTTTCCCGCAATAGCCGGAATTTCAAAATTAATCACTGATTCATTTTCTATATTAGAAATTTCCTCGCGCTTTTGAAAGCATGCAAAATCGCTGCCAGAATATTCATCGCCAGAAGTATAAACTGCGAGAAGCTTATATCTTAAAAAAGAACTCTCGCTATTATATCTGTCGTAGACCTGGATATAATAATTAGACGGGTTAGCGGTTTCAAATTCCATTGTAACATCTTCGCCTGAGGCGCCGCCTTTTATGTCAATGTTCTGGCCAGACTCTTTATAAAGTTTCATATAAGGCCTTACATTGACCGGCATGTCTTTTAAATAAACAGTTATTTTGCCGGCGTCTGGTATAGATAATTTATAAAAATCGGAATCTGCTTTGGTCGCAACTGTGGCAAAGTAATTTTTACCAAAATCAATAAGCCTTGCAGCCTCTTTTGTTTCATTGGGCTCGTATTCATCCAGGGTTTTTATAAAATTAAAATTCAGGGAGTAGCTATTTAGCGAAGAGACATTTCCATACCAGTCTCTTACTAAAAGATAATAAAGGCCGGGTTTGTCAAATTCTGTCTCAAGGATTACATTTTCATTGGCTGAGCCGCCTTTCATTGAGATTACTTTGCCTGATGTATCATAAATTTTTATAGAAGGCCTCAGGCCTTGCGGCACTTCGTACATTTTTATATATAAAACGCCCTTTTCCTGGATATTGAATTTAAAAAAGTCTTCATCTCCGGTACTATAGATTTTACCGTGTATTCTTGAATCCACATCTATCTCGTTTGCGTTTGTAAAAGCGCTGTTAGGCTCTATCTCCTCAGAATCCTGATATATAGCCGGGTCCAATGTATCATTAAAAATATTTTCGCCTTCGTTTATCTGTATATTTTTTGATATATTGCCAGGCGACGCAGTTAAAAGATAATTTCCAACAGGCACATAGATAAATTTAAACAGGCTATCGCCTGAAGTTACGGCAAATCTAGTTGAGGTATTCGAACTGGCAACGTTCACAGGTTCCAGCGTAATGGTCGAACCTATTGAATTTTCAATAACGCCTGACAGATTTCCATATTTTGACGGCGTTAAATTTATATCCAGATTGTTGTCTCCTGGAAAAATTTCAATATCTTTTGAAACAGTGTCGAAAGCCGGGGCTTTTATACTGATAACTCTATGACCTTTATCAAGGCCTTTTAACCTGTATTTGCCGTCTTTATTTGTATAAATGCCTTCTATTATGGCGCCTTTTATAACAGCGCCGTTATCATCTCTTACTGTCCCATATAAATCCCATGAATTCAATTCCGGAAAAACTCTAATATCAAGATAACCTTTTTCTATTATTTCTCCGATATTTTTAATTTTAACGCTCGCAGATATAAGCTGATTCTTCGGATAATTATTTTCCATATTTACAATTAAATCCACGTTCAGGCCAGGGATACTGTAAGATTCTGTAGCGATTTCTGTATCTTCGCCATCACTTAAAGGCTTTGGGCCTTCGAAACATATGCTTTTAAATCCAATAAGCCTGGAATTCGAAAATGTGCTAAGTTTAGCTTTGCATGTTCCTCTTGAAATATCCTCTGGTATAGCGAAACTCTGAGGCCAGGACCCGGAGCCAAGCTCTGCTAATTTGATCTCCGAGGAACAATAATAAATTTGTTTGTTGCTAGAGTCGGTTATATCCAGGATGGTCAGGATATTAAGCGAGACGCTGGTTTTATTTTTAAAATTTACGTTTATTGAGGCTATTTCGCCAGGCAAATACTGCTCTTTATCACTAGACATATCTATATCCAAGCTTGGCTCAAAGACATTAATGCCCCGCTCTGCCTTGCCTATAAAAACATTCTGCGAAGAATAAAAATAAGAACTCAACAGGTCTGTTGAGCTAGCGATTATTTCCTTATCGAATGAAATTGTTTTGCCGGCAGGAACTACGACTATGTCATTATATTCTATTTTATGATGCGGGAGTATTGCTTTATATTTTATCGACTCATCCCTGGCAGTATTATTTCTCATGTGAAATGTAAACGTGGCAACGTTGCCAGAGATATAATTTTCACTGTCGCTTGTTATGTCAAAGGTAAAATCCGGGTTTTGTGAAGCGTCTGGCGGTGGCTTGGCAAAAGAAAAATAAATTCCTTCTGCTTGAGGCTGGATGGCTTTAGAATCAATGTCGTAAAGAATGTAGTCCACAGAATAGATTCCTGGTTTTTCCAGGGCCTGGCCTAACTTATACGCCGCTTCGTTTGAAATATTCCTCTCTAAAACCTCACCTTCAGGCGACTTTAATATCATTTCTATCTTGTTAAAATCAAGGTTTGTCTGTATTGGGATTTCAAAACTCTCGCCAGTTTTATATTCTGGCAAGTTTTTGCCGGACTTTGCCCATCGAAGGAGATCTCTTACGAGATTAATCTCTGAAGAACTTGCCTGGCCATTTAAATAGCCCCAGTCTGAATACATAGAAGCTACTATGACGACGCCTTTTCCGAAATTATACAAAAGCATTGCAGGCATCTGGTTTTTTGACCTTCTAAGTAAAATTGCGGCGCCATCCGGATAATCCGTAAAATATCCGTCCAGTTTTATATCAGGGTATAATTCATTTTGCGAACTAAGTACCTGGTGGAAATTTTCAATATAGGCGGCTTTTGTATGACAGGACGCATCTTCCTGCCAGCCGTATGCATTTAGTCTTTCTCCTGGAAGGGCGTTAAAATCATAGCCATATTGCTGGGAAAAACATATAATAGCGCCTCCATTTTTTACATACTCTGAAAGTTTATTTTTGAATATCGCTGAATGCGAAAGGCCTGAAAGCCCGCCCGTAGGAATTACCAGGACCTTTTGTTCGTCAAGTATATAAGGCTCGAACGTATGGTCTATAATCCTGACCGGCTCTCCGACTTTTTCTATTATTAACTTTCTCATCTCATTGTAATAACCATTTGCCAATACAGCTATATCAGGAGATTCAAGGTATTCCCTGGACGCATATATATAATAATCATGGAGAAGTTTATTTTTCTGGCCCAGGGCTTCTTCCCATTCATTGATAATATTATCTACGTTAGCGCCTGTTGAAATTTCCAATTGAGCGTCTTCAAATAGAGTTAATATTTCCCAGTATTTCATTAGATATGCCTTATTTTTCCTGACCGCAATCCTGAGATATAAATCAAAAAGCTTCCTGGGGCTCATATCTATGCCTTTGGCAAAATCTACTGTATCGAATGTATCATCAGGATGGTCTATGCCAGGGCCTGATAAAAATGCCAACTGTTTATTCTTATAAGGCTTCAACCTCTTGAAAAAAATGCTTTCTCCGCCTTTTTCCAGTTTATCAAGCATGACTGCTAAAACTGTTTCACTATTGCAGAAATTAAAATGATTCACGCCCAAAAAATACTCATACCCTATGTCTTCTCTTTTTTCTATAACAGGGCTCCAGTCGCCTACTATCAAGTCTTCGCTGCCGATTGCAATAAATGTCTTTATGCGCTTATCAGGCCCAAGATCCTGTATGCTTTTTAAGAACATGCTGTCCGGAGATAGTTCTTTTCTCAAGGCTTCGGATTCCATGCGGCTGCCAGGTATCCATATTTTATTATCAGCTACTTCCAATGCATATTGGCAGGCAGTCATGCTCTGGGCAAAAACCGATGGAATTACGCCCAGGATATTTTTGATATTTGCTACAAGGCTTGTAGAGCCGTTGTTGGGCGGGGCAAGTTCTATTATTGTCTCTATATTGTCTCTATAAGGGACTAAACCGAGCGAGCGCGAATACGCTGTTACCGCAAGACCTCCTGTAGAGTGGGTTATTACATCTGCCTTTTTATAATTTCTATCCGGGAGATTCTTATTTAGATAATCTATCCCTTCTTTTAACGCTACGCCTACATCATCGCCTAAATCCCTTACACCATAACCCCATGAATTGCCAATCATAGGCGCGTCTATCTTATGATCTCCATTTGTATCAACCGCATTTCCGCGCATATCAACGACAATTACATCGTAGCCGCGCTCAGTTAATTTTTTTACATAATTCTTATTCTTATCACTCCAAACTTCTCCGCTAGAGTTAAAGCCGTGGACTAATAATATAGGCCTTTCTTTAATATCATTTGCAGCGTTTTCGTAACAATAAAAATTTATTTTTGCGCCTTTGGTGCTCTCAACAGTAAAAGGCTTGGCAGGCTCATCCAATGCAAAAATATTATTTGCAAAAAAGATGAAAAATATGCCTGATATTAAATGAATGATCAGCTTCATAAAATAATCTTTATGTCATTGCGAGGAGTCCCGATTTATCGGAACGACGAAGCAATTAAGCATACCTTTTATTGAATTAATCTTTCAAGGCTTGTTTCTTCGTCTTTTAGAGTCCAAAGGAAGTCGTTCTTTAGCAGGATCGTTATTTTGTACTTTTCTGACCGTTCTGAAAATTTAAATTTATTTATAAGGGTAGGTTGGCGTTTTCTTATAATTTTATCTGAGTCCAGTTGCAGTTTTTTATCTGCGCCGTTATTGGGATTAATTGTCCAATATCTTCTGCTGACAGTACGTACGCTCCATGCGTCGGACTTTGATAGCTGCTGGCAAAATACTATCCTTCCTTCATTAGTCCATTCGGGATAACGCATATCTATTTCAAAAAAATTTCTCCAACGATATTTTTTAAAAAATTTAGCTGTGCGATTTATAAGTGAACGGTCCTGAAAGGTAAGTTTTTTGAGGTTTTTGCCGTCTATATCTACTACCCAGATATCAAGATTCCCGACTGGAGTTATTGCAGAGAATGCAATTTTTGATTCATCCGGCGAAAGTTCAAAATCTATAATCTTTACTATATCGCTTTTACTATGATTTACTGCGCCGCCGCAACTTCCCATAGCTATTCCAAGAAAAATAATCCCCAGCACCATCCTAGGCATCATGCCCCCTTCAAAGTTGACACTTCTGTCATTGTCAGAAGCGTCAACTTTGACTTAAGCTATCTCCTATTTCTTGATTTTCTGCGCTCTTTATACAATGTATTGATTACTGGATAATAAATGTTTACAGCGGCAGAGCTAGACTCTTTAACTATATTGATTATTTTCTTTTTCTTGTAGTCAGATGAGTTTAGTTTTTCATCATTTAATAAAAGTTCGTAGATATCTACTTCTAAGGCCTCTGCAATGCGGGAAATCATATAAAAGGTAGGGAGTTTTTTGCAGCTTTCAATTCTGCTTATATATGTAGGATGAACATTTACTTCTTCTGCTAATCTTAACTGCGTCCAACCTTTGGAGTTTCGAATTGTCCTGATTCTATTGGCTAGAATACTGCTATCATTTGCTATGCTCATAAAATTACCTTTCATTATAAATAGACAGAGTGATAGAGTGAATAAAAATAAGGTCATATAATAATGTCTATTGGACACACTGTTATGATATGTTAAAAAATATGGCCGGCTTCTAAGTTGACACTCTGACAATGTTAGAGTGTCAACTTGGCGTATAGCTAGACTGAAGCTTATAAATGGCCTGACGGGTCAAATTTAACTTTTCTGCAATTTCAGAAACATGAAAACCTCTTGATTTTAACTGTTCTATCAAAAACATTCTTGCCTTAATCTCTTGAGGATTAGTAAGTCTTCCTTTTTTCCTTAATTGCTCTATCCGCTTTTCAATATCGTAATCGTCTGGAAGATTGCGCTCTATGCGCCATTCTTTATTTTTTTCTCTCAACATCCTTGCCATCGCATCCAGGGCATCAGGTTTTTCAAATACATTACTTATCCTGCCGACATTAAATCCTTTTAACAGATTTCTATATTTCATCTTGGCGCGACATATATCATTATCCAATATTTCAAGAATAAATTTATAATCCACAAACGTCTCCTTTTCTGCATCGTCTAAAAATAATGCGCACGAAGACCATCTGTAATCAACAGGATTATTAGCCAATTCTGCTTTTGCAGGATTTACATGTATATACAATGATGATGCTAAAAGATAACTATCATCAAAACACAATGCCGATCTATATGCTCCGCAAAATACGTGCCCTTTTCTCTGGTATTTTTTATTGAAATATACAGCATATCGTTGCAACAGCTTTTTCATTATATCCGACATATTTGATCCAAGAAACTTTAATAGTAAATGAAGATGATTTGACATAAGCACAAAACTTAATACATTACACTTAAACTTACAGAGAACTTCTTTTATCAAATGAAGCATATAAAGATAATCTGCGTCTTCTAAAAATAGGGGCTCTGTTCCTGATGCATGCTGAGTAATATGACTTATAGCGCCTTCAAAACAATATTTATTTCTAGCCCTGAAGTAACGCTTCACCTCCCCCCGCTCTATCAATTCAATTATATCTGCCACAATACACCTCCTCTGGTTAAACAAGTTGACAAACTAACATTGTAAGAGTGTCAACTTATCTGGGTTTCTATCATATATGACACATTTGGAAACCGTTTTCTTTCAATTTTTTTAAAGTTTTTAATTACATAGCTTGCATAAGTTGACAAACTAACATTGTAAGAGTGTCAACTTACAGAGATTAGAGAGAGATTTGAGATAAGACTGATTGGAGATTTGCGGGAACGACTTTGGGTTCTTTGATGGATTTTATGGCGCGGTCAGGGTCTTTGAGGCCATGGCCGGTAAGGATGCAGACGAGTTTTGGATTCTTGAAGTTTTTGAAATAACCTTTTTTGGCAAGCTTCATTACACCTGCTACTGAAGCGGCTGACGCGGGTTCTACAAATACGCCTTCTTTTGACGCGAGAAATTTATACGCTTCCAGTATTTCATCGTCGGAAACCATATCTATGAGACCTTTGGATTCATCTCTGGCAACTTCGGCCATTTTCCAGCTGGCAGGGTTTCCTATGCGGATAGCGGTAGCAATGGTCTCAGGTTTTTCTATAATCTTGCCTCTCACTATAGGGGCTGCGCCTTCTGCCTGAAAACCAAGCATTACAGGGAGATTCTTTATCTTCTTTTTTTCTTTATATTCTTTATAGCCTTTCCAGTAGGCAGTGATATTGCCTGCGTTTCCCACTGGGATAGCGTGAAAATCAGGCGCTGAACCAAGCTGGTCGCATATCTCAAATGAACCTGTTTTCTGGCCTTCTATTCTGTAAGGATTTATAGAATTTACAAGCTGGATATGTTGCTTGGCAGTGATTTCTTTTACAAGATTAAGCGCGTCATCAAAATTTCCATCAACTGCAATAACCTGGGCTCCATGTATAAGCGCCTGGGCAAGCTTACCAAGCGCTATAGCGCCTTTTGGAATTAAAACAATACATTTAATCCCGGCTTTTGCCGAATATGCCGCCGCTGAGGCAGAGGTATTACCGGTAGAAGCGCACATAACCGCGACATGCTTTTCTTCCAATGCCTTTGAAATAGCAAGAGTCATGCCTCTATCTTTAAAAGAACCGGTTGGGTTAAGGCCTTCGTATTTTAAATACACTTCGCCAGTGATTAATTTTGAAAGATGGGAAGAATATATAAGAGGGGTATTACCTTCATTAAGAGTAATTATAGGCGTAGATTCATTAACTGGCAAAAAATCCTTGTATTTATCTACAATACCATTCCACATAAAATTATTTTTCTAACCTTATAACTACACTTTTCTTTTTTATGGCAGGTAGTTTATTGATCCTGGATAATGCGGCCTGCATGTCCAGCTCTTTTGCCTCATGGGTAAGCATAACTATGGGGACAATATGCGCCTCGCGGCGCTCTTTCTGCACAACGCTCGCGATGCTGATATTATGCCTGCCTAAAAGGTCCGCTATGTTCGCGAGGACGCCCGGCTTATCTATAGCAGAAAAATGCGCGTAGTATCTGGTAATAACCTCGTCCATTTTTCTAAGTTTTTTTATTTCACTATCTTTAGGGATTATCTGCTTCACTGAATTTTTTCCGCAGACAATATTATGACCAGCATCTACTATGTCGCTTATGACAGCGCTTACGGTAGGCAATTTGCCTGCGCCCTGACCATAGAATAACTGTTTGCCAACCAGATCAGCTTCTATAAATATCGCGTTATATGCGCCGGAAACAGATGAAAGCAGATGTTCTAAAGGTAAAAGAGTGGGATGTACTCTGGCTTCCAATTCATCCCCATGGCATTTTGCTATTGCAAGAAGTTTTATTCCATAACCAAACTCTTTGGCATATTGGATATCTAAATTAGATATATCCTCAATACCTTCGACATAAATATCATCTAAATCCACTCTTTTTCCAAAAGCCAGAAGCGAAAGTATCGCAAGCTTATGGCTGGAATCCAGGCCTTTTATATCCAAAGAAGGGTCTTTTTCGGCATAGCCTTTTGACTGCGCTTCCTTAAGAGCAGTTTTAAAGCTTGAGTCCTCACTTGACATGCTGGATAATATGTAATTTGAAGTGCCGTTCAGAATCCCGAATACGCTGGAAAATCTATTGCTTACCATGCCTTCGCGTATCGCTTTTATAATAGGGATTCCTCCTGCAACACTTGCCTCAAAATATATTTCTCTATTTGAAATTTTGGCCTTCTGGAAAATTTCTTCGCCTTCAGCCGCAAGAAGCAATTTATTCGCAGTAACCACATGCTTGCCTTTTGACAATGCTTTTATCACAATCTCTTTTGCAGGATGGATACCGCCTATTAATTCGATAATAATATGAATATCAGGGTCATTGATCACTTTACCAGCGTCTTTAGTAAGCATGCCCTTAGGGAGATTCACGTCTCTTTTTAAAGACAGGTCCTTGTCGCAGACTAATGAAAGATTAAAATCTATCCCGGTGCGTTTTAATAATAGGCCCTTCCTGGTCATTAGAAACTTTGCGACGCCAGATCCTATAGTTCCAAAACCTATCAAGCCGATATTTATCTTACTCTGCGATTTTTTATTCATGATCCACCAATTTTCTTATAGCCTCTCTTACCTTTTCTTCCACCTCTATAAATCTTGCTCTCGTTTCATACATGATAACTTTTACCCGTTTTATTGAATCAATAACTTGCACTTGCACTATAACATAATCCGAAAATTCAGGCAACCTAAGTTTCATCTTCAGCACAACATCCTTTTCAAATTTTCTGTCAGAGATAAACAACATCCCATCTTCACATATATTTTTAGTCTGAGATATGTCGAATTTTAACTCTTCGCTTTTTATAGGCGCATATGAAACAATATAGCTTCCGTTTATCCTCTTAAATCTTCTCCGCTCAAACTGGATATTGCCAGGCTGGGATTCCTGTTTATTGTCCAAGATAACACCGCCTTTTATATTAATGGTCGGGACGGCTGGATTTGAACCAGCGGCCCCCTGAACCCCATTCAGGTGCGCTAGCCAGCTGCGCCACGCCCCGAGCTAAATTCCATGTTTAAAAATTATACCATATATAAAGCGCAGGTTCAAATCATTCGGATTTCGGCTCTCTTGTCATTAATTCATTGACTGCTAAAAGAGGCGATTTATTTTCAAATAAAACAGCATGCACCTGCTGGGTAATAGGTAATTCTATATTATAAATTTTTCCAAGTTTCACTGCTGCGGCCGAAGTCCATACGCCTTCTATTTCCATGACGCTTTTATTGAGAAGAAGCTCCGGTTTTTTTCCCTTTCCGATCTCTTCGCCAAATTTATGATTTCTGCCTTCTGAACTAACGCAAGTAGTAATCATATCTCCAAGGCCGCTTAAGCCCTGAAAAGTATCTCTGGAACCGCCCATTGCCAAGCCAAGACGAGTCATTTCTATCAGGCCTCTTGTAAGTATGGCTGCTTTTGTATTTGCACCGAAACCCAGGCCATCTGAGATACCTGACGCGATCGCTATTATATTTTTAAAAGCTCCTCCCAGCTCAACGCCCGTCACATCTTTATTGGTATAAACCCTGAAACGTTCCGCCCTGAATATATCGCTAACCTTCCTGGCAAAAATCTCATCCTCTGAAGCCACTACTACAGCTGTTGGAATTCCGCGGCTAACTTCAGGCGCTATACTTGGCCCGGATAAAACAGCTATCTCTATATCCCCCAATACCTCTTTAGCGACCTCGCTCATTCTCTTCAGAGACTTCTCTTCTATGCCTTTTACTACGCTTACAAAACCTACCTGCGATTCTTTTAATATTGTCCTATTTTTCGTGATTACATCCCGTAAAAAACGCGATGGGATCGCAAGGGTTATAATATTAGTGCCTTCGCACGCAGCATACATTTCACTTGTAAGCTGGATGCTTTTGGGAATCTTAAAACCAGGTAGAAATTTTTTATTCTCTCCGGCCTTCTTTATAGCTTCTATATCTTCTTTGAAAGCGCCCCAGAGCGATACATCAAACCCTTTATTTTTCAATAAAATGGCTAACGCAGTGCCCCAACCGCCATTGCCTAAAACTGTTATTTTCAATCTAGCCCCCTAAATTGATTAAAGTTTATCATATGCCGATAAGCTAGTCAATATATGATTATCATTAATACTTGAGATGCTCCTATTCGTCGCATCTCGAGTATTAATTCGCACTTATCGTTTACGAATTTCAAAAAAATTCGTAAACGATGTGCTCATTAAAAAACCCCGGCCTTTTAACTATCAAAAAGGTCGGGGTTACCAAGGAGTAAAGATTGAAACTATAGAACCACCTCCTTATATTAAGGTTGTGTGTATAGAAAATCCATTTCGAAAGAATGCTTAAATGCTACTGAATAAATATCACATCCAGATACTGCATAAAACCTGCCAACAACATCACATATAAATATATCTTTATTAAGCTTTGTATCGCGTTTTTTAACGATAAAGATATGCCTTTTATTGGCATTCAGGCCAATAGTCTTTTTCCATTCTGCCAGCTCTTTCAGGGTTTTAAATTCATTACAAGCTCCTAGTATATAAGTAGAATGCCTCTGAGTTTTAGTAGTAACCCCGTTTTTATCAATTGTTTCAGAGACATAGAGGTCTTTTCTTTTTTTATCCCCTGAAATTATGTTTTTGAATAATAACTCTCTCATTTTGGCCTCTTAATTTAAAACTTTTTAAATCTATTTACCATAATAGCAAAAAAAATAATCTTCTTTTTCTTACTTAAAGTATATCATACGTTTAAATTTTTGTCAAATTTGGCAAAAGAAATAATAAATAACGCAGTTCCTATTGTAATTGAGGAATCTGCGATATTGAAAACTGGCCATATTCTAAAATCAATAAAATCAATAACATACCGCAAGTTAACCCTATCTATCAGATTACCGAGTGCTCCTGATATTATAAGGACCAGGCTAAAATTGCAAAGAAAATTATCCAGGAAGCTGCCTTTTCTGATAGCCTTTACAAGAATAGCTCCTATCATTATCACTGCAATTACTGATACCACAATAAAAAAATAGGTGCTGTTTTTAAAAATCCCGAAAGCTGCGCCTGTATTTTTTACAAACGTGATATGCAAAATATCTTTTATTATAGGTATGGATTGGCCGACGTATAACTTTGAAGAAATAGCTGCCTTGGAAACCTGGTCTATTAATAGGAGTAAAAAAATGGAAAGAATGCTTATGGCGCTACTTATTCTTTTCTTCTTTCGACTTGCATTGTATGCAATATTTGGCATATGGGACGGCACTAAGGCGTTTCTGAGGTATTTTTTTTTCGCAGGAAATACATTTTCCGAATTTACCCTCTTCTATACGCTTCAACGCCTCATCAATTTCGTATACAATCTCCTGCTCTCCGCCGGCAATATTCAGGCTCAACTCTCTGTCATAGCTGTCGCTTGCCATATCTGCCATATGGAAACTATATCCGGAAAGATCGCCTGACGATTCCTTCTGAGACTTATGGCTCTCTTTGGTTATATGGTTTATATCGCCTGCGATGTCTTCTCTCACTTTTATCAAAAGTTTCTTGTATTTTGCCAGCTCTTGTTTCATCATTATATTTTATCCCCTGTTACAACACCAGCGCATCTCTCACAAAGTGTTGGATTATTCTCATTTTTTCCGACTAACGCGCTCCAGTTCCAACAACGGCTGCATTTTTTACCGTCTGCCTTAGTGACCTGGATATCTAATTTATCTCCTTTTATAAGCTCTACCTGTGAAACTATAAATATGTAACGTAAGGTCTCCAGGTATTTATTTAAAAATTCGTATTCTTCCTTGCCACTCGCAACAAGCGCCACCTTTGCTTCAAGGGGGCTACCTATTAATTTAGCGATCCTTTTTTCCTCAAGGGCTTTTAAAACTTCCTCTCTTAAATTTATTAACCGCTGCCATCTGGCCTCAAGTTCAAAGTCAATTAAATCGTCTTCGACTTTCGGCCAGTCTGCCAGATGTACTGAGCCCTCTTTATTAAAATATCCCCATATCTCTTCTGCTGTAAACGGAGTTATGGGAGCCATAAGCCTGGTAAGAACGCTCAATATTTTATAAAGAACTGTCTGGCCGGATCTCCTAGCCTTTGACCTAGCTCCAAAAGTATACAGCCTATCCTTTAAAATATCAAGATAAAAATTCGACATGTCAAGAATGCAAAATTTATAGGTGGCGCTAGCAACTTCATGAAACATGAAGCGTTCAAAGGAATCTGTTACTTCTTTAAGCACAGAATTCAGCCTGGAAAGAGCCCATCTATCAATCTCCAAGAGATCTTTATCGGATATTGAGTCTTTTTCCGGGTCAAAATCATAGAGATTTCCAAGAAGATATTTTGCAGTATTCCTGAATTTACGATACGCCTCTACGGTACGGTCCAAAATTTCTTCTGAGACTCTCACGTCGTCAAAATAAGACGATGAACTCGCCCAGAGCCTCAGGACATCTGCGCCTTTTTTCGAAATCACTTCCTGCGGGCTCACTACATTGCCGGCTGATTTGGACATCTTTTTGCCAGCACCATCCACCACAAAACCGTGAGTAAGCACATTTTTAAATGGGGACTTCTTTTCAACTCCCATGCCAATTAGAATAGAACTCTGGAACCAGCCCCTATGCTGGTCGCTGCCTTCAAGGTATAAATCCGCAGGAAAGCCAAGGTCTTTATTTATTCTCAGGACCCCTTGATGGCTTGCGCCTGATTCAAACCATACATCAAGGATATCTGTTTCTTTGTTAAATTCTTCATTGCCGCATTTTTTACATTTAAAACCATCTGGCGCAAAACTCTTTGCAGGCTTTGAAAACCATGAATCAGAACCGCTTGAACCAAAAGTCTCTTCTATCTTTTTCATCACTTCGCTATCTATTATTTCCGAATTACAAGAGGCGCAATATAATATAGGTATAGGCACGCCCCAGTAACGCTGCCTGGAAAGGCACCAATCAGGCCGCAGTTCTATCATGCTGGAAATGCGCTTCTCGCCTATATCAGGCACCCATTTTATCTCTTTTATCTCGTTAAGGGTTTTTTGCCTGAGGCCATTCCTATCCACCCCCAGGAACCATTGTTTTGTGGCGCGAAATAAAAGCGGCGAATGGCAGCGCCAGCAATACGGATATGAATGAGTTGTCTTTAAGGATATTAAAAGCGCCTTTTTATCTGAAAGGATTTTAAGGATAATGTCATTGGCTTCCAATATCGGCTTACAGACTATTTCATCAGGAACTTCAAAAGAATCTATTTTTTTAAACCTGCCCTTTTCATCAACAGGCATAATGACTGGCAGATTATACTTAAGGCCTACTTCATAGTCTTCTTGGCCATGGCCAGGCGCGATATGGACACAGCCTGTGCCGTCTTCATTTGAAACATAATCCGCCAGGACAACTTTTGAAGGCCGGTTTAAAAACGGGTGGCTGGCAATCATCCCTTCCAAATCTTTACCCTTTACAGTTTTTGTGATATCTCCGGCTACGCCGAGTTTTTTTAACACAGTTTCCATAAGGTCTTCGGCTAATATCAGAGTGCCAAAGCTATCGGTCTTAATAAACACATATTTCAGATCCGGGTGGACCGCTATTGCTACGTTTGAAACTAATGTCCACGGCGTAGTAGTCCACACGAGAAACGCCAGCGGCTCATTTTTTATTTCAAACCTGACATAAATAGACGGTGAAATATGTTCTTCATATTCAACCTCGGCTTCCGCGAGAGCGGTTTCGCATTTTGAGCACCAGTTTATCGGCTTAAGGCCTCTGTAGATAAAACCGTCTTTTGCGAGCTTATTGAAACTTGCCACTACTTGTTTTTCGTATTCCGGTTTCAAAGTCAAGTATGGGTTGTCCCAATCGCCAAAAATACCCAGTCTTTCGAATTCAACCTTCTGGATCTCTACAAATTTCATCGCGAATTCATGGGCCATTTTTCTGAATTCTACCTGGTTCACGTCATGTTTTGTCTTTTTTATATCCTTAAAAAGCTGATGTTCTATCGGCATGCCATGGCAATCCCAGCCAGGGACATAAGGCGCGTCAAAACCCTGCATTGTTTTAAATTTAATAACAATGTCTTTCAAGGTTTTATTCAACGCATGGCCTATGTGGATATTCCCATTTGCGTATGGCGGGCCGTCGTGGAGTATGTATCTAGGCTTGCCTTTCTGTTTCTGGCGTATCTTTTGATAGATATCCATCTTCTCCCATTTTTCTAGAATGACAGGCTCTTTATCAGACAGATTGGCCTTCATTGGAAAATCAGTCTTGGGTAGGTTTAAGGTATTTTTATATTCCATATCACATATATTTCCCTATTATTATGTCCAGCTTTTCTTTTATGCGTTCGGGTATAAGTTTTTTGTCAGTCACTATAGCGTATTTAAGGGCGTCCCTGCAAGCGCATTTTCTTTCATCTTTAAGCTGGGGCAATACTTCTTTTATTAATTTTTTTGCTGTATCTACATTTTTCAGTAAATTTCCTATTACCATTTCAATGTTCACTTCTTCCTCATACCAGCAGTCATAATCAGTTACAAGAGCGATTGTCGCAAAACACATTTCCGCCTCTCTTGCAAGCCTTGCCTCAGGCATATTAGTCATCCCTATAATATCCATACCCCAGCTTTTGTATAGATGAGACTCTGCCCTTGTAGAAAAAGCCGGGCCTTCCATATTAAGGTATATGCCTTTGTCGTGCATTGTAATCCCTGATTTTTTGCCTGTATCGTAAATTATTTTCCTTAGATGGCTGCACACGGGATCTGCGAAACTTACGTGGGCGACTATGCCCTGTCCGAAAAATGTAGTTTTGCGGCCCTGATTGGTCCTGTCTACAAACTGATCAGGAAGCACTATATCCAGAGGCTTCAATTCTTTTTTAAAACTTCCTACCGCTGATATAGATAGCAGCTGTTCTACGCCAAGTTTTTTCATAGCGTATATATTTGCCCTGTAATTGAGCTCTGTAGGTAAAATCGTATGGCCCCTTTTGTGCCGGGCTAGAAATACTACCTCCACGCCTTCGAGATTTCCGATAATAAAATTATCAGACGGCTCGCCAAAAGGCGTTTCCACTGTAATTTCCTTTATGTCTTTTAATACATCTATCTGATATAACCCGCTACCGCCAATAATCCCTACCTTCGGCATACTTCCTCCTATCCTATAACCCAATAAGTTGACACTCTAACATTGTCATGTTGTCAACTTGCTGGAGCGGTGGGCTGCGTGCTTAACCGCCTTTTTTAAGATTGCTTCTAATTTTTCCTGCTTAAACACCTTCAGGGCGGCTTCGGTGGTGCCGCCTTTGGAGGCAACCTTTTTTACCAGATCTTCTATGGGTAAATTTTTGGATTTAATAACCTCTGCTGCTCCGATAAATGTAGCCTTGGCTAATTTTAAGGCAAGGTCTTTTTTAAAACCTTGCGCCTCAGCTGCTTTGGCCAATAAATACGTGAATAAGAAATAATACGCAGGGCCTGAGCCGCTTACAGCAGTAACAGCGTCCATCATCTTCTCTTTAACCTCTACAATCTCGCCAAGATTTGAAAAAATCCTGTCCGCTATTTTAAAATCTTCTGCTTTAGCGAATCTACCGCGGCTTATGGCAGAAATGCCTTTTCCGACCATGGCAGGCATATTGGGCATAACCCTGATTACCTTTATTCTGCCCAAAACCTTTTCTATAAAGAGCGTGGTTACGCCCGCAGCTATGGAAATAATAAGCTTTTCTTTTGCGTAAGGCTTTATGTCTTCTAAAACGCCTCTTATATCCTGCGGCTTTACAGCCAGGATGATAATATTTGACTGCCTGGCTAAATCAATATTATTACGAGCTATAGAAATATTTTTATATTTAATGTTGCGTAATTTAGATATATCCGAGTCGCTAACGAGCACCTTCTCTTTAATGCCTAACGCTATTATCATTCCCATATTGCCTGCGCCGATAATGCTGATCATATTTTACCTCTTAGAAATACTCTGAAATAACAGATTTTATCTTTGTTATAAATCTACCCGCGAAGCCTATTGGCCCTGGCATGGATGCGTTGGGCCTTGTCGCAGCAATTAGTTTTTTTACCCCATGCTTCATAAGGCCGAGCGAGCACGCAAATGTTATATCATTGATCTTACCTTCAGATTTAAGGCTCCCTATGTTTACCGGCATCTTGAATACCTTTTCTATAGCTTCAATAAAGCCGTCCATCTTCGCAACGCCTCCTACCACGCTTACGTGCGGCAGGCTTTTTTTATTCTTAAGGAACGGCTCCAGTTTTTTATGAATATCCTCTAATACTGCCTCTACCATTGGCGATAATAGATTTGTGATTTCGCTTTTTGTAACAAGTCCGTATTTTATTTTCATGTCTTCTGCTTCGTCAAACATGATTTTAAGATTATCCTGCAGGGCCTGGGTAAGGTCGTCTCCGCCGAACGGAAAAGTAAAAGAGTCCAATATCTTTCCATCTATGAAAAGCGACGCCTCTGTGATCTCTTTACCCACATCTATAAGCACAGCTCCGTTCATGAGCTCCTCTTCTTTAAAAATAGCCAACCCTGTGCCTGCGCCTGAAACTATCAGCTCATCCGCTTCATATCCTGCCAGGTTTATTGCCTTTGTGATATTCTGTAAAACAGTAACAAGAGATGTAATTATATTAAGGTCCACATCAAGCTTTGAACCGAACAAGCCTAGCGGGTCATTGATCTCCATTTTGTCGTCTATGAAAAACCTCACCGGCACCAGATGCACTGCTTCCCTATCCAGAGACATAGCGATAACCTTGGCAGATTCTATGCACCTTTTTATGTCATCCTTCGTGATCTCGCTGGGCCTGTCAGAGATATGCACAGAGCCGCGGCTCTGAAATGTCCTTATGTGCACGCCTGAAACATTGGTTATAACCTTCCGCACCTTGACTTTGGCCATTTCTTCCGCTTTCATGACGCTAGTCTCTATTGCATCTGACAATAACCCGAGATTTGAAACCACGCTTTTAGAAAATCCCTTAGTAGGAGCCTGGCCAAATCCAAGCACATTCTGGTCAGAGTTTGCAATCAATACCCTGACATTAGAAGCGCCGATGTCTAAACCGCAGATTATATCTCTATTCATATAAATAATTGTTATCTAGGCCCCACTATCGGGTCCTCAAAACGTAAATCTATATATTTCACTCTTTCTATATCATGACCCAGTTGTTCCAGCACTGTAGCGAGCACATCCAGCCTTTTATTAAACTCGCCTTCTCCTATCTTTATCTCAACCTTTTCAGCATTCTTAGCTGAAAGAAAAAAAGATATATTGCGGCTGTCAGCTATATCTATTGTTTTTATCTGGTATTTTGAAAGTTTTTTATTCATTGACAGCGCGCCTATAAGGAATAAGGCCTTGTTAATCTTCTCTTTCTGGGCCACGCTGCTCCTGAAAGGGCCGGCTACCCTGATACCTGAAATAATAGGGATATCTTCTCCCACAGAACTACTTGCATAGGGAAGAAAAACTCCGTCTTTATCTATAAAATACGGCTTGTCGTCATAAACTTGAGCTACGGCCAGTCTTTGCCTTGCCTGAATAATTAATCTATTCGGCAATTCCCTTCTAATAACTATATCTCTTAATTCAGGGTGACTAGCCTCTATTTTTTCTTTAAAATTCTTCAGGTCCACCAGAAATATATTGGCGCCCAAAACATCCAAGGCATCAATGTCGCTGAAGTTTGTCCTCTGTAATACACCTTTCTGGTCATAAAACCTTACATCCAGGCCTTTTACATTGAACAAATCAGAATCCACAAACATATATTGAAACGTCACGATGCCTACGCCAACGCCTGCCACAAGGATCGTCCAGAAAATAAATTTAAAGACTCCTTTAAAATTACGCCTAGGCCTAGATTGAGCTTCCTTCTTCTTTTTGTGTGAACGGACTTTTTGTCTTTTTATTTTTACCATGACGCTGACTCTAAAATTTTAAGGCAGAGGTCTTCAAATTCCATGCCGATGGCTCTAGCAGCCTTTGGAAGAAGACTTGTTTCTGTAAGGCCAGGTATGGTATTTACCTCCAATACCACAGGCCCTTTCTTTTTATTCAATATAATATCTACGCGCGAAAACGACCGCGCCGAAAGAGCTTTATGAGCCCTAAGGCCTATATCCTGGCACTTTTTATAAATGGCAATTTCTATCTTAGCAGGCACAATATATTCGGTAAGGCTGTTTTGGTATTTTGCAGTAAAATCAAAAAATTTTCTTTTTGGCAAAATCTCTACGATAGGCAAGGCCATGTCTTCTATTATGCCAACTGTAATTTCCCTGCCAGGGATGTATTCTTCAATTATCAATCTATTATCGTATTTAAATGCGTCTTCGATCGCAGCCTTCAGGCCTTTTCTGCTGCTGACTATATTCAGGCCTATGCTGGAGCCGCCGTTGGAAGGTTTAACAACAAGACTGGACCCTAAATTTTTAAAATACACGCCTATATCGCAGCCTTTGTTGAAATTGTCCTTGGCTAGAATTTCATGCCTGGCAATCGGTATATCTTTTGATTTAAACATCTCTTTTGCAGCGATTTTATTCATTGCCACTCTGGATGCAGAAGATGAGCTGCCAGTATAAGGTATCTTCATTTTTTCAAGAAGCCCTTGCACTGTGCCGTCTTCTCCAAATTCTCCGTGAAGCGCAACAAATGCCACGTCTATTCTCAGCAAAGCAAGCTTTTTAGCTACAGATTCTTTATAACCGTTTATATTAGGTCCTGGCATAAGCTCTACAGGAACATAATCTATCCGCTTTGCTTCAAGCGCCTTGCAGACTGCCTTGCCTGATTTTATAGAAATCTCCCTCTCGGAAGATGGCCCGCCCATTAATACGCCGACTCTTTTATTTTTCATATTATCTTTAATTCAAGTTCCAGGTTTATGTCGAATTTCTGCTTAACGCCTGCCCTGGCTAAATCTATCAGGCCCAAGACATCATTTGCTGTTGCTTTGCCAAGGTTCACTATAATATTTGCGTGAACTTTAGAGATCTCCGCGTCGCCTATCCTTTTGCCTTTCAAGCCGCAGGATTCTATCAACATTCCCGCTGACTTATAAGGGCTGGGATTTTTAAATATACTGCCTGCATTTGGAAAACCTATTTTAGCAAGCCAATCTCGTTTTTTATTAAACGCCTTGATCCTATCCTGGATATTAATTTTATTGTCTTTTTCGAGCTTTAGCCTTGCGCCTAAAATAATCTTTCTTTCCAGGCCTGAAGAGCGGTATTTAAAATCTATATCTCTTTTGTCCAGGGTTTTTATTTTCCTATCCTTAAGATCTAAAATTTCCACGTCTAATATTATATCTTTTATCTCAATAAATTCAGCCGGGCATTCCAGGCTTCGAACGCCTGCGTTCATAAAAATCGCGCCGCAGAGATTTCCTGGCAGCCCTGCTAGAAATTCGCAACCTGCCAGGCTATTATCAAAAGCATATTTTGTTAATCTTGCCAGACTGAGCCCGGCGCCTGCTTTTATTATGACTTCTTTTTCTGTTTCTATTTTTTCAAAACCTTTGGCCAGGTGTATTATTGCCCCGTTAAAACCTTCGTCTTTAACTAACAGGTTTGTGCCCTTGCCTAGTATGATAAATTTTTTATTTTTAGCCTCTATAAAATTAATCGCTTCTAAAATGCCGTCTGAATTTTCAGGCTCTATCCAGCAATACGCAGGGCCCCCGATCTTAAAACTTGTATGCCGGGATAGCGGCTCATTGTATATTATCATGTACATTAGCATTAATTTCTTCCAGGGTCTTGGCAATCTTGAAAGGCAATTCCCCTATATCGCCCGCCCCTAATAAAAATACCGCGTCGCCCGGTTTTACCACATCTATCAAATGTTTTATTATATCACTTCTTGAAACAAAATGCGCATCTTTATGGCCGCATTTTATGGCGCTATCGCATACATCTCTCCCGCTTACGCCTTCAATAGGCTTCTCATTCGCGGAATATATATCAGTCACCACCAAGTGGTCCACCATGTCAAAGCATTCACCAAACTGATCTTTCAGATCCTTGGTCCTGGAAAACCTGTGCGGCTGAAAAACAGCTACCAAGCGCCTGCCTGAGTCCTCCATTGATTTGAGGGTAGCCTTTATCTCCGTAGGATGATGGGCGTAATCGTCTATAACAAGGATATCGGAACCCAGCTGGGTTATCCTGAACCGCCTGTCAGCGCCTTTAAATTCCCCGATTATATCTTTTATAATATTAAAATTCAAGCCCAGCTCCATTGCCACTCCTATGGCAGCCAAGCTGTTTACTACGTTATGCACCCCTGGTATTGAAAGCTTTATCCTGCCCAGTTTCGCGCCTTTATATCTTAAATCAAATTCAGAACCGCTTAAGTTCATTAATTTTATATTTTCCGCTTTTATGTCCGCGTAATCAGAGATCCCGTATTTTAAAATCCTTTTTTCGGACTGGCGCGCTATATTTTTTAAATACTCGTCTTCAGCGCATATAAAAGCGCAGCCTTCGTCCTTTGTATTGCTGATAAACTGTTTATAGGCGCTCAGGACATTCTCCATCGTGCCGTAATAATCCATATGTTCCCTGTCTATATTGGTGCTGACAGAATATAACGGGTTAAGCAATACAAAAGAGCCGTCTGACTCGTCAGCTTCTGTAACCATGATATCGCTTTGGCCATACCTTGCGTTGCCTTTCAAAAAATGCACGTCAGCCCCTATAAATATAGTAGGGTCAAGCCCGGCATTTAGCAATAGAATGGAGACAAGCGACGTAGTGGTAGTCTTGCCGTGCGCGCCTGAAATAGCTATTGCCTTTTTATCCTGCATCAGCATTGCCAGCGCTTCCATGCGTTTCAGTATGGGCAGGCCCTTGAGCTTAGCGGCCATGTACTCCGGATTAGTGTCTTTTATGCACGAAGAATATATGATAAAATCAGCGCCGTCTATATTTTCCGACCGATGGCCTATTTTAATATTTACGCCCATCTTTTCAAGCCTGTCAGTGGACCTTGAATTCCTCAAATCAGATCCCTGTACCGAATAACCGTAACAATGAAACACCTCTGCGAGACCGCTCATGCCTATGCCGCCTATTCCTATAAAATGCACAGTCTTCCCTTTTATCATCTATAAAGCTCCTTTATTAAAATTTTACACGCGTCTGGTTTGTCAATGCGTTTCGCCCTGTCCGACATGTCTCTCAAAATATCCCTATCCATTAATTTCAATATAGCGTCCCGCATGGCGCAAGGAGTCAAATTTTTCTCTTCCAGCAATACGCCGGAGCCTATTTTTTCAAGGACCATTGCGTTAAGTTTCTGATGGCCGCCTGCATACGGGTAAGGCACCAGTATCGCCGGTATCTCAAGCGTCAATAATTCAGATACTGTCATAGCACCTGCCCTAGAAATTACAAAATCGCATTCATTATAAAGCCTCTCCATATGTCCTGTAAAGGAAAATACCCTGTTTTTTATTCCTACTTTTTCGTAAGATTTTTCCACCTCTTCCAAATCGTTTTTCCCTGCAATATGAATAAAATTCAGCATATTTCTATTGTCTTTCTCTATAAGGCCTGCTGCCTCAGGCACCATAGCGTTCAATTTATGAGCGCCCTGACTGCCTCCTATTATAAGCACGTTAAAAGAATCCGCAGCCTTTAGCCTGTTATCCTTTTTAAGCCCCTCTCTTAGCGGATTTCCCGAGAAAATAATCTTTGATTCAAAGCTTTTCAAATAGCTTTTTGCATCTAGAAAACCTATGGCGATTTTATTTACAAATCTAGCCAGAATCCTGTTTGCTTTGCCAGGGCATACATTCTGCTCATGTATAATTGTCCTTACGCCTGAAAGACTTGCCAGTAAAACTATGGGGCCTGAAACATATCCTCCGAAACCCACCACGGTATCAGGCTTAAATTTCAAAAGTAAGTACAGAGATTCTATTGTTCCTATAAAAAGTCTTGCTAAAAAATTTAATACGCTAAAGATATTTTTAGATTGAAGTGATCTTATAGGTAAAGTTGTGAAATCTACGCCTTTCCCAGAGATAATTTCTCTGTCCTGTTTTCTGGAAGATATTACAAATAAAACCTGCCCGATATTTCTTATTTTTATATCCCTGGCTAACACTAGAGCCGGCAATATATGCCCGCCTGTCCCCCCTGCGACTATCAATACCTTCATAAAACCCTCCTAAGTTGACACTCTAACAATGTTAGAATGTCAACTTAGCTAAGAATTAGAGATGTTGATTAGCATGGCAACGGCGATGATGTTAAAAATCAACGCTGTGCCGCCATAGCTAATAAAAGGCAAAGGCAGCCCCTTTGTGGGTATTGCTCCTGTTGAAACAGCTATATTTATGACTGCCTTCAAGCCAATGCTAGTGGTTATGCCAAGACCGAGAAGCCTGCCGAATAAATCCTTCGCCTTTATTGAAATTTGTATGCCGATCCACACAAACGCCACGAATAACGCTACGACCGACAAGGTTCCTATAAGCCCTGCTTCTTCTCCTATTATTGAAAATATAAAATCTGTGTGCGCCTGAGGCAGGTAAAAAAGTTTTTGTTTTGAACAACCCAGGCCAAGCCCAAAAATACCGCCTGAACCAAGCGCAAGAAATGACTGTATTATCTGAAAACCAGCTCCTTGAGTATCACTCCAAGGGTCAAGATAACTTGCGATACGCCGCAGCCTGTATGCGACTTTAAATATCAGAAAATAAAAAATTGGGATTATCAGGATTAAAAAAGGCAAAAAATACACCATATTGACTCCTGAAACAAACATCATGATAAGGCCTACCGCAAGGATGCAAACAGAACTCCCTAAGTCAGGCTGCAAAAGTATCAATAAAACTGAAAAACCAAGTACCATTAAAGGCGGCATGAAACCCTGCATGAAATTTCTTATTACAGGCTGTTTTCTGTCTAGAATATCTGCTATGTAAACTATAAGGAAAAACCCAGCAAATTCTGAAGGCTGGAACCCTATAAAACCAAGCTTTACCCACCTTTTTGCGCCGCCTGCTTCACGGCCTATGCCAGGAAGAAGTGTCAATATAAGACCTATTATTGAAATTGCAAGAAATAGTTTAGTGTATTTCTTTAAATTTTTATAATCATTCTTTAAGAAAAACATTGCGAGTAAAAGGCCTAAGGTAAAATGCATTAGATGCCTTTTTAAATAATATGCGCTGTCATTATACTGCTCGTACGCATAACAACTAGAGGCAGAGTATATCATTACTATGCCTATGCACAAAAGTATTGTGGCTATTATTAAAAGATTCTGGCTGTCTTTATTTAGATTTTCTAATTTCATTTATAAGTTCCTTGAAAATTTTGCCGCGCTCTTCGTAACTTTTGAACATATCAAAGCTGGAGCACCCGGGAGAAAGTAAAACCCTGCCTCCTTTTTTAGCCCTTTTGAACCCTTTAGATACAGCCTGACTGAAGGAGTCTGCTTCAAATATAGGTTTTACTCCGCCTAAGCCTTTTTTAATCTGAAGTCTGGCCTCGCCTATTGAAATTATATAATCCACCTTTTTTTCGACTAGAGGCTTTAATAAACCGAAGTCGCCTCCTTTATATCTTCCGCCTATGATAAGGATAATATTTTTTTCCAGAGACTCTAGCGCCCATCCCACGCTTGAAACAGTCGTGGCCTTTGAATCATTTATAAACTCAACGCCATTTATATTGGCAACATGTTCCAATCTGTGTTCTATGCCTTTAAAATTCCTAATCACTTCCAGCATTTTATTTTCATCTACGCCCATAATGGAAGCTGCTGACATAGCTGCAAGAAAATCTTCATTCAATATGCTGTGTCTTTGGCCAAAATCTTTATATTCATTAAAAAATTCAACCTGCGGCCCTTTTACCGCGGCCGCAATTTCCCTTAAATATTCGTCATTTTTATTTAAAAAAAGTACGTCTTTTGTATCCTGATTTAGAAAAATCCTGCATTTGGCAGAGATATACTCATGCATATCCTTATGCCTGTCCAGATGATTGTCAGAAATATTCAACATTATACTTACCTTTGGTTTGAATTTATCGATAAGTTCCAGCTGGAAAGAACTCACTTCCAGAACCACTATAGAATCTTTTTTTATCCGATTTATCTCTCCGGAGAAAGGGTTGCCGATATTGCCGCATACGATTGCGTCAAGCCCTGAGCTTTTAAGCATCTGGCCTATAAGGGTTGCAGTGGTGGTTTTGCCGCTAGTGCCTGTTACGGCAATTATAGACGTAGACGCGGGGCACATTGTATAGGCTAATTCCAATTCGGTTATTACAGGAATTTTCTTCGCTTCAGCTAATTTAATGGGCAGGCTATCGCGTCGAACCCCAGGGCTTACTACCATGTAGTCTGATTTTTTTATAAATTTATCCGAATGAGCGCCCAGTTCTATATTTTCCGGCTTAATTACGCCTTCCTTAATCAATAAATCTCTGGATTTTTTTGCAGCTTTGTCATTTTTAAGCTCTGTGATAAAGACAGTATTTTTGCGGTTTGCAAGAAGCCGAGCTGCCTCAATCCCGCTCTTTGCCAGACCAACTATCACCACTTTTGCCATACTTCATCTTCTCCTTAAGCAACTTTACACAAGCGGCATTGTCGGTTGTGTAAAGTTGTTACATATTAACGCAACTTTAATGTAGAAAAACTGAGCAAAACTAATATTATTGCGATTATCCAGAATCTTACTGTGACCTTTGACTCAGGCCAGCCGCACATTTCAAAATGATGATGTATGGGCGCTATTTTAAATATCCTTTTTCCGGTTGTCCTGAAAGAAATCATCTGTAATAGCACTGACAATGCCTCTACCACAAATATCCCGCCTACTAAGAATAACAACATCTCCTTTTTTATAAAAACAGCTACTGTGCCTATTGCGCCTCCGAGCGCCAGGGCGCCTGTATCGCCCATAAATATCGTAGCAGGGTATGAGTTATACCATAAAAATCCAAGGCCAGCGCCTATTATTGACGCGCAGAAAACAGTCAGTTCCGCTGCTTCAGGAAGATAATAGATGCCAAGATACTCAGCAAACTTCACATGGCCTGTTACATAACTCATGCCTGTATAAGTGACTGCTGTCATTATTATTGTTCCTATTGCAAGGCCGTCCAGGCCGTCTGTGATATTCACAGCATTTGAACATGCGGTAATCACAAGTATTACAAAAGGTATATAAAAAATCCCCAGATCTATTACAATATTTTTGAAAAATGGAAATTCAAGCGCCCTGGTATTGTCAGGATTCCAATATAAAAACAACGCTACCATAAGCCCTATGAGAACCTGAAAAAAAAGTTTTGTCCTTTTATTAAGGCCACGTTTACCTGACTTTGTTTTTTTGTATACTAACTTTCTATAGTCATCTATAAAGCCTAAAATGCCCATATAAAGCGTAACAAAAAGCGCAAGAAGCAAATAAGAATTGTCCAATTTAGCCCATAGCAAAGTAGACGCAAATATGCCTATTAAAACCAATATGCCGCCCATTGTAGGCGTACCTTGCTTATTCTTATGCTTTTCGTAGAGGTTAGGGCATTCCTCATGCCTTACGTTTTCGCCTATCTTTAGAGCCGCCAGTTTCCTTATTATAGGCGGCGCAAAAATAACTGTTATTAAAAATGCGGTGATGCTGGCAAACGCTGCCCTGAAAGTGATATACTTAAAAACATTAAAGATCGTAAAATATTCTCTGAGCGGATAAAGCAAGTAATATAGCATTTATTTTCCCTTTCCGTACCTACGTAAGTTGACACTCTAACAATGTCACAGTGTCAACTTATCTTAAATTGAGATTCTAGATCGCCTACGATTTCTTCCATTCTCATCGCACGGGAGCCTTTTACGAGAATTGTATCGCCTTTTTTAATCAGGGTGGCGACTTTTTCCCGGGCATCTTTCATAACTGCGCAGAGTTTTATTTTCCTATTGCTCATGCCTGCTTCCTGCGCGCCTTTTCCGACATGCTCCGCAAGTTTTCCAACAGCTACTATAAGGTCTATCCCTGATTCTGCCGCTTGTTTACCAACCAGATGATGAAACCTGCTTGAAAATGTGCCGAGTTCAAGCATGTCGCCTGCTATGAGTATTTTTCTGCCCTCTGTGGTCATATCCCTCAATGCCTCTATTGCCTGTTTCATTGACTGAGGATTGGCGTTATAGGTGTCGTTTATTATTTTTATATCTCCGAATCTCTTGACCTCCATCCTCATATTAGGCACTCTGAATTCTTTTAAAGCATCTTTTATCTCATCTATAGATATGCCAAAATCCCAGGCGCAGGCTATAGCGCTAAGGGCGTTATAAACATTATGCCTGCCAAGCACACCGAGCGATATGTCCCATTTTCCATTTAGCCTGAAATTTATACCATCAGGCTCCAGGTTTATCTTATCAGCATAAAAATCAGCCTCTTTATCAAAACCGAACCAGACGGTCTTGAGATTTGTTTTTATTTTTTTGAGGTATTCATCATCGGCATTTAAAATAAGTTTTGCATCCTTATCCATATGTTCCAGTATTTCCACTTTTGCCTTAAGGACAGTATCTACGTCTTCCAAGTATTCCAGGTGCGAATGCCCTATATTTGTAATAATAGCTACTGTGGGCCTGGCTATTTCTGAAAGCCATCTTATCTCGCCCAAATGATTCATGCCCATCTCTAGAACCGCTATATTGTGCTCGCTATTTAAGCGCATCAAAGTAAGCGGTACGCCTATATTATTATTCTCTGTGCCGAAATTTTTTAAAGCATTAAATTTTTTGCTCAGTATGACTGCTGTCATTTCTTTGGTGGTGGTTTTGCCATTTGAGCCAGTAATGCCTATTATAGGTATGGTAAATCTAGACCTGTGGAAATTTCCAATATTTCCAAGCGCCTTTACGCTGTCATTGACCGAGATAAAGGAAACATCCGGCAATTTAAAATTTGCATTTGTAATGCCACCTTCCTGGACCAAGACGCCTCCAGCGCCTTTAGAAACAGCGTCCAAGATAAAACTATGGCCGTCAAACCTATCGCCTTTTATAGCCAGGAAAAGTTCGCCTTTTTTTATCTTGCGCGTATCAGTGGATACGCCTGTCAGTATCTCTTCCATATTCCCTGACAAAAGCTTTCCTTTTACTGCAGTTAAGACATCTCTGACTGTAAACATAGCCCCGCCTCCTTTAAAATCCTTTTTACAACCTCCCTATCGTCAAAGGGAATAGTAGTGTCCTTGAATATCTGGTATGTCTCATGGCCTTTGCCGGCAATTAACACTATATCGCCTTCATGGGCCTCAACCAAGGCCTTTTTAATAGCGTTAAATCTGTCCGGCTCGATTGCATAATTATCTTTTTGAGGGCTTATGCCCTTAATAATCTCGTTTATTATATCTATCGGCTCTTCGGTCCTGGGATTATCGCTTGTAATAAAAACAATGTCTGAAAGTTCTGTTGAAATCTTTCCCATGGCCGGCCTTTTAGTTCTGTCGCGATTTCCCCCGCAGCCGAATACTGAAATAAGCCTGCGCGGTTTTAATTCCCTCAGGGATTCAAGCACATTGGTAAACCCGTCTTCTGTATGAGCATAATCAACGTAAACTGAAAAATTTTGGCCGCAGCCAACGCTTTCGAGCCTTCCAGGAAGGCTTTTTAGCGCTTCAACGCCAATCTTTATATCTTTTAAATCCATTCCAATAGCAAGGCTGGCGCCAATACTGGCTAGGATATTATAGATATTATGGCGGCCGATTAAATTTGATTTAATTTCAATTGTGCCTTTAGGGCTATAAAGCTTGAATTCTAAACCGTTACAGGAAAGTCGCAAGTCTCTGGCTGTAATATCTGCTTCGCGGTCGATGCTGTATGTAATTATAGCTGCCTTGCTTTCAGATTTAACCTTCTCTATAATTTTTTCTGAAGCAGGGTCGTCTATGTTTACTATTGCAAAGCCGCCTTTTTTTATTTTCTCGAATAATTTAAGCTTTGCGTTCAAATAATCATCCATATTTTTGTGAAAATCCAGATGTTCTCTGGTAAGATTTGTAAATATAGCCACGTCAAATTGCAATGTCTCCACCCTTCTCTGTTCCAAAGAATGCGAGGAGATTTCCATTATACAATAATTTAACTTTTCTTTTTGCATGTTTGATAAAAGAGAGTAAAGCTCTAATGCCCCTGGCGTAGTATTTATGCTGGGGATGGAGCGCTGGCCAAATCTATAATTCACAGTGCCTATTACTCCCACGCCCTCATTCCTGGACTTAAGTATGCTTTCCATGAGATATGTAATCGTGGTTTTGCCATTAGTGCCGGTAACGCCTATAAGGCTCATTTTACTAGAGATATCGCCAAAATAAGCCTGAGAAGCCTGAGCAAGGCCGTACTTGGCGTCTTCCACATATATAAAGGTATTGCCTCTTTTAAATATACCTGCGCTATCATCATCTAATAAAATCGCATTAGCGCCTCTATCTATTGCCTCATCAATAAAATCCGCGCCATTTACTCTTGATCCTTTTAAGGCAATAAACATATAGCCAGGTTTAACTGCCTTTGAATCGCAGGCAATACCTGTTATTTCCAGGTTTGTTTTGCCATCAACCTTCACTGTTCCGCTTAAATTATCTATTATTTTTTTTAATTTCATATATACCTATCTTAACAACTTGACACTTTTGACATTGTCAGAAGTGTCAACTTGCTGGCTTTTTATTATTTTTCTCTGCCACTTTTTTGTCTTTTGGCCAGATCTTGTAGTAGCTCATGAGCTCTGCGGCTACTTTTTTAAATACAGGCGCACAGACTACTCCTCCATAGTAAATCGGCCGCGGCTCGTCCATTATTACAACTATAACAAACTTTGGATTATCGGACGGCACAAAGCCTATAAATGAGGCTGTAAATTTGCTATGCGAATAAGTGCCGTTAGACTCTACTTTTTGGGCTGTGCCTGTTTTACCTGCAGGAAAATATCCTTCAACCTCTGCAAGTTTTGCTGTGCCGCTATCGACAACGCTTCTTAATATAGTTCTCATTTCTCTGGCAGTTTCTTCTGAAATCACCCTCTGGGGTTTCTTTGGCTCAAATTTCTGTATAACATTACCTGTGCAGTCCTGTATCATATCAACTATTCTTGGCTTTACGAGATTGCCTCCGTTTGCAAGGGTTGACATTGCGCAGGCAAGCTGAAGAGCTGTTACGGTCACTTCCTGGCCCATTGAAATACTGCAGAGAGAAAGTTTTGACCAGGTATTGGGATGAGTAGTGATGCCATTTACTTCTCCTGGAAGTTCGATGCCTGTCTTTTCTCCAAATCCAAACTTCTTTATATATTTATACAGCCTGTCTTTTCCGAGCCGCTGGGCTGCTTTCATTGTGCCGATATTAGAAGAATATTTGATCACATCTCTAAATTCCAGCCAGCCATGAGGTTTATGATCATGATATTTATGGCCGCACCATTTATATTCGCCGTTCTCGCAGAAAAACTTGTCGCTGGGCTGAACTGCCTTTTCTTCAAGGAGGCTGGAGGCTGTTATTATTTTAAAACTTGAGCCAGGTTCAAAAAAATCGCATATGGCTCTATTTCTTCTAGAGTCAGGGGGTTCAGCCTTGGCATTATTCGGGTCAAAATTAGGCCTATTGCTAAGCGCAAGTATATCTCCTGTGAAAGGGTCCATTACAATGATACACGCGCCCTTGGCGTGATATTTTTTAAAACCATTTTCCAGTTCGCGTTCTGCAAACGACTGGATTAAACTGTCTATGGTGAGTACAAGATTATCTCCGTCAATCGGCTGTATTTCCTTATATTCATACCCAGGGACTTCGCGTTGCTTGGCGTCTCTTATCGCATATCTATAGCCTATAACGCCTTTTAAATATTTATCGAATTTCAGTTCCAGGCCTTCAAGGCCGTTATTATCTATGTCTGTAAAACCAAGGATATGGCTTGCGATTACACCATTAGGATAGGCCCTATGGGGCTCTTTGATAAAATCTATACCTTTAATATTAAGGGCGCGGATAACCCTAGCAGTATCCTGGGAAACCTTACGGCCCAACCAAACAAAACCTCTTTTCTGGTTGAGTTTCTTATATATCTCATCCTGGCTTAGACCAAGGATAGACGCAAGTTTCTGGCTGTCTATGCCTTTATCTTTTACCTTGAAAGGTTCGGCAAATATTGAAACCAGATTTATGTTTATAGCGAGTTCTTTTAGGTTACGGTCGTAAATTACGCCGCGTTTAGGGAGAAGCGGCACCAAAAGCCTATATTGATTTGAAGCAATATTTGACAGGGATCTTGCTGCGCCTAGCTGTACAAAAACTAGCCTGACACATAGAAGCACGAACGCTATGATTAAAGTATATAGGACTTTCCTTATACGGGAAGGGGTTCCTTTGTACACAATTCTTACCTATTTTTTAACGGCCGCTCACAAACAGATTGGCTAAAGGGCTTTTCTTTGCTAAATTTTTATAATTTAAAACAAGCTTTTTGGGGGAATGATCAATCTTCACCACCTGCCATTTGGAAGGCATGGATAACTCTACTTCCTTGGCTAAGAGTCTTCTCTCAAGAGCGACAGGTGACCTCAAATTTAAAACATTATATACCAGAATTTTGTTGTGGTCAACCAACTTTGCATATACATCATTATTTTGTTTCACTTTCAGGCCCATTTGATATATCAAGGCCTGCTGATTCACATACATAACTGCTACAAAAGTCACCATCAAGATAGTTGCGAGAATTTTAGGGCAGTAATTGTTGGGGTTTTTATTCATTTTTTACAGCCTTTCTCCGACTCGAAGCTTGGCGCTTCTGGAACGCGGATTCGCAATCACTTCGTTTTCATCCGCCACAATAGGTTTTTTGGTAAGGATATTAAAAATGCCTTCGGCCTTAAACTTTTTGAAAGTATGCTTTGCGATTCTGTCTTCCAAAGAATGAAATGATATAACGCAAGCCCTGGCGCCTTTTTCAAGGGCCTCTGGTAATTCCATCAAGGCCTCGCTTATTGAATCTAATTCATCGTTAGTCTTTATGCGAAGGGCTTGGAACGTCCTGGTAGCAGGGTGAATCTTGTATTTATTGTTAACGTAAGGAAGGCTGCGTAAAATTACTTCAGTCAACTCAGCTGTTGTAGAGATTTCTTTTTTCCTTCTTTCTTCAACAATACGCCTGGCTATCCTTCCATGAAACCTCTCTTCCCCTAAATCTTTTATAATAATAGAGAGTTCCCTTTCGCTCAGGCCATTCACCAGGTCCTTTGCAGTAAGGCGCTGGTTGCGGTCCATGCGCATATCTAAAGGGCCGTCCATTTTTATGCTGAATCCTCTTTGCCATGCCTCCATTTGGATACTAGATATGCCCATATCAAATATAATCCCATTGGCTTTACTGACTCCTATGTCTTTAAGTATTTCTTTTAGATACTTAAAATTTTTGTTTATCAATTTAAATGACCCCTCGAAAGGCCTCAGTCTTTCAGATGCCAGTCTCAATGTTTCTTCATCCCTATCGATCCCTATCAGCATGCCGCCAGGTGTGATTTTATGAAGGATTTGCTCGCTATGCCCTGCGCCACCTATCGTAGCATCTACTATTATCTCGCCCGGCGCAGGATTTAAAAAACTAATTACCTCTCTCGCCAATACTGGATTATGCAAATAGCTTTTTTCCATTATTGCTTTTCAGTATCTTATAAATCTCCTCACTAGCCGCAAGACACTTTGGGTCAATATTCAAAGACCGGGTTCTGCGTATACATTCAACAGGAATATCAAAAAAATTTGTTTCACAAACTTTACATTTTACAACTACTCTGGAATTATGATTGCGTAACATAAGACCTCCTTTGCTATTCCTCAATAAGTTTTTCAGCTACATCTTCGAACGTATCTTTGGACTTGGAATAATATTCTTCCCAAAGTTCATGGCTCCATATTTCGATACGGTTTGATACGCCGATAATATACACCTCCTTCTTTATTTCTGCGTAATCTTTCAAGTACGACGGAATAAGTATCCTGCCCTGTTTATCAGGAACCATTTCCGAGGCGCCTGAAAAATAAAGCCTGTTGAATTTTCTGGATTCTCGTTTCGTAAATGACATTGATTTAAATTTCTGCTCCTGGACCTTCCATTCATCCTCAGCAAACATAAAAAGGCATTTATCCAAGCCGCGGGTAATAAAAAAGCGCTCGACATAATGCTCCTTGAGCGCGTCCCTGAATTTAGCGGGAATGATAATGCGTTGTTTTCTGTCCAGCGTATGCTTGAATTCTCCGTAAAACATATGTTACTCCACTTTACTCCACTTTGTACCACTTTGTAATCAAAGTTTACCCTAACAGAGTTTTTATGTCAAGTAAAAATTCTAACTTTTTTGGGATAATACTATATACGGGATATATTGTTATTTATAGACACTAAATATAGTGCAACTTTACACAACCGACAATGTCACTTGTGTAAAGTTGTTTAGAGGGCGCGTAGAATGTCTTGTTGGATTTGACGCTTGAGGGCTTCGAGGGATTTGAATTTCTTTTCGTCTCTTATCTTTTTCTTAAATATAACTTCTATATCTCTTCCGTAGATATCTTTATTAAAATTAAATATATGGGCTTCTATTATTTTGTGGGCGCTTATATTTAATATACCGCCGTAGAGCTTCCCATCCCTATCCAACGCTACGTCAACGCTATAAACGCCACTCGAAGGAATGGATTCATGGTGCGGGTCAATATTCGCCGTAGGAAAACCTATTTTTCTGCCGAGCCTTTTACCTTTTACAACAGTGCCTAAAATTGTTACCGGACGGCCTAATAATTTTGAAGCAAGCAACAGGTCCCCTCTTTCAATCGCTTTTCTGATTCTTGTGCTGGAGACATAGTCTCCTTCTATTTTTATAGGCGTGATGCTGCATAATTTAAAATTGTAAAGCTTGCTTAATCTTTTTAACAGCCTTACATCGCCTTTTTCTTTGAAGCCGAATAAAAAGTTCTCGCCTGTTACAAGCGCTTTGAGATTTAATTTATCTATCAGGATATTCTTTATGAAACCTTCCGGGCTGAGCTTTGAAAAACTTTTCGTAAATCTCTCGACAAAAAAATAATCTACGCCCATTTTTTTTATTAATCTGCCTCTATGTTCCAGAGACATTAAAAGCGGGATTTCGGCGCTAGGATTAAGGACGTTTACAGGATGCGGATTAAACGTAATGACTACGCTTTTGAGGCGCGATCTTTTTGCCTCTTCCAAGACCTTTTTCAAGATCACCTGATGGCCTTTATGGACGCCGTCAAATATGCCTATCGTAACTGCTGTAGGATATGATATCTTTTTCATTTACCTCATCCAGGGTCTTTGAATCTTCTAATAAAAAATCTCCTGACGCGCTTCTTACCAGGCTTGACATGTGGCTCGGAACTCCCAGCGATTTACCAATATCTTCGCATAAGGTTCTCACGTAAGTGCCTTTGGAACACCTAACTCTAAAGGTCATTTCCGGAAAATTAAAATCAAGTATTTCAATATCGCTGATTTTTATTTTGCGTGAGCTTCTTTCTACTGTCTTGCCAGACCTTGCAAGCTGATAAAGTTTTTTGCCTTTATATTTTATTGCGGATACCATTGGAGGGATCTGCTCTATTTCTCCTTTAAAATTATCAAGCGCTTTTTTTATAGCCTCTATATCCAGGCTCTCGATCTTTGTCTCTTCAATAACTTTGCCTTGACTATCCTGCGTATCGGTCTTTTTCCCAAAAAAGACTTTTGCGACATAAACTTTGTCATCGCTCGTGAATGTATTTGATAATTTTGTGGCTTTTCCCAGGAGCATCACAAGGACTCCTGTCGCCATCGGATCCAGGGTGCCTGCATGGCCAACGCGTTTTATATCGAATTTCCGCCTGATAAAATCTACCACATCGTGGGAGGTAATGCCTGAGGGCTTATTGACTATCAAAATTCCATCCAGTTGCATTGCTCGCCTCTGAATTTTGCAGATTGCAAAAATAATCTGCAAAATTGGTTAATGAATACACGATTTATCGTTAACCGCTTCTTTTGCTTTTTCCAGGACTTTTTTTTCTACATCTTCTATTTTACCGAATACAGTGCAGCCGCTTGCGGTAGGATGGCCTCCGCCGCCAAATAACCCTGCGAGTTTATTTACATCCACTTTGCCTTTAGAGCGAAAACTCGCCTTTACCCTGTCTTCAGTGCCGGTTTCTCTAAATAGAATCGCTATCTCTACTCCGTCTATCGACCGTGCAAAGTTTATGATGCCTTCCGTGCCTTCCAGAGACGCCTTTGTCTTTTTTAACATCTCTTTTGTAACCCATAGCCATGCGATTTTTCCATCCTCTGTAAGCTTCATTGTCTGAAGGGCTTCTCCCAGAAGATTTGTATCCTGCACGCTGCTTGTTTCGTAAATCTTAGTATGCATCTCGTACGGCTGGACGCCTATATCTATCAATTCTGCGACTACCCTGTGGGTCTTTGAAGATGTGTTAGAATACCTGAAAGATCCCGTATCAGTCATAATCGCGGCGTATAAAGCGATTGCATCGTCCAAATCTATCTTCACCTTAAACGCCTTGAATAAATCGTAAACCATTTCTCCCGCGCTTGAAAATTCCGGCTCTACCCAGTTGAATTTTCCGAAATTTATATTTGAGATGTGGTGGTCGATATTTATTATTACCGCATCTTTTTTGATATATTCACTGACTCGCCCTATCCTGGCCAAGTCCGGAGAATCCAGGATAATAATCGCCTGATAATCAAAATCATGCGGCATTTCTTTTGATATTTTCTCAGTGCCTTTTATAAATTGCAGCAGGCTAGGCACAGGACTGTCATCCAACATCACAGCAACCTTCCCTAATTTCCTAAGTAAAAATACCATTGCCACCTGGCTGCCTATTGCGTCAGCCTCTGGATTTATATGGCTTGTTATAAGAAATTTATTAAACTTCTTTATCGCCGCTTTGACTCTCCTTATGCTCATTTTTTATCCTTTCGAAGGTCTTTTCCAGGTTTATGCTATATTCTATTGAATTGTCCAATGTAAAATGAAGTTCTGGCACATACCTAAGATTTATTCTTTCTGCGATGAGTTTTCTTATAAAGCCTTTGGCGCTTGTTATGCCTTTCAAGCCCTCTTTTTTAACCAAATCATCGCCCATGATGCTGAAATAAATCCTAGCATACCTCAGGTCGCCAGTAAGCTCAATTCTAGTGATAGTTACAAAACCTATGCGCGGATCCTTCAGATCTTCCTGTAATATTTTTGAGATTTCTTTTTTTAACTGGCCTTCCACTCTTTTTGATCGTATTCCCATTTCCGCTCCTTATTTCTTATTCAAGACCAGGCCTTGGTCGCAAATTACTGTGCTCAAGACCTGGTCTTGAGCATACTAGTTTGCTGAATGTTTCCAAACATTTCTTAGGGTTTTTCTCTTTTAGGAATAGCTCTATCTCTTTTCTAATCCTGCCTACATTCACTTCGCCTAGAAATCCACCTAGCACCGCTTCTTTCATGAGTTTTTTTGTGTGCGGCTCTATTTTAAAACCAAACCTCACTGAAAACCTCACAGCCCTGAAAATCCTGGTCGGGTCATCCATAAAACTTTTATCATGCAATACTCTTATCACGCCCTTTGTTAAATCTTTTTGGCCGCCGTAGAAATCCACTAATCTGCCAAAGCCTTTTTTACCTATGGCCAAAGCCATTGCATTTATTGTAAAATCCCTTCTGAAGAGATCATCCTTTATCTTGCCAGGCTTTACAGTAGGATACGCTGCCGGATATTTGTAAGTCTCTTTGCGCGCCGTAACAATATCTATTCTTTTCCCTTTAAGCTCTATGGTTGCTGTGCCAAACGCCTTGTATGTTATTAATCTGCCCTTTAATTTTTTATTCAAAACTTCTGCAAACTTAATCCCATCCCCTTCTACTACAAAATCCAGGTCATAATTAGACATACCTAGCAGCTTATCCCTCACAGGCCCGCCTACAATATACGCCTTTATCTTTAATCTATCCGCAATTTTTCCGACAATTTGCGTGACATCCATAATTCACAATCTCTCAATTTTTTCAAACCTATCATATAAGTTGACAAACTAACAATGTCAGTTTGTCAACTTGCTTGCGCCCGTGCTGTTACAAATTCTGCGATATTTTTAGCGGCATCGGGGTACCGGAGAAGCTTTATCCTGGTCCTGGTGCCTATTATTTTTTCAGGAGAAGTAGCAAATTCTTCTATCAACTCGCAAACCTCCCTGGTATTTTTTGCCTTTACAGCAGTCCCATATCCTGTTAAAATTTTGCAATTTCTTGTTTCCTGGCCAAGTATCGGCTGGACTATTATCATTGGCAAGATCTTTGAAAGCGCCTCCGAGATAGTCAGGCCGCCCGGCTTTGTAATTATTATATCGCTTACTTCCATAAATTCATCCACATTATTCATATAACCAAAGGCCTTTAACTTTACTTTGAGGCCCTGAGTCATTTTTCTTAACTCATGAAACAAAAGTTCGTTTTTGCCGCAGATCGCGATTAATTGCATATTGTCCCTTGTTTCAGGATCCAGATCGTTTATCTCTGTAACTATTTCCTTCATAGGCCCTGTGCCGAATCCCCCGCTCATTATAAGCACATTGAAAAATCCAGGCTCTATGCCCAACTGCTTTATTAAATTTTCCCTGCCCTTTGAAATGCTGAACACAGGGTCGCATGGAATGCCCATAATCCTGATCTTTTCTTCAGGCACACCGCGCTTTAAAAGATCTTTCTTGGTCCTCTGAATAGCCCCTATGAAATAATCGCTGGACCTGGCCATCCAGAAAGAATGCGCTATAAAATCCGTCACCACATTTACCAGTTTTCCTCTGAACTCTCCGCTTTCTTTAAGCCCGGAAATAATCTCACTCGGCATAAAATGCGTTGAAACTATCACGTCAGGGTTTTCAGCTTTTACAAACTCTATAAATTTTTTGCAATTCAGCCTATGTATAAACTTTCTCAATGGCGCCATGAAGAAATCCACAACCCTGGCGTCCAATAAATAATAAAACAGCCCCCACAGAGTAGGCGTCTTATTTATAAGAAATAAGTAGACGCCGGGATAAGAGGCCTTAAAAAAATCATTAGTATAATCCAGGACGTCTATATTCTTAACCTTGACATTCGGAACGCTAGCCAAAGCTTTTTCTATCGCCAGGGCTGCTTTTTTATGCCCCACTCCCGCATATGCGTATGTAATAAGTATTTTCATATATTATTTTCTATTCCAATAGCTTTTGGGATAAACTATGCAATTCTGTATTAGCCAAAGCTAATATCTTCTTTTTCACAGCTCTGGAAAAATATTCTTTTTCAGTTTTGGTTAACTTTTCCTTTTTTAATTTTTTAAAAAATAATTCTTTCTGCTTGGGGGAAAATACCTGGGATAAAGCATATTCAAGCCCTAACTCATTTTTAACTGCTACTAATTCTTTCAATCTTGCTTGCGATTGACTAAAATAATTAGTAAACACCGCCTTTAGCCTATGCGTAGACATTCTATAGTTACCAACCTGCAGTTCATCAGAATTTTTTAAACTATCTAAAAACCTTTCTGATTCTTTTTTGCTAGCACCTGCGAGAGATTTATACAATCCATCAGTCCATGTAAATTTTAAATTAAAGAATTTATATAGCGCAAGCGACAGCACTAATAACTTTGCCAGACATGATTTATCGACAGGTTCTTTTAAATACAGGCTGGCCTTTTTATAATCAAATAATCCTTTTTCTGCACTATTGGCTAACACAACCGGAAATCCTTCCCACAGTCGAAGGTCTTTTGTTTTAACCATGTCTGCCAAGGTTAAATTTACCTTTTTATCCTCTTCCGCTTCAAAAAGCGGAAAGCCTAAATCACCGACTCTCTTTAAAAGATTATCGTTTTTCATTATTATCTCTCTTCTTTAACAGTCTTTAAAAAATGCTCCAAATTTTTATTTACCCTATCTTCTGAAACGTCAAAAGAAGCTGTTTCTTTAAAGCGTTTTTCTAAATGCTTTATATCTATCTCGTTCTTTTTGCTTCTCAATAACATAAGACAGTCTTCTATATCTACGCTAGTAGCCCTGAAAAGTTTGGTTATTATAATGTCATAATAATTTAAAACACCTAAATAGATTCTATCGAACTCCTTTACTAAAATATGTTTATCTTTACTCAAAGGGCTTTCCAATAATTCTGTAGTATGCACAAACTTCCCCCTAAACAAATCAAAAATAAAGCCATCTTCTCTTGACCAACCAGAACCACTAGCAGATTTATAACCAAGCTGTTTTAAAATATCTATAAGATAATCATGTTCGTTTAAATCAGGAACTATTAAATCTATATCCTTGGTGGATGCCTTTACCCCTAAAAGCGTCAAGGCAGTTCCTCCACAAGCAATTAAACGAACATCTCTCTTAAGAAACCCACTCCATGTGCTGAGACTATCCATTAAACCTTGCTTATCTATTCTATATTCCATACAATTATTTGTATATATTTATACAATTCTCTGTATTAAAGTATACAATATATATCCTTATTTGTCAATAGCTATTAAAATAATGCGTAAATAAACGGCGCGACTGCTGATGACTGAGTAAAGAATATTAACAGGCCTAATAACAAAAGCACTATTACTATCGGCATCATCCACCAGAGTTTCCTCTGCCAAAGAAACCTAAAAAGCTCTCCTAAGATTTTTGTTCGTCCTTTAATACCCATTTTACAGCCTCCGTCAGGTTATTCATTATAAAATCAGGTTTGTGTTGCCATATCTTCGCGTCTTCCTGGGTTTCTTTGCCTGTAAGAAGTAAAATCGTTTTACAGCCCATATTTTTGCCTGCGCCCACATCAAGCCTTGAGTCGCCTATAAAATACGCCTTTTTAAAATCTATATCCAGGCCTTTTGTAACATTTTTTATCTGGCCTGTATTGGGTTTCCTGCAGTCGCATCCTGCATTGCTAGCGTGAGTGCAATATGAAATTGACCGGATTTTTCCGCCTTTTGCATTAATCTCCTTAAGCATATTCGCGGTAATCTCATCCAGCGACTCTTTTGAAAAAAGCCCTCTTGCCACGCCTGCCTGGTTGGATATTACAAATATCTCGTAGCCATGTTCATTGAGGAGTTTTATGGCATCTATCGCGCCTGGCAGAAATTCAAATTCCGCCCAAGATTTTATATAATCCCCAAACCCGGGATCTCTATTTATTACGCCGTCTCTATCTAAAAAAATAGCTTTCATATAAAAAATTTATTGTTAGCGCCTACCCATTCTATTAATTTCTCGAGCCCCTTCTCTACAGTAACGCCTGGTTTCCAACTCAAAGTCTTCGAGACCTTGGAGATATCTGAGATATACACTTTCTGGTCGCTCGGCCTCCAGGATTTATATTCTATTTTCCTGAATTTAATGCCGGTTTTCTGTTCCACAAGGCCAATAAACTCCAGAAGCGACGTGGTGTTCCTGGGGCCTCCGCCGATATTAAACACGTCATGTTTTATATCGCTATTTATAAATTTATCATACGCCTCCACCAAATCGTCTACATACAATAAATCCCTTACCTGTTTTCCGTCTCCATAAATAATAATATCCTGCCCTGTGAGATTTGCTATGACAAACCACGCCACCCAGCCCTGGTCTTCAAAGCCAAACTGCCTTGTGCCGTAGATACACGACATGCGGAATACAGCTGTCTTCATGCCATACATATGGCCGTATTCCTGGGTATAAATATCGCCTGTATATTTTGAAGCGCCATAAGGCGTATGGCCTGTCAGATCTACGCTCAATTCCTCAGAAACGCCTTTTTTGCTCTTATACACATATCTCGTCTCTTCTTCCTCTAATGAAATTTGATCTACATTTTCTCCGTAAATTTTATTTGTAGAACAATATATAAACGCCGCTTTAGGGCAAACCTTTCTCACACACTCCAGGACATTTAATGTACCATACGCATTTATGCTAAAATCTTCTTTCGGGATTTTCATGGAAAGGGGCACTCCTGGCTGGCCCGCGGTATGTATTACAGCATCCACGCCATTTCCCAAGGCCTTCATTATATCCTGCTCTTCTCTAACATCTCCTTTTATACGTTTTATATTGTCAAACTGCGCCAGATAGTTCCAGTTAAACTCCACGCTGTCTTTATTGTATCCGAACAAGCTTGAGCGCATAAGATTATCCAGCACAATAACCTCATCGCCTTTTTTAGCGTAATATTCCGCTGCATGCGAACCTACTAAACCCGCGCCGCCTGTCACTAAGATTTTCATTTTTCTCCCTTCAAGATCTAATTGCGCCTGGCCATATAAATACAGCCTTCTGTTTTTACAAATCGTATTGTTTTACTATTTGTTATTTCATCTACTGCCTTTTTCACATCAGGTTCATCTCTGTAATCATGAAAGCACACAAAGCCATTCTTTTTTACTAGGGGTATCCAGTCCTGGATATCCCGGGTTACGCCTTTGTAAGAATGATCCCCGTCGATCCATAAGAAATCTATTTTTCTATGTTCCGGCCAACCCTTCCGCACATCATAAGAATAACCCCTTAAAGGCGTTATTTTATTCTTATAAGGCTCTATGTTTTTTAAAAAATCCGGAAATACATCCTGCCTTTCGCCTCCCATGCAGTCATTAAACCAGGTATCTACTGTATAAAAACTGCAATTCTTGGCGCGGATCCCTTCAGCTATAAAACAGGTTGATTTCCCCTTAAAAGCTCCGATTTCAAGTATGACTGAATTATCTTTAAGAGATTTGGCTATATTGAAGACCAGATAGCCTTCATTTAATCCAAAATGCCCGTCTATTTTATCTATTTCTTTCATCCTCTTGCGGCCACGTCCAGGTAATCTGTTCTTGAGCTCCCGGTATTTTACATAGCTGAAGATCTGATAAAGCGCGCTGTTCATAGCTACTACAAAACCTACTAAGCCGTCTTTATAGCCTTTTTTTCCAATATAAGTCCTGAAAAATCTGTCGGTTGTTTTCCAGAGTATCAGGCCTGCGCACACTTTACGGCCTTCATTAAACCATTTTTGCGCCTCTAAAGTAGTCTGGCCATTAAGACCTCTGAATAGCTCTGCGAAATCCTCATAACCTTTATGGATAATATCGCTATTCAACCTGCCGCATCTGCCTTTATAAAAAACTCTTGGATGCACGCCAACTTCTTCATATTTAAATTCATCTTTCTTGAAAAGCCTGTCTTTTCTTCCGGGATACCAGCCACCGTGCCTTACCCAGTAATTTCCTATATAAGTCCTTAATGGTACATTGTAAACCACGTGATCATCTGATTGAATCGCGACGTTAATCTCTTCTTTTAACTCAGGAGTCACTTCTTCGTCCGCGTCCAGGCTCAATACCCATTCATTTTTCGCCCTTTGATATGCCCAGTTTCTGTGGACGCCTTCTATGTCCATGTGGCGCTGAAATACAATAGCGCCATTAGCCTTGGCAATCTCCACAGTCTTATCGGTACTAAAATCATCCACCACTATATGCTCGTCTGCCCAGCCTTTCGCGCTATTGATACACGCGGCAATATTGGCTTCTTCGTTCTTCGCGATTGTGACCACTGAAAGTTTTTTTAACATATACGCTCCCGCTCTCAAACAACTATAAAAACTACAATGCTGAAATGTCTACTTTTTTTCAAGAATGTTAACTGTTGAAAAAGACTTTTTTATTTCGTAATCTTCCTGCAAAAATTGATCCATTGCTTTAAGATACTTGCCAATGGTAGACGCGTATGGTTTCAGCCTTGCATATTCTTTGGCACAGATTATAAACCTGGGCCTTGCGCTTTTTAGCTCCGCAAGCATTCCTTCAAACCATCCCACGTCCATGAAAGACAGTTCAGCGCAATAAAATCTTCCTACCGAAGGCCTGTCAGTAAGAAAATTATAAGCCCCTAAATCCGTAAAAGTAAAAACCGGCTCTCTGCTCCGAGCGTGAGAAACAATATACTCCACTACGCTGTCTATTTCCATGGCCTGGGATCCGGGCGCTATTATGCCTCTGGCGCGGACTGATTTAAGAGGCGCTGGATTCGGATCTGCGTAGGGTATTGGAGCGTGCTTATTATACAATATCATGCTTTTAAATTCTTTAAAAATAAAAAACCTCCTGGTGTACTTGCTTACAGAAAAACCCAAGGCATATGCCGGCAAAACAAATAAAAGAAGAATAATCAACGCTTTCTTTAAACCCTGCGCCCCTTGTTTCAGATCCCTGCAGCGCATATAAAATCGCTCCAGATAAAAAAACATCACTAATAATAAAGGCTGGAGCGCCATCCTGTAAGGAGGACCTTCTATGCTCCTGAACGCGCCTTTGTACAACAGGGACCCATAAATCGCTATCGCCAATATTGAGCTATCAAAAACATCGAATTTTCTTTTTACAAATCTTCGGAATAAATAAACGCCTACCATAACATAGAAGAAAAATGGCAGCGTATATTTAAAATTATGGCTTAACGGAGAAAGCGCCATGAGAAACTCCTTTAAATTCATCGGCGTCTCAAAACTAAGCGCAGGATTAAACACCTTCACCATTTTCGTCAAAACCACGCGTACTCCATCCGCATAAAGGAAAAAAGCATTATTCAAAAATAAATATAGGATAAACGGAAGCGACGCGGTAATGTTTCCAGCGATATAAATTAAAATATGCCTGAAAGCGGCCTTTGTATCTTTCGTTACCGCATATCCATGCAAAAGAAGCGCGATTATAATAGAAATAAAACTGAAAACCCCCATCTCTGAACTTGTCCAGAAGGCAAAGCTGGTTAATATCCCTGAAAGTAAAAGCTGTACAGGTTTTTTGTTTCTCAGAAAATTTACAGCCAATAATATCCCGAATATACCAAACCCGAACCTTATTCCGCCCCATACGTTAAAACAGGACCACGGAAAAGTTCTGGCTATTAAAACCAGCGTAAAAAGATAAACAAAACCTCTTGTCCTGTATAGCCTCAGCGCAAAAAGCGCATATATAAAAAGGGTTACTACTGTCCCAAAATAAAAATATGCGTTCAGCGCGCCTATATGCATCCCGAAAAACCTCATTAAGAAAGCTGGCATGAATATTTCAAGCGGCCCTCTTAAAATAAAGATATCTCTGCACAGAATCTTCCCATGAAATAACTCGTTAATCTGAGGCAGGTATAGCCCTATCTCAAATAAATTTATCCCCCCATGCATAAAATACGGCTCGAGCGTGACAAACGACACTAAAACCGCCAGCAAAGAGATGTCTAATGCGCTATATTTTTTCAAAACCTGACCCTCAATTTTTTACGCAGTCCGCCATAAAATCTATGCATGCGGCCAGATCTTTCTCTCTCCACGTAAAATCATTTATCGTTATTCTCTTATAATAATTATCCACTATGTTTAGCCTTGGAGGAAAAAATTTAAAGATGCCTATTTTCTTCAGCCTTTCGTAAAATTTTAACTTCGCTGTATAAAAAAGCCCATGTATCCGGCAGTCTTCAAAAACCAGCCTGAGTGTTGAATCAAATTCTTTATACGTAAATTCTTTTACGTGAAAAGGGTTTTTGGGGTAAGGCCTGTTGGGTTTTTTGTTTTTGTCTAGGTTAAGCGTAGAGATAAAAGCCCTTCCGCCTTTCTTCAAAACCCTTTTCATGGATTCCAGATATCCGGCGATTTCGTCTTCAGGTATGTGCTCTATTACCTGAAAGCTCACGACAGCATCAAAAGAGTTATCTGGAAATTCAGAATATGCGTTGTCAGTTTTCTTAAACTCCAGATTTTTCTTTTTATACTTACCTGCGGCCAGCGCCACATTCTTTTCAAGGATATCCGCAGCTTTTACAGACCTGGCATGATCCGCCAAAAAATTAGCTCCATACCCGTCCCCAAAACCAATCTCCAGTATATCTTTGCCTTTAATATAAGGAAGTGCGAAATAATACGCGCTTAAATGCCTTGCAAAAAACTTTGGCGGAGTCTCTTCAGGCAATATGCCAGAGCCGCCCGGCCTTAGATTATCAATGTCATTAACCATGCAGTTTAAACCTGTCTTTTATAATATCCACTATTTCCGTGGCCCTGTGCATATATGTGTGTTTTTCAATAACAAGTCTGTGGCCGTTTTCCGCTATAGCTTCCCTTTCTTCCCTGTGCTTTAAATAATATTCTATCAGCTCAAACATATCTTTTGGCCTGTCAAATATTACCAAGTGCTTCCTGTCCTCGAACCCAAGTTTTTCCGCGCTATCATCCCTCAGCCTTTTCATTAAAAGCATTGCCCCGCAAGACAAGATTTCATAATTTCTCATTGTAAAACATTCGCCGCGTATAGGGAGACTGAATCCGATCTTGCAGGAACTGTATGTCCTTGCCATTTCCCTGTAATCAGCCGGGCCGATCAAGCTTTTGGGATACCGCTCCAAAATCTCCTGAAGAAAAAACTTCCTCGGCACTCCTCCATCTGTTCCTACGAAACCTATATCGTAAATCCTGTCCATATTAAGCCTTTTATGAGTTTCCGGGTCGCATCCGACATTCATCCATATAATCTCTACAGGAGAAACATTCTGGAGCATGGATATTTCTTTGCGCATGGGGCAGAATACAAGGTCATAAGCCTTTTTTATTATATGTTTTTTTATCTTCTTAAAAGGCCCTTTTAAATGGACATCCGAAACATAATAAATCCTCGGGAATAGCTCCTTGGGCATAACATAATCGTAATAACCATCGTCTATACGAAAATAAAAATCAAATTCCGGCTTGATTTTATCTATATCCTTCGGCCAGAAATGCCCCACATCATGGCCCAGATGCCTCAACGCCCTTTCAAAATAAACACCCATTGTATCCGGGCGCTCTTTGCCGAATATTATAGCTATTTTCATTTTTTAATATGTATCTTCTCTAATTGAAACTTAGCGGATATCTTTTTAAACCCTGCCAGCATCTTTTCTGTTTTCCCTTTATTGTAAAATACCTCTAATTCTTTTCCGAATAAGATGCCTGAAAAAACATATAAGAACACAAAAACCGCAAAAAATTTATCCGGAATAAATATATTACTGATCAGCTTATGCCTTGAGATCATCTGTCTCGCTTCTTTTTCAGGCCTGCCTTTTATAAGAACCGACACTGGTATATTTTTACGGTCCAATTCCAGGGACAGCTCTCTTGCGTTATGCCAGCCCGCCTCACATAAAATAACATGCTTTTTAGACATAAGAAATCTTATCTTTTGTTTTGATTACCCTGGCCGGGTTTCCAAGAAGATACTTATTGGACGGGACATCGCCTAACACCAGGCTTCCTGCGCCTATTGCAACATGCTTTCCCAGAGTAGCTTTGACAATAGTAGCGCCTATGCCTAAAAAAGAATTATCGCCTATTTTCACATAACCTGCGGTTGCTACGCCAGGCGCTATAAAGACATTCTTTCCTATCACATTGTCATGCTCTATTATAGAGCCTGACCATATCACGCTATTATCGCCTATCCTGGCGCCGGGATTTATAACAACTCTCGGTCCTATATAAATACCGCTGCCTATTTTAACAGATTTGGAAATTACAGCAGTTGGGTGAATCGCATTTATAAACTTTAGATTTTTTCTTTTAGCAATATCTTTACAATAAAACAACCTTTCTTTTAAAAAATAATAACCAAACGCTATAATGGCGTTTTCTATTTTCAATTTTTTAAAAATAGCCGCATAACCGGAGCATTTGCCCAGAATTGGATATCCTAGGAATTTGCCTTTTTTACCATCGTCCAGAAAGCCTGCCACCTCACAAGAACCCTCCAGCTCAATAGCCTCACATATTACCTTAGCCAGCCCGCCTACGCCGAATATGATAACCTTCATCTTTACCACCCCTTCTTTTTTCTATAATATTCTATTGTCTTTTTCAATCCTTTTTCGAAAGAAGTTTTGGGTTTCCAGTCAATGTATTGCCTGATTTTCTTGGTATCAGGGATACGCCTTGGTATATCCTCATATCCTTCGCCAAACACCTTTTTATGCTCTATAAATTTTATTTCCGACTTAAAGCCGCCTGCCTTTTTCATAAACTTAGCCAGCTCATGCATAGTATATTCTTTTGAAGTGCCTATATTAAAAACATTATTTTCCGCTCTTTTACAGAATGCGAGTTTTATTATAGCGTCTATCGCGTCATCCACATAGATAAATGTCCTGGTCTGCTTGCCATCCCCATGCACCGTAATATCCTCTCCGTTTAAAAACTGTTTGAGGAAAATAGGCATTACCCTTCCATGGCCCAGGTCATCAAGCTTCGGCCCGTATACATTAAAAAACCTGTAGATAACAAACGGAAGTTTTTCCTGTTTTCCCAGCGCAAACAGGTAATGTTCACAGGCTGCTTTTGACGTAGAATAGCACCATCTGTGGATATTAGTTGCGCCCAACACCCTATCGTCATCCTCTTTCCACGGCACATTTTTATTTCTCCCAAAAACCTCAGAGGTTGAAGAAAAAATTACCTTGGTCTTGTTTTCCGCAGCTATCTTAAAGATATTTATGCCTGCCAAGAGGTCTACTTCCATGACATTCAAAGGATTAGTCACATATTTAAGCGGGTCTGCTATAGCGGCAAGATGGAATATCATGGCGATATCCTTCATCTCATGCTTCATTAAAGACAGGTCGCAGACAGAGCCCTGCACAAACCTGAAGTTTTTATGCGATAAAAGATGGGCTATCTTTTCCCCATCTGACATATCAAGGGCTGTAACCCCATAACCCTTGTCCAGCAGTTTTTCGCATATGTAGGACCCCAGAAACCCGGCGCCTCCTGTAACTAAAATCTTCTTCATCCCACCCTCTCTTTCCTCAAATATTAGTCCTATCTACTTATTCCTTATTCTCCCACAACTGTGCTCAAGACCTGGTCTTGAGCACGGTTGTATTCTTTGGATTTTAGCATAAAACCACATCTTAGGCAATTTTAATCTTGCGGTTTGGTTAACAATATGCTAACTTATTCTAAACATTATGCTAATAACGATAGTGATACCCGCATACAATGAGGAAAAAAGGATAATACCAACGCTAAAAAGCATAGTCTCTTACTTTTCCGATAAAAAAATACCCCATGAAATAATCATATCAGATGACGGCTCAAGCGATAATACGGTAAAAATCGCAACAGACCTGAAAACCAGCTATCCTCAAATCTCTGTATTCAGCCTGAATAAAAATTCCGGCAAAGGAAAAGCTGTAAGAGAAGGCATGATCAGGGGAAAAGGCGACTATATCCTGTTTATGGACGCGGACAGCTCAACATCTATAGAAGAATTCGAAAAATTCATGCCTTTGATCTATCGAAGCAAGGATATTATAATGGGCACGAGAAAAAGCAAGGGCGCCCAGATAATAGAGCACCAGCCTTTCTTAAGAGAATTTTTAGGAAAAGGATTCACCTGGTTTTCAAATATAATGACGGGGGCACATGTATCTGACTTTACATGCGGGTTTAAATGTTTTTCCAAAAAAGCCGTGAACGATATATTTAAAAAAGCCCTTATAGACGACTGGTCGTTTGACGCGGAGATATTATTTCTGGCTAAAAGAATGGGCTATGAAATTATAGAAGTGCCTGTAGTATGGAAAAATGACAGGGCGACCAAGGTAAGGCTCGTCCGCGACACCCTGCATTCGCTAAGGGGGCTCGTCCGCATAAGGCGCCAAGCCTTAAAGGGCTCCTACCGGTAAAAAATCCTCTCAAAAAACAAGAAGAAGAACTGCTTTCTGAAGCGAAGCTTCGCTATGGGATGATACAGAAAAAAGATTATCTTCAGGTATAACCTTGTGAATTTATAGCTGACGTTTTGATTCGCGAAATACGAAACAAAGCTCAGGGCTTCTAACTTTTTTATTTGCTTACCATTCAACCAGCTGGGATATTTTTCAAGCCACCTGTCCAGCGTAAGATGCCTCCATCCCTCCAGGGAATCTGGTTTTTTGAACCCGTACTCAAGGGCCAGCGTAAAAAATTCCGTCCCGAATACAGGCGCAAAGACAAAGAACAGCGTGTATGCATTTTTATTTTCCACGCACAATTTAATGGCAAAATCCACGCTATCCTTAACCTCAACTTCAGTCTCTGTAGGAAAACCTACCATAAAAGTATATTTGGCCTTTATGGGATAAAGCGACAGCTTCCTGTTTGCCTCTCTAATAAGGTCCAGGCTCTCGTCTTTTTTTATGAACTTATTTACCCGCGGATTCCCAGACTCAACCCCGATATCCAGATTATGGCATCCGCTTTCAAAAACAACTCGGATATCTTCTTCGGTCAATTTACAAATAGCGTCTGCCCTGATTCCCAGGGTCCCCCATTGGATTTTTTTATCCATGGAAGCCAGCTGGGAAACAAGATCCTTGAACCTGGACAGGCTGCCTGCCAGGTTATCGTCTTGAAAATATATATTGGAAACACTATATCTCTCCTGGAGAAGCCTTACGTTATCCATTACCCTTTTTACTGAAAACGCCCTCCAGGTAGGGCTTGCGACAGGAGACGCGCAGAATTTACACCTGTAAGGACAACCCCTGCTGGTAAAAACAGTAGCAGACCTGCCTTTACCTATCTCAAAAGTGCTGTACTTATCCATCGAAAGCAGTTCGTAAGGCGGCATGGGCAAGATATCGAGATCTTTGATAGGCTCTCTCTTTCCCGTATAGACCACGCTGCCGGATTCTTTAAAATATACGCCCTTTACATTATTGAGGCTCTTTTTTTCGTATAAATTTTCCGCTATCTCATAAAGCGTAAAATCGCCCTCGCCCTGGCACACTATATCGACAAGCGGGTGCATTACAGATTGTTCAGGTAAAAGCGTGGCGTGAATTCCGCCAAGGACCGTAGGCACAGAAGAAATCCCCTTGATAAATCCAAGGATATCAAGCATATGGCCTATCTGCTCTCCTGTCATGGAAGTTACCCCCACAAGGACAGGCTCTCTGGCAAGAAGTTTAACCAGGGTGGCTTTCCATTGTCTATCCAGGCGCTGATCCAGAAGATCAACCTCATACCCTTTTGCCCTGGGCACTGCTGCCACAGCCAAGAGGGATTCAGGAAAACGCATTGACATCGCGTCCCATGAACCTGTTCTGGGCTGAATCAATAGTATTCTTTTTTTCATATATCCGCCCGCTTCTCAGCCATAACCAGGAGAAAAGGCAAAAACCTTTTCAGGACTGGGATCTTTTCCGCTAGCCTTTCGAATTTTAGCACAGAGCCGAAACGATTGATTATCTGCGGCGGGAAAAATCCAAAATTCTTAAAAGTAATATCCTTATAGCAAGCTAGAGATAACGCTTCTTTAAGAAGTTTCCGCGATAATTTGAACGTGCCCATCTCCGAACGAAGATCCATATCCTTTTGGAAAACATATTGGAAAAAAAATAACGGATTCAGCCTGTTTGGCTCCAGGAAACATATCCTGCCGCCGGGCTTAAGTAGTTTCAGGAATTCTGAGAAATACGCCTTCAGGTTATCCGTATCCAGATGATGCAGTATGAAAAAACCTATTATAGCGTCGTAATGATCCTCTGCGCTGCACGACATGTCTTCTATGGGCATGCAATGCACTTTTAATTTATCCGCAGGGATGCCCGCCTTCCTTGAATCCTCCTCGAGGCGCTTAAGCTGCACCTCTGAAAGGTCCACGCAAGTGACTTTAAACCCTTTCTTTAGCAAATGAATCGTAAACCTTCCGGCTCCAGAGCCTATTTCAAGTATATTGCTGCTCCGGCTGAGATTAGCGAAATCAAGCAGATAACTTGTTAGATTTTTAGCATACAGGTCTTCGGCCCGGTACCTTAAATAAACATGTTCTTTCTCGGCAGAATAATATTCTTTCTGCAGTTCTTTTCTGGTAATCATATCCCCTTTCACTGACATCTATACGTGTAATACTTTCAATGCCAGGTAACACATATCTTGCTTGCCAGCCCTGGCAGGCCTGAAAAAAGCTTCGGCCGATTCGAGCAGGCACGATGTCCTGTGCAGGCTGGGGCCGTTCGGCACTGAAAGGTTTCGCCGTGCGCTACGGTTTACAGCTCGTTTCTGTGCCGACTATCG
>Ga0180009_10000373_pt1 | contig 64214 bp, 39 predicted proteins | sample OS_PC_MetaG_FD_123537 | JGI IMG/M metagenome (GOLD analysis project Ga0180009, IMG submission 123537) | Groundwater microbial communities from the Aspo Hard Rock Laboratory (HRL) deep subsurface site, Sweden - OS_PC_MetaG | ecosystem: Environmental > Aquatic > Deep subsurface > Groundwater... | reverse complement strand
CGGCGTCATCCACCATAGACGTACTGACGGGCAAGACCCTGACCTATTCCAACGGGGCGGCGGTTGATATTGGCGCCTTTACGCTGGATCTGCCGGGGGCGGGTACCATCGCCAATACCGGAGCAATTACGTTGAACCATGGCTCTGCGGTTCTGAAAATTGTCGGTGCGGCGACCATCTCGGGGCCTGTGGCGCTGGCACTTGGAATGCTTGATGTAAACGAAGACACAACCATATCCGGTGCGCTCACCCACACAGCCAGTTCGACCATCGACGTTCTGACAGGCAAGACACTATCGTACAGCGGGGGCGCCTTCAACGTGGGCGCCTTTACCCTGACGCTGTCCGGAGCGGGTACCATCAGCAACGCCGGTAATGCCATCACCATGAACGACAATGTCGCCACCCTGACCATGACGGGCAGCGGTGGAACGACCAGCGCGGTGACGGTTTCCGCGGCCCAGACCACCGGCCGCTTCAATGTCAATGCGGATTATGCAATCACTACCCTGACCACCACGGCCAATGCCTATCTCCAGTCCTCAGGCAGCAATACCCTGACGGTGGGTACCCTGAACACCGGCGGCGGCGACAACCTGACCCTGGACAGCAAGATTTCGGTAGCAGCGGGAACCATCAACGGGAATATCATTCTCAATGGGGGAACCTTTGCCAGCACCGCCAGCCTGACGGTCGCCGGAGCGATCACCCATACGGCCAGTTCATCCTTGGACGTAGCCACCAGTACGACCCTGACCTATACGGGAGCCGCGGTCAACATCGGCGCCTTTACCCTGACCATGCCGGGAGCGGGCACCCTGGCCAATACCAACGCGCTGACCCTTCCGACGGGCTCAACCCTGCTGATAACCGGGGCAGCGACCATCTCGGGCCCGGTGATCCTGAACGACGGGATCCTGGACGTCAACGAAAGTTCCACCATCTCAGGTGCGCTGACCCACACGGCGGCATCGACTATCGATATTCAGACCGGCAAGACACTGACCTATACGGGTGCGGCCATCGCCATCGGGGCCTTTACCCTGGACATGCCAGGCGCGGGAATCCTGGCTAACACCAACGCCCTGTCCATCGATACGAATTCCACCCTCCAGATCACGGGATCGTCTTCGGTGATCAGCGGCCCGGTGATTCTCAACGACGGTATCCTGGATATCGATGCCAGCACGACCATCTCGGGTGCAATGACGCACACGGCCAGTTCCACGATCAACGTGGCCGCCGGGATCACCCTGACCTATACGGGAGCGCCAGTCAGTATCGGCGCTTTTACCCTGGATCTCCAGGGCGGCGGCACGGGCACCATCGCCAACACCAACGCTTTCAGCCTGGGGGCCGGCTCCACCCTGCAGGTGGCAGGCGCCTATACCATCAGCGGCCCGGTAGCCCTGGCCGGGGGAACGCTTGATATCGATGCCGCAACCACGATTTCGGGAGCGATCACCCATACGGCCAACTCGGTGGTCAACGTGGCCTCGGGTGTTACCTTGAGCTATACGGGTGCAGCCGTGACCATGGGCGCCTTTTCCATCTCCCTGCAGGGAGGCGGCACGGGCACCATCGCCAATACCAACGTTATTACCGTCAGTTCCGGAGCGACCCTGCAGACGACCGGCGGCGCCTATACCATCAGCGGTCCGGTGGCCCTGGCGGGGGGAACGCTTGATATCGATGTGGCTACCACGATATCGGGCGCGATCACCCATACGACCAGCTCGGTGGTCAATGTGGCCTCGGGCATCACCCTGACCTATACGGGCGCAGCAGTTAATATCGGCGCCTTTACCCTTTCCCTGCAGGGAGGGGGTGTGGGAACCATTGCCAACACCAATGCTTTCACCGTGGGTACGGGCGCGACCCTGCAGACGACAGGCGCCTATACCATCAGCGGTCCGATTATTCTCAATGACGGGACCCTGGACATCGATGCTGCGACCACGGTCTCGGGTGCCATTACCCATACGGCCAGTTCCACCATCGATGTCAACACCGGCATCACCCTGACCTATACAGGTGCCGCCATCAGTGTGGGAGCCTTTACCCTGGACCTGCCGGGAGCGGGCACGTTTGCCAATACCAATGCCGTTAACCTGAATGTCGGATCGTCAGAACTGCAGATAGACGGAGCAGGAACTGTATCGGGTCCGGTCATCCTTAACGGTGGACTGTTGGATGTGAACGAGACGAGCACCATTTCCGGGGCTATTACCCATACGGCGAGTTCAACCATTGATGTTTTGTCGGGCAAGACCCTGACCTATTCGGGAGCAGCTGTTGCCGTAGGAGCATTTACAATGACCCTGCCGGGAGCCGGGAACGTCTCCAACGTGGGAAGTGCGCTGACGATCAATAATGCCATATCAACAATCACCATCAGCGGCAGTGGCGGAACTATCGCAGCCGTGACCGGATCTACGGCACAGACGTCTGGACGCATTAATGTCAATGCCAACCATACCATTACCACCCTGACCGTCAATACGGATGTCAAGGTTCAGTCGTCGGGCAGCAATACCCTGACGGTTGGAACGTTGAATTCCACAGGTGGCAGTAACCTGACGCTGTACAGTAAAATCCTGGTCGCTGCAGGTACCGTCAACGGCAATATTATTCTAGCAGGTGGAACCTTTGGCAGCAGTGCGAACCTGACTGTTGCGGGTACGATTACCCACATCGCCAGTTCTTCCCTCGATGTGGCCACTGGGACAACCTTGACCTATGCCAACGCAGCCAGTATTGACCTGGGGGCCTATATTTTGACATTGCCCGGCCAGGGAACCATTGCCAACACCGGTGCCATCAACCTGAATAATGGCTCTTCGGTTTTGCAGGTCGACGGGAGTGGTGCGATCATCAGCGGTCCGGTGATTCTCGCCGGCGGAACCCTGCTGCTGAACCAGTCCGCCACGGTCAGCGGCGCCATGACCCATACGGCCAGCTCGATCATCAACGTGGCGGGCACCCGGACATTGACATACAGCGGTGCGGCCATCAATATCGGGGCCTTTACCCTGGACCTGGACGGAGACGGGACCATTGCCAACACCAATGCTATCAACCTGAACAGTGGGTCTGCAGTGCTGAAGATTGACGGGGCGGCCACGATTTCGGGTCCGGTGATCCTGGCCCTGGGAACCCTGGATGTCAATGACAACACCTCTATCTCCGGGGCCATGACCCATACGGCCAGTTCCACCATCGATGTGGCCAGCGGCAAAACCCTGACCTACAGTGGTGGCGCTCTCAACGTGGGCGCCTTCGCGCTGACCATCCCGGGAGCGGGCATTATCAGCAATACGGGCAATGCCATCACCCTCAACGACAATGCCGCCACCCTGACGATCACGGGCAGCGGGGGAACAACCAGTGCCGTGACGGTGTCCATAGCCCAGACCACGGGCCGGATCAATGTCAACGCAAACTATACAGTCACCACCCTGACCACAACGGCGAATGCCTATGTGCAGTCGTCGGGCAGCAATACCCTGACTGTCAGCAACCTGAATACGAGCGGTGGTAACAACCTGACCCTCGACAGCAAGATCCTGGTGGCAGGGGGCACCGTCAACGGCAATATTATCCTCAACGGTGGGACCTTTGCCAGCAGTGCCAGCCTGACGGTGGCCGGCAATATAACACACACGGCCAGTTCCACCCTGGATGTGGCCACCAGCACGACCCTGACCTATTCCGGACTGGCTGTGGATATCGGGGCCTTTACCCTGACCATGCCCGGTGCCGGTACCCTGGCCAACACCAATGCGCTCAACCTGAACAACGCCTCTGCAATTCTTAAAGTGGACGGTGCTGCCACCATCAGTGGCCCTGTGATCCTGGCCCTGGGCACCCTGGATGTGAACGAGAACACCACCATCTCGGGAGCGGTGACCCATACGGCCAATTCAACCGTCGATGTCCTGACCGGCAAGACCCTCACCTATTCCAACGCTGCCGCCATCAATGTCGGAGCCTTTACGCTGACGGTACCCGGAGCCGGAACCATCGCTAATACGGGAACAATTAACCTGAACAACGGGGCCGCCATACTGCAGATCAACGGGGCCGCCACCATTTCCGGACCCATCGCGCTGGCCCTGGGCACCCTGGATGTGAACGAAAACACCACGGTCTCCGGCGCCATCACCCATACGGCCAGTTCCAGCATCGATATCCTGACCGGCAAAACCCTGACCTACTCGGGTGCTGCCGTGGCTATCGGGGCCTTCACCCTGACGATGCCGGGAGCGGGGACCCTGGCCAACACCAACGCGATCTCCATTGATACAGGATCAACCTTGAACATCACCGGGGCCTCTACCATCTCAGGTCCGGTGACCCTGAACGACGGGACCCTGGATCTTGATGCCAACACGACCATCTCCGGCGCCCTGACCCACACGGCGAGCTCCACGATCAATATCGCCAATGGTATTACCCTGACCTATACGGGTGCAGCCGTGAGTATCGGGGCCTTTACCCTGGATCTGCAGGGTGCCGGCACCGCCACCATTGCCAGTACGAACGCCTTCAGCCTGGGTGCGGGTTCAACCCTGCAGGTGGCCGCCGCCTATACCATCAGCGGTCCCATCGCCCTGGCGGGGGGAACCCTGGATATCAATGTGGCGACCACGGTCTCGGGTAATATCACCCACACCGCCAGTTCCGTCATCGATGTGGCAGCCGGGATCACCCTGTCCTATACAGGAGCGGCAGTTGATGTGGGCGCGTTCACCCTTTCCCTCCAGGGGGGTGGTGTCGGTACCATTGCCAATACGAATGCCTTTACCCTGGGTACGGGAGCAACCCTGCAGACGACCGGAGCCTATACGATCAGTGGCCCCATCGCCCTGGCGGGGGGAACCCTGGATATCAATGCGGCGACCACGGTCTCCGGAAATATGACCCACACCGCCAGTTCCGTCATCGATGTGGCCTCTGGGATTACCCTGACCTATTCCGGGGCGGCAGTTGATGTGGGTGCGTTTACGCTTGCCCTGCAGGGTGGCGGGGTTGGTACCATCGCCAATACGAACGCCATTACCCTGGGAACCGGTGCGACGTTGCAGACAGCGGGGGCCTATACCATTGCCGGTCCCATTATTCTCAATGACGGGACCCTGGATATCAATGCGGCGACCACGGTCTCAGGAACCATCACCCATACGGCCAGTTCCAGCATTGACGTGAACACCGGTATTACCCTGACCTATACGGGTGCCGCCATCAGTATCGGGGCCTTTACCCTGGACCTGCCGGGTGCAGGTACCATTGCCAATACGAATACCATTAGCCTGGGGACCGGTTCGACCCTGCTGACAACCGGTACGGCAACGATTTCAGGCCCGGTGGTTCTGAACGACGGCACCCTGGATATCAACGAAAACACGACCATCTCAGGAGCGGTGACCCACACGGCCGCCTCCACGGTGGATGTCCTGACGGGCAAGACCCTGACTTACAGCAATGCGGCAGCTATTGATCTGGGGGCCTTTACCCTGGATCTCCCCGGGGCGGGGACCATTGCCAATACCGGGGCCATCAATCTCAACCACGCCTCCGCGGTCCTGAAGATCGACGGGGCGGCCACCGTTTCGGGTCCGGTGATCCTGGCCCTGGGGAAACTGGATATCAACGAAAATTCAACCATCTCAGGCGCCGTGACCCATACCGCCAGTTCCACGCTTGATATCGCATCCGGCAAGATTCTCACCTATTCCAATGCCGTTGCCGTTTCCCTTGGCGCATTTACGCTGACGATGTCAGGTACGGGATCTCTGGCCAATACGGGGGCCATCAACCTGGACAACGCCTCTTCAGAGCTGCAGATCGATGGGTCCGGTACCACGATCACAGGCCCGGTAACACTGGCAAACGGCATTCTCGACGTCAACCAGGATGCCACCATCTCAGGACTGGTGACCATGACGGCAAATGTTGAAATGGCCATCGCATCCTCCAAGACCCTGACCTATTCGAATTCCACCGCTATTTCCATCGGTGGGGGCCTGACGCTCATGTTTTCTGAAGCCGGAAGCTTTGCCGGGGATATACAACTCAACGGGGGTACGCTGGATGTGAATGAAAGTATGACACTGACCAGTGCCTGCACACTTACCCATACACTCGCTTCAACTATAGATATCGCAACTGGAAAAACACTGACGTATCAAGGTACAGCACTGAATGTGGGGGCCCTGGACCTGACCATGACGACCGCAGCAAGCAGCTCTTTTGCCACGAATTCCCCGGTAACATTGAATAATGCTGACAGCCGTCTGGTCATGACTGGTTCCGGAACACTCAGTAAGGTCACTGTCAGCGCAGCCTCAAACGCGGCCCGGGGGATCGTTGTAAACGGAGGAACCTACATCATCACCGATCTGACAGCCAGTGCCAGCCTCCGGATTAATGTTGCCAGCGGTACATTGACAATTGGCAATAATTTTACGGTAAACGCGGCGTCGACCCTGACAGTGACCGGAGCAGGCACATTGACTTTTCATGATATCATCCTCTCTGCCAGCCTCGATATTGACGGAACGATTCTGCTGGCCGATGATGCAACATTGATCGTCCTGGCCAACGCAACCTTTGGTCCCGGCGGTAACCTGACCTTCAAGGACGGCTTGAACGTCGCCGACGGCGTAGCTTTTATTATTGAAGATGCCGATGGCACCTATACACTGACCTTTCAGGGCGGTATCACTATTGCTGGTACAGGAACCGTGACGCTGCAGGGGGATGAAAGCCTGGTGCTGGAATATCCCTCACCGGACTCCACTACCCTGGCAAAATTTACTGACGCCAGTACCGGAACGATGACACCAACCTATGTGCAGCCGATTACCGGATTTCAGGTAGCGTCCGTTGGCGATCAACAGATCAATCTGTCCTGGACAAATCCGGGGGGTGCGTCGGTCCTGATTCGTCGTTCCACAACCGGTTATCCCACATCCATTTTGAGCGGGACACAGGTTTCAGATGCGACAGGGACCTCTTATTCCGATACGGGTCTGACCAATAATGTGACCTATTATTACACGGCATTCACCCATACTACCGCCAATAACCACACCAGCGGCAGCAATGCGGATGGCACGCCGGTCGCCAGCATACCGACCTACAACAATGATGTCACCAGCTTCACCGCAGCGGTAGGTGACGGACAGGTATCCCTGAGCTGGGGAGCTGCAACGGGCTGGGCTGGTGTGAAAATCATGAGAAAGACAACCGGTTATCCTGCTTCTGAAAGTGATGGAACAGAAGTATACAACGGCAGTGGCACATCGACCATAGACAGGGGGTTGACCAACGGTTCGGGGTATAAGGGACTGACCAACGGAACGGTCTACTATTATCGTGCATTCGCATATGACTCAGGAACGAATTATGCGCCTGGAGTTAATGCCATCGCGGCAGCAGCCTCTCTTTCAACAGGACTGGCGGCCTATTATCCCATCAGCGGAAACGCCTCTGACGGAAGCGGACAGGGGTACCATGGAGAGGTATACAATGCAACCGCCACCACGGATCGAAAAGGCACTGCAGATCAGGCGTATCTGTTTAATTCGGGTGATGGTGACAACGACTATATTGAAATCGATAACGCGGTGACGGAGAATTTCACGATTGCGTTCTGGTTTAGTTCAACACAGTCCGCCGGTGCGGCAACCAACTGGTACGACGGTCGGGGGCTGGTCGATGCAAAAACAGGGTCGGGACAGAATGATTTTGGTGTTGCCCTGGGTGCGGGAAAGGTCATGTTCGGAACCGGGAATCCAGATACGACCATCGTCAGTCCGTCTTCATATAATAACGGCGAATGGTATCATGTGACGGCCGTCCGGACAAAGGCTACCGGAAGCCTGAAACTCTACATCCAGGCTTCCCAGGTTGCCAGCGGAACAGGCTCGACCAATACCCTCAACGCACCGACTCAGATGCGCATCGCCGGCTCACCACAATACAATACCGTATTTTTCGATGGTAAAATGGATGATGTGCGGATTTACAATCGGGTACTCAACCTCACGGAAATTCAGAAGCTCTATTTTTCAGGTGCTGCAATCAGCGAAAGTCGGATATCGAGCAGTGACACTGACACTTCCAGTCATACCTGCCTTCTGGTGAATGTCGCTACCGGCAGCAACAACATCAGGTGCTGGGGAGATGCCCGTGCAACCGGGATTCTGGGTGACGGCAGTTCGACGAACGCGACATCAACACCGGTTCAAGTCAACGGCATCACAACCGCTGTCCAGGTAAGTGCCGGACTGAATCACAACTGTGCCGTACTCAGTGACAAAACCATCAGCTGCTGGGGTGAAGGCGCCAATGGCAAGCTTGGCAATGGCAGCACGTCAAACCAGTCAACCCCTGTGGCGGTCAGCAGCATTATCGATGCAGCACAGGTCTCGGCGGGTGGTGAGCATTCATGTGCTGTTCTTGACAACGGATTCAGTGGAACAGTCAAATGCTGGGGATCTGCCACCAGCGGGCAACTGGGGAACGGGAGTTCCACCGGGACCTATTCAACGCCTCAACTGGTGACTGGAATTTCATCTGCCGTGCAGGTCGACACAGGCAACGATTTTTCCTGTGCCCTGCTGTCGGATCGAACCGTCCAATGCTGGGGGAATGGAGACAACGGGAAACTTGGGAACGGGGCCATTCTCACTCAGAACACCCCGGTGCCGGTATCCCTCGTTTCTGGCGCAGTGCAATTGAGCGTCGGTTACAATCATGCCTGCGCCTTGATATATGATGGGACAATCAAATGCTGGGGTAAAGGGGATGGCACCGATGCCCGGATGGGTGATGGTTTTTCAAATGCAACGAACTCAACCCCGACAACGGTCAGTGGTATCAGTAATGCTGTGCAGGTCTCCTCCGGAAAGGCTCATACCTGTGCATTGCTGAGTGACGCTACCATGAAATGCTGGGGTTACAACAGCAATGGTCAACTGGGCGACGGCGGAACGACGACCCAGGATTCTCCGGTCGTGGTCAGCGGCGTTAGTTCAGTGACGAGTGTCAGTGTTGGCGGCAATACATCCTGTGCCGTATACAACGATGGTACTGCGAAATGCTGGGGTGAAGGAAGCACCGGGGAGCTTGGAAACGGGACAACGTCGGATAACAGCACCCCACAGTCGGTTTCGGGGCTGAGCAACAGCGCAAAGCAGTAGAAAGGTGTCTATTCAATCCTCTTATCTGAGGGGAAAGGACGCCAGAGGCCGGTATGGCTCGGGTCCGGGTTGGCGGCAAAGGGATCTCTAAAACGAATACTGGAGAATGACATGACTGAATCAAGGATCCTGCCCGGAGCGGAACCGTTCTTCTTTGAAGGTGGCGAAACCGGGTGCCTGGTTTGCCACGGGTTTACCGGAAGTCCGCAGAGTATGCGCTTTCTTGGTGAATATCTGGCCCGTGAAGGCGGATTGACGGTGGCAGGACCCCGGCTACAGGGGCATGGTACATCGGTGGCGGATATGGCGGCATCGACCGCCGAAGCGTGGATCAGGAGCGTGGAAGCCGGTCTGGAGAGGCTCAAGGCACGCTGCATGCGGATATTTATCACCGGTCTTTCCATGGGGGGGACACTGACGCTGTATACGGCAGCCATGCATCCGGAGGTGATCTGCGGGGCCATCCCCATCAACGGTGCGGTGATTTCCAACAACCCCGATCTGGCAGCCCTGGCGTTCGGTGCCGACGTCCCTGCCACGATACCGGGTCTTGGCGGTGACATCAAACAGCCGGGGGTTTCGGAACTGGCGTACAGCGAGGTTCCGGTGCCGTCTATCCGGCAGCTTTTCGCCCTGAAGAGTGTCACCCGGGAACTGTTGTCCAGGGTTGTCTGCCCGGTGCTGGTGATTCAATCCCTGGAAGATCACGTGGTGGAACCCCGGAATGCTCAATTCATCATGGATCATATTGGCAGCCAGGAAAAAACACTGCTCTGGCTGGATGAATCCTATCATGTTGCCACACTGGATAACGACAGGGAACGGATCGCCCGCGAAATCCTGAAATTTATCATAGCGAAATCCGCAGCACCAAAACACCCTTGACGTTAAATACACGTTAACCTGATACAGACACCAGATACCCGTTTCTCATTGATTTAGACGGTTCGGGAAGGATGACGCCCCGGACAATGAAGCTTTTCATTTTTAACAGGAGAACACGATGACGCTTATGGTTGAACCGATTACGGCATCACCGACGAAAGCCGAGCTTGACCTGAGGGTTGACAACATCCGAGGGATGATGGCCAGGGAAGAACTGGACTTTTATGTCGCCGCGCATACGGATAACGTCTACTATCTCACCAATTTTGCCTATATTCCCTTTGAGCGACCCTTTTTCCTGATTGTGCCGGCTGCGGGAAACCCGATGCTGGTCGTGCCGCTGCTGGAAGTCAGCCATGCAGAACAGCGCATTCTGATCGATGTGGCTTATCACCCCTACTACGAATATCCGGCCCCGTCGGGCCGGACCTACGTTGACACGTTGAACAGACTGATCCGGGGGGATCAGACGGTCGGCATTGAATCATCCCTCTCCATCGCCCATCAGAAGATCGTTCCGGGAAAAGTGGTGGTCACGGATCTGGTCGATGAGGCCCGGCTGGTGAAGACCGACTATGAAGTCGGCAGAATTGCCTACGCCTGCAAAGTGGTTGAAGTGGGGTTGAAAAAGGTGCTGGAACTCTCAAAACCGGGTACGCAACTCGCCACCCTTTACAGCGAAGCATCCAGGGAGATGATGGTGAAGACCGTGTTCGAAATGCCGGATGTCAATCTACTGGTTACCAAGTTCCTGGCCGCTGTCTGGTCAAAGGCCATCTCTGCCCAACCCCATTCCGTACCCGGACTGTTCGACCCCCTGGAGACGGGTGGACCGAATGTATCGATCATCTCGGCCCAGGCAAACGGCTATTCGGCTGAACTGGAAAGAACCTTTTTCATCGGGGATGTCCCCGACGATGCGCGCAAACTCTTCGACCTGTCCATGGCAGCCCGGCAGAAGGCTTATGAACTGGTCAGACCCGGTGTCAGCGGGGAGGAAGTGGACCGGCAGGTGCTGCAGGTGATCCAGGACGCCGGGTATGGGGACCAGATTCTGCATCGAACCGGTCACGGCTTCGGTATCACGGGTCATGAACCACCCTGGATTGCCCTCGGCAGCGAGCACGTGCTGGAAAAAAACATGGTCATCAGTATCGAGCCTGGCATCTATGTAAACGGGGTGGGGGGATTCCGTCATTCCGATACGGTTCTGGTCACGGATGACGGTTGTATCTCCCTGACCCGGTATGCAGACACACTGGAGGAACTGATCCTGCCGGTCGCTTGAACCCGTCTGGAGGAACGGTAAAAAATCAGGGTGATAGGTATGATCCTGGTTGCTGTTTGCCGGGTCAGGGCCCGGTTCGACAGATGGGCACCTGTCTGCGGTGTCGGCCGAAAACCGGGGACTATGAAGATCATGTTCCCGGTTTCAATATGGCAAGCCCTGTGTGACGGGATCAGATACGGGAGGGTTTCAGTTTTCAACACCAAAAAAGATATCCAGCAGGTAGTTCAGCTTTTTCTGGAGAACCTTGTAGGAGTAATGACGTCGTGCGATCTCAAAGTTATGATTGACCATCTTTTCCCGGTGCGCTGATGATGCCAGGATCTCCTTGACCTGGTTCACGTTTTTACTGGTCAGAAATCCGTCCATGACGACCAGATCAAACCCCTGCGGTTCGATATCCTTGACGAATATGGCATAGCGATTGATCAGCATCGGTTTTCTGAAAAAGATCGCCTCCAGGAAGGCATTGCCGAATCCCTCGTACAGGCTGGGATAGGTGATGAAATCGGCATGGGGATAGAGGTCCAGCAGAAAACAGTCCCCGAGCTGCTGTGCCTGTTTTTCCGTCCCCGTGTGCCAGTGATCGTTCATATAGGTGTTCACAAACAGCAGGTCCACCCCCTGGCTCCTGGCATTTTCCTTCAGCCATTCAGCATATTCGAACCCTTCATCGCCGGCTTCATGGGAAATGACCAGTTTGCAGCGGGGATCTTTCAACTCCTTCACCAGCTCGATCGCATGTTCAATGCCCTTTCTCTGCACAATACGGGTTGGCTGCAGGATCATGATATCGTCCGGTCCCAGGCCGATGTTCTGACGGAGATGCACCGTCTTTTCCCCGTTGATGACCGGTGGATTTTCAAAATCCAGGACGTTGGGAATAATCACGGATGAAATCCCTGTTCGCAGGGCCAGTTCTTCCTGGGCGGCTGAATTGATAACCACATGTTCAATATTGTGCAGGTTGGGGGGAAAGGCCATGCGCAGATAGTCACCGACCGCACCGATTGAAAAGCGTGTCCTCTCCCAGTAAAAATCGTGATGATGGGCGATAGTGGGAATGCGTGTTTCTGCGATAATCTCCGTGAGCGCCACCCCCAGCGGAATGTGCATGGGGATGGTCAGGACGTTCTGGGCAATCAGCAGGTCGATCCCGAACCGATCGATGAACTCGTTCAGACGTTGTTTGATCCGTGATTTGATGGTATGGATCATGTCGGTCACGGCGGGGGCCCGGCTTTTTTTCCCCCAGACGTTATCACTGATCCAGACATTCTGCTCATGCTTGAAATGCGCTTCGGGAACCAGGAGGCTTTTTTGAGGACTTCTGTCGAGTTCTCCCCCAAACCAGAAGCAGGTATGTCCGTTTTTCTTCAACACTTCCGCCCATTTGCCGGCTTCCAGGGTTACACCGTCCGTACCTGAAAACCGGGTTGAAACAAATCCGATATTTTTTCCCATGGTGGGTATCTCCAATTGTAACCCTGACCGGATCGGTTCGAGGGTCCGACGACTACTGCGTTATGTGATCTTTCGTTAATTTGCAACCCTTTTGTATCCATGACATATGCCAGATAAAGCCCCTTCCCCCGATCCCGGGCGATAGCGTGCCAGAATCCGACGGTGTCAATGAACACCGGATTCGCACCGACCTGAACATCAGGTTCTGGAAAAACAGTGGTTATTTTATCACATCTGTTTATGTTGTCAAAACAGGATCCAAAAATATCCCACGGGTCCGGACCGCAGCTCCCCTGCCCGTCTCTGCTGTTACAGACATTTCCCCCTGGGTGGGGCCGGCACCGGCGCTGCCCGCCAGCGCCCCCCTGGTAAACAGGCAACCCGGGAACAGGGGGATCCCGAAAAATGACCGGCACCGGCCAGCCATCGGCGAAAATAGTGCAGCGATCTTTTCAATTTCCCCGGACCGTGATACAACCGAACCAGGAAGTATGTCAACATTCACCCCGTTATAGGGAGTCGAACGATGAAACCCTCCGTTTTTTTCTGTGCGATCCAGACATTGATTCTGGCCAGTCTGCTGACCATCGCCATACCGGTGTTCACCACCGGCAATGACTGGGCGGAAGCGCGCCGGCGGATGGTGGAGAGGGACCTGGAGGCACGGGACATTGTGGATCAGACCGTTTTGAAAGCAATGGCCCAGGTTCCCCGGCACCAATTTGTTCCGGCCATGTCCAGGGGCCATGCGTACGGGGATCGTCCCCTGTCCATCGGTTTTGGACAGACCATCAGCCAGCCCTATATTGTTGCCCTGATGACCCAGTTGCTGTCCATTCGACCGGGGATGCGCGTTCTGGAAATCGGCACCGGATCCGGGTACCAGGCGGCAGTGTTGCACGCCCTGGAGGCCGATGTTTTCTCCATTGAAATCATTGCGCCGCTGGGGAAACGGACACAGGCCCTGTTCCAGAAAATCGGGCTGCCCATCCGGATCAAGATTGCAGACGGTTATTTCGGGTGGGCGGAATACGCCCCTTTTGATCGGATTATCATTACAGCCGCTGCGAACCACATCCCACGCCCCCTGCTGGACCAGCTCAAACCGGGGGGGCAGTTGATCCTGCCGCTGGGCAGTACCCGCTTTCATCAGACCCTGACGCTGGTGACCATCGATGACCGGGGCAGGACCGATGTCTCCTATCACGGTGGCGTCCGGTTCGTTCCCATGACCGGCAGGATGTTACAGGACTAGCCGTCCTGACGCTCCGGGGGAAACGCTGCCCCCGCTGCCCTGAACGCCAGTCCGTACATCAGTGCGGAAAGCAGCAGCACCGCCCTGAAGCCAATATAGTGGGCAACCAGCATTGAGCCACAGGCCGCAATGACGGATGCGAAGCCGTTCAGACTCCAGGCCAGGTCAATCTGCCGGTGCAGCTGTTGTTGGGACAGCATCCGGATCCCCCGGGGAAAGGGAATCCCCATCAGAAAACCGGGAATGCCGATACAGATTGCGGCCATCAGCAATCGAACCGGCATTGTGCTGCCTGCGAATGGCGTCAGAACCCGCTCCAGGAGGAATGCATAGAGAATAATCACACCGATCAAGACGCCAAGGCCCTGCTTTCTGACCCGTTCGGGAACCCGTGCCCCGGTACCGGCACCCAGACCGGAAGAGATCAGGAGTACCGCCAGAACAGCTGCCAGGGAATAGACCGGCTCACCCAGAAAAACGATCATGTTTTCGATGAGCACAATCTCGACAGCCATGAAGCCGAGACCAATCCAGAAGAAGTAGGACATGCCCCTGAACTGCCGGGGGTGTCTTGGGGACGTTATCAGCAGGGGCAGGACAATCAGGATTCCTGCCAGCAGCAGCACCCCGGCAAACAGGAGGGGAAGCAGCAGGCCCGCTTCCAGAAGTGCCTCCCATTTGTGATCGAAAAGGGCGAGGGTCTCCAGCAGACGGGCCGGTTTCAGAAAATGGTAGAAAAACGGCCTGTTGTCCGGGACCGGGCGGATATCAAACACCTGCCGCTCGAAAAAGGGGGTTGGGTCATCCTGCAGGAGTTCCCTTGCGGCGAGGGCATATACCGGTTGTTCAAACCGGTTGGTCTGATTGGCTTCCGCCATTGGCATCCCGGGGTAATACACCGGTGTGTAACCCAGTTCGGCGCAGACCGCCCGCAACATCTTCTTCTGCCCGGTATCCCATTCGGCCTGGGAAACCAGCATCATGATGGTCGAAACGGTGCGGAAAATTCCCAGGTGTTTTTCCGGACGCCATCCCAGGCGCTTCATCGCTTCGATCAGGGTTGCCATGGTTCGAAGCTCCGCCCGCGGGGGCGGCAGCAGGTAGCGGTGGATGCTCAGCCATCCTCCCGATTCCAGGTGGATCAGCAGCGACGTCATTCCTTCAATGGTTTCCAGGGGACTGGTCCTCAGTGAGATCATGCCGCTGGTTGCGGTGGGCAGGGCGCCTTCCAGTGACAGGATGATCCGGTCGAACAAGCGAGGCGGGCGGGCGAGCAAAGCCCTGGCTTTGACGGCATGTACCGTGACCCCGGGCAGAGACAGATGTTGGTTCAGCCAGTCACCCAGGATCCTGTTGTCTGTCTGCGCGTCGATGTGGACCTTTCCGGAAACTGTTGCCAGGATGTCCTGCCCTCCCAGTACATTCATGACCAGGATTGTGCGGGGTTCCGGCGGCAGATCCAGAACGACGCGGATTGGCAGGTGTCGCAGGAAGGATGTCTCGGTGTCCTCCGGTGTGGAAAACGCGGTGACCCGGTCACCATCGATCGTCAATCCGGTCTGGAAGGGCAGTAGTCCCCTGTAGTCCAGGCTCAGCCCCGGGGCAAAACGGGCCATGGGGCTTGCGAACCAGTCCACACGGGAGACGGCATTCCATTGGGTCTGCATGGTCCGACTTCCCGGGTATTGAAGCGCCTGGGGCAGCGTTTTATAGGGGTTCATCCGCAGCTGCGGGAATAACCCCCACGTCCAGGCCAATCCCAGGACGGAGCCGGCAGCGACAACCAGGGCCACGTGGATTCTGGCCGTTGCAAACATGAGTGCTGCCCCCGTCGCCATCGTTGACATGACCGCGATCCACTGCAACTCCGAAAAGCGGGGAGCGATCCCGAAAAAAGCGATGCATCCGAGGGCCGCTCCCAGCAGATCCAGGCTGTATATCCGGAATGAGTCTTCGGGAAACTGGCGTAGAATCAGGTTGATACACAGGCCGCAGAAAAAAAAAGGCAGTGCCAGCATCAGAAACATCAGGACCAGGTAACCCCATTGGAGGGGCTGTATGGCAGCCATTGCCGGATCAAAGGGCAGTCGGGTGGCGGCGAAAACCAGGGGCACCGGGCAGCCTGCAAACAGAAGGACCGGGAAAAAAGGCTGCTTCAACGCGGGAAATAGGAGGCGCCAGGACCCGGCCGCACCATATCCCATCAGCGCACCGCTGACGATCAGAAAGGCGAAATGGTACCAGAGGACGATGGAGAGCATGCGGGTCAGGCTGACTTCGAACATGAGGGCGCAGAAAGAGACCATGAATACGCCCAGCAGGGTTCTGGCAGTCGCTTTTTCACGTGTGGGAACGGTCATCGGTTGTGGCGGTCTGTCAGCGCGTTTCCGGAAATCGGGTGACCGGTTGGCTTATTCACGGACGTCACCGGCAGTACCATTTTCCGGGTAATCGAATTTTCTGCGATATTCAGGAATGTCAATCATGGGTGGTCGTTCCGTTTCATCAAACTCGAAAATATCCAGCTGGTACTCGTTGTTGAGCTGATTGTACTGGATCATCTCCTTGAACAGCGCCGTTTTTGCATCAATCATCCCGTATTTCGTGACCCGGTTGATAAACCGATGCAGGATGGCAAAGGCCATTTTTCCCAGGGCCTTGGTACTCTGGTTCCGATGAACCCGCCGGTCGAGGTCGACCTGGGCGATGACGTCCAGTCCCCAGCCGGTGAAAATATCCAGGAGCATGCTGGTCTCGATGCCATACCCGATCGGGAAAGACAATTTCTCAAAGATTTCGCGGTATCCGGCATATTCACCGGAGAGGGGCTGCATAATCTGGGTCAGTTCCGGGAAAAACAGGGAAAAGAGCGGTCGTATCAGCAGTTCGGTCACCCGCCCGCCGCCCGTGGGACGGAGCGCTTTTCCTTCCGAGAGCGGCCGGTCATAAAAGGCTTTGCAAAACTTGATCCGTTCATACAGGAGCAACGGGCCAAGCAGCGCATAGGCAAACCGGTGATGGATATTTTTAATGTCTGTATCCAGGTAGATAATGATATCACCCTCCGTGATGTAGAGCGCTTTCCACAGGTTTTCCCCTTTTCCCCTGAACCGCTTCAATCCAGGCAGAATCTGGTCTGAATAGTAAACCCGGGCGCCGTAATATTTGGCGACTTCCACGGTTTTATCCTCGGAGCCCGAATCAATGACAATAATTTCATCCAGTAAGGGATAGCGGGTCATCAGTTCCGATTTCATGATCACGATCTCTTTGGCGATGGTCTTTTCTTCGTTCAGCGTCGGCAGGCAGAGGGATATGGTCAGATTCTGCTCCCTTTTCCTGGCCAGCAGCTGGGAGAGATCCACAAAATCGGAATGGTGAAATGTGTTGTTTGCAAGCCAGTCATGGTTCATCACATACTCCTTGATCGATTGCCATTAAAACGCCGACCAGCTGGGCGATTCCCTTGAACAGCGGTTTGATCTCCACGTTTGATTCAGGATCGGTTTTGGCGGAGTGGGTCATGCCCAGAGTAACGGCCGGGATTTGGTGGGAAAGAAGAATCGAGAGTTCGGATTCGCTGGAACGCACCACCGGTTCCAGTCCCAGGGCACGAATCACCCGGTAGGAGCTTTTGACCAGCGGATGGTTGAAGCGCAGGTGTGCAGCATTCAGGTTGCTGATGGTTTTGATATTCAAATCAACATGATAGATATGCCGAAAGTTTTCGATGATATCCTCCACGTCCCGGTATATCTCCTTGACGATCTCATCCGAGTCGCTGCGGATCTCAAAACCGATATTGGCGGTCTCCGCATTTTTGCCGTGATTCACCCCCCCGGACACCCGTCCGATGACCACCTTGGACCGTGGTTTTTTCGGGAGCCTGATTTCCAGCATCCGGTTGATGACCTCATTGATCACCAGAATGGCGTTGGGATGGTTATAGCGGTCGAACTCTCCCTTGAGGGAGCTGATACAGTCTATTTCAGCCCGGATCATCCCTTCGGAAAAATAGTTCAACCGTCCCAGTTCGACCCCTTCAATGCAGACCGCGCCCCGAACCGGGTCGGACCAGCTTTTCAGCAGGTGTCGGATTCCCCTCAGGTTACCCTTGCCAATGGACTGTATCACCCCTGCCAGCAGGATATCCGATTCAAACTGCAGATTCAGTTTTCGCAGCAGCTGCGGCAGGGAGGCCAGCGTACCGACGCCCACCGAATTGTCTGAAACCCCCGGGCCGGAAATCATGTTCTTCTTAATGGTATAGTTGAAGTCCTCGATCTGATCAACAAAGGTGTCCAGGTGCGCGACGAGGAGAATGGGCGGCTTTTCCCCTTTTCCCCGAATGATGCCGATGGGGTTCTGGATACTGTCAAAGGTGCATTCATCAACACCTGAGGTGATCAAACGGTTCACAAAGGTTTTTACCCGTTCCCCCTCCTTGAATGTTGGTGCGGCTTTCTCCCCGATCAGGACGATATTGGTGATCATCGTATCCCGACACCCTTCGATGACGCTCAGAAATCCGGGGATTTTTTCCAGAAAATGGTCCATAATGGTACCCGCATAAGGTTTTGTCCCATGATGCTTCCGGTTTTTTTCAGACAGGAATTATTCCCGCTCCACCATCACCGGGGGAATGGAACAGCCCGGTCGGCGGTTTGCGAAGCGGCCCCTTCAACATGTCAAACCTGCAGCAGCCGGATCAGCTGCCTTAAATCCGTAATCACGATATCAGGCGTGATGCCGCGGCAGGCCGGATCGTCTTTCCGCAGCCTCAGCGATCTTGCATCCCCGGCGAACAACGCTGCCTGAAAGCCGGTCTGCTTTGCGGGAAGGATGTCGTTCAGCATATCGTTCCCCAGATAAAGCACGGTCTGCGGCTGGATGCCGATCCTCTCCAGGGTGTCCGCCGCGATGGCAAAGAGCCGTGTGGACGGTTTGGCAATCCCGTGTTGATAGGAGAAGACGGTCAACGCCGGATCGAAACCCAGTTCGGTCAGGTCTGCATCCAGAAACCAGGAGAACAGCAGCGGCGCCATAAACTGGGCGTTCGACACGATTCCCATCTTCAGGCCCCCCTCACGGCAGTGCTTCAGCAGGTCCCCCAGGTATGGCATGGGATAGACCGGGTTCACGATCCATTCGAATTCCAGGGCAAACTGCCGGATGCGGCCCCGCTCCCATGGTCCGATCACCGTCTGCCAGATGGCATCGATCTCAACTTCGGGATGATCCACCCCCTGGCTGATGGCGAGGCGGTGCGCCTGTCGAATCCCATGGGTGAGTCGCTCCATGAGGGTCTGCGCATCAAGTTGGACGTGATACGTTTCCAGCAGCGTTTCAAGCCGCTGCATCTGTATCGGGGTATCCATCAGGTGACCCATATCCCCGGAACTACTGATAAACAGGGTACCGTAGATATCAAACAGGACACATGCAATCCTGTCCGTGATCCGACCGTTTTGAACCAGCGTTGTGGCAATCGGTTCCAGCGGCTGAATATACCTGGAGACGCTTTCCCTGTTCATCATCGTCACCCCCACTTGAGCAGACTGAATCGAGACGGCTGCAGGAAATGGGCGAGCAGCTTCTTCCGGTCGATACGCTGGACGATCCCAAGGTGTCGCACCTGTGCATAGATGTCTGCCAGGCGGGCCGCATACCGCCGCGGATGATAGATCTCCCGGACGGTCTTCCGGTTGTGGTTGATGACGGCCGCTGCCTGGGGTATTATCCCCGGGTCGGCCAAAAAAGGATTCATTTTGACCAGGCGTTCCCGCCTGTGACCGTTCCCGATGATTTCCTCTATCAGGGGAATCTGGAAGGTTTCATCCAGCATGCCGAAGTCAATCCATTGCTGTTCCGTTATGGCTGCAGCAGTTTCGGACACCCTCTCCCCAGCAATGCGGTGGCCATACTGCCGGCATGTCTCCAGCAGGCAATGGGACCAGCGGCTGAAAAACCGTTGTTCGTCCAGCCAGGCCAGCGGGATCTTCAGCATCGGGGCCATATGGTCCAGTTGCAGGGTGTTTCTCTGAAAGTCGATACAGATCTCCGGCAGGAGACGACCCCAGACGAGCCTGGAATGGACCCAGCCTTCCAGAAACGAATATCCGAATCCTTCCGCCATGCTGGTTGTCAGGATACTCTGGGCCGACCGTACCAACTGGTCCAGCGGGGTGTGCAATCCCGCTTCGAATTGAACGAGTAACCCATATCTGTCTGCAAACCGCTTCCATGTGTCATAAACCGGGATGTCCCGCTTGCTGGTCGGCGGCAGGGTCAGGACCAGGCGGTCCTGTTGCCTGAAAAAACAGGAGAGCAGAATGGCCTCCCCGATGTTTTTTCTACGAATGGCCCGCACCGGGTAGAGGACAATCCCTTCAGGCGGAGGCGGGTCCGGCACCCCCCCGGACAGGGCGACTGCATTGGCCAGCATGTGAACCCCGGCGGGCTTTAAACCTGAATTCAGAAGGATTTGCCGGTCCCGGGAATTGATGACCCCGTAATGGCAGTCTGCCGGATACGCCTCGTCATAATAGGCTTCGGGTCGACCATCCTCGGCAAAATCGTGAATCTGGAGGAACAGCTTGAGCCCTTTTTGCTGAAGCTGTTCCAGGATCGCAAGCAACCGGCTGTTCTTCTTCAGCAGTGGATTATGAACGTGGACGAGATCGCACCCCTCTTTCCAGTGTTGAAAAATGGATTCCAGGATAGATTCGGCCACATCGTCGGCATGAGATCCAGTGTGCCCGTTATCGTAACCCAGTCCGGGAATGACCACCACCTTGCCCGGAAATGGTTCGGGAGGGGGGGCTCCGGTCAGTACCAGGGCCGAACCGGACGACAAAACCGCCTCAACCTGCTGTTTTAAAACGGTTGTGACCCCGCCCGGTTTCAGATGATAATGGATGAATGCGATCTTCATACGACCTTCCGTCTCTCCTCACAGAGCCAGAGATATTGATAGGGGTTCAGGATAACTTCTGAAGACCGGAACGCTTTTTTTGTGAGTATGTCCACCAGCCGGCCCATGCCCCTGGTGTCCGGTATTGACACCAGGACCCTGTCGGCGGACAGATTCGTGAGCGACAGGATCGTCTGGGATTCACAGGAGCGGCTGAAGGCAAAGACGGAGTGTCCCAGATGCAGCACTGTCAGGGATGCATTCGGGTGAAACGCGGGTTGTGCCCGCCTGGTTTTCAGCATTTCAGCATAGGCATGGTATACCTTGGCGCGAAAGCCAGTCCGGTCACCCAACTCAGAGGCCACGAGTGGCGCATTGAGTTTTTCCCGATTGATGGTCCTGGCCCTGTTGGTGAGTGCGACGCCTTCCTGCCAGTTTCTGGACCCCAGCAGACTGTGGATGTAGACTGCCGGTATGCCCGGGAGACTGCACTGAATCGCCTGGGATGCCAGAAAACGGCGAATGTGAAAGGCATCGGGATCCTGTCTGCTGTCCCGAAGGGCATCGAGATAGGTGATGTTCAACTCGTAGGGGCTCTCCGAACCGTCCGGATTTTTGCGGCTCGAAACCCTGCCGCCGTTGTTAACCACCCAGTCTGCCAGAAAGGTTATTTCGTCCGGGGGTAGAATCCCTTCAAGGGGTCTCACTCCGATCCCGTCATGGGAAGCGGTAAAATTGAAAAACGTATTGGCCGGGGAGTCCAGTTTCAGGGTTTCGGCCCACCGGGTCAGGACCGTTGAATCGGCCTTGATGAATGCATGGAGCAGCAGCGGTGGCAGGGTAAAGTTGTACACCATCTGGGCTTCATCCCTGCCATTGCCAAAATAGCTGAGGTTTTCCCGATGGGGGACGTTGGTTTCAGTCAGGAGTATGACCTCCGGCGCGACCTTGTCCAGGATGGCGCGAAAGAGCTTGATCATGGCATGGGTCTCGGGCCGGTGAATACAGCGGGTGCCGATCTCCTTCCAGAGGTAGGCCACCGCATCCAGGCGCAGTATCGCAGCGCCCCGTCCGACATAGAAGAGCAGGACGGCCACCATCTTTTCCAGGACATCGATGTTTTGAAAATTCAGGTCGACCTGATCCGCACTGAAGGTGGTCCAGAGGTGGACCTTTTCTCCCGATCTTTTTTTGAATTCGGACAGCAGCGGCAGCGCCCTGGGGCGGGTAACGAGGCTCAGATCCACTGTCGGATCCACCGCTATCGCCAGATTCTCAAATCCGGGTTCGCCGCCCAGGTAACGGTTGAACCAGTCGCTTTGCGCGGATATATGGTTCAGGACAAAGTCAACCATCAGCCTGAAACCGGAGCCGAGCTTTTCAATGTCTGCCCAGTTCCCCAGCTTTTCATCCACCTGGTAGAAATCCATCACGGAAAAACCGTCGTCCGAAGAGGAGGGGAAGAACGGCAGGAGGTGAATGGTGGAAAACAGGTCGCTCAAAAACCGCTCTGCAAATTGGTGCAGTGTCACCAGGGGAAGCTGATCCGGGCTTTGCAGGGAATCTCCGTAGGTGATGAGGATGGTGTCGCTCTCGGAAAAACGGGGTTGATGTTTTTCCGCTTTTATTGGATGATGTCCCAGTAAAGAGTGGAGTCGGCGGTCCGCGATGGCCCCGACCTGATCGCCATAAATCTTCGTTAATAATGGCTTCATGTCATAACCCTTTCCAGAGTGATGGGAAACTGTCCTTGGAACAACCGTCTCATACTTCTGTTTTTTTTTCAAACTGAAATGAATATGGCCCTTAACCGCAAACAAAATGGGTTCACACGAATAACAGGGAGGGAGAATGACGACATGCAGATATTGCGGGGAGACCCATCGCGTGGGTTTTGTCTCGACCCGGATTGCCGGAACCGATGGCGTCTCGCTGGAGATTGCCAAATGGGCCGATGTTTTTGAATCAGAGGGTTTCAGCTGTTTTTACTTTGCCGGAGAGGTGGATCGCGCGGCGGACTGCACCTATCAGGTCGATGAGGCCCATTTCAGGCATCCCGAGGTCAGGGAGATCTTCAACCGGTCCTTCGGAGCCCATACCCGGAAGCGGTCACTGACGAAGGCAATCCGCGGACTGGCTGAGCAACTGAAAACCGAACTGTACCGATTTATCAAAAAGTATCAGATCGATATCCTGGTTCCCCAGAACGCCCTGACCATCCCTTTGAACATCCCCCTGGGGATTGCGCTGACAGAGGTCATCTCTGAACTGAAAATGCCCACCATCGCCCATCACCATGATTTTTTCTGGGAGCGCCAGCAGTTTCTGGTCAATGCCGTCTGGGAATACCTGAATATGGCGTTTCCCCCCCATCTGCCCTCAATCCGGCATGTGGTGATCAATTCGTCGGGAGGCAACCAGCTTAGTCTCAGAACGGGCATCTCGGCGACGATCATCCCCAACGTCATGGACTTTGACAATCCACCGTCACCGCCGGACGATTATGCCGCCGATGTACGACAGGCACTGGGTGTCGGCAGCGATGAACTGCTGATTCTGCAACCGACCCGCGTGGTCAAGCGGAAAGGGATCGAACATGCCATTGAGCTGGTCAACCGGCTGAACCTGAAGGCGAAGCTGGTCATCTCCCATGCTTCCGGGGATGAGGGGCATGATTACGAGAAGCGAGTCAGGCAGTACTCCCGGATCATGGGGGTCGATACCATTTTTGTTTCGGATATTATCAACGAAAAGCGGGGGAGGACGGAAAAGGGGGAGAAAATATACACCCTGGAGGATATTTATCCCCATGCCGATCTGGTGACCTATCCTTCGACCATTGAGGGTTTCGGCAATGCCTTTCTGGAGGCGGTCTATTTCAGGAAGCCGATTTTGGTCAACACCTATTCGATCTACGAAACCGATATCCGGCCCAAAGGGTTCCAGACCATCGAAATCGAGGGGTTTGTCACCGATGCGGCTGTCAAAAAGACCAAAGCGGTCCTCAAAGACGACAGCCTGCGGCAGAAAATGGTGGGCAAGAATTTCGAATTGGCCAGAAAATACTACTCGTATGCAGTGCTGCGCCAGAAACTGTCCGGATTGATTCAGGACTCGCTGGATTGCGGCAGCGGGAACAACCAGGTTGAAAACGGATAAGTCACTGCTGTGGTGTCACCTTTTTCTCTGACGATTTCTTCTGGGTGCCGTCCTTGAAACGATCCCGGGTGATGGCACGCGCCTTTTTCCGGGGCAGTTCCTGGCTGACCCTCAACAACCGCTCCTTGAAGGTGCTCTTGTCAAGATGGCTGATGGCAGCGGCGGCCTCTTCCGGGGTTGACATCTCAACAAAGGCATTTCCCTTTTTTGGCCGTATCCGAATATTGACGACGGTGCCGTAGTTTGAAAACAGTTCTTTTACTTCCTCTGCGGTCGTCTCAAACTTTAAATTGCCGACAAACAGTTTTTGTTTTTCCATAGGGTTCCTTAAAAGCAGATCGCGGTGACCGTTCGGATTCATAGCAAGCCTTCATTCTGAGGTGGTTTTTTTCCCATTCAGAAAGGAGTCACTATAAAAATACTGTTGACTGCACTTTTTGCACTCCCAGCGATAGCTCTCTGAACTTTTACCGTCTTTAACCTTTATCCGGACCAGATCACATTGATCTCCGGTTCGGCATTTCAGTTTGGGTTTTTCATAGCCAAATAAATTACTGATTAAGCCCATAATATCATCATTTCATGTTAATGACCATTACCTGCAAATTTCCCCCTGGACGGGTCGGCTGGCGCGATTGTCCTGCCTGTACCCGATTTGGGTGCCATCCCTGTGCGCTTTTTTTCCTGCGCCAAACGGCACTTGTTGAATGCTTTGAGGAAGTGCACCAACCAACAACCCCGGAAAACAGTTGGTTGCGGCGAAGTGAAAAACGTGTTTTTTGGAGTTAGAACAGGGCGGAACGGCTCGATTTCGAATGGCATCCGCGGCGGGACTCGAACATGCAACTGGGAATTCGAAATCCGGTGAGAAACGCTAAAGATTCAGTATAGGGAACATTTTTTTTTGAATCAAGTGAAATAGTGTCTGCAGACCAACCTGAATCCACATACCGCAGTCTCTCTCTGATTCCAGGTTTGGATAGAACCAGCAACATGTTCACCTGCCGCATTCAGCATGGGTGATCCCTGAAAACCCGGGATTGAGGACCCGGTGCACTGGAGACCACCTGCGCTCAGGCACGAACCCGGGTCTGTGCCCCTGCCAATGATCCAACCGTGACAACCGATCTGAAAAGCGGTATACTGAAGGATCAAGGGGAGACCGGTGATTGCCGGTCTCCCCCGTTCATGTTTTCCCAAAAACACGATTAAATCAAGGAGACGTCAGATGTCTGTCAAGAGCAAAGAAGTTCGATTGAAACAGTATCCCGTCGGGTTGCCGAAAGCCGATGATTTTGAATTTGCAACGGTTGAACTCCCGGAAATCGGTGAGAAGGAGGTCCTGGTCCGAAACCTGTGGTTATCGGTGGATCCCTATATGAGAGGACGCATGACCACCCGCAAGAGCTATGTACCTCCCTTTCAGATTGGTGCTGTCATGGAAGGCGGGGCCATCGGCAGGGTCGAAAAATCGAATCATCCCGACTATGGGGTCGGAGAATGGATCAGCAGTTTTAATGGCTGGCGTGAGTTTTTTGTCAGCACGGGTGAGGGGCTGACAAAAATCCCGGACAAACCGCTGGCGCCGGAGGAGTATCTGGGGGCTGCCGGCCTGACAGGTTTTACGGCCTATTCGGGTCTTATCCGGATTGCAGAGGTTAAAAAGGGGGATGCTGTCTTTGTTTCAGCGGCTTCCGGTGCGGTCGGGTCGATGGTCTGCCAGATTGCCAAACTGAAAGGGTGCTATGTGGTCGGAAGTGTGGGCAGCAAGGAAAAAGCCGAGTGGCTGACCGGCGAGCTGGGTGTGGATTCCGTCATTCACTACCGGGAAGAAAAAGACCTGAGCGCTGCACTGGCAAAAGCCTGTCCCCAGGGGGTTGATGTCTATTTCGAGAATGTGGGCGGCAAGCACCTGGAAGCGGCTTTGAATTCAATGAACGATTTTGGCAGGATCGCCCTGTGCGGGATGATCGACCGCTACAATGATACCAGCCTGGTTCCCGGCCCCAACAACCTCGGCTTGGCTGTCAGCAAGCGCTTAAGGCTGCAGGGATTTATTGTGACAGACCACGTTGCAGATTCTGAGACTTTCCTGAAGGAAATGACCAGCTGGATTCAGGCAGGGGCCATCAAAACCCGGAAAACCGTCTATAACGGGATTGAAAAAGCACCGGAGGCCTTTCTGGGGCTGTTCGAAGGGAAAAACATCGGTAAAATGCTGGTCAAGCTCTGAGTATCGATCCCCACTCCCTGATCGAGGTCCGTTTCCCGGTGGGAGAGTGCCTGACTAGACTCAGACACCGGGTTTTTTTAACGGGATCTCCCACCGCTTCATATATTTCCAGATCGCCGTGTGGCTGACCCCCACCCTGCGGCCTACCTCCTTTTTGTTCCAGTTGCAGACCTCCAGCAATTCCAGAAGCTGCTCCCGGTTGACTTTTGGCTGACGGCGATTCGGACTGGCGGGAATGGAGGGGTCTGGGAATTCCGGACGTTTCTGATAGGGGGGGGCGTTTGTGTTCCTCTCAATGGTACCGAAATACCGCTTGCCGGGTGATTGCAGGATGGGTTGGTATAGTCCGGGCTGCGGTCTGGACCGGATGATCCCATACCGGGACCCATTGTCCATCCCGGTCGATCCGGTTATCCCTGCCTGATATCCGGGCCTGGGGCTGAATCCGCTTTCCTGGATCTCGCGAGGTAATTCCGCCGGGCCGATAAACGGGTCTTTGCAGAGCACAAAAGCATGCTCGATGGTATTTTCCAGCTCCCTGACATTACCGGGCCAATGGTAGTCAAGCAGGATTTTCATGGCCACAGGGGAGACCTCCTGGATCCGTTTCCCGGTTTTCCGATTCATTTTTTCAATAAACCGGGCAACCAGCAGCGGAATATCATCCTTACGGCTCCTCAGGGGGGGTAGATTCACGGGGAACACTTTGAGACGATAATAGAGATCCTCGCGAAAAAGACCTTCAACCACCATACTGAGCAAGTCCCGATGGGTGGCGGTGATAATACGGATATCCACCTTGCGCCGGGTGGAATCCCCGACCCGTTCGATCTCTCTTTCCTGCAGCACCCGCAGCAGCTTTACCTGGATAAACCCACTCAGTTCACCGATCTCGTCCAGAAAAATGGTTCCGCCCGCAGCCTCCTCAAACCGACCGAGACGATCCTTGACAGCACCGGTATAGGCGCCTTTGACATGCCCGAAAAGCTCACTCTCCAGAAGGGATTCAGACAGAGCTGAACAATTCACCGTAATAAACGGTTGATCGCGGCGATCGCTGTTCACGTGAATCGCCCGGGCAACCAGCTCCTTGCCGGTCCCCGACTCCCCCTGCACCAGAATGGTGGCATCACTGGCGGCTGCCGCTTTCAATGCAGAAAACACCTTCTGCATCTCGTGGCTTTTGCCGATGATATGTTTCATGCTCCTGATTTCACCCAGCTGCCGGGTGACCTCTTCCATCTTCAACGTTGCTGTTCGTAACTCGGTAATATCGGTGACGGCCTCAACAACACCCAGAACATGGCCCTGGTCATCGGTGATCACGGACGCTTTTTTGATGATCGTCACGTCATGACCGTCTTTATGTTTCAGCGTGCATTCTACCGTCTCGGAGCGGCTGTTCTCCATCACGTCGCACCCCGTCACCCCTGAAGGGCAGGTTTCCCCATGGCAGCCGGAGCAGGTAATCAGCGTGCAGGGTTTTCCCATGGCCTCCTGTGCCGGGTAACCGCTGATTTTCTCCATGGAGGGATTCCAGAATGAAACCAATCCCCGGGGGTCCACGATGAAAACACCGTCTGCCACGGAGTCTATTATCTGGCGCATGAACCGCGTGCTCCAGAGACTATGGGTCTGTTCGCTCATAATGGGGGTTTATGTTACTATAAAAGTTACTTTAAGTGTTACTATAGTCGATTTATGTTACCATAAGTGTTATCATAACTGTTTGGTTTGTGTCAATCATCCAGTGAGTGACCCTGTCTTTAAACCATGCATGGCGTGCAAAAAAATATTTGACTTTAAATTATAGATAGTTAAAATATTTATGAAAAAAATTTCGCCGTTTCTGCAACCCCATGGCATACAACCTGAAATAAGTGTTACTAGTTGGTTGTTGAGCTGGATAACGGTCTGAACATTGATTCAGACCGTTGTTCGTTATCATAAGGGCACCTTGATTTATTAAAATGATTGAACCAACTGCAGCACCAAAGGGGTGATTTTTAAAGAAACAGACAAGGCCATCCATGGAGCTCCTGGAATCCATCCATGGCTTCCAGGGTTTTTGAAAAACCACCCCTTTAGTACGATAAATCGATCATTTTAATGAATCAAGGTGTCCATCACAGATTAAGAGGGAGAATCATATGAGTTCACAAAATTTTTGTTCTAGCCTGAAAATCGAATTGAGTGCGTGGAAAGACAGTGTTGCTGATATTGTCCATAAGTTTGAAGCACAACCGGGTTATGCCAAGGCCGGCGTGTTGGAAAACATCGAAGACATGCGTATTCTGGTGGAGGATCTCCAGGATCGCATCCATCAACTGGAGGAAACCTGTTCCCTGGACGGGTTCGATGATGTGAATACCCAGCGGAAAATCGACATGCAGTTCAACGTCAACGTGCGGGATGCCGATCAGGCCGTTTCAACCATCAGTGGTGGCAATTTCGGGGGCTAACGGTTGAAGGGCCGGTTGGACGGGCAGAACAGCCAGCGCTGCGTGAAAGAAAACAGATGCGCTGGCAAAGCCAGGATAATCAAAGCCTCTGGAGATTAGCATGGCAGCGACCGATTTTTGTACCAGTGACTGTTTATTCGGGGTTTAGAATGGTTGAAGAAATGAATAAACAACCGGATCAGGGAAGACTGCTTCCAGACATCGGGGATGGTGTCACCCTGATCGATTTCAATGCCGCATGGTGCGCTCCCTGTCGTGAGCAGGGACCCATTGTGGAAAAGATAGCCGACAAATTCCGGGGTAAGGCATTCGTTTACAATCTGAATGTGGATGATCATCCGGATCCGGCTCTATCACTGGGGATTACAAGTATCCCCACACTGATTGTGTTTAAAAACGGAAATGAATGTGAGCGGTTTATCGGGAAACAAACCGAGGAAACCCTGACCCGGGCGCTTGAAAAAGCGCTGGGGGAATAGGTCCCTGCAGGGCTGCTGACATGTGAATCAAACGAGGAACAGAAGATGTTGCTTTCCATCTGGTTACTGTTGAATGCACTGATTTACCTGGTGCTTGGCTTTTTGTTCATCTTTCAGTTCGATACAATTACCGGAAACCTGGGTATTCTGGCAGAAACCGGTTCCGCTGCGATTGAACTGATGACTGTTTATGGGGGTCTGGAAGCAGGGTTTGGCATCCTGTTCAGCACCGCCCTGGTTGTCCGTAAAATACGTTATTTTGCGTTGCAGGTATTGACATTCAGCTATGGGTCTTTTGCAGTTGGTCGTCTGATTGGTATCCTGCAGGTGGATGTCAGCGAGACCCTTACCTGGTGGCTGCTCTTATTTGAAATGGCGGGTTTTGTCATCAGCGGCATCTTGCTTAAAAAATCCGTTCAACACCCCGGGGTAAATTAAATGGAAGCTCACATCATCACGCGGTTGAAAGACACATACCGGCGCTTGGGTTATGAAAATCTGGCATTGCTGGGGGATGTGTATGCCGAGGATGTCCTGTTTATCGACCCCTTTCATCGCTTGGAGGGTTTGAAAGAACTCACGCGTCATTTTGAAAACATGTATCAGAATCTTTTTTCGATCCATTTTGACTATCAGGACGAACTGACGGAGAAGGATCGTTCATTTTTAACCTGGCGGATGGATTTTTCTCACCGGGCGATTAAGAAAGGGGAAATCATTTCGGTCACCGGAGCTTCCCTGTTGAAGTTCGATCGTAAAATTGTTTTCCATCGAGATTATTTTGACGCATCAGCGATGATTTTTGACCACCTTCCGGTCATCGGCCATATTCTGAAACAGATCAGAAAACGGGTGTAGACATGAAACAACAGCATAATAGACGAATCTGGCTGATCGGAGCAACCTCGGGCATCGGGTATCAACTCGCTCAGGATATGGCGAAGGCGGGGCACCAGGTGATCGTTTCCGGCAGGAACCGCGACAAACTGGATGAACTGCATGCAGGGGATCCGGAACACTTTTTCCCTTTGCCGCTGGATGTGACCCGGTTTGATGCGGTTCAGGCTGCCGGGCAGGTGATTCAGAAGACATTTGGAGGTCTGGATACCGTTTTTTATAACTCCGGCAATTGCATCTATGTGGATGTGACCGATTTTCAGCATGGTGACTTTGAAACGGTTTTCCAGGTGAACTTCATGGGGCTGGTCTATGCGATTGAAGTTTCCCTGCCGCTGTTGAGGCAGGGACGCCAGCCCTATCTGGTTGGTATGAGCAGCAGTGCCGCCTTTGTCGGACTGCCCAGGGCAGAGGCCTACGGCGCATCAAAGGCGGCTGTGCAGTATTTGATGGACGCCCTGCGGGTGGACCTGGCTGCGGAAGGGCTCGATGTGTCGACGGTATTTCCGGGTTTTGTGAAAACCCCGCTGACCGACCTGAATGACTTTGCCATGCCCTTTCTGATAGATGTGCAGCAGGCATCCCGGTTCATTTTGAAAGGCATGGAGAAGCGGGATCACAATATCCACTTCCCGAAACGATTTACATTTTTTCTGAAACTCCTTGGAAATCTTCCCAGCTCCTGGAAAACAAAGCTGGTTCAACGAACGAGTCGATCATGAATATCGCCATTATCGGAAGCGGCATCTCAGGCTTGACCGCCGCATATCTTCTACAGCGTCGGCACACTGTCACGCTGTATGAAGCGGAAAACTACGTGGGCGGTCACACCCATACAGTCGATGTTGATTTGCAGGGGCAACACGTTGCGGTTGATACCGGTTTTATCGTCTGTAACGATCGTACCTATCCCAATTTCTTATCACTGCTGGATCAACTGGGGGTTGAAAAAACACCCACCGCCATGGGGTTCGGTATCCGGAGTGACCGCACAGGGATCGAGTACAGTACGACCAGTATCAACCATCTCTTCGCCCAGCGTCGCAACTTGGTGAATGGGGATTTTCTGGGGATGTTGCGGGGGATCCTGCGGTTTAACCGGCAGGTGACCCGATCCCTGCTGGAGGGTCGTTTGGACGGGGATATCTCCCTGGGAGACTATCTGCATGAGAATCGCTATTCCCGGTTTTTTATCGATCACTATATTGTTCCCATGGGCGCCGCCATCTGGTCCATCGGGGTGGGGCAGATGATGGAATTTCCGCTGCTGGCCTTTGCCCGCTTTTTTCACCACCACGGGCTGCTGACGGTGAACGATCAACCCCAGTGGTATTTTATCAAGGGGGGATCGCAATCCTACGTCAGAAAACTGACGGAACCATTTATTGATCGGATAAAGCTCTCAACACCGGTCGACGCGGTGATGCGAAACAGCGTCGGGGTCACCGTCAAAGCCGGTGGTGAATCCGTGGCGTATGACAAGGTGGTATTTGCGACGCACAGTGATGTGACCCTGAAGATCCTGGATGATCCGTCACCCGAAGAGACCGAAATCCTTTCGGCCATCCGCTATCAGCACAATGACATCGTCCTGCATACGGATACCGCTATCCTGCCGAAAAACAGAAAGGCGTGGGCGCCATGGAATTATCACCTGCACGCGGACGGCGACAGAGTGGCCACCCTGACTTACAACATGAATATGCTCCAGCAGATATCTGCTCCGGAGGTGTTGTGTGTCACCCTGAACGAGACCGAACAGATTGATCCGGCGAAAATTGTGGGGCGGTATGATAAATCACACCCCGTGTTTGATCGGGAAAGCATTGCGGCCCAGAAGCGATACGACGACATTGGTGGAAAAAACAACACCTATTTTTGCGGGGCCTACTGGTTTAACGGGTTTCACGAAGACGGGGTGAACAGCGGACTGCGTGTGGCCCGGGACTTCGGGGAGGTGCTCTGATGAACAGTGCCCTGTATACCGGAACCTTGATGCATGGTCGCTATCTGCCCCGGAAGCACAGCTTTGTAACCACCATCAAGATGCTCCTGCTGGACCTGGATGAGTTGGATTCCCTCTTCACCCAATCGAAGCTCTGGGTCAGGGAACGGTTCGGGTTTGTCAGTTTCAAGCGGAAGGATTATCTGCCGGACGGGTGCCCCTCTGTAAAAGAGGCGGTGATTCAAACAGTCGCTTCAGAGACCGGTGTATCGCCGGAAGGACCGGTTTTCATGCTGACAAACCTGCGGTATTGGGGGTTGCAGTTTAATCCCGCTTCGTTTTTCTACTGCTTTGATAAACGGGGTGAGACCCTGACCCATATCCTGATAGAGGTCCACAACACCCCCTGGGGGGAACGGCATCGCTATGTCCTGCCGCTGGAAACCCCGGGGCAGAATGTGTTTCAGTTTAACAAGGAATTCCATGTATCCCCCTTTAACCCAATGGATATGACATACATCTGTTCTTTTTCAATGCCGGCTGAACAGCTGTCTGTGCAGATGGAAAATCATAAAGACGGGGATCTCCACTTCAAGGCAGTCCTGAAGCTGACACGGGACGAATTAAACCCGGAAGCCATGACCCGATTTGCGAGAAACGCCTGGAAGCTTCCGTTTAGAATCATGGCCGGTATCTACTGGCAGGCAGCCAGGCTTTTTTTGAAACGGGTGCCGTTTTACAACCACCCCAAACCGTAAAAAATGATGATTGGAAAAGTGCTGGACCTGGTCCCCGCTGAAAAAAAAGAAACCCTGTTGGCCGGAATTGTGTGGCGCTTGCTGGGGAAACTGAAAGAAGGCCACCTGGTGGTTCACTACCAGGGAGAAACCCGTCGTTTTGGCCAGCCTGCGGCAGAGGCGGATCTTCACGCCACCGTGACCATTCATTCCCCTGCAGGACTGCTGAGAACGGTCTCCGGAGGCAGTATCGGCGCGGGCGAAGCCTACATGAAAGGAGACTGGTCATCTCCGAATCTGACCTCGGTGATGCGGCTTTTTATCCGGAATATCGATGTCCTCGACAGCATGGAAAACGGTCTGGCCCGCTTGAGCGCCCCCATTTTCCGCATGCTGCACTGGCTGAACAGGAACACCCGGTCACAGTCCAAAAAGAACATCGCTGCCCACTATGATCTGGGGAATGAATTTTTCCAGACCTTCCTGGATTCGACCATGATGTATTCTTCGGCCATTTTCGACCGGGGGGAGATGTCCCTCGAGGAAGCATCCATCCATAAACTCGATCGGATCTGTAAAAAACTGAAACTCAATCAAACCGACCATTTGATCGAAATCGGAACCGGTTGGGGGGGGTTGGCGATCCATGCTGCGAAACACTTTGGGTGTCGGGTAACGACCACCACCATTTCCGAGGCGCAGTATGTATTTGCAGAAAAACGCATCGCCGCAGAGGGGCTACAGGACCGCATCACATTGCTGCTGAAAGACTATCGGGAGCTGACCGGGACCTATGATAAACTGGTCTCCATCGAGATGATCGAGGCGGTGGGACACCATTTTCTCGACACCTATCTGCAGAAATGCAGCGCGTTGCTGAAGCCTGACGGGTTGATGCTGATTCAGGCCATCACCATCAGGGATCAGCGATACGAATACGCGCGGGACAACCCGGACTTCATCAAAACGTTTATCTTCCCGGGAGGCTTTCTGCCGTCCATTTCCGTCGTCTCAGAGAGTTCTAAAAAGGTGACGGATATGCAGCTGGTGCATCTGGAACAGTTCGGAGACAGCTATGCGAAAACCCTCAACCATTGGAAAACCAACTTCCACCGGAACCTGAAAAAGATCGACCAATTGGGGTATCCCCCCGAATTCCAGCGCATGTGGGAGTACTACCTGTCCTACTGCGAGGGGGGGTTTCTGGAACATTATATCAATTGTGCCCAGTTTGTGTTTGAAAAACCCCGGTATCGGCAGCAGGCGGCATTGGGGGTTTTCTAGACGGACGGTATGAACCGGCCGCGGTTGAGGTCAGGGCGATTCCCGTGATTCGCCAAAGCTGGAAATAAAACGCTCCAGCTCAATCATTGACTGGAGAACATGGACATTCTGAAATCCGATCTGGTCATGGCTGTCCATGTTCCCGAAAGCCCCGCCCCCAACCACAATTGGTGTCCGGGGATGCCTGAGCTGAATTTCACGAATGGTGACCGCCAGTATTTTCAGATGCTCGATCAATGCGAGGGACAGGCAGATGACATGGGGTTGAACCCGATCAATCGCATCCAGCAGATCCGTGATCGGCATATTGGCTCCCAGATAGTAACTCTCCCAGCCGTGAGACTCAAACAGGTTTGCCGCCATCCGGGCCCCGATCTGGTGCAGGTCTGATGTGACGCATGAAATGATCACGCGCCGGCTGTCAGTACCATTTGCGATTCCAGGTTCATGCAGTTGTGAGATCAGGCTTTCCGTGACAGCGGTTGCGATATGCTCTTCAGCGATGGAGATCAGCCCGTTGGCCCACAGCTCACCAATATCGTAAAGGGAGCGCCTGAAAAGCTGCTCATACAGAACAAGGATATTGAGACCCTGATCCAGCAGTGAGAGGGCAATCGATTTGCACCGGGCGCGATCCCCCTGCAGCAGGGCATTGAAATACTGGTTGTAAACAGCTTCTGAAACCAGGGGTGTCATTGTCCGGACCGAATCGGTGTTGGTTGAGCGGGGCTTCCAGTCAAACAGAAACCGTGATGGCTGCCTGGTTGTGTTTCTGCTCTCTCAATACCATAAAGCAGCGGTTTTGCAAAACCGGGGGGCAGCCAGTCCCGCAAACCGGTTCTCATCTTTCGTTGTACCCGGCCGGGATGCGCCGGTGGGCTGATCACAGATGAAAGTTGCCGTTGAAATCATCTGCTGCCGGATTGTCGCTGGACAGATCAATGACTCTCTGGACGACGGGTTTGACCTTGTCCTTGCGTCTTCTGCCGGTGGAGGAGCTGCCGTCATAGCAGCGCTGCACGATTTCCCACAGACCGTTCTCCTCTATACCAGCATGTTTGTGCCCGTAAAGGATCGCATCGGTTCGGGTCCCGAGGGCATCATGCTTCATGACGACGTCCTGCAGCTTTCTGATTTCGTCGATTTCCGGTTTGCCGTTGGCACTGAAGAGTCGGTGGTGGAAGTAGATGACCCGTTTCCGGGCTTTGACGACCCTTGGATCCGCCAGCATGCAATCCAGCCGTTTCAGTTGCTTTTCCCCGAAGGAACCGGTTCCGATCCTGACAAAACGGAATCGTCTGAAGCGGCCTGCCATGGAATTGAGACCGATCAGGGCGATGGCATGATCCCTTCCTTCATCAACGATATTGAGGATGGGGAACTGCTTTTTCCGCTCCCCGTTTTGATAGGACCGGTCTTTGAACAACAGCTCGTGGAATGCATGTTGAAAATCACAGATGTTCTTCTTCTGATACAGTTTTCCTTTCTTGTAATCGTGATTCCCGGGGACCAGAAACACCTCAAATCCGTCGTTTGTCAGCTCGAGCAGCTTTGCGGAGACATCGTCATAGTTGCGCCGGCTTACCCGGTGAACAATATCACCGGTGATGACCACAACGGCGGATTGCCTTTCAATGACGGCGGATTGCCTGATATTGTCAACGATCCTGGAGAAGACCCGGGTCAGGTCGGCACCGCCATAACGTTTCCTGTTCCTCGCCCCTGCATGCAAATCACTGAGATGGATGATTTTCTTCACTGGCTTTGCCTGGTTGGATGCGGTCGCGTGTTTATGTCCTTCTTCAGGTAATATGGTAAGCGATGGGGCGGGTTGTCAAGGTCTTGTGCGGCTTAACGCGAAACCATCAGAATCTGCGCCGATCTCCGGGGCTTCAAATGAGACAGGTCGTGCCCGGCTGCAGCCGGACGCTGACATCTAATGCTTTGTGACAAGTTGGGGCGGGTGACGACGATTAAACGGATTTTTCAACCAGGTGATAGTCTCTTGTCAGAAAAAAGGCTGTCACGATCAGGATTAGTGCGACAGTCCCCCCGATCTGAAAGGACATGTTGATATTGCCGGTGTAGTCCATGATGATCCCACTCAGCAACGGACCGGTGAACATACCGGCGCTGTGGCCCATCATCAGCAGGGACATCACCGACCCGGTGGATGCCAGTTTTTTGCCGATCACAGCGGACATGGCGGCGGAAGAAGTGGTCAGAAACCCACCACCCAATCCAAAAAGACCGACCACGAGGTAGAGATCATGGGGGCTTTTTGAATAAATCAGGAGAAGAACCCCCAGCAGGGTTATGCCCCCTCCCAGAAAAACGAGGCCCCGCTTGCTGGTTCTATCGGCTAGCATGCCGATCGGATAGGAGAGGACGGCACTGGTGAATACGATCAGCGACATCAATATCCCGATGGTTGAACTCGACATCCCGTACCGGGTGTCTGCGATCAGCGGCAGGAAAGACCAGAGTGACCCGACACACAGCATGTAGCCATACCGGATGATGAGAACCCCGATGACATTTCGGTCATGGATCAGGCTTCGATAGGAGTGGGGGGTAATTTTTTTCACATTCTTCGACTCCGCCCGCACCGGCGGCAGAAAGACCAGAGCCATCAGAAATCCGATCATACAAGCGATCCCCATGGCAACAAAGGAGGCATGGATGCCAAACAGATCCTTGATGATGCCGCCAAAAACAGGTCCGGCGCTCAACCCGAAATAGAGTGAGATATTGACCAGGGCCATGATCCTGCCTTCAGATCCGGCAGGGGATATCTCCGCCGCGTATGCCTGGGCCACCGGAACGATCATGGCAGAGGCAATACCCTGGAAAAAACGGATCAGGACCAGGGCGGTGACACTGTGGGAAGCCAGAAACGCGATGGAGGCGAGGAAGTAAAACAGCAGACCCCAGACCAGAAACGGCTTGCGCCCTTTTTTGTCCGACAACTTGCCGAAATAGGGCAGAAAGAAAGTCCGGGAGATGGAAAAAATCCCGAAGATCAGCCCGATATGAAAACCGGAGGCGCCCATGGCGTTTGCGTAAACCGGCAGCAGCGGGACAACCAGTCCCTGCCCCAGTACTGCGGTGAAGATGGCCAGGCAAAGAACCAGGAGTATCTTTTTGTTCATTGTTTTGAATGAAATGGCGTCATGATGGCGCAAACCGTTGATAAACCGATGGGGTGGTTGGCGGGTCCCCCTCTCTGCATCACACTGTCCGCTATACTAATCCCATGCTACCCATTCTGACCAGTACCCAGTGCTGCCGGGTGCACCAAAAACATGTGGGTTGTGATCATAACCGCTTCAAGAGGTTACTTATTCAGAAAAACGCATGAATCCATCCCTGGCTTCCAGGGTTTTCTGAACAGACACCCTCTTTCCGCTGACAGGTACCCACACATTATTTGGTGCACCCGTGCTGTCGAAAGAGAGGTGTTTTTTCAACGAGCGGTCTGCTATTTTCCGGGGACCCCTGTTTTGCTGTGGACAAATTACCTGCTTCGTTGGAGAATAAAATGGATAATAGCCGATGGGACAACCCGTCTCTCATGTGTTTCTCTCCTGATTGAACATCCGAGGTTCTCAATCTCCCTGACACCCGAATCTGATATGCAAAGTGCATTGGTTTTTTCGCCACTGGCCAGTCCCACCTACGTTCCTTTTGGCCTGGCAATGCTTGTTTCCCACGTCAACCAGTCGCTGGCGGACCACCATCTCAACCTGTTTGACTTCAACCTGTCGCTCTGGCGGCAGTTGACAGAAAATCACCCTGCCGGTGAATCGTATTTGAATTTCGTCTATAATAAATCACTGCAGTTTTACGATCCACAGGTCTATGACCGATTTCACCCGATTCAGAATCAGATTTATTTCCAGATTTCCCGGTTGTCGCAACAAGCCAGAACCTATATTGAAAAAGATGAGCTCGATCCGGGGTTGCAGGACATTCTTGAGCTGCAATCCCAAACCCTTCTGAATATCGATCCCCGGGTGATTGGTTTTTCGGTCATGTATCTGGATCAGCTCAACTTCACCCTCGCCCTGGCGAAATATACCCGGCGGCAGGTTCTGAACAGCGGTGTCCGGCTGGTTTTGGGCGGCGCCTCCATGCTGGCCCTGGATGCCGAGGCGTTGCTGGCGGCCTGCCCGTATATCGATGGCATCATCCTGGGAGAAGGCGAGGCGGGATTGACCGCTCTGCTGTCCGGGGAGAAAAACGAACAGATCCCCGGTCTGCTGGCTCGCACGGCCATGGGTATCGTGCGGAATAAACGCAACCAGAATGCGAGTGACAGTTTTTTCCTGACAGCCGATTATTCCCAGTATGCGCTGGCTGAATACTTCAATCCCGAGACGGTACTGCCGGTTGTTTTTTCCCGGGACTGCCAGTGGGGACGGTGTCGATTCTGTGCGCATAATTTTTCATTTTCCGGTTTCCGTCAGCGAACGGTCACCTCTTTTGTCGATGAGCTGGAGCAGCTGAACCACCAGTATGGTGTCCGGGTTTTCTATTTTGCGGATCAGTATATTTCAGCGGAAAACCTGGAGCTGATCGCCAGGGAAATCCTGTCCCGTCACCTGAGGATTGCGTATCATATCATGTGTCGTCCCGAGGCCTCCTACACCCTGGAACGGTTGCAGACGATCGCTCTTTCCGGCTGCAGATGGATCAGCTGGGGAGTTGAGTCCGGCTCCCAGCGATTGCTGGATCTGATCAAAAAGGGCACCCGGGTCAGTGACATTGAAACGGTCCTCAGGAACGCCGCTGCAGTCGGTATCTCGAACCTGGCCATGATGATTTTCGGATTGCCAACCAGCTCCAATATCGATCTCTGGCAGACATTTGCGTTGCTGGAAAAAACCCAGGACTACCTGGATGGGATTAAAGCAAGCTCCTATGTCCTGTACGAGAATACCTATTTTGCAAAAAAGCCGGAACGATTCGGGATGTCGGTCTCAGGTGCACAGAAACTCCTCAAGATCGGAAATACGGTCGTTCATTCCACGAAGTTGAACTACAGGGAGGTAAGCAGCAGTGGCAGCCTGAGACCTCCCTGTGGTGCCATTGAAGTGGCCGAATGGGAAAAAAGAACGGCCTGGATGAAAAAAATGGATTTTCTGGATAAACTGCCCTGCCAGCACTATCTGCTCTATGCCAACCATCACTATGAAACCCGGAAAGCCCCGGACGAACCTTTTCCCAGGTCCGCATAACAGTGCTGCCCCGCGGTATCCGCAGGTCAGGGTTAACGGGGGCACCAAAAACATGTGGGGGTGTGATCATAACCGCTTCAAGAGGTTATTTATTCAGAAAAACCCATGAATCCATCCTTGGCGCTCCTGGAATCCATCCCTGGCTTCCAGGGTTTTCTGAACAAACAACCTCTTTCCCCTTAGAAATACCCACACATATTGGGTGCACCCGGGTTAACGATCCGGTAGTCAGAACAGGGGCTGTCATGTGAAGATAGACGGATGGTCCTGGACCCGGAAAATGGGGGAAAAATTGACTCACGCAATCTCAGATCGACGACGGGTGCCAGGCAGTGTTAACTGAATAACAGGATAAAGGATGCTTCGAAAGCCGGTCATTGGATTGACGACCTACGGCAAAAAGGAGACGGGTGCTTACCACCTGCCGGCAGTATACATTGACTGTGTGCGGCGGGCGGGTGGGGTGGCCGTATTGGTTCCCCCGGATGCGGAAGGCGCCGGAAGTGTATATGAACGCCTGGATGGGGTTGTTTTTACCGGCGGTGGTGATATCAATCCGGATCGCTACGAGGGGGCTCACCATGAACAGATCTATAATATTGACGATGAGCGGGATGACGGCGAATTCAGAATCGCCGAATTCATCCTGGAGAAAAAGATCCCCACCCTCGCCATCTGCCGGGGGATTCAGGTATTGAATGTCTTCCTGGGTGGAACCCTTCACGCCCATATTCCCGAGGTTTACGGAGAAATAATCCGGCATCGCTTGTTGCCCAAAGTCGCCTGTGAACACGCTGTGACCATCATGCCGGGAACGCGGCTGGAATCGATTCTGGGTCAATCTGAACTGAATGTTGTTTCCTGGCACCATCAGGCTCTCAGGGATGTTGCGGGAGATATGGTGATTACGGCGCGATCCCCGGATGGTGTGATCGAAGGGATCGAAATTGACAGCCATCCCTGGCTGGTCGGTGTGCAGTGGCATCCTGAACTGTCGGCAAAAGAGGATCCTCTGCAGCAGCGATTGTTCAATAGACTGGTTCAACACACATGATCCTGCCGTCTGATCGTCTTTCCAGAATTCCCCTGGCACTTCCACCAGACAGGCGGCAGCTCTTTCACCGGGCCAACCCTCAACCGGGGTTGGCATCGGCGGGGAAGAGCTGAACGGATATCAAAGCGCGGCCCGGCGCTCCATCCATTGGGCATATGCGAGGATCGCCCGGATCTGGTTTGCGGCATCCAGGCCGACTTCCGCCAATACCTTTTCCGCCTGACCGCTGCCGCTGAAATGTCCATGGCTGAAGGCATGCAGGGACCGGCGGCGGCCCTCTGCAGACATGATCCAGCGATAGAGGGTCGGGAGTGTAAACTCGGTGATGCCCATGGCTTCCCGGGCCTGTTTTTCAGGATAAATCCGGTCCCGTTCCGCTTCCGGCAAGCGGTCGAACAGTTCGGCGCTGGCTACATAATAGATATTCATGTTCAGACCTTTCTGATCGAGCACGTCGATCACTTCCGTGGCCAGAATATGGCCCACGGCATTCCCCTGCAGCACGACCGTCCCGCTGTACTGGCGGCTGTCCGGGTCGGCTTTGCGCAGGGCATAGACCCCCTTGACCGCACTCGAGGCGGGTGGAAAGCCGAGTTTGGCGCGGTCAACCACCTTTTCCGAGGGGCGGGTGACGAAGGGGGCAATGACAGCGGGTCGCGCCTTCAGGGCGGTGATCAACAGGGGCCAGATCTCCTGGGTATCCCAGGGTGTGAGCGTGATCATGCTGGTTGAGGGAAAATTTTCCTGCAGCAGTTGCAGCGGCTGGGGATCCGCATGAGTGGGTCCGTCTTCACCGGTTCTGGGTCCGGCATGGGCGCAAATGATCACAAAGGGGTTGTATGGGTCGTCGCTGATCTTCCTGCGCGCTTCCTGGCCGATGGCGTGCAGCCGGGCGGAAACGTGCTGCAGTGCCGCGATAAAGGCCCCGTAGGAGGAGCCGACCCCCACGTGCCGGCCAAAGGCGGAAAGACCTGCCATAAATCCGCCCATGGCATCCTCGCAGATGCCGCCGATCCGGATCAGGCGGGCGTCGGGATTGGTTTCACAGTTGTAGTATCCTGGTGTCATCCCCTTGGCAAGGCTGGATATGCTGGTTGAACCAAAGAGATCCGCCGCGGAGCCGATAAAAGCACCTTTCGATTGTCGGTTCAGAAATCCGAATGTTTCCCCCAGCACCCCTCGCAGGGTCACCGAACTGCCGGGTTTCAACAGGAGCTCTGGGGGTGTCTGTTCCGGGTCCAGCGAATGGTCGGCGTAAATGGCTTTTAAATCGGGGACATTCACATGGGGTGTGCGCTTCCGTTCTCGCAGTCGCTGGCGGGAGCGATCCAGTCTTTCGGCCAGGAAGACGGCGGTTTCCCGCCGGGTTTCCATGGTCCGGCGAATGGTTTCAAGGCACTGGAAAAACGTATGTTCAATGTTTTCAGGGGATCGCTCTCCCTGGAACCTCGGGAACTGCACCTTAAAAGTCGTTTCGAAGGCTGACAATGACTGGTAAAACCCGTCCCCACAGAAATCGTGACCGGCGCCATGGGACACGGCGCCTTCCATGCCGTATTGCCAGCCTTTTACCGTTCGATAGACAATGGCCGTGGGCTGGTGGTTGGATATATGATTGCCGGCGATGTGCTGGGCCGCCAGAACCTGCGTGAAATCAAAGCCGTCTGGAACCTCGATCACATTCCAGTCATTGACCCAGGCCAGATCGAGGGGTGTCCACTGCACATACTCGCCATTGCTGGACCCTTCCAGGCAGACGGCATTTGAATCAATGGACGCCTGGTTCCAGTCGATGTGCATGACGATATTCCCCAGTTGTGCGGAGGCGGCGGTGGCCATTGCCTCCTGCACCCGCCCCGGTGTCAGTCCGCCCTCCCCTTCGATGATGTGGACCCTGGGAACATCCTCCCGGAAGGTGTCCATCGCGCCAAAGGCAAGTCCCACTGCGGTTGTCACGCCGACGCCGGAGGCCCCGGTTGCCAGCTGGACGAAAGGGGTCGCCGGTGTTGGATGCCCATCCAGAGGTTTCGCCGCATATTTCTTAAAGAGCGGCGTATCTGTAATGGGATTTCTGCGAAACCCCAGCAGATCCTCCAGTCGAAGCTGAAATGCCGGGGAGGGCAGTCGTTCCGGTTGTGCGATACGTACACACTCGTTCCGGAGGGCCCACATCGCATACAGACCCATGGCCTTGTGGCCGGCGGCGTAACAGATCCGGTCCGCATCTTCGGCATCCGGATCGGAGAAATCGTAGTCCATCGAGCGATACAGCAGGCTTTCCACAATCCTGCCGGACGAGATACTTCCCCCGGGATGACCCGATTTGGGCACGAAATTGAAGAGTATCCCGCAGAGTGTGCGATAGATCAGGTCTATGTCCGTCAATACCTCTATGAAACCCGGGGCAACATGAAACCGGTTTTCATCCATGGTCTTGACGACGTTGAAAAACTGACTTCGCCTGGGACTCAAACTGAAATCAGAAGCATTCACGGATTTCGTTGCAAACCCGGTTGGACCATTCAATTCTGTCATCCTGTTCTCCTGGTTGGACTCATCATCAATGTTCCCTTCTGGTGAAAAAAATCTGCGCAACCGTTTTTCTGTTTTACAGATTTACCGTTCACCCGGATTCCCTCCCGGAATAAATCGAGAGAGCGGGCTTCACCCCCAGGGCCCTGTCGGGTCCGGATTGCCGGTTTTCAATTGAGAGGGAGAGGTGTGAAAACCCCCGTTATTTTTCCCCATATATCACAGACATTCCATTTTGTGTCAACCGGTACAGAATTTTGGCATTTTATGGGAATGGGGCGGAGGGCTCCCCCGACATTGCATCGCAGGAGCCCTCCGCTGAGGCTAGTGAATCCGGGAGGTTGGGCTAGGCTGTAATCTTCTGGCGGATATCGTTGCGCAATTCGTTTTTCAATATCTTTCCAACCGGATTGCGGGGAATGATCTCCACAATTTCCAGTCTCTCCGGATACTTGTACTTGGCTATCCCGAGTTCCGCCATATGGGACGTCAGGTCACTGAGTGCCAGCGTTTCGCCCGGCATCGGCACCGCGTAGACACACATTTTCTCGCCCAGGATCTCATCCGGCATGCTGACAACGGCAACTTCCTGGACTTTGGGGTGGGACATCAGGTAGTTTTCGATCTCCTGGGAGCTGATATTGTAACCGCCGCGAATGACGATGTCCTTGCTCCGCTCGTAAAAAGAGATGTAGCCGTTCTCCTTGATCTGGAATTGATCCCCGGTCTTGAAAAACCCATCTGAGGTGAAACTTCTCCGGGTTGCCTCCGGATTCTTATAGTAGCCTGCAATCACCCCTGGCCCCTTGTAAACCAGCTCGCCAACATCACCGACCGCGGTGAGTTCCTTCTCTTCCGGATCGATGATTTTCACTTTAACAAAGCGGCTGGCCTTACTTTTCCATTGGCTGCCGGGTTTGCCAAACTGGGGAAAATGGTCCACCCGCTTTTCCATTTCAGGTGTATCCTCCAGACCCGAAACAATACCGGTTCCTTCATTCTGACCCCAGGTATTGCCGGTATCCACATCCCAGCGTTTTTTGAACTCCTGCATGGCTATCAGGGAGGGTTGTGCAGATCCCACCGTAATGCAACGCAGGGAACTCAGATCAAATTTGTCCACCAGGGGATGTTTGGCGATGGCATTGGCAACCGCCGGTACCAGCAGGGTATAGTTGACCTGCTCCTGGATGATCTGCTGGATGAAAATACCCGGGTCAAATGGATGGTGGAGCACGATCTTGCCGCCGAAAATGGTCCAGGGCATCAGTACGGTTCCCACGGAAGCCATATTGACCAGCGGGCCGGCTGTCAAAAAGGTATCCCCGGCTTTGAACCCGGCTGCTCCCTGCAGGTATGACATCCCGGCCCAGTTATTATGACTCAGCGGACATCCCTTGGGCTTGGCTTCTGTCCCCGAGGTCCAGCAGATTGTAAAAATATCGTTGGCATCGACCTTCACATCATCCAGCTTTCCCGTCACCGGTCCTGCCATCATTTCCCGGATCTCCTCCAGGGTCAACACATGCTTGATATCCGGGCATTCCTGCTGCAGGGCCCGGGCCATCTCAAGGTGATCGAATTTGTTAAAGGTCTTGAGCGTGATAATGGCCTTGGCCCGGGTCAGTTTGGCAATATGCCCCAACTCGGCACTGCGCCACAACACCGGGGAGGGGGTGATGATGGCACCTGTCCGTCCGATGGCAAAATAGAGCATGGCCAGTTCCCAGGAGTTGGGAAGCTGCACCATGACAATGTCGTCTTTGCCAATACCCAGCCCCAGCAGGGCCTCCGCCGTCGCGTCCACTGCCCGGTCGAACTGCGCATATGTCACCCGTTCCGGTTCGAAACCATTCAGATCCTTCCGGTTGGGCGGGTCCACGAAGCACTCCTGGTCGGGAGAAGCCGCAGCATGGCCTTTCAGATAGTCCATCAGGGTTTTTTCCGAATAGATGCCCAAATCGGTATACTTTTTAATATCCTCGGATGTTGCCAGAATCATGTTTTCTCCTCTCCGAAATTAGTTGATTTTTCCCTCCTCCCCACCGCGGGTCCAGGGACAGTTAACCCCATATCTATCGCAACAGTTGTGCCAAAGAGGGAAATGGGGTGGGCGGGTTACCGGTAAAGGGTTTGGAAAAAATATTCTTTAACAGGAAGTGTCCGGTAAAATGGAAAAAGTTCATTAAAAAGGACATATGTCATGAAAAACGGACACCTTTCCTAGCCATTCATCTGTTTCATTTTTTCATAGAGCCAGGAGCGGCTGATACCCAGCAGACGGGCGGCTTTTGCCCGGTTGCCGCCTGCCTGTTCAAGGGCAGCCATGATTTCCTGCCTTTCCGTTTTTTCCCGGCTTTTCCGCAGGCGTTTTTCCGGTGGAACCGGTCTCCGGGGAGCCGTCATACCGGTGGATTTTTCTCTCAGGTAGGGGGGGAGATCTTCGACGCCGATTTCAACTCCGCTGGCAAAATTGATGGCCCGTTCGATGACATTTTCCAGTTCCCGTACGTTTCCCGACCAGTTGTGGCTCTGCAGCAGCACAAGTGCATCGTCTGTCACGCCGGAGACCCGTCTCCCGAATACTTTCCGGTATTTTTCCAGGAAGAGGTGAACCAGCAGGTTGATATCGCTTCGTCGTTCCCTCAGCGGTGGCAGGTGAAAATTGATGACATTCAGGCGATAATACAGGTCTGCACGAAATCGCCCCTGGGTCACCTGTTTTTCCAGATCCTGGTTGGTGGCAGTGATGATACGGGTATTCACCTCAATGGTCTTGTTGGATCCGACCGGTTCAAACCGTTTGTCCTGCAGCACCCGCAGCAGTTTACCCTGCAGGCTGAGGGGCATATCGCCAATCTCATCCAGAAACAGAGTGCCTCCCTCGGCTGAAAGCAGTTTTCCGGTCCGGCCATGTTTGGAAGCGCCGCTGAAAGCCCCCGGTGCATATCCGAAAAACTCTGACTCCAGCAGGTTTTCCGGAATGGCGGCACAGTTAATCTTGACCAGCGGTCCATTCGCCTGGGTGCTGCCGGCATGGATGGCCTGGGCGATCAGCTCCTTGCCAGTGCCGCTCTCGCCGGTGATGAGGATGTTTGAAGACCCCCTGGCCACGATCTGTCCCTCCTCCTTGATTTTGACGAATACGGGGTCTGCGGTGACAATCTGATCAAAACCCGTAGTCTTTTCACTTTCGGCTTCCGAGCGGTCACGGTAGTAGGCCAGCTGCTGGTCCGCGTTTTCAAGCTTCTCGGCCAGGTCTTTTACCTCCTGCAGGTGTTGGAAAAGAATCTTGATGACGGCGCCGATGACGTTTCCCTTGCGCATGATCGGCAGGATTGAAACCACATAGGGGGTCCCTTCGATCAGCTGGAGGCGGTTGATTTCAGGTCTTCCGGTGGCGATCACCGCTTCGATGCGGTCATGGCTGAGGATGTCGCCCACGGGCTGTCCCAGCATCTGGTCTTCCTGTTTGCGAAAGAACCGGGCGGCCGGTTGATTGATCATGGTAATGCGGCGTTTTTCATCCACCACCACCATGCCATCATAAGCGATATCCATCACCGACTTCAGGGTTCCATAGAGCTTGGTCACGCCCTCAAGCTGGGAGATGGTCTTGATCAGCTCGGTCAAATCCTGGAAAACGATCACGGCACCGGTTATACCGTTATCGCTGATGATGGGGCTGACATTGCAGATCAGGCTCAGGTCATCCCGCCAGTACTCCACCCCGATCCGCGACGTTCCGATGATCAGAACCCTGTCGAGCTCGAGCCCGGGCATGCAGTGGCCAATGGGGTTCCCCACCGCCGAATCCGGGTCGAGGTTGAGGATGGCGACGGCAGCGCGGTTGATGCTGGTGACGCAGTGGCCGGCATCCATCGTGATCAGACCGTTGTGCATGGTCTGCATGATGGCCTGTAACTGGGTGTTCAGAATAGCCTCCCGGTCCAGCATAGCGGCAATCCAGGCTGCCTTGGTCAACACCCCGACCACATGTTTCCGGGTATCAACAACAATGGCCGAACCGGTGGAAGCCGACCTGACCCGTTCGATTATCCCGGAATAATCAGCTTCTTCGGAGACTGTCGTGACATTGGTCTTCAGCAGGTTACGGGCCGGTGTATCCAGGGGTTTCCCGGCAGCGATGGCATCGAACAGGCTGGCCTTGGTGACGACGCCCTTCAGCAGACCGCTGTCATCCAATACGGGCAGGTCATCGATCTTTGTGCGGCGCATGATTTTAACAACCTGCTGCAGGCTGTCTTCCGGACGCACGGGTTCAAAGTCCCGGGACATCAGATCCCTGATCCTGATGGGGGTCATATTCGATAGGGGGTAAGGGGTGTTGTGTTCCAGCCTGCCGGACACAGCGGAAAACAGTGCTGGAGGTGTCGGCAGGCCTGTTTCGTGTTTCATGATCGCCATTATAGGCAGACCGGAGGTTTTTGTCATTGACCTGTCCAGGATTATTGACACCTTGATCGCCCTTCGCAGACGGCTGTCGAAAACCCTCCGCCCGTCCGGTGTTCTATCTGAAGAACTGAAAATGAACGGATTGGTCCGGATGATGTCGACCGCAAACCCTGTCTGGCATGCCGCTGGTAAAATCGCTGACGGATCGGTCCGGATGATGGAACAGAGGGTGCACCAAAAACATGTGGCCAATTTCGAATTTTGTTTCAACAAAAAAGAGCTGTATCTCTCCCGTCATGCCCACGGAGGTGGGCATCCAGGTGTGTTTCACCGTTTACACATCTGGACACCCGCCTGCGCGGGTGTGACGAACTACCCACATGATTTTGGCACACCCGGAACAGATCGGGACTTGACTTCAAAAAAACAATTCCCTAAGATGCGATTTGGTTTTTTTATTACAGCAGGGAGAACCCTCTTTGAACGGCCAGCCGGTGGGTTTGTTTTCCAGCGCTGTTTTTCATGTCTTGAAAAAATGGGTAACTATTCACCTCGATGCACGCCAAAGGTATTGTGTTTCAAGAAACGCATGAATCCTCCTGGAGCTCCTGGATGCCATCCATGGCTTACACGATTCTTAAAACACAATACCTTCGGGGCTGAGCGTAAATCGAACTGAATAGGTACAAAAAATTTTCAGTCATGTATCCAGTTAAACCGGTCAAAACCTTGTTCAAAAGTTTTTTGTTTTTGATGGTTCATTTCCCTGATTGCAGGACGTCACGAGCCATGAGCCGGATTCCGGCGATGTGTGGCTTCTGTTCGGAGCCGCAGTGCTGATGGGGAGTCCTTTATTGAGCAGAGGCAACCGGTGTCGGCAATCGTCATGAAAAGGACCTGGCGGTCCCGGGTTGCCAGCGGCAGATACTGAAGCTGAAATCGTCATGTTTTTTTAACTCGCAAGGAGGGTGTCTATTATGCCAATCATCGATCTTTCCACCACCATTGCCTCTGGCGCTGAAATAGAGATCAGCTATCGGGATCATAAAGCTGGCGCTGAGCAGATTAAAGACTGGCTCGGTGTTCCGCCGGAGCTGTTGAAGGACGGCGAGGGCTGGGCGGTTGAAGAGTTCACGAAATTCAGTACGCACAGCTGTACCCACCTCGATGCTCCCTGGCATTACAACAGCAAGATCCAGGGGGAAGCGGCCTGGAAAATCGACGAACTGCCCCTGGCGTGGTTTTTCAACGATGGGGTGGTATTTGAGATGAGGCACAAGGGGGACGGTGATGCGGTGACCGTGGATGATCTGGAAAAGGAGCTGGAGCGGATCGGTTATCGGCTGAAACCGCTGGATATTGTCCTGATCAGAAATGGCAAGGACAAGTTCTACGGGCAGCCGGATTATCCTGGAAAAGGGTGCGGGGTGTCGGCCGATGCCACCCGCTGGCTTTACGACCAGGGTATCCGCGTAATGGGGATAGACGCCTGGGGATGGGATGCCCCGCTTGCCATGCAGGCGGGAACTGCCAATGAAAAACGGCAGCCGGGGATATTCTGGCAGTCCCATCAGGCCGGTATCCAATACTCCCAAATTGAACGGCTGGTCAATCTGGATCCGTTGCCCCCCTTCGGTTTCAAGGTGGCCTGTTTTCCTCTGAAAATCAAGGGTGGTAGCGGGGCGCCTGCCAGGGTGGTGGCCATTTTACCCGATTAACCTGCCTGAAAACAGCCAGCTGGATGCCGGGCGCCTAAGAACGCCGGGCATCCGGGCCTTTCAGGCGTGGTGGTGTATCGTGCCGGCTCGGGCAGGATACCTGTCCGGGATTCCGCTTGGGGGGGGGTCCCCCTTAAAATCGGTTTTCGGCTTAGGGTCAGTGATCGACGACGCTATGGACCCGGTTTCTCCCCTGGGATTTTGCCTGATAAAGCGCTTTATCAGCAAGTTCGATCAATTGTGAGGCAAAGGCCCCTTTTTTCGGCAGGGTTGAGGCCACCCCGACACTGATGGTCACGCAACGGGCGGCCTTGGACGCACGATGGTCGATATTCAGGGTTTCGATGCTTTCCCGCATCCGCTCCGCCACCTGCATGGCACCGGGAAGGTCGGTGGCATGTAGAACTGCCGCGAACTCTTCACCCCCGTATCGAGCCACCAGGTCCAACGGTCTCATCAGCGAATCCTGCAGCGTTTTTGCCACCTGGCAGAGACAATCATCGCCGGCCTGATGACCGTACTGGTCGTTGAACAGTTTAAAGTAGTCGATATCCATCATTATCAATGAAACCGGCTCGGATTCCCGCATCATGTTTTTCCATGCCTGATCCAGGGATGAATCAAAGTGACGCCGATTGGGGATACCGGTCAATCCGTCAATGCTGGCCAGGTTGGTCAGGATATCGTATTGATGTTTCAGCTTAATGTGGGTCCGGACCCTGGCCCTGACAATTGGAATGCTGAACGGTTTGGTGATGTAGTCGGCGGCTCCGATTTCAAGTCCCCGGGTTTCATCTTCGACCTCTGTCAGTACGGTAATGAATATGATCGGAATGCTGGCGGTTTTCACATTGGATTTAAGATGCCGGCACACCTCGTAGCCGTTCATTCCCGGCATATTGATATCCAGCAGGATCAGATCCGGTGATTCCTTGTGCACGGCTTCAATCGCATCCTCTCCGTTGGTGGCCACACGAAGCGTATAGTCATCCTTCAGGGCTTCCACCAGAATCCTGATATTGGCCGGGGTATCATCAACAATTAAAATAACGGATCCGGCAGGTTGTTCGATCATTGGCTATCCTGTTTAGAATGGAATTCCGGCCAGCCTCGAGACATCATCGAGAACAGAACGCGCTTTCTTAAAATCAAACAGATCGATGTGACGGCCCAACGCCTCAATTTGTTGTAGAAATTCCGCATGGATAAAATGGTGTCTGATTGCCTTCATGGCCTTTTCCGCACCGGTCGGATCCCCAATCTCCAGAAAGCCGGCCAGGTCTCTGAACAGTTTCACCGCTGCCGCCGCATCCACTGGTTCGGAGGGTTGAGGCACGGACGGACTTTTCTCTGACCCAACCTGGAGGTGGCTGTTGATGACACGGGCCGATTCCAGGACAATCTCCATCTGTTTTTCCAATTCAACAATCATCTCCACCACATTGTCCATGGTCATCGTGGTGATGGCGATTTCAATCTGTTTTGCCTGATGTTGTATCGCATTCGCCGAAATGTTGCCGGCAACGCCAGACAGGGTGTGGGCGATTCTTTTGGCGGTATCATAATCCTGATTGTGCAGCGCCGTCTTCAGTAGACCGGGATCCCCGGCATGGGCCTCGGAAAAATCAGATACCAGATCCGCCAGGAGTTTTTTCATGCCATTGAGCCTGCGCAGGCTCGATTCAATATCGATTCCCGGGATATCAACCGGGAAGTCAATTTCCTCATCTTCTCCGGCAGCTGTTCCGGAAAGAGCCCCTGTCTTGATCTCAACCGGTTGATCCGTCTGAAGGGGATCAACCCATTTGAGCAGGGTCCGGAAAAGGGTCGGCGGATCAATCGGTTTGGAGACGTAGTCATCCATCCCCGCCGCCAGGCACTTCGCTTCATCCCCTTTCATACTGTGGGCGGTCATGGCGATAATGGGCAGTCGTTTCCAGCGCCGCATCTCAGAATCGGTCGTCTGTTTTCGGATTTCCGACTGGTAGGTTCGAATGGCAGCGGTTGTCTGATAACCGTCCATCTCCGGCATCTGGATATCCATCAGGACCAGATCATAAACACAATCCCCACCTGGTTTTTGATGGGGCGTTTGTGGATCGGGGCCTGGAATACCAAGCTTTTCAAGGGCTATTTTTCCGTTGTCGGCGATAATGACCTCAAGTTCCGCTTTCATCAGGATATTGATCGCCACTTTCTGATTGATCTTGTTGTCTTCGACCAGGAGGATCATCCTGTTGCGGAGGCCACCCAGTAACGGCTCGTTTGCCGGGAGTCTGGTGTAGCGCTTCTCCGCAGGCGCCGTATCGGTATCGTCAAAGACCGACTGGATGACTTCGGCCAGTGTGGATTGTTTGACAGGTTTGGTCAGGCAGGCGCTCGCACCGGCTTCCGTTGCGTGCAGATATTCCTGCTCATTTCCAAAAGTGGTCATGAGGATGACCGGTAAATCGGCAGATGTATGGTCCCGGCGGATTTCGGACACCACTTTCGCACCATCCATACCCGGCATACGGTAGTCTACCAGCACCAGACCAAAGGGACGGGGTCCATTTTTCCGTTCCTGCAGCTTAAGCAGTGCTTCAGCGCCCGATGAGGCCGTTTCCGCTATTAGATTCATCTTCTGCAGCAGTTGGTGGATGACCCGTTGATAACGGGGATTATCATCCACAATCAATACATCCATGTCGAGCCGCTCAGCCGGAAAGACACCGCCGGTTGCTGCAACTGCCGGCGGCTGCTCCAATTCGATGGCGAAATGGAATGTTGTGCCCCTGCCCGGTGTGCTGTCTGCCCATATATCCCCATTCATCAGCTCCACCAGCCGTTTACAGATGGACAGGCCCAGACCGGTGCCGCCAAACTTGCGGGTGGTAGAAGCGTCGGCCTGGGTAAACGGCTGAAAGAGCTTTTGAAGCTGCTCTTCCGTGATGCCGATGCCGCTGTCCTCGATGGAAAATTGGATCTTTTGCCGCTTCTGGTCTTGTGACTCGGCAGCATCCGCAGGAGCGGCCACATGGACCAGCACCGTTCCTGATTCCGTAAATTTAATGGCATTGCTGACCAGATTGATCAGCAGTTGTTTCAGACGAACCGGATCGCCGATCATCTTCCGCGGCAGATCGTCCGACAGTGTCATGCCCAGATCGATTCCCTTCTCTGCGCTCTGGTTGGCAAACAAATCCATCACATTTTCAACCAGCTCGATCAGATCAAATTCCGTGTTTTCCAGTTCGAGCATGCCAGCGTCAATCTTTGAAAAATCAAGAATATCGTTAATCAGCGTCAGCAAAGATTCTGCGCTGAGACAGATGACCTCGGCATACTCCCGTTGTTTGCGGTCCAGCCGACTGTCGAGCAGCAGGCGGGCCATGCCGATGACGCCATTCATGGGGGTCCGGATCTCGTGGCTCATATTGGCCAGAAACTCCCCCTTGGCAACATTGCCCGATTCCGCTTCCAGAGCCAGGTTTCGCGTCTGCTCCATGGCCGCTTCCAGTTCGCGGTTGGCCTTTTCCAACTGTTCTGTCCGCTCCCGGACGCGATTTTCAAGCTGGCGGTTCAACCGGCGGGTCTCCTGCTCGGCTTTTTCCCGTTCCTGGATTTCCCGGGTCAGTTTGTCATAGAGAGACGCATTTTCGATGGAAACCGCCGCCTGGGTGGACAACATGTTCAGTACTTCCTGTCGCTGCTGTGTGAAAGCCCCGGCTCCCAGATTGTTTTCGAAATATAGAACGGCGGTCAGCTGACTTTTCTGCATGACCGGCATACAGAGCACGGATTTGGGTCTGTGTTCAATGATATAGACGTCGTTTTTGTATAGGGGTTCATCCTTGGCGTCTTCCAGTACCAGTGTTTTACCCGTTCTCTCAACCAGGCTGATGATCGATTCCGGTACCATGCCACTTCCTCTCGCCGGCACCGAATCCAGTGGCTTTACCTCACTTTCAGTGGCGATACAGGTCGCTTCAACACAGAGTCCCCCATCCTTGTTCAGCAACAGGACCCCTTTTTCAGCCCCCGCATTCCTGACCATAATCTTAAGAAGCCTGCCAACGAGTCTGTCCAGGACAATCTCACTGGAAATGGCATGGCCCGCGGTCATGATCGCATTGAGATCCAGCTGAAATCCAAGCCCTGCTGGACTCGATAATCCGGTGGAAAAAGAGGTGGACGCATCCGATCCTTCTGTCCGAAACCCGGCTTGTCTCAGATAGGTCGGGTAGGTCTCTTCAATCTGCCGGACCTTGCGCTTCACACCCCACAACCCAAATAGATAGTGGGCCTCACTTAAGTACAGACCGGCAATTCGATGGAATCCTCTGGAAAGATAGAATTTTCCGGCCAGTTCATTGGCAATCGCCTGATTATTTAAAAAGCCGTGCTCTTTGGCGGAAGCAATCGCTTTTTCATAAAAGCCCATGGCTTCGGTGTCCTGACCCAGAATGCGGGCCTTTTCCGCTTCGATCAACAGGACTTTATGTAAAAAATTGGCTTCACAGCCCTGCGACCATGCCGTCAACTGACCCTGGAGCGGGGCCAGCTTTTTAAAACAGGATTCCCGGACGGGTTCGTCTTCATCGGTGCAAAGCTGCAGGTAGGCCAGTGCGACCAGGAAAAATGCATCGGGAATGATGGCATGTCCGGCTGCATTCACGATGAATTCCAGGGTTTTTTCAACTAACTCTGCATAGTGCCGGGTATCGGTATGGATCACGGCAATCAGCAGTTTCGAATGATAGTAGATACCTCGGCCCAAGCCTGTTTTAAGCTTGTTTTCGGTAAACCGGGTCTCGCTGAAACCTTCGCTGTCCAGGGTTGCTGCATTTTCAGTCAGGCCCAGAAGATTTAGGATCAACTGGCGGGTCATGGTAAAGAAGGGGTGATCCGCCAGAACCGATCCCTGTATTCTGCGAAAGCCCTGGATTCTTCTGTCCAGCTCCTGCAGCGTTTCAGTGAGATGACGACCCCGGATGACACTGTTGACCGCACTGTCAAAAATCGCATAGGCCGTTTGTTCATATTGCCCCGATTCGCAGCCTGCGGTATATGCGATCTCAAAGTGTGGCTCGCCCTCCTGGAGATGATACACCCAATGGTGCGAAAAGGTTGCGTAATGAAAATGGGTCACACAGCGAAGGGACGGGTTGTTCTGTTCGTCGGCCAGTTTCAGCGCCAGCTGCCCGAATTCGATCGCTTCGTGAAACTTCCCCGCCATGGCCCGGGACGTGGCATAATTGATGATGACATCGGCCGCAATGGGATTGGTCCCATGTTCCAGCATGATATTCATCGACTTGTAGATCAGATAGAGAACCACATTGAATCTGCCCAGTACGAAGGATGCGGAGTATCCGCCGGAAGTGATCAATTCCAGTAAGGCCAGGGAAGTCTCGTCTGTCATTTCGGGCCCGTTGAACAGGTCGGATGCCGTTTTCCCCTCGATCAGCCCCTGCAGTTTTTTACGCTCAAGATGCATCAGCGTATTCATTTCCTGTTCAGATTCAGAGACAACAATTCCCAATAAACCAAATCCCTGGAGCGTCAGCTGAATGACCTTTTCCAGGTTCCCCTGGGCCGTATAGCGGGTGTTCTGTTCCCTGTAAATCTTCAGTTTATCGGTTACAGAGCGTGCTTTTTCCAGGAGTTCAGCGTATAAGCGGTCCGCCTGCGCATAATTCCCGGAACAGTACTCCGCTTCCGCACATTCCCGATGGAGGTCAAAGGTCAGCGAATACTGATCCTGCCAGCATGCGGCTGGAAGGATCCTGAGACCGCTTCGCCCATATCGGGCGGCCTCTTCATACGCAACCGACCCTTTTGTCTTGCGGCAGGCCAGTAAATTCAACCTGGCAATACGAACCTTTTGAGAATCATGTTCCGCCAATTCAGAACCCGCATTGAGCTGCATGATGATTTCAAACAGAGCCTCATCCAGATCTTCATCCGGCGTGGTATCCAGCAGAAACCAGCCGATCTCCCAGTGAAGCTGCTTTCTTCTTTCCGGTTTGAGAAGTGAGTAGGCACCTTGTTGCACGCGATGATGGGAAAACCTGCCGGAGATGGTCCGGAGTTCTATCAGGTCTTTTTTTTCAGCGGGGTTGGAGATCCACTCGGTGGTGGCGGGGTCCTTGAAGGAAATAAAACCCTCTTTCATCGCCGGCTGCAGGACGGCCATAATATCGTCCAGGGGGATTTTTGCCACCCTGGCCAAGAGGTCAAGGGGAAATTCGATGCCGAAACAGGCAGCCACTTTCAGCATATCCCGGCTCTGTTCCGGAAAGGTTTCCAGGTGCCGGACCAGAATATCGATCACGTTATCGGACGCTTCCTTCTGCTTCATCCGGGGAATGTCCCAGACCCATGTTGCCTGCCGGGGTTTAAACACCAGCGCTTTTTCCGCATACAGCGACTGCAGAAACTCAACCATCGAAAATGGGTTGCCCTTGGTTTTCTGTAGAATAATGTCCGCTATGCTGCTGGCTTCATCCATCCCGCTGGAGAACATGTCGGACAACAGGTGAGTAATGTCAGCCTGGCAAAAGGGGTTCAGCTTGATGGAAATACAATCCTCCTTGACGGCCTCCCTGAAATCCTCCAAAAGCCGGAGGGATGCCGGAGAATTATCCGGGGCCTGATTGCGAAAGGCTGCGATGATCAGCAGATAGCCACCTTCAGGGTCGCTCATGAAGCGCTGCAGCAACGACAGCGATGCATTGTCCACCCATTGCATATTGTCCATGAACAAAACCAGTGGGTTCCGTTCGCTGGCGAACACCCGGATAAAGTTTTCCGCCATGAGATTGAACCGTTTTTGGGCTTCGACAGGGCCCAGATCCGGCACGGGGTCCTGTTCACCGATAATCAGTTCAAGTTCGGGAATCAGGTCGATCAGCAGACGAGCATGGGGTCCCAGATTAGACAGGATTTTCGCCTTTATCAGATCGAGTCTTTCCTGGGGCCAGGTTAAAATCCAGGTGATTTGATCTCGAAATGCCTGAATCAGGCCATTGTAAGGCGTATCCGTCTTCTGCCCGTCGAAGCGCCCTTCCGTGTAAAATGCTTTTTGCTTCAGAAAAAACTGTTTGATTTCCCGAACCAGAAATGTTTTCCCGATCCCGGGTGCACCGCTTAAAAAAATAGCTCTTTTCTGACCTGCCCGGACTTTTCTGAACTCCTCCTTGAAGATCTCTATTTCTGCATCCCGCCCATAGCAGTGCTCTGAGAACTGCAACAGTTCAGGCGTATCGTCCTGACCGATTTCAAACCAGACGATCTCCCCCTTTTCCTCCAGTTGCCGGCTGCATTTCAACAGATCGGCCAGCAGCCCTTCGGCACTTTGGTAGCGGTTCTCACCATCCTTGGCCAGAAGTTTCATGATAATATCGGAAACGACCTGGGGGATATCTGAGTTGGTGGCAGGGGAAACCGGTTGCCGGGCGATATGGGCATGCACCAGCTCCATTGGATCACTGAAATCAAAAGGAACCCGGCCTGTCAGGATTTCGTAAAACGTAATCCCCAACGAATACAAATCAGAGCGAAAATCAATGGCGCGGTTGATGCGGCCGGTCTGCTCCGGGGAGATATAGGCCAGCGTCCCTTCCTTGTCACCTGTGATATTCTCAAAAGACGCTTCCTGTCCCAGTCTGTGTGCCGAATCGAAATCAGTAATCAACAGGGCCCTTGTTTCGGGATTGATCAGGATATTGGAGGGTTTGATATCCAGATGCACCACGTCCCGATGATGAATCTCACGCAGTATCTCTGTGATCTCAATGGCCATCGCCAGAAACGATTTCAACCCGACCGCGTGCGTGAGGAGATAGTCTTTCAATGCGACCGCTCCCGTATCTTCCATGATGAGCACCTTACCGTAATCGAAATTCTCCAGGGCCAGCGGTTTGACGATACCCGGCAGATCAAGCTCTCTGGCATAGCGGAAGCCATTTTCAAAGCGGATCAACTCCCGGTCGGTGGGGTATCTGGCTTTCAGAAATTTGGCAATCACCGGTTGCTCGTCGGATGTCCGAGTCCCCTTGCGAACAACCGATTGATTGCTTTCGTAAATAGTGTCCGTGAACTGATACGCCGTCAGTGCCATGCTTCGTGCCTCAATGCTTCGTTCTGGGAAAAACCCACCATTCCGTGTTCCCCCCTCTTCCGGACGCCGTTACCCGGCAGTCACCTGCGGGAAAATAGTCCCCGCCATTCCACAGGTTATTTCCTATCAGAAAATGAAACATTGTGTACAGAAGAAGTCGATCTCAGCAGCCACTTCACAGGCTTAACACAAACAGAGGAAAATGGAGGTCACGTCTCGTTTCAGCCCTTCATCTGTTGTTTGAGATAGGTCGAGATGGCCTGATCCGAAATCTCATTGACTGATTTCCAGGTGATTCCGGCCGGTTTTCCGCCCAGGCGCAGCATGTGATTCAAGATGGCTGGATGGTCGTGGATACCCCCCGCGCTGAATATGGGCAGATCAGCGACTTTTTCATCATCAGGCCCCCAGGTGTTCTCGACCAGTTTTCGATTGAAAAAGGAACGAAACCGATGGACGTTTCCCTTGGTGAACCTGGCCAGGCTGGAGGTATTAAACTCCCGGTTCCATTTCAGCCAGGCATATGACAGGAGTTCGTTGGCCAGCAGATCCCCGGATGCGAAGATCAGTCCCTGTTCCGGTTCTGCGACCGTTCCAATGTCAGGACCGATGGTGGTCAGGACCTTGCGCCCTGATGTCAGGCTCAGTCTCAGTTTGTTTTTGATCTCCGGGATTTCATTGATCTCTTCATACATGGCATAGAAGTCCCTGCCCCCGCGGTGAAACTCCCTGCGGCTGTCGTCCCTCAGAAAGCCCACGCCCAGTTTAAAACCGGAGGTGATATCGCCCATGACATGGGAGGCAACCCGGGGCATGAAGATGATGTGGTCCACCCGATTGACCACCGAGGTAATCATCAGAGGGCTTTTCCAGTGATGGATGCCTTCAGGCTGGGTCCTGATATAGGCATCATACCCCTCCTCTTCGAAAAAAACAGGATGCGCCTGACACGCCTGGATCACCCCCAGCAGTCCGGTGGATTGGCAGAGGTCTCTTGAGGCTCCCCTTTTCTTGTCCCGTGTCCAGTGCACGTCGGCGACGCCGCTCTGATCACCCACCAGAATAGGACCGGCGCCCTTCTCCTGCAGAATCGTGATCAGGCTTTTCAACAGCCAGGGATCTGTCGTAGCAGGGAATTCGTTACCGGAGTTCAGGGCCAGCTTGACCAGAATCCGGTCTCCCGTTTTGAGCCAGGCGAAGTCGGTGGCCCCGTCCAGGGTCTGCCTGACAAGGTCGAGGGCCTGTTCATGACCCCCTCTGGGAATCCAGGCACTGCTGACGGCTGGTGTATACCCGGGCAATATGGGCAGGGAGGCACTGGGATTCGCGGCGGTTTCGGTTGAAGGTTTTGCGGTTGATGGCAGCACCACTGTGGAGGCGATTGCGACGGAAACACCCAGAAATGAGCGCCGATTCAACCCCGGGTTCGATTTTTGCTGTTCTGTGTTCATCTATCAAGCGGAGTGCTCGGGTTTTTGTGAAAAAAATGGCAGGCAGCCGGTTTCCGACAGGACGAGATCCACCCTCTCTTTTGGTGCTCCCTGCAGTTGTGAGTACTCTTCCCGGAGCCAGTTCAGGCATTTCAGCTGGTATTTGAACGTGCCCTGTTGATACATCCGGTTCATCAATGTCACTGAAAAGGTCTCTTCCCCCTTGTTCAGCGCCTCGGCATTGGCGATCAGGAACGGCAGGTAGACGTCCCCCGCCATCTTCAGGAGGCGGATAACACTCAGGGGCAATGACTGGGTCGGATCGATCCACTCCCCCTCCTCCAGGCCGCTGGCATCGTCCAGTTGATCGATCCAGCTGGAAAAACGAGGGGATTTCTCCCGGATGATCCCCTGTGAAGTCGGATCGTGATTCAGTTGGGAAAACTGACCAAACACCCCGAAGTCTGCCAGAGAGGGTCGCGAACCAAACAGAAAGCGGTTTTCCCTGAGATGGTGATCAAAGATATCCACCACCTCCAGAAAGCTCTCTTCAATGATCGGTTTGGTGGTTTCCGTACTGCCCACGAGCGCCAGCCGGCTGACCTGTCGTTCCCTGACAAACTCTGCCACGGCCAGCGTCGCCTCTTCCGGGGCGAACCCGGTATGGGAAACGGCCAGCCAGTAACTGCAGAACTTCTGATCCGGTTCGCGCCACCAGCGATAGTGATACATCATCTTGGTCATCCATTCGTCTGCCATATCCTCGATCAGGTGCGACAGAAATGAGAGGCCGGCATCGTCGGGAATGATCGATCGCTGCCCCGCGTGCTTTGCTTCCAGTTCGTAAGCCATGGGGGTTGAATCGACATGCCAGATGCCATCGTCGGGAAATTTGATCACCGGAATCACCGGTGGTTTGACGTGGGTGATCTCCTCTCTCAGTTTCGGGTTTATCTGGCACCAGATAAACGGCAGGCGGCGGTAGCGGAGAAGCGCCCGCATTTTCATGGAATAGGGGGAGCCGATATCACCGGCAATCTGGTAAACGTCTGTCATGAGCTGCTCCTGTGAGTGTTTTTAAATTCCCGGGTTAAACCATTTCACCTGATTTCTGGTCTCCTGCCGGCATTCAGGATTTGAACAGATCTCCCATGATGTCTTTCCATGCTACTTCAACCACATTCCGGTGATGGTCGCTGGCCAGAGGCACACGCAGCGCCTTTTTTGTATACTGGATCGACTTGGGTGGCAGCTTGGCAATACGCCCAGCCATTTCCAGGGCCGCGCTCATTATCTGATCACTGGGAACGACCTGGTTGACCAGGTTGATGCGGTAGGCCTCCTGGGCTGAAATTCTTTTGCAGGTCATCAGCAACTCGTTGGCTTGCTGGCGGCCGACAACAGTCGGCAACACGGTATAAGCACCATAGCATAAGGCGCCGATCTCGGCGCCAATAAAACCGATGATGGTGTCATCCCCTGCAATAACCATGTCGCACAACATTGCCTGCTGGGCCCCGTCGCCCAGCACATAGCCTTTTACCGCGGCAATAATGGGTTTACTGAAATGATACAACCGCTCTTCCTCTTTCAGACTCGCAAATTCGGGCAGGGTTTCAAGGGGATCGTCGTTATCATGACCGGAACAAAAGGATCGGCCGGCACCCGTTAATATGCAGACCAGTATATCATCATCCTTTTCGATCTCCCCCAGTGCCTCGTATATTTCATTTTTCATCGCCAGACTGATTGCATTCAGCTTGTCGGGTTGATTCAAGGTGATGATAGCAATCTTTTCCTTTTTTTCCAGCCGGATTTTCTGATAGGTCATCGGGTTACCTCCTTGATCGGGTTTATCAAGATCCGCTGTTTGTGACCGTCCGCACAAAGTCTGCTGCAAATCGTCACCATTTCATAACACGAACATGCCCTTTCCTGGACCATTCATGACACAAGTCAGCCAGGGAATCAACCCATTCCGCCTCCCGGATATGGGTCTGTGCAACAATGCCAGAGAAAGGGATAAATTTACTGTTGAGCCGCCAATGGATTGAAAAAGCAATATGCCCAGGGTTTGACCTTTTTGCCGCTGGCAAAACTGTGCCTGCCCACATGCCGTTGTCATCGGCATCTCGCAATAGACATCATCCGGAGGACAATTGACAATATTGCTTAAAAAACGGGGACCTTTATCTATATTCCACGGGAATCAAAAGCAGTTTACCCGCTTTTTTCAGGGAGCGGTCCTCACTGGACCTGCAGACATCGCGCAGGGTGTAGACAGCTTTGGATGCAGCCGTTTCAGTCCAATACCAGCGTTTGATGGTATTGCTGGACAGTGATTCCTGTCCGGGTTGGGCCGAGATGGCTCCTGATAGTGCCTGATTGAGTGGCTGTTACTGGTATATTCAACCGGATTCGGTCTTGTCACTGCTTCATGAAGTGATTTTTCACTTTCGGGCACCTTGACTAATTAAAATTATCGCGCTTACCGGCACCGAAGGGTTGATCTTTGAAAAAACGCACGAGTCCATCCATGGAGTTCCTGGAAGTCATCCCTGACTTCCAAGGTTCTTAAAACACCAACCCTTTGATGTTACTGAGTTCCAATTCATCAGGATGCCCTTTATGAGCTGCTTATGAAACTGAAATGATCAATTTCTCCTGGTCTTTTTTTATTGGAAAACTGAGAATGGGGTGATGTTTCGGCCCGTGTAAATAACCCCCTTCAACATCGTAAGTTGACTTGCTGATGCTGCAGCACTGAACGGTGTCGGTTCCGGGAACCGGATCCAGACGGCGTCCCATATGGCTGCACTTGTTGTGGTAGGCGTGATAGTTCCCGTCCTCACCGAAAACAACGAGTACCCGTTTTGGGAGATTGTTGCCTTCGAGTTTTATTGCGCCGCCCGGGGTCTTCAGTTCCACCGCTTTGCCCAGATCAACCGTCAGCTTCCCATCCGCATAGTCCCAGCATCCGTCCACTCCGGGATTACCCGTTGCCGGAATTCCCAGCAACCGTTGAAAAAAACCTCTTTTATTGAATTTTATACTCATGTTGACCTCCTCGTAAGAGTGTTACCTTGTATCTATTCACCACTTTTTCAGCTATGGGAGCCGGGGCCTGTATGCGATTGAACGGATTGGGAGTGGTTAAACGGTTGATCCCCTGCGAACAGGATCCGTTGCTGACAGAAATTCCCGAAAACCCGTTTCTTCATGCGGTCCGGCCGGTTTACGGCCGGGCAGATGCGTGGTTGCAGGTGTCTGTCAGCAATTGAAGGCCTGCGGGCTTAGTACCCCTTGAGCGAGGCAAAGCGATCCCTGTGGAAAGCCGCGTCGCCAAAGGTCATCTCCGCTGCCCGGGCATGTTTCATGTATAACCCGACATCTTCTTCGTCGCTCATGCCGATGCCGCCATGCATCTGCACCGCCTCGTTGGTCGCCAGGATATATGCGTCGGAACAGCGGGCCTTGGCGACTGAGATCAACGCAGCTGCCTGGTCATCCTTTTCATCGAACGCCCGGGCTGCCGCCATGACCGCCGACCGAGCCAGTTCGATCTCCATAAAAATCCTGGCTGCGCGATGTTGGAGGCCCTGGAAGGTCCCGATGACGACGTCAAACTGGACGCGCTCTTTCAGATAGGCCAGGGTGCGTTCAAAGACAGCACTCATCCCACCCAGCATCTCGCCACAAAGGGCGATCGTGGCCATGTCAATCACCTTGCTGAGGATCTCTCCGCCTTTGTCCACCTGCCCCAGGAGATTCGCCTGTGGAACACTGACATTTTCGAGTCGGACCCGGGCTGCGTTTCGGGAATCCACCCGGTGTTGTCGGGTCAATGTCAGTCCGGGTGCGACCGTGGGGACCAGAAACAGGCTTAACCCATCGGGATCTCCGGCCTGCCCGGATGTCCTGGCCGAGACAATGACCGCGTCTGCGCTCCAGCCGCCCTGAACCTGGGATTTTTCGCCATTCAGCGTGTACCCCCCGTCTGTTTTTTGCGCAGTTGTGGTCACCCGCGAGATATCATACCGTCCATTTTTCTCCTGGCAGGCAACGGCCAGGACTTTTTTTGCCTCAATGATCGGGTCGAGCCATTCGCTCATTAGTACTTTATTTTCGCTTAACGCCAGCAGCTGCCCTGCCATGACAACCGAGGGAACCAGCGGTTCCGGTGCCAGGCCGGTTCCGATGGCTTCCATCACCACGACCATGTCGGCCATGCCCATGCCCATGCCGCCCAGGGCTTCAGGGAAGAGGATGGCGGTCCAGTCCAGTTTGGCCATCTGTTTGAAGACCGCCTTGTCATATCCAATTGATTCAGGGTTATCCCTGAGTTCGCGCATGCGCGTGACGGGGGAAGCCTTTTTAATGAAATTCCGGGCCGATTGGTCCAGCATTTTTTGTTCATCTGTCAATACGAGTTCCATTTACGTTCTCCTGAGTGTGTGTCGTCATTCTGTCTTTAGCCCAAACCGGTTTTATGTCGGAAGCCCCAATACGGCTTTCGCGATAATGTTTAATTGAATTTCAGATGTGCCACCCTCAATGGTGTTTCCGCGGGACCTCAGCCAGTATCGTGTCAGCCGCAGCTCCTCAGGCGTGAATCCCTCCCCTTCCCAACCCAGGGCTTCCGGCCCGAGGATCGACAGAAACAGCTCCAGCCGCCGCTGGTTGAGTTCCGTACCGTAAATCTTGAACATGGACGATTCTGAACCGGGGTTGTGACCGGCCTTCATGTTGTCAAAGTTCCGTTGAACCGTTAGTTCGAAACAGGTTTCATCCATCTGGATCTGGGCCATCCGCTCCCGGATGGAGGAATCCGCAAGACGGCCGTCTTTCAAGCCGATATAATGCTCGGCGGCCTCTTTCAGCGAGGTCACCTCCATGGCTGTTGACCGGGTGCTGCCGAAAACATCTGCGATCATGGTCCGTTCATGACCCAGCAGGGCCTTGGCCACCTGCCAGCCCTTGTTCTGTTCACCCAGGACATGCTTCTTCGAAGCCCTGACGTTATCAAAAAAGACTTCGCAGAACGGGCTCTCGCCACTGATCAGTCTGATCGGTCGGACATCCACACCGGGCTGATCCATATCCATTAAAATGAACGTAATCCCGGCCTGCTTTTTGACGTCCCAATCCGTACGGCCAATCAAGAACATCCAGTCGGCCAGATCGCCATAGCTGGTCCATGTTTTCTGACCGCTGATGATAAATCCGTCACCGTCATCCGCCAGCGAGGTCTGAACGTTGGCCAGATCCGAACCCGCATTGGGTTCGGAGTACCCCTGGCACCAGCGGATCTCACCGCTGCAGATCCGGGGCAGGAAATACTGCTTTTGTTCGTCCGTTCCATACTGGAGAAGGGTCGGCCCGATCATGGTAATGCCGAAACCGGCCAGGGGACGAGGCAGCTCCAGCCGTGCCAGCTCCTCGGTCAGGATCTTGTTTTCCGCCTTGCTGAGTCCGCCCCCGCCGTATTCGGTGGGCCACGTAGGAACCGT